>Ga0315902_10000715_pt1 | contig 55723 bp, 43 predicted proteins | sample LakEriMetagenome_9_FD_203523 | JGI IMG/M metagenome (GOLD analysis project Ga0315902, IMG submission 203523) | Freshwater fungal communities from buoy surface, Lake Erie, Ohio, United States - Buoy 12 MA117 | ecosystem: Environmental > Aquatic > Freshwater > Lake > Lake biofilm | place: USA... | reverse complement strand
ACGATCGATTCGTCCCAGGAGAGTTCCTTGGAGACGACCCGCCCGGCATCGATATCAAACTTTAGGGTGCCTCGGCTGAGCTGCTGGACGATCTGGGCTTCTTCCTGCGGTAGCTGAATGGGTGTCAGGGGTTGGCTTTCGATCGCGATGGTGGCGATTCCTGAGCGAGCTTTTTCGAGGGTATAGCGTTCGCGGATTTTGATCGTCTTGGTCCCACCATCTTCGGTGCGTATCTTGATTTCGCGAGGCACATCCCAGGACTCTCCTTCGCCGATCGGCTGCTCGGGAAAGACCACGGCGATATCCCCCATACCCAGCGAAGGAGCGGCCGACTTTTTGTCGCGGTCGACTACCTGCCCCCTTGCATCGATCGTCACGGTCGCGATCGGTTTGCCGATCGTCTCGGCTACCTTCTCATAGATCCTCGGGGGTGGTTCGGACTGCGTCGAGGTGTAGTGAATCTCTGGTGCATCCCCTACCTGCTGAGACATATCGACTTGGTCGATCCGATAGACGAAGGTCATGTGGCCCTGCGGGTCGACCGAGGTGACTTCCCAGACTTTTTGACTGACGGTGCGAGACTGGGAGGACTGTTCCGACTTGTCGATCTTGGTGTCGGTTTTCGCCAGGTGAGTCACCTGGCTGCCGAGGATGGTTCCCTCCAGCATTTTGTACCGAAGCAGAAACTTCTCAGCCGACGGATTCGATGCCCCGGAAGGTTCCTGGCCAATTGCAGGACTCCAGGCTGCCAAAGATGTTCCCAGGAGTGCGGACAGCCAAACAGCAAAGATGATCTGGAATCGCATGGATGCCTCCGTGCATCTTGGGTCGCGGGGTCGTTCTCTACCTGCCTCAAGGAATCTGGGGTTCCTCCGGCGTCCTTGGGCGCGAGGTAGGCCGAATCCCCTTCGCACTGCCGCTCCACCCTAACTTGTCCCGAAGTCGAACGTAGTCATTCTGCCCTCCCACACGCACCATCGTGAATGGCTGGCTGGCTCGCTGGACGCGGATGCGAGTCGCTTCCTGGCAACTGGCGATGACCCGTCCATCGACCACCACGCTGGTGCTGGGGCCGGGATTTCGCACCACCAGTTCAAACACGCGGTCTGCCGAATCGACTACCGGTCGCATCGTCAGCGTGTGGGGACTGATGGGGCAAATCACGAATGCTTGCAAATTCTTCTGCAGGATGGGACCGCCGGCCGACAGGTTGTGAGCTGTGGAGCCAACGGGGGTGCTGAGGATCAGCCCATCGCAGCGATAAGTAGTAGCCAAATCGCCATCGACGTAAAGATCAATCTCCAGAATCGTGTAGGGGGGGCCACCAAGAATTGCTACCTCATTGAGTCCCAGATGCGGACTGCTCCATTTCTTTTTCTGGTCGACGGAGCAAGCGAGCATCAGGTGGGAATCGATCGCGTAGCGACCTTCCAGGATTTCCGGCCAGTGTGCCTGAAATTCCTTCGGAGTGATGGCGGCCAGGAATCCCAGTTTGCCGCAATGGACCCCCAGGACTGGACGCTGGCGGCTGGCCATTTGCCGCGCGGACTGGAGGATGGAACCATCGCCGCCAAGGACAAGCACCAGATCGCATGGCCCGCCGTCGAAGGAGTGGCTGAAATGGTTGTCGACAATCAGCGAGGAGGTGGTTTTTTTCAGGAGTGGAAGGAGTCGCTTCAGCTCTTGTGCGACCCTGGGACGGTTAGGGGCAGCCAAAACCACGACGCGCGGGCCGGGAAGCCCTTGTTTCAGCCAGGGGGCATGGTCGGATTTGGGCATGGGGCGGCCCTCGGAACAGGACAACGATGGCAGAACAACAAAAGGTGGCTCGGACAAACCTTCTCTGATTGTACTTCGGAGAATGCGCGCTTCGGATGGCCTTTCGGCACGGGAAGCGGTTTGACTGGTTCGCCCATTTCATGTTTGTCAGGTACACTGATTTGTCATCGGAAGCTTTGGCCACCACCAGGCTAGGCACCGCGAGTTCCCGAGGCCGGATGGCGAAATAGGCAGACGCACAGGACTTAAAATCCTGAGGGCCGAATAGGCCCGTGCGGGTTCGACCCCCGCTCCGGCTATTCTTTCTCCTAGAGACTTTTTTATCTTTCCTCCAAGCTCGCACCTTTCCACCCGGCCTGCTTGGTGTCACCTAGCCTGCTGACGGATCGTCGGTGCGGTTTCTACCAACTGCCTAGTCCAGTCGATCGCCAGATCGATCCAGCCGGGGGTGAGGTCAGGATGGCAGTAGCCAAGCTGGAATTCCTCAAGCGACAGTTTTTGGCTTGCTAGGGGGGGAAAGAGCGACTGGGAGAGAGCGGACTTTGCGCCGTGCGGCATGCCGTCGGACCCGAAGAAGAGGTCGAATCCCGGCCTGTAGCCAGCGCTATCGATCAGCATGCGGAAGTCATTGTTCCGCTCCACCAACTCCCTCGGCAGGCGATCCTGATAGTCGACCGAATCGGACGAAAAATTCGGCTGCATGCAGAGATGGATCCCCAGAGCTTTTGCGCGGTGAGCGGCTGGCTGGGAAATCAGCTGCGCATGCTCGATGCGGATCGACGGATGGATGTCCAAAACTCGAACCCGCGTCGCGGCTTCGATCACCTCGTCGATCGCTCGATCGCCGATGGCGTGGATCGCCAGAGGCTTTTGCGATTGCGTCGCCATGATCGCGTAGTGGGCGATCTGTTGGGCCGTCAGCAGCAGTTGGCCCCGCTGCGGCGGCGACGAATCGAGGTAGGGTGGATGCAGAGCAGCGGTGCGAGTCCCGATGGCACCATCTGCAAAGATTTTCAGTCCATCAACCTGCTTTTGCTGATGGTGGGGCATCGCCTGAAACGTCTCGGGCGCGGCCCAGAAAAGGGAGCGGTCGCTCAGACCAGCCTCTTCGAACAGCCGCAATTCATCGGGATCTACCAAAAGCATTTCATCGGCCTGCCAGATCCCGTGCTCCATCGCCATGCGTTGGTAGAAGTTGCGAAGGCGATCGGACGATGCGCCGGGAAGGACAAACAGATTCAAAACTCGCCGCAGGTTTTCTTCGACCCAATGGGGGTCGTCGATCGAACTGGCGGCCTGCGGGTCTCGTTTTTCCAGCCAGGGACGGCCGGCGCGGTTAATGGCCACGCCGTGCAGAGAACGATGGAGCAGCACGACAGGATGTGGAATGCGATCGAGGGCGAGCGTTTCGAGCGGGATGGCGTGTGGATCCCAGCCGTACGCGATGGTCCATGCACCCGGGGCCGTGCTGGCCTGATCGGCGATGGCGTTTCGAACTTCCTGGAAGCGATCGATCTGCTGAAGATCGATCGCTTCCAGGAAGGCGCTGTAGAGCATCGGGTGGGTATGCCAGTCATGCAAGAGCGGGATGCGATGGACCGATCGCGCGCAGGAGGTGTTTTCCCGGTCTGAAGGTGCCGTGGGAAATTGCGTCTGACGATGGCCCGGTACAGGTGAGTCGCCGCTCATTTTTTCAACGCTGTGTCGACTTGCTGGATTCCGTTGGGGTGGCCAGCAGTCGTTCCAAAAGAGGGATGTAGCTTTCCAGAGTCGGTGTTTTCAGATTTGGATCTTTGGCCAGATCGTCCCAGCGTCTCAACTGGAGCGAATCATCAAAGAACGGGGATGATTCGAACTGCCTGCAGGCGGCGGAGGGCAACGGGCCACCTTGGTCGACGTAACTTTTGTGCGATGTCGGCGAAAGCTTTTCTAGGTATCCCGGTTCCATCGTGCAGAGGTAGCGTTTGGCGAGCACATGGTTGCCGATCGGTTCGGCGACCGCTTTTCCAAAGGCATCCACCAGCCAATCGTAGGCGCGGTACTCGTGTCGGTCATCGAGATTCTTCTGGCGCGAGTCGGGCATGGGATCGTCGGCCAGGATGTGCCCTAGATCGTGGAGGAGGGCAGCGGCGATGAGCGAGTCGGAGGCATGGTGATCGACGGCCAGTTTGGCCGACTGCAGCGCATGCTGGCGCTGTGTGACCTGTTCATCGCCGTAGACTCCATCTCCCTTGGTCTCAAAGCAGTGGACGATGAATTCGATCGCAGGATGCATGGTGTCTTTCCCGGGAGTTGTCGCCAGAGTATTGATTCCACATGCCTGCTCTCAGGTCGTCAAGCGACCGTCGGCTCGGACGCGTCCCCAGGAGATGATTTGCGGCAGTTGGAACATCCTACCCGATCATTTTTTCAAGATGCCTTGGTGTCGACTTGGGCCAACGAAGCGACATCTTGTCGAGGGAAATGGCTCCCCATCGATTCTAGCCCGGATGGGTTGCTACTGCCCACTGGATCGATCGGATATGTTGGATGCCCGAAGCGCGGCGTCGATCGGTCCGGATCGGCGAAGTGCTGGGAGGCTAGCTACGATTCGAGACCGCTGGGAAATGGGAGAGATGATGAACGAGTCAAAAGGGGAGCGGACGGACCGGGAAACTGCAGATCAATTCGATCAGAGGATACTCGACTGGTATGACGACTACGCTCACGGAAGGATCGAGCGGCGGGACTTTCTCAATCGCGTCGCTACGGTGGTCGCTGGAGGGGTTGCTGCCGAAACGGTCCTGGCTCGCTTGGCCCCCAACTACGCATGGGCCCAACAGGTACCAGCCAATGACCCGCGAATCAAGACTCAGCGATTCGGCTACGATTCGCCGCAGGGGGGCGGCAAAATTGAGGGGCTGATCGCTTGGCCGGCGGACAACAAGGAGAAGCATCCTGCTGTTCTGGTAGTCCATGAAAACCGTGGGCTTAATCCCTACATCGAAGATGTCGCCAGGCGGCTGGCGGTATCCGGATTCCTAGCGTTTGCCCCCGACGCTCTTTCGCCACTGGGTGGCTATCCCGGTACGGATGATGAGGGGCGGCAAATGCAAGCCAAACGGGATCCCGATCAGATGCGTGAGGATTTTCTTGCCGCCGCGAAAGTCCTGCGGGATCATCCTGCCTCGACCGGCAAGGTGGGCGTGGTCGGGTTCTGTTACGGCGGTGGCATCGCCAACGAACTGGCGGTGCGGGCATCGGATGTGATTGCAGCGGCGGTTCCCTTTTATGGCAGGCAGGCGGCGGTCTCCGATGCAGCCAAGATCAAGGTGCCTCTGCTGTTGCACTATGCCGAGATGGATCAGCGGGTCAACGAGGGGTGGCCTGCGTACGAGAAGGCGCTGCAGGAAGCCAAAGTCAACTACACGGCTCATTTCTATCCAAAGGCCAACCACGGCTTTCACAACGATACGACGCCTCGGTACGACAAGGCGTCTGCGGAGTTGGCCTGGACGAGGACACTAGAGTTCTTCCACAAACACCTGGATGGATGATCTTCTTGCGAAGTACTCCAGGATCGGTCATCGATGGAAGGTGCTGTGAACGCGTCGGGCCAGCACCAGTTCCTCCACCGATCTCTGGTGGACTGCTTCCTCTTGAGCAAGTTCTTCCCGCTGCAGTTGCTCGATTTTTTGCCCAGCGGCATCGGCCTGTCGCTGGGCATCCAGAAGATGCTTAGCAGCGACGGCTTGCTGCATTTCTAGTTGCTGCAGTTGCCGAGTACCCTGCAGCCACCATTCGAGAGCGAGTTGTCTTGCTGGATGACTTCCGGAAGAGGTGTGTGAATCCTGGCTGGAAAAGGCGGCAGCATCTTGTCCGGAGTCGGGCCAGTGTTGCATCGCATTTTCGATCTGGACCAGCAAACGCTGCTGGTGATCGATCTGGTGGGCGATACGAGCTAGATCCGCGGCGGCATGATCGCGTCGAAGTATTTTCAGCCGTTGCCAGGTGCGCCAGCGTTTCATGGAGCCGACTCTCGATCAGGAAGCTCAGGCCAAGCGTCCGGAGGCAGCCGACGGCTCCAGCGAAGATCCTGCTGGGTTGCCGATCCGGGCCGGGGTTCAAAGGAGCCGGGTATCGGCGCGCCTTGTTGTTCGAGTGAATCGATTAGTTGCTGGAGTTGCCGCCACGACTCCTCCATCGAAAACGACTCGTTTCGTCCTTGCTGAAGAAATCGATTCCACAGGGGTTCCATCGGAACGACCAGATCGAGTGCGGGGTTGGATCCAGGGCTATAGGCCCCCATCTGGATCAGGTCTTCGTGATCCTTGTAAAGTGCGATGGCAGCGCGGAGTCGCTGTGCTAACGCCATTTTTTCGGGTGAGACGACCGAATCCATCAGGCGGCTGAGACTTTTGAGCGGATCGATCGCCGGAAAGTGTCCTCGAGCGGCGAGGGAACGATCGAGCAGCAGGACGCCATCGAGGAGGCTGCGGAGATGGTCGGCAAGGGGTTCATTGGGATCGTCACCTTCGATCAAAACGGTGTAGAAGGCGGTGATAGTACCACGGGGGCTGGTGCCGGCGCGTTCCAGGAGTGCTGGTAACATCGACAGGACGCTGGGTGGGTAGCCTCGCGCCATCGGGATCTCGCCAGCAGCCAAGCCGATCTCCCTCTGTGCCATCGCCAGACGAGTCAGCGAATCGATCAGAAGCAGGACATGCTTTCCTTGATCGCGATACTGTTCTGCGATTGCGGTGGCCGACTTGGCAGCTCGTACACGCTGGCAGGCTGACTGATCGCTGGTCGCCACGACCGAGACGACCCGTTGCTGGGAATTGACCCCCAAATCCTGCTGCAGGAACTCCTTCACCTCCCGTCCTCTCTCCCCGATCAGTCCGATCACCACCACATCGGCCTGGACCCCGCGTGCCAGCATGCCCAGCAGCGTCGTTTTTCCGACGCCTGCTCCTGCCAGTATGCCAACTCGCTGCCCCCTGCCAATCGTCTGCAGGGTATCGATCGCTCGGATCCCCGTCGCTAGGGGTTGGTCGATCACCGGCCGAAGCATTGGTGCTACGGGTGCAGCTTCGATCGCGATTGGCGTGATGTAAGAAGGTGCTGGTAAGCCGTCCAGGGGGCGACCTGAGGGGTCGATGATGCGTCCCAAAAGAGAGGGGCAAAAGTCGACGGTCGGCTGGAATCGCCAGGGATGCACCGATTGACCAGGCTGGATCCCCAAAGGCGATTCGCAGGGACTCAGCAACGTCTGATCTTGCTGGAAACCGACAACTTCTGCTTCCAGCCATCGGTGGTGTCCCAGGTCGATTCGGCAGACCGAGCCGATAGGGGCGGGGAATCCCGAAGCGATCAGCAGATTGCCGCGTACTGTTTCGATCGTGCCCTGGACCACCCAGGGATCCAACGATCCGACTTTCTGGTGCAGTCGAACTGGATGTTCCAGCATTCTGTGAAGTTGCTGGGGGAGCGAAGGACGGGAAGGCTTGTCTGCAAGCGCCTTGGTCATCTCAGCGTATCCTTCAGCTGCCGCAGGATAGAATCCCATCGCAGATCGATCCTTCCCTGTGAATGCTCCAGCACCGCCTCGGTTGGGGCGATTTGGGGATCGGCAATCCAGCGCGCGACACGAGGCCATGAAGGACCTCCCTGCCCCGTCAGCTCTGAGGGAAGTTGTGCCAGCAGGTCTGGGTGGAGGTGGATTTCGACGACCGCATCTTGTGGCAGTTGCCGCATCGCTTTTGCCAGCCAGGAAGCCATCAGGGCGGGGTCTTCCTGGAGCCGCAGGGGAACGAATTTCTCTGCGATGGCGATCGCCAGATCGGCGGTGTGTCGCGTCCACTCTTCAGCCCATTCCAAGACGGCTTGATGGCACTCGGCGCGGAGATGTTCCAGCGAGTTGGCGATCGACTGCTGTTGCTGCTGCTGGAGCTGTTCCAGTTGCTCGGCCACGCGCCGATCGATCGTCTCTGCTGCCTCCGCCATCGCATCGCGAAGGGCGGTATCGCGAATCGCCTGCGCCTCGCTGCGAGCTTGTGCCAGAATCTGGTCGGCCCGTTCCTGAGCCTGGGAGATCGTTCGCTGGGATGCTTCCAGCATATCGTCCCACTGCACCAGAGGTTCGTTCTCCGCTGGCGGCACCTCTTCTACGTCGGCACGATGGGCGGCCTCCGTTCGAATCGCCACAGCCTTTTCGGTATCGGAAGTCACCTGGGGATCAGGAAGTTTGGCGTTTCGTTTGAAGAGGATCGGCATGATCGAATGGTTCGCAGGGAAATGGTGGTCCGAAGGAGCCAACGCGAGCGGAGTGCCGTTCAGGGCAATCCGAGGTGTCCTCCATTGGTGATCATCCAGTGGAAAGCGATTGATGAATCCAGGTGGCGATCTGTCCCCGTTCCAGTAGGCGTTGCGCGACCTGACCGATGCGGTGGAGGCTTTGGGGATCAGGTGGCAGTCCATGTTGAGAAACGTTTTTCAGATACCGTTCTACCCTCTTCCCATCTTTTCGACGGAGGAAGCAGCGGATCCGATGAGCCAGCGGTGAGTCGGTGTCGTGCAGGATCGCCAGGATGTCTTGAGGCTGACTGGCCTGGATCACTTCGAACAGATCGGGGTCCGAAAGCGACAGCAGTTCGGTGAGCGGCATGGCGGTGGAATCCGCGGCGATAGGACTGTCGCCAACGGTTGTTTGTCGGGACGGCGCGCCAGGATTCCGATGACCTGGCAGTGGCTGGAAGGGGATAGTCGTCCGTTCCGGAGGAACCGGCATCGTGGGGGTGGCAACTGGATCGGAGCCCGCATGCCGCGGTGCCGATGCCATCGATTGCTGAATTTCAGGGGTCGCGAAGGCCAGCAGTTGCTGGTAGCACAGATCCCCTGGCGCGAGGGTGCGAGGGCTAGCGTCCTTTGGGTGCGAACTAGTCGCTTCGGTCGACTCAGGCGTGGCCAGGACCGAATCAGCGGAAAGGGGCTGGGGGGCAGTTGCCGCAGGGCGAAGTGCTTCTAAGAGCATGCGAGCTGCGTCCGGATGAGGCAGATCGGAATGGGGCAGTCGTTCCAACGCCTCAACCACAAGTTCCTGGGGCAGCTGGTGCAGCAAGTAGCCGCTCAGATGAGCCGGAAGGATCCGCATGATCGCCGAAACGATCCACGGAGGTTGCTCGGTCAGTTGCCTAGCCAGCCAGGGGAGATCCTCTTCTTCCCATCGAAAACTATCAGTGGCAAGCTGGGGCGTTCCCGCCGACAGAGGCTCTTCGGCGATCTGCCTGGGACGGCTTGCGGTTGAGAGATCTTCTGGAAGCGTTGGCGGGACCAGTGCAGAGGACCGCTGTTCTTGGCTGAAATGATCTTGGCTAAAGGGAGCGACCGAAGGGTGGGGCTCGAGTTCGGGTGGTGATTGGAACGCATGGCGAATTGGTTCGTTTGCAGCCGAATCGGCCAATGGTGTGAAGGCACGCCATGCCTCCATCGCTTCCAATCGCTCCTGAGGAGTGACGGGCCCCAAGTGCGCCAACTCGCGCCGAATGTTCTTCGCCAGATCGGATGGAAGTGCGTGGAGCAGCTTGCGAGCTGCCTGAGGATCGAGAGCCCCGAGGACGATCGCAGCTTGGCGTAACGTCTGCTGGTTCATTCCATTCTCGGTCGATTCTATCGCCATGGGACTGGTTGAGCGGATCGAAGGGCAGCGGGAGCTGCCTGGGATCAGGTGGTGCGGACTTTAGCGATTCGCAGACGGCAGGTCCAGGTGGATTACCAACCTAGGAAACGGACGTAAACCTGTCAGAAAAGCCAACGGTTCATCAGGCTGCCCTTCGAATCCATTGCTCCATGGAACTGGCTGCCATCTGCGGGTTCTGGCTGGCCCAGTCGAGAAGGGACCGGTTGGGTGACTCCTGGCCAGCTTCTACCAATCGGTCGTCGCTGCGGCGAGGGGCGATCGGGGAGTCGTTTGGGACTACAGAGACGGTCGAGGTGTCTTCCGCCAGCGGCCTCGGGATGGAAGGCAGACGCTGGACAGTGGAAGGAGCTAGCCAATGACGAAGCATCCAGCCCGCCCCGGCCGCTGCTGCAGCGATGGCAAGCCAGAGAGGAATCGCATTTTCCACGGGACGATCTGCCCGCCGAACCGGCGTCACGTCTGCGACCAAATCCGATGGTGCAGAAGGACCCGGGGGGTAATCAATCAGGGTGATCTGGATGTTGGTTGGTTCGGTGGCTGCTTCGTCGAACAGCCCCAGAAGTAGCGCTCTAACTTTGGCGTGAAGCGGATTGGCGATCGACTCCTCAGACGCAAGGGTGGGAGTCGAAGAGCCCGATATTTCTGGCGATCGGGCTGGCAACTCGGGAAGGGAAACCACAAACGCATAGCGAAAAGAAGGACTGCTCAAGGGGGCCGCAACAACGCTGCTGAGCGGCTCGTCCGCTTCCTGCGTCTCAGGATGCTGTCGATTCGCCGGTTCCACGGTCCGCCCTGCAGGCCGGACGGCTTCGGGCGATTGATCCTCCTGGACGCCGTACGACAGCGGGGCGTCATCGGTCGCCACCGTCAGTTCGACCCGGATCGGTCCATAGGCCTGTGTCAAAGGCGCCAGCAATCGCTCGGCCTTCTCGCGAAGCTCTCGCTCCTGTGTCTTGATCCGTTCTTCCAAGTGAAGGCGTGGTGGCGTGGACTGGTTGGCCAGAAACAACTCTCCGTTGCTCAGATCGAGAATCGAAATAGCGTCCAGCGATAGCCCTGCAAAGCTCGCCTGCACTTGACGAGCGATCGCCAGTTTCATTTCGGCGCTAAGGTCTGTTTTTTCCTTCGGGCGGATCCAGACGCTTGCCGATTGGTCGGTGCCCGACTTGAGCGACCCGGTCGCCTGTTCGTCGTGACAAACCCAGGCCATGGAGACGAAGGGAAGTTCACATAGGCCTCGTGCAATATCCTGCTGTTTGGCTCGCCGCTGACGTTCGCGAGCAGCGCTGAGCGATTCGAAAGGGTTGTTGGCATTTGACTGGCTGGTAGCTTCCCCGAGTCGGCCTAGCCAGGGCTTGGAGTCGGAGAGGACCTGGGCGTAGGCCTGCCGCTTTTCGACTGGCACTAAAAGTTTCTTCTGATCCCATCGAGATTCGTTCAGGCCCCGGGCTGCCAGTGCGATTTCGATCCCTTGCATCTGCTCGGGCGTCCAGATGTTTTCCGAGCCAACAGTTGCCCACCGTGAAGTGGTTGTCCAAGGGGGAGCGTAGTGACCGGAAGCCCACCAGGCTCCCATCGCGACCAGGAGTATCCAGGGGAGCGACCAGATCAACCAAGGGGTTTGCTTGAGCCACTGAGGGCAGGCTTGGTGAAGAGTCGCAGCGTTCCATGCCATCGCCAGATTCCCGTACCGAAGGAAGCCCGTGCCGAAAGAAGAAGGCTCGTTCAAAACCAAGAGCCTTGGGGCACTCGGCAGAATGACCGCCTGACTCGATGTTGGAGGAAGTACCAAATCGCTGGCTGCCTGCCAACAGCAATTGAAATGCTGGCGATTGTGGCGCTATCCTGCCGAGTCAGGAATCTCGGGGGGTGGGCTGAGCCTGGAGCGACTGAAAGACATCCTGAATGATGGCGTCGATCGTGTGTCGGGGGCGGGCTTGGATGGTGGAGCGGAGTCGAGTCAGGTCGGGGACGCGTCGCCGCACATCTTCGAAGTCGGGGTCGTAGGCATCTCGGTAGGACTGGAACTGGATCGTTCCTTTGGGGTTGACGATCTCCAGAACTCGTTTGGCCAGGTCGACGATGGAAATGGGATGGTCGCTGCCGATGTTGTAGACGCGACCATAGGCTGAGGGTGTCCGCATCAATTCGATGATTGCATCGATCACATCGGCGACATGGGCGAAGCATCGCTGTTGCTGGCCATCATCATGGACCAGCAGCGGCTGGCTCTTCATGGCGGCTTCCACGAATCGAGGCAGAACCATGCCGTAGGCGCCTGTTTGGCGTGGACCGACGACGTTGAAGAATCGGCCAATCACCACCGGCAATTCCCATTGTCGGTGGTGTGCCAACGCCAGGAATTCGTCGATTGCCTTGCTGGCGCCATAGCTCCACCTGGGCCGCGTGGTGGCGCCGAAAACTAGGTCATCTTCTTCGTTCCAGATCGGTTTCGGGTTCTTTCCATAGACCTCGCTGGTGCTGGCCAGGAAAAAGGGAATCTCCCGCCCGCGGTTCCGCTGCAGTTCCAACGCCTCCAGCAGCAATTGGGTTGGATAGATGTTGCGATGGATCGTCTGGATCGGATGGCTGGCGATCAGAGCGACCCCCACAGCTGCGGCCAAGTGGTAAACCTGATCCGCCCGGGCGACTTGGTCGGCCACCAGAGTCGGATCGGCCAGGTCGGCGTGGATCACCTCCAGTTGGTGATTGCCTGCAAGATGCGCAAGGTTTTTGGCGCGACCTGTGCTGAGGTCATCGATGACGGTGACATGATGTCCCAGGCCCAGGAGTCGATCGACCAGGTGGGAACCGATGAAGCCGCTACCGCCGGTGACGAGGATATTTTGCATGGAGCGATGGAACGAAGCGGGAAACGAAAACAGGTCAGGCATACAATCCGTCAATGTAATGCAGGTAAACGCCTTGGGGAGCAAGTGAAGCGAAGAGTTGGAGGTTTGGGGGGATTTTGCGGGCTGGGGCGTTGCGGAGACGTTCTCTGTGATGGTTGAATCGTTGTTAGGAAGGGTGCCGAAGATAGGAATTGCGACGCAAAGAACGAATCCAACTAGGCGCTGGCCGGTGCGGTGGCTTAAAAAGTCGGTGGTTTTGCGTTTGGCAGGCATTTTTTTTGCCTGTCGCGGAAGCGTTATGAGAGTTGGGGGCGGACGATGGGCGCAGCAAGACTCGACAACCGTCTGGGGGCCTTTCGGCGGATGCCTCGCATCGGCTTGGCTTGTTTGACGGTAGCAGTGGCGACCGTGATGGATCCGGTCGCTTCGGTGGGAGTGGCCCAGGAGGCGGGAGGACCAGGGGGTGCGACAGCGTCGAGCACCGATCTGGTGCGTCGCTACGCCGATGCGGCAAGCTATCAGAACAACTCCGCTTTCGATTTGGCGATCGTCGAGTGGGAATCGCTGCTGAAGGAGTTTCCGAACGATCCTTTGGTCCCGAAGATTCAGCATTACCTAGCGATCTGCTATTTGAGAGTGGATCCACCCCGATTGGATCAGGCCTCCAGGCTGTTGACCGAATCGTTGCCCAAGGGGGCCCCGGAATTGAGAGAGGAAGCGCTGGTCCATTTGGGCTGGAGCTATTGGAAGGGGGCGCAGGTCAAGGCGGGATCGGACGCCACGGAACCGGAAGCGGACCGCAAAGATTCCTTTGCTTTGGCACTGGATGCCTTCCAGCGAATCGGCAAGGAGTTTCCCGACGGTGCTTATGCCGACCGAGCTGCCTACTACGCTGCCGACTGCTTGGTGCGGATGGGGCAGAAAGAGGAAGCTGCAAAGAGGTATCGCGAGTTTCTTCTCGTCAAGCGATGGGAGCAGTCGCCCCTGCGATCGGAGGTTCTTTTCGCACTGGCTTCGCTGGACGATGCTGCGGGGCGTGAGCCGGCGGCGCAGCAGGGCTATCGGGATTTCCTGAAGCGTTATCCTAAGCACCCGCTGGTCCAGGAGGCGCAGTTTCGTCAGGCGGAGATCGACTTCCGCAATGGACGCTTTGCCGAGGCATCGGTGGCGTTCGAGCGACTGGTGTCGGAATCGGAGGGGTCGCTGCGTGAGCGAGCGTTGAGCCGACTGGGTGCCAGCCTCAGCAAGGCAGGTCGATGGAAAGCCTCCGAGGAGGCTTACCGTCGACTGCTGACGGAGTTCCCCGATTCGGCTCAAGGACCTAGGGCTCAGTTGGCGTTGGCGCTTCTGGAGATTCGCGATGGGCGCGATGTGCAGGCCAGGCCGCGACTAGAAGGGCTCTTGGGGCGACGCGATGCGCTGGCGGCCGAGGCGGCTCATTGGTTGATCCAGATGGAGATGAATCAGAAGCAGTATGCCCAGGCGGAGCGATTGGCCAGGGAGACGCTGGCATGGAGCCAGGAGATGGCGGCGCATGACTCTCTGCAGATCGATCTGGCCGATGCGCTGATGCAGCAGACGGGAAGCTGGGCGGAAGCCCGGAAACTCTACGCGGCCGTGGTCGCAAGCGGGGACGCAGGACTGCGTCCCAAGGCGCTCTACCAAGGGGCTCTGGCTGCCTTCCAGATGGGGGATCTCCAGGCCTCCAAGGAGCTTTGCAACAACTTTCTGTCGCAACACCCCGACCATTCGCTGGCCCCCGAAGTCCTGCTGCTAAGCTCCGAATCGGCCATGCAGGGAGGGCAGTCCGACGAGGCGATCGCGCAGCTTCGTGCGTTGATCGAGAAAGACCCAAAGAATGAATCGATCGATCGCTGGAAGCTTCGTCTAGCGGGTGCATTGAATCTGAAAGGGAACTGGGAAGAGAGCTTGGGTATCCTGCAGTCGATCTCAGGGGATCGGCTGGATGAGTCGGGGCGTGTGGAGTTGCTTTATTGGCGTGCCAGCAGCCTTCGCAGGTTGGGGCGCGGTCAGGAATCGCTTTCGGTTTTGCAGCCTGTAGTGAAGCAGCCTGGGCCGTTTCAGGAAAAGGGCCTTTATCTGTTATCCCAGGCAGCCGAAGAGGCTCGCCAACCTGAAGTGGCGCAGCGGTCCCTGGAGCAGTTGATCGAGCAGTATCCGTCGAGCCGTTACTTTGGCGTGGCGATGGTGCGTTTGGGGCGGGCAGCGTCCGAGCAGCAGCAATGGGATCGCGCGGCCGATTACTACCAGAAGCTTCTGCAACGGCAGCCTGAGGGAGAGCTTGCCGATCTGTCGCGATATGGCCAGGCAGGTCTGGCGATGCAGCAGGGAAAGCTGGATGTCGCGGTCGGATTGCTGGATGCGGTCGCCCGCAGTCCCTCTCTATCCAAATCGCTTCAGGGGGACGTGCAGATGGCCAGAGGAATCTGCCTGCGGCAACTGGGACGCGTGCCAGAGGCGATCGAAGCGTTAAAGCAAGCCCGAGATGTCCGCAAAGGAGATCCAAAAGAAGCCGAAGCGATGATGGAACTGGGGTTCACCCTGGCGTCTGACGGTCAGCCGCAGCCAGCGCAGGAGGTGCTACTGGAACTTCGGCAAGCCCATCCCCAGTATTCATCGCTCGACCGAGTGCTCTACGAACTGGCATGGACTCACAAGGATCTTCAGCAGTCCGACAAATCGATGGAGATCTTTCAGGAACTGCTGCAGCGATTTCCTGAGAGCGGGTTTGCGGCGGAGTCGAATTTCCATATCGGCCAGGCAGAGTACGCGCGGGATCAATTCAGCAAGGCGATCACCGCCTACACCGCCGCGTGGAAGGGAACCAGCGATAGCCAGCTCCAGGAAAAGGCATTGCACAAACTGGGGTGGTCCTATTTCAAGCAAGCGGAGTTCAGCGAATCCGAACGGTGGTTTCGCGAGCAGGTGACGCAGTTTCCGGAAGGGGATCTGCAGGTCGATGGGCTCTTCATGCAGGCGCAGTGCGCGGCCAAGTCGGGGCGATCCACAGAAGCTTGGAAACTCTACCGCGCGGCGCGAAGTGCCATCGAAGGGTCGGTTCGGCCCGAAACAATCGACGAACAGATTCGGACCCTGGTCTACCTGCAAGGGGCTCAGACGGCAAGGGAACTGAAGCAGTGGAAGGAAGTGGAGGAGTGGTTGGAGGAGATCAAGCAGCGAGAAGGTGCGGCTCCCTTCCTGCCGGAACTGCTCTATGAACTGGGCTATTGCTACCAGAACACCGGGCGACCTGACGAGGCCTTGCAGGCTTACGGTCAGGTGGCGGGCAGGTACCGGAACGAAACGGCGGCGCGAGCGAGGTTCATGATGGGGGAGATCTTTTTCGCTCAAAAGGAATATGCCAAGGCGATCCCCGAGTTCCAGCGTGTCATGTTTGGCTTCGGCGGCGACTCCACCGACGCTGCGATTTCCGATTGGCAGGCGCGCAGCGCCATTGAAGCTGGGCGATGCGCTGAAGCCATCGCCGCTTCCTCGAGCGATGAAGGGAAGCAAAAGGCAAGGGAAATGGCCGCCGAAAGCTACAAGTACATCGTCGAACGGCATCCGAAGCACGAATTCGCGGCTCAGGCCAAACAGCGATGGGATGCACTCAAAGAAGGCAATTAACCGCCAGGAACGATTCAGCCACCAGGGGCAATCGCATTATTTCACCCTGCCCTGCCCGCCTGATTCGCCCTGGCCTCTGGCCTGGCCAGTGGCAAAGACCTAGGATGATCGTGCCCCAGGGGAGTCCTCTGGCGAAGGGCAAACATCGAGGTCATGGACTCAGATCCGCGTTGGTGAGCTTGGCGGATTCATCGTTGGACAGGTCGGGAGGCTAGGTGACCGATGCAGCAGGTGAATTGGGGATGGGTGGTCTTGAACGAACGCTTGCGATCGCGATGCTGGCGAAAACGTGTTTTCTGTCTGTTCGTCGTCCTGGCAACCCTCGTGCTCGCGTCCGACCTGACCTGGTCGCAGCAGGCGACCCCCGATCCTCCCGAGGTGGCAGATGTGGAGGCGCTGGAGCGACTGAAGGGGGAGAGTGCCGCCAGCAAACCTGTGGCGTCTGACCTGAGCGTCGAGTCGACGCGGGGGTTGGATCTCCTGACGCTTCTTCAACGCGGTGGCTGGTTCATGCTTCCCATCGGGCTGACCAGCCTGGTGGTGGTGGCGATTGCGATCGAGCGATCGATTAGTTTGCGCCGATCCAAAGTGGTGCCACGAGGTCTGTCACGTGGATTGAGGGACATGGCCAGGGATCCCGAGGGTTGGAATCCACGCGAGGCCTATCGAGTCACGCAGCAATTTCCATCCGTCGGATCGGAGGTGGTGCAAACGGTGCTGGAGAAAATCGGACGACCTCAGACGGAGGTGGATCAAGCGGCGCGGGATGCCATGCAGCGCCATGCCGATCGACTCTATGCGCCGGTTCGATGGTTGAACTTGGCCGCCGGCATCGCGCCACTCTTCGGATTGATGGGAACGGTTTGGGGATTGATTCATGCCTTCCACCACACCACCCAGCTGGACAGCACGCAGAACCGCGCTGAATTTCTGGCACAGGGAATCTATGAAGCTCTGGTGACCACGCTGGCCGGTCTGATGGTTGCCATTCCCGCTGCAATCCTTTCGCATCTTTTCGAAGGAAAAATTTCGGCTGCCTTTCGGCAGTTGGAGGAAATCATTGCCACCATCTCGCTAAAGATCGAGCGATTTGAGGGGCGGACGCGCTATGACATCGCGGGGGAGGAGTTGGTCGCTCGGGATCTAGGTGGGCATGTCCGGGCTTACCAGGAATCGAATGATGGGTTAGAGGATTCCGGCACAGCCAAAGTCCTGCCCGCCAACAGCGCGGTGGTTCGTCGCGTTCCATCGGGAGGCTGAGTTCGATGGCTGTTCGTCTGCAGCGTGGAAGAGCGTTGGAATCCCTCAGCTTGACGCCGCTGATCGACGTTGTCTTTTTGCTCCTGGTTTTCTTCCTGGTCGCGTCGCGATTTGCGCAGGAGGATCGGGCTTTTCCGGTCGAATTGCCAGCGGCTAGCAGCGCGAAGCCATTGGCCAGCAAACCGGAAGAACTGGTGATCTCCATCGATCAGGCAGGTGGCTATCATGTTCAGGGGAAATCCCTGGATGAACCGACGCTGGGGTTGCTGCTGGCGCGATATGGCGCGGAGAAGATGGAGCAGCCGATGGTGACGATGCGAGCGGATCGCCGCGCCCCGGTCGACTCGGTGGTGCGTGTCATGGACCAGTGTCAGAAGCACGGCTTGACCAAATACCGCATCACCACCGCCCCCAAGGATCGCAAGCCATGAGCGAGCGAACGAGGAGGGATGAAAGGAGAAGGCGACCACCCGCCTCCGATTCCAATGACGGTTGGTGGGCCGTCGATGCCTCCTTGATCCTGATCACCGTGATGGTGGGTGCGGTCATCTTCCGTTCTTTGCGATTCGATGATCCCCGGTGGTGGGCCAACGCGTGGGTCTGGTCGGTGCTACTACCACTGGCCGCATGGTTGGGTGGGGGACTGGTGCGCCAGATGTCGCGAAGCCAGGCGCAGCGAACCATGGTGGTCGCATTCCTTCTGAGTGTCGCACTGCATTTGGCAATGGTTTTCGGAGCGATTGAATGGGTGCTGCTGCCGGTGCTCCGTCAGGAGGCGGGTGGGAGTGAGGCGACGTCGGTTTCGATGGAGCGTGCAATAGCGGTTGAGTATCTGCCCGAAGAGCTATCGCCGGCTGGGTTGCAGCAGGAGCTGGATGCGGATCAGGAAGAGAGGCTGGAGCAGAACTTGAATGCAGCGATCGAAGAGTCGCAATCCGCGATGGCTCTCCAGGGCGCCCAAGCAGGGGGGCCCGAACGTCTGGAATCGATAGACTCGACATCTGCCAATCGATCAGCTGTTGCTGTCGAGGTTGGTGGGGCTGGAGATTCGTCCGCAGGCATTCGCGAGACTCGGGTGCGGAGCGATCAGACCGATCGCCAAGCACAGCGCCTGGAGGAGGTGGAGCGGATGGCGCGGTTGCAGGCCATCGCGGCGCTCGACTTGCCACAACCGGTGGTCGAGGCGCGGCAGGCATCGCGCCGTACGATTCTGGATCGTGATGAAGAAGCTCGGGAACCGCTGTCAAGCGATACCTTCTCGATCGACTCAGGCGACCTCCCCTCCCCCAGTGATCAACTCGACCGACTTCCGATGCAACCCAAAGCAACCGAATTGGATCGAGGGAGCTTGGATTCTAAGGAGCTGATGAACCAGCAAGCGCCGTCGCCGTTGGATCCAGCAGCCTCCTCTGTGCAGATAGAGAAGTCGAATTTGGATCCGAAATCGATCGACATCCCCAGGCTGCCTGAGGATCGACTGGTGCCGACAGATCCTGAGGGGCAGCAGAAGCGATTCGATCTGAATCGCCCCATGCGACAGCCAACTGCTGGCGGGTCTTGGGAGAGCGGCCGGGTGCAGGTCCAAGCGATGGATGAGGCATTGGAGAGGCAGTTGGTCCCCGAGACGATAGGTGCGGAACGGAGGAGGCAGATCGATCGCCGAGCAACATCCGAGCTGGGGTTGCAGCAACTGGCTGATTCCACAGATCCATTCAGCGAAGCGAGCCCTAATCGTCTCGATCCGGCATGGAAGGCCGGTCCGGTATCGGAGGAGGGTAGCAGCCGGAACGAAACGGCGACGGGGAGGCTAAATGCCAAGGGTGGAATAGGCGATCCGAAGGATCGTAGGTTAGAGGTGACTCGAAGAAGTGCTTCCGGATCGACTCCGGTTGGGGCGGTTGAGGGCGGCCGGTCGCAATCAGCGACGGGGCTTGGGGAAGCAGAGCGATCGATCGATGACCCATCGGATCAACTCGCTGGCTCAATTGCTTCGCGTTTTCTGCAGCGTGGTCGCATCGGAGGAGAGGCCGAAGAGGCATTGCGGGGGATGGGGGGCGAGAAGGCGGAAGGGGTTGCAGAAGCGGGGTCGAAGTTCGCGGACCAATTGGCGGCCGCCAAACCCGTGCCCGCATTCCAGAAACGCCGAGAACGGCTCAGTCGCAATGCACGGGGAGATCTGGACGCCGCCGAGCTGGCGATTGAGCGGGGCTTGGATTATCTGGCATCGACGCAGCAGGAGGACGGGTGGTGGAATCTGGAACGTGGGGATCCAGCCGTCAAGATTCGCAGCGACACGGCGGCTACGGGCTTGGCAATCCTGGCATTTCAGGGGGCCGGCTACACCCATCTGGAGGGAAAACATGCCGGAGCGATTCGGCGTGGTCTGGAGGCACTGCGTCGGGGGCAGCGAGCCGACGGAGATCTGTACCGTCGCATGGACGCCGCCTCCAATGCCAACGCATGGCTGTACAGTCATGCGATCGCAGCATTGGCTTTGTGCGAAGCCTATGGCATGACACAGGATTCGGAGTTGCGTGAGCCGGCACAGCGGGCGATCGACTTCATGGCTTCGACGCAGGACCGGCAGTTGGGTGGTTGGCGGTACCAGCCTCGAAGCGGTGCGGATACCAGCGTGACTGGATGGTTTCTGATGGCATTGCAGAGCGGCAGGTTGGCCGGTCTGGAGGTGCCTCGAACGACACTCGATGGCGTCACTAGATGGGTCGAACGCAGTCAGCAGTCGGAAGACCAGCCGTACCTTTACCGCTACAACTGGAATGCGCCCGACACCGCCGCGCAGCGGCACGGTCGGATCGCCACCCGAACGATGACCAGTGTCGGATTGCTGATGCGGCTCTACACCGGCTGGGCACCCGATCATCCCGCGATCGAAGAGGGAGCGGCCTACCTGCTAGAGGAGCCTCCTGATGCGACAGGCGAAGGGGAGAATCGACGTGATACCTACTACTGGTATTATGGAACCCAGGTGGTGTATCAGGTGGGCGGAACTTCCTGGGAGCGATGGAGTGCTGCTCTGCGGGAAGCGACGTTGGCTTCCCAGGAGACCACCGGGGATGAAGCGGGAAGCTGGGAACCTCGCGGGCCGGTGCCAGATGCCTGGGGAGCCTATGGCGGAAGATTGTATGTCACCTGCCTGAATCTACTCTCGCTGGAAGTACAGTACCGCCACCTTCCTCTCTACACCGCGTCGAATCCCTGAGAGCAGCGGGGGAGGAAGAACCAGTTGATGGCCTGACGTTAGGCTATCGGACCGATCCGCCATAGCGATCTTCTGAGTGGCTTGGTGGCATTGGTTGGCTTCCCTGCCGTAGCCGTGCGACTGGCCTTGCGACTCATCTGGGCAATCGGCTTCCCATCGGCGATATTAGAGCAGCCTGTTTTTGCGTTGGATTTCAATTCCTCTGAGAAGTAAGGTCGATCGATGCCGACTCCCGTGACTCGCCCCAAAGTGAATTGTTCCCCTTACTGGCATGGGGTCTATCCTGCGATCACCACGCAGATGGACCGTGATGGCAGGATCGATCTGGAAGGAACGATTCGGCATGCCGAAGTGCTTGTTGCCTCAGGAATCGGGGGTCTGATCTTCCTGGGATCGTTGGGCGAGAACCAAGTGATGACGGCATCCGAAAAGCGGGAGGTGATGGCGGCCATGGTCGGTGCCTTTCGTGGTCGTCTACCGGTGCTCAGCGGTGTTGCCGAATCGAGCACCGGAGAGGCGGTTCGCTACGTGCAGGACTGCGAGCGGTTGGGGGTCGACGGAGTGATGGTGATGCCGGCGATGAGCTATCGGACACCGGATCCAGAGGAGTCGATGGCGCACCTTCGCACGGTGGCAGCGGGAACCCGTTTGCCGATCATGATCTACAACAACCCGATCGCCTACGGGAATGACATCACCCCAGAGATGTTTGCCAAGTTGGCCGATGTACCAAATTTCGTCGCGCTGAAAGAGAGTTCGGCCAACACGAGGAGGATCACCGATCTGCATCGGGAAGTTGGTGGAAGGTACTCCATCTTTACAGGAGTCGATGACTTGGCGCTCGAATCGGCGGTGCTGGGGATCGATGGTTGGGTGGCAGGAACCGGCATCGCCTTTCCGGAGGAAAACCAGGCCCTCTGGGAAGCGATGCAGGCAGGCGATTGGGATCGCGCGGTGACGATCTACCGCTGGTTCACCCCTCTTTTGCATTTGGATACCCACATCAAGTTCGTGCAGTACATCAAGTTGTGCGTGCAGGAATGTGGATTGGGAACGGAGTGGACCAGGGCACCACGGTTGCCGATCTCCGGTGGGGAGCGGGAGCAGGTGCTTCGAGTGATTCATGAAGGGATTCGGAATCGGCCCAAGCTGTCGTGAGGAGTGTGAGAGCATGGAGCGGCAGAGGTTTCGGGCGATCGATTCCCACACGGGAGGTGAGCCAACGCGCTTGGTGGTGGAGGGCGTGCCGGACTGGCCTGGCCTGACGATGGAGCAGTGTCGAGAGCGGCTGAAGAGTGAAGCCGATTTCTATCGGACGATGCTGACGCGCGAACCGAGGGGATCGGAGGTGATGGTTGGTGGGGTGTTGTTTCCGCCAGCCGATCCGAAGCATACCGCAGGGGTCGTCTTCTTCAACAATGTCGGGTATCTGGGTATGTGTGGTCATGGTGCGATCGGTCTAATGGCGACACTGAAGTGGCTGGGACGCATCGAATCGGGGGTTCATCGACTGGAGACACCCGTTGGTGTTGTCACCTGCGAGCTCAGCGATAGCGGATGGGTGGCGATTGAGAATGTGCCCAGTCACCGCGAGGTCAAGGGCTTGATGGTGGAGGTGCCAGGGCTGGGGCCGATCTCAGGGGATGTGGCGTGGGGAGGTAACTGGTTTTTTCTTACCAGTTCATTGCCGGGCCCTTATCATCTTAGCGAGGCTGGGTACTGGACCGATGTGGCGCAGAGAATTGGCCAAGCGGTGCGAGCTGCCGGCTACCCGCAGGTCGATCATGTGGAGCTTTGTGGGCAGGCAGTCGAACCGGGCGGGGACGGCAGGAACTTTGTTCTTTGCCCTGGTCTCCAGTACGACAGGAGTCCATGCGGTACCGGGACCAGCGCCAAGCTGGCGTGTCTTGCAGCCGACGGGGATCTGGTCGAAGGAGATCGATGGGTTCAGGAGAGCATTCTAGGAAGCCGTTTTGAGGGGAGCTTCCGGTGGCTGGATCGGCAGCGAGGAAGCATTCTGCCGAAAATTGAAGGTAAGGCATTCATCATGGCCGATCTGACGGTGATCGCCGATCCAGAGGATCCATGGCGTTTGGGGTTCTAGCGTTGGCAGTTGGTGGCAGCGGATGACGGGTGCTGCTGCTGTTTCGATGCGACGATTTCCCGCGGAGAAAAAAATGGGTCTACAAATGTGCGATCGATTCGACGGGTTCGGATGGTCCAGGAATTGGATCCGTGTAGCATTCTGCCTCTGGATGGCATTGGTACTCCAGAGCAATCGGCTGCCTGGGCAGGAGGTCGAATCGGTCCGCGATGAAGTGGTGCGCCGTAGCGGCGCTGACAAGTTGAACGCAGAAGGTATCGGAACGGTACCTCCGGTGGACGTTGCTGAGGATGTGGAGCAGATTGCCAGGGCGAAGGATCTTGCAGAGGCGTTTCGGATCGCTTCCAGCCGCGTTCTGCCGACGGTTGTCACCGTCTTGGCGTCCTCGCGAGACCCGCAAGGAGCATTGGAATCGCTTCAATTTCTCGATGACAGCCAGAGATTCGAAAGCATCGGCTCTGGGGTGATCCTCGATCCGAAAGGGCTGATCGTCACCAACGCCCACGTGGTCCAGGATGCAAGACAGGTCCTGGTTCGATTGGAGGATGGTCGCGAGTTCCAGGGACGCGATGTGAAGGCGGATTCCAAGAGCGATAGCGCAATCCTATACATCGATTGCCCTGATCCCCTCGCATCGGTCAGCATGGGGGATTCAGATCGCTTGGCGGTTGGCGATTGGGTTTTGGCGATCGGCAGTCCTTTCAACATCGAACAGACGGTCAGCGCCGGGATCATTAGCGGCAAGGCAAGGGTATTGCAGGGACTGGTGGGAGGGCAGCTTTTGCAGACCGATGCAGCGATCAACCCTGGCAACTCCGGTGGAGCGCTGGTCGATCTGAATGGGCAGTTGATTGGAATGAACACCGCGATCGCATCCAAAACGGGTGCCTTTCAGGGGATTGGATTTGCGATTCCCAGCAATCGACTTCAGTGGTTGGTCAGCGAGTTGGTGACGCACGGACTGGTGCGGCGCGCGCTGATGGGGGTCACCACCAATCAGATCCCGCAGGAGCTGGCCGAGCAGCTGAAGATTCCGGTGCGAGGTGGAGTGTATGTGACGCGATTGGTCAAGGATGGGCCTGCGGTGCAGGCGGGAATCGCCACCGGGGATATCATCGTAGAGATCGCTAACCAGAAGGTGCGTACGCCCGCCGATTTCGCTTCGGTGGTAGAACAACTGCCGATCGGCCAGCCTCAGATGGTCAAGTTCATTCGCGATGGTGCTCCTCGTGAGGCGGAAGTTTCCTTGGTGGAGCGTAAATGAGGGCGCTGCCCGATCCGCCTGTTGGGTGCGGCGCGGGTTCGCCTAGCCGATCAAGTCGCAATGGCAAGTCGCAATGGTTCGTATCGAAGCAGGGAGCCATTTGGGAAGGTAAAAGATGAATCGAAGTGTCCTGGCGATCGCAGCGCATCCTGACGACATCGAATTTGTCATGGCTGGGACGCTGATGCACTTGGTGGACCGAGGGTGGAAGGCGCACTATCTCAACATCGCCAATGGTTGCTGTGGATCGATGGAGTGGCCACCCGAAAAAACCGCTTCGATCCGTCTGGAGGAAGCTCGCAGAGCTGCCGTTTCGCTACAGGCCGAGTTCTATCCGCCCCTTTGCGATGATCTGCAGATACGCTACAGCCCGGAATTGCTGGCACGGGTGGCAGCGATCGTTCGACTCGCCAATCCTTCCATCGTGCTGACTCATTCCCCCATCGACTACATGGCCGACCACGAGCAGGCATGCCAGTTGGCCGTGGGGGCGGCGTTCGTCAAAGGAGTTCCCAACTTCTCCTCGATGCCGCTGGTACCTGCAGTCGCTGGCGATGTGGCGATCTACCATGCGCAGCCCCACGGAAATCGCACTCCTTTGGGAGACAGAGTCCTTCCCTCGCTGGCGGTCGATGTATCCCGATGGCGAGTGCGAAAGGGGGAGGTGCTCTCGCTTCATGCCAGTCAAAAGGACTGGTTGGATGCGACCCAGGGGATGGAGTCGTACGTCAAGACGATGGAGCAGCTTGGGGACGAGCTGGGTGGTTGGCTGGGGGAAACTGGACTCTGGGAAGGCTGGCGTCAGCGACTGCACCTGGGCTATGGTCCGCAGGGATGGGATCCGCTGGGGGACGAGCTGAAGCACTGCGCTGCAAAAATCGGGAACCCTTAGGGAAACCAGCAGCACACAAGTTTCTGCCTGCGAATTCCCGAGGCGTGAGGTCAAGCCATCCGGGCCATCAGCAGTTCTCGCTGGCACATCAACTCTTTAGGCATGTCGTGGTAGAGTTTCAGGAAGAACTCCCCTTGGCTATGGATTTCCGATCGCCATTCTTCTTGACGGAATTCCATCGCGGCATGGAAGTCCTTTTCTTCGAAGGGTTCTAGTCCCTCGCAATTGAAATCATCCCATTCCGGGATCCATCCGATCGGGGTTTCGTAGCCCGGGATTTTGCCTTGGCATCGCAACGCGATCCATTCCAGCACGCGGAGGTTTTCGCGAAAACCTGGCCAGAGGAAACGGCCGGAAGGGTCTCTACGAAACCAGTTGACATGAAAGATGCGAGGGAGCTTTTTGATCAGAGTGCGCATCTGCAACCAATGGTCGAAGTAGTGCCCCATGTTGTAGCCACAGAAAGGGAGCATCGCCATGGGATCGCGCCGGACCAGACCGATGGCGCCAGCAGCTGCGGCGGTCGTTTCCGAGCCTTGAGTGGCACCTAGAAAGACACCATGCGTCCAGTCGAATGCTTGAAAAACCAGAGGCATCGTGGTGGGCCGTCGACCACCAAAAACGATCGCGTCGATCGGGACACCCTCAGGATCTTGCCAACGTGGGTCGATGTTGGGGCATTGGCTGGCAGGAGCGGTGAATCGTGAGTTGGGATGCGCCGCCTTGCGACCACAGTCGGGCGACCAGTCCTGCCCTGTCCAATCGATCAAGTGTTCGGGGGGAGGGCAAAGTCCTTCCCACCAGACGCAATGGTCGTCGGTCAGAGCCACATTGGTGAATATCGTATTGCTGCTCATCGCAGCCATCGCGCCGGGATTGGAATCCCACGATGTCCCGGGTGCCACACCAAAGAAGCCAGTCTCTGGGTTGATGGCGTGCAGTTTGCCGGAGGAGCCAGGCCAAAGCCATGCGATGTCGTCACCAATCAGCGTGGTTTTCCAACCCTGTTCGGCCAGCGACTTGGGGGGCTGGATCATCGCCAGATTGGTTTTTCCGCAAGCGCTGGGAAATGCTGCCGTCAGGTAGGTCTTTTTGCCATTGGGGGATTCGATCCCCATGATCAGCATGTGTTCGGCCAACCATCCGTTATCGCGAGCGATGACGCTGGCGATTCGCAGAGCGACACATTTTTTTCCAAGGAGTGCGTTGCCGCCATAGCCACTACCGTAAGACCAAACCTCGCGATCCTCAGGGAAATGAACGATGTATTTCTCATCTTGGCAGGGCCAGGGAACATCCGATTGGCCAGATGCCAAGGGGACTCCAACCGAGTGGAGGCATGGCAGGTAGTCGATTCCCTGATCCAGCTTTCGCCAGACCCTTTGTCCCATATGGCACATGATCTTCATATTGACCACCACGTAGGGTGAGTCGGTCAGTTCGACCCCGACCAGTGCCAGGGGGCTGTCGAGTGGTCCCATGCAGAAGGGGACGACATAGAGCGTTCGCCCCCGCATACTGCCGCGAAACTTTTCGCTCAGCAGTTGACGCATCGCCTTAGGATCCCGCCAGTTATTGGTGGGACCAGCATCGACCGCACGTCGCGAGCAAATGAAGGTGCGTTCTTCGACGCGAGCCACATCGCTGGGGGCGCTTCGGGCTAGGAAAGAATTGGGGTGTTTCTTGGGGTTCAGTCGAGTCAAAGTCCCTTTGTGCACCATCAGTTCGCACAGCTGACTCCATTCCTCCTCGCTGCCATCACACCAGTGAATCGCCGATGGCTGGCACATGGCAACAACCTGCTCGATCCATGCCAGAAGCTTTGGGTGCCTGACCGGTGCGTCTTTCAGCAGATCCGATTGCTCCATCATCAGTTCCTTCCTGCTCTTCCGATGCCCCATGCGACCTTCGACTGCACGCTTGATGTTAAGAATAACCCGCGTTCCCGACTCCGGGCAGATAGTCGTGGCATGCCGAATCGTCGCACGGACCTGGAACGCTAGGGGCGAAGTAAAAACGAGGCCGTGCTTGGCATGGTTGGCGGCTCCCTGGTTTCCCTGGTTATACTTCATTCATTGGGTAGTGCGAGGTTGCGGTGTAGCCTTCGCGAGCCGACCCCCAATGGAACTGCTTTCTCAGGAGTCTATCAGCGTGAGACAACATCAGTCTTGGACTCGTTCAGCCTGGATGGCGACCTGGACGATGATTCTTTGGAGTCTCGTCCCCGCAGCGTTGGGCCGATGCCAGGAAGATACGAAAGGCGCGGGCCCATGGCAGAAGATGCTGGTCGACAAGTCGATGGAGGGCTGGAAATCGACGCAGTTCGGAGGCGATGGCCAGATCGGTTTCACGGAGGAGGGGCATCTCTCCCTGGATGTTGGCGACCCGCTGACGGGGATCACCTATGAGAAAGACTTTCCTAAATCGAACTTCGAAGTCACTTGGGAAGCGAATCGCAAAAGCGGCTCCGATTTTCTCGCAGGGCTGACTTTCCCTGTCGGGGACGAGCATGCATCGTTCATCTGCGGAGGGTGGGGCGGTGGGTTGATTGGAATCAGCAGCATCGACGGAAACGATGCCTCGGAAAACTCCACCGCTAGCTACAAGGACATCAAAAACGACCGCTGGTATCGATTTCGATTGGTGGTCAGCGATGAAGCAATCATGGTCTGGATGGATGACGAGGAATTGATCCAAGTTGAACGGAAGGGAAAGTCGTTCTCAGTACGGGGTGAGGTGCGAGCAAGTCGGCCATTCGGCTACTGCGTTTTTCGATCCAAGGTGGAGGTGCGAAACCTCCAGTACCGCACTCTGGCACCTACCAAGCCATGACGCGAGATTTCTTCGAAGATGAAATGCTTCCCGATGAAGAGCGTCCGGAAAGGGGAGCGGATCCGAGCGGATTCTTGGTCGATTCGCACGAGGATGGCGGAGACGCTCGCTGGATGGCCAAGGCTCTAGAATTGGCGCAGCGCGCCATGGACGAAGACGAAGTGCCCGTCGGGGCGTTGATCGTGCATCGAGGAAGGATGATCGCAGCCGCCTGGAATCAGCGCGAACAGCTGCAAGATCCCACGGCGCATGCCGAGCTGATTGCGATCACCCAGGCAGCCGCTTCCGTCGGTACTTGGCGACTGGAACATTGCACACTCTATGTCACCTTGGAGCCCTGCCCCATGTGCGCAGGAGCCATCGTCCAGGCGCGCATCCCGCGGGTGGTCTACGGGGCAAGGGATCCGAAAGCGGGAGCTGTCGATTCGCTCTATCAGTTGCTCAGCGACCCAAGGTTGAACCACCGGGCACAGGTTTGTCCAGGGGTGCTCGCCGAACCCTGTGGGCAGATTCTGACATGGTTTTTCGAAGAGAAGCGCCGCCAGGGGAAGAAATAGTCGTTCGATCGTCGGGGATCTTTTTGGCGGGGGCTCGGTGGAAGCCCTATACTAAATAGGTCGCCACCGCATGCTGGCGGTAGACGATTGCTCGGCTGGCTTCGGAACCGGATATTCCTGCCGATCTGGCATTCGCTTTGCATCATTCCGCTGGTTATCAATTCGGACAAGGAACATGCGATGGTCGGATGTCTGTTCCAAAGCTTCGCCAAGCGATTGGGGATGCGATGCCATGCAGCCGTTCTATTGACATGGTTCGTCTTGTGCTTCCCCCTCCACTCGATTGCTCAATCGGGACCAACTGAGCCACCGGCCGGGGACAACTCCTTGAAAACCCTGATCGATCAGCAGCGACAGCTTGCCGATCGTTTCACCAAGATGGAAGAGTTGTTTTTGCGAATGTCGGAGCTCGAGTCGACGACCAACCCCGAGCGGTCGGGATTGCTGCTGCGAGCGGCAAAGCTCAGCAAGGAGTTGGCGACCGGACAGCGATTGAAATCGGCAGGCGAACTGCTGGAGAAGAAGCAGCTGCAGCGGGCGTTGGAAGAGCAGTTGACCAGCGCCGAGGATCTCGGAAAGCTGTTGCAACTCCTGCAGAGCGAAAACCGGCAGGAGCGGCTGAAAGATCAGCGAAAAAAATATGAAACATGGATTCGTGACATTCAGAAACTGGAGCGGATGGAGCGATCTTTGCGGGGACGCAGTGAGAATGGACAGGAGCTGAAGTCGGCCTCCCGCGACCAGGGAGAGGTTGCCGATCAGGCCGAGCAGGTGGCTAGGCAGATGGAGTCTCAGGAGGGGCAGACCACCTCCCCAAGCAGTCAGGAACGATCCGATTCCACACCCTCTGAGGGAACTGATTCGGAAGGAAAGCCCCGATCGGAATCCGGGCAGGATCGTTCGCCGCAATCCAACGATGGCCGTAAGCCCAATCCAGAGGATGGCAATTCGCAGCAGGAACAATCCGACCCAGCGTCGGAGAAACCATCCGAAGCGAAGTCGCCTGGGAGTGAGGAGGGAGACAAAAAAACGGAGGCAAATCCAGCCGATGGGGCGGAGAGCACCTCGAAAGAGGGCATGCCAAGTACGTCGGAACAGCCCAACCCATCCGACGACATGCCGATGCCGGGAGAGTCGTCCCAGTCAAAGTCCAAGCCCTCGGATGGCTCTCCGGCTCCTTCCGGCGAATCGCCGAAGAATGATGCAATGCCTTCAGAGGACGGGGGCGAAGGATCATCGAACGACCCAGCTCAAGAGCAGTCACAGCAGGAGGCCGGTGAGCCGTCGCCCCCTTCCACTCCGGAGGAAGCCGCCAAGCAGCGCGTGGAGCGGGCCAGGGAACGGATGAAGCAGGCCCAGCGTCTGTTGGATAGTGGCGATCGCAAGAAAGCAGTGGAAGAACAGAAGGCTGCGGAGAAGGAATTGAAGGAAGCGGTCGAAGAGCTGGAGAAGATCCTGCGTCAGATGCGGGAGGAGGAGGTGGAGCGATCGCTGGAGGCATTGGAATCGCGTTTCCGGAAAATGCTGCAGATGCAGCAGCAGGTGCTGGAAGGGACCAAGCAGTGGAATGCACTGGAGGGCGAAGCTCGGCAACGTCAAAGGGAACTGCAGGGAAATCGATTGGCTCAGGAGGAACGGAAGATTGTCCTGGAAGGCCAGCGAGCCATGATGCTCTTGCAGGAGGAAGGCTCCAGCACGGCGTTTCCCGAGGCGGTTAGCCAGATTTTGGTTGATATGGAGCAGGTGGCTGACTGGTTGAGTCGAGGGGAGGCAGGTGAACCGGCGATCGGTCGCCAAGAAGAGATCATCGAAGCGTTAGAGGAATTGCTGGCTTCCTTGACCGAGGCGATCAAGGAGAGGAAAGAGCAGAAGGAATCTCAGCAGGGCGAAGGTGGAGGTCAGCAAGGTGGCTCGCAGGAACAGCCGTTAGTCGATGCATTGGCTGAATTGCGATTGATCAAAACATTGCAGGTGCGGGTCAATCAGCGAACCGAAAAGCTCGCGGGGCGATTGAGCGATCCGAAGCATCCGACGGGGCAGGCAACCGATGAAGCATTGCTGAAAGAGCTAGCGGAGCTGGCTAAACGGGAAGAGAAACTTCGAGAAGTGACCCGTGAGATCGTTCGGAAAATCGACGCCAAGGATCAGTAACCCAAGTGATGGAAAGAACGCCGATCATGAAGCGATCGATGCGATGGCTGTTGCTGTGTGGATGTATGGTAGCGATGCTTCCCCATTGCCTCACCATCTGCCAAGCTCAGCAATCGACAATGGCCAAGGAGCCGACTTGGCAGTGGCCTTCGACCGATACCTGGGTGGCCGCATGGCGCAAGTGGGCCGAGGAGAAAGGCGCCGTGCCGGCGCTGCAGATCGCCTTGGATCAGGTCGCCATCGATGATTCGTTGCGTGGTCCTGCGGCGATGGAAAAGTGGCTGGCACTAGGGGCCGCCATCAGTCCGGGGTTGAAGCAACTGGAAGGAAAACTTTTGGCAGTCGCGCCCCCTGCTATGTCGGACTGGCATCAGTTGGCTGGCTTGGTGGGAACCGAAATTCCCTCGTGGGCCGAACCGGATTTAAGGCTGGTGATGGCCCGGTGGTTCGCTCAGCATCGACTCTATGACGAATCGGCGGAAGTGTTGCAGGGCGTGAAGTCGGAGCAGGTGGTTGATCCTTCCAGCTTTTTCTTCTACGAAGCGCTGTGCGCCCACCACCAGTTGGATCGGAAGAGATGCCTGGATGCGGTGGATCGATTGCTGGAGAGGGAGGCGGAATTGACAGGCCGTTACTCGACAACCGCTAAATTGATGCGGACCGATATCCAGCCGCTGAAGGAAGACTCTTTGGATGAGGTAGCGCGATTGATGACCGATGTAGAGCGTCGCTTGGATCTGGGGCGGGCGGGCGAGAAGGTGCAGGCTCAAGAGAAGGCGATTGTTGAGAAACTGGATAAGTTGATCGATCAGGTAGAGCAGCAGATTCAGCAACAGCAGCAACAACAACAGCAACAGCGCCAGCAGCAACAGCAGCAACGGCAGCAGAATCAACAGCGGTCGGGAGGTTCTCAGCCCCAACCCAGTACCCCGCTGGAGGATAGCCGTGCACAGGGGCAATCGGGGCCAGGGGATATCGACCGAAAGAAACTCGACCCACAGGGCAATTGGGGAGATCTTCCCCCCAGCCAGCGCCAGCAGGCCATCCAGGATTTGACACGCGATCTCCCGTCCCATTATCGGGAGGTGATCGAAGCGTACTTTCGCAGGCTTGCAGCAGGCAGTCAGCCCGAAGGGAGTTGACCTGTTTCTTTGGTTGCTATCTCGTCCATGCTTGCGATGGATGCCGTGGAAATCGAGTTGCTGGAGATTGGGCTAGGTCGCTGGAGGGAGTGGACGGCTGAGGTTGAATGTCAAGATCCACCTGTGGATCAGCGATAAGATGGTTGGAATTTGACAGAGGAAGAATACCAATGGTGGTCAAGGAATCTTGGATGTTTGTTGCATGCCCCCTCGTGGTGACATCATGGAAACGCTTGGCCTTCCGCATGGCGGTGGTGTCAGCCGCATGGTGCAGTAGCGGTCCTGCAAGTTGGGCTCAGGACACGGCTCGCGCGGCGGGGAAGGAGCAGGGGGTATTTCAGGAAGCTAAGGGGCCTGCATGGGGTATCCGTTCCCTCATGCTGGACGCTAACGAAGGATGCACCGTCGGGGATATCGACGGGGACGGCCGACTGGATGTGGTCGCTGGCCGACATTGGTATCGTTCACCGGATTGGGTGCCGCGACCGGTCCGAACGATCGAAGACTGGAATGGGTACGTTCAGAGCAATGGCGACTTCCTTCTGGACGTCAATCAGGATGGACGGCTGGACGTGATCGCAGGATCTTTTATTCCCTCGCAAGTGCACTGGTATCAGAATCCTGGCGAAGAAGCGCTGCGATTAGGGCAGACATGGCCCAAGCATCTGTTGGTCGACACCGGCAAGTCGGAGAATGAAGGCCAGTTGATGGATGATATCGACGGGAACGGGACTCCAGACTGGATCGTCAACAGCTGGAATGCTAAGAACCCCGTCATGGTCTACCGCCTGATGCCATCCGATGAGGCGGGCGAGGGGGGGGCGAAGTACCGGCTGATTGCTTCGGAGATTGCCCCCAGCGGAAACTCTCATGGAATGGGAGTGGGAGATCTCAATGGAGATGGACGTAAGGATTTGCTGACTGGGACAGGTTGGTACGAGCAGCCAGCGGAGGGTGCTTGGGGGAAAGGTTGGAAACATCATCCGGACTGGCAGATTCAGGCCAGCGTTCCGATGCTGGTGCACGATCTGGATCGGGATGGCAAAGCCGATGTTTTGGTTGGAGAAGGACATGACTATGGACTCTACTGGTGGTGTCAAACCGGACAAGATGGCGAGGGAAAAATCGCCTTTGACCGGATCCTTGTCGATCGCTCCTACTCGCAACCTCATGCGCTTGCCTTGGCCGATCTGGATGGGGATGGTCGCGAGGAATTGATCTCTGGAAAACGCTACTTTGCTCACAACGGTGGCGATCCAGGTGGGAAGGATATGCCACTTCTGGTCTTCTACCAGTATCGTCCTGAAAGCCGTGATTTTCTGAGGACGACGGTCGAGCAGGGGCACGTTGGGATCGGACTCCAGATCGCTACCGGGGACCTCGATGGCGATCAGAAGATCGATATTGCAGTTGCAGGTAAAAGCGGTACCCATGTCCTGCTGAATCCGACTCCTTAACCACTCTGTCGACCGGAATTGGATCGATGACAACCGAAGCACAAGGTCAGGGGGAAGGACCAGGCCGCGAGGACTGGTCCGAGGAAACGACGCTTCGGGGGGCGCAAGCGGAGGTCGACAACTGGATCCGTTCGATCGGTGTGCGGTACTTTTCCGAGTTGACGAATCTGGCGCAGTTGGTGGAAGAGGTTGGCGAAGTGGCCAGGCTTCTGTCGCGTCAATACGGCGATCAGAGTTTTAAGGCTGGCGAGTCGCCCGATGGTCTTGGGGAGGAGCTGGGTGACGTGTTGTTCGTTCTCATTTGCCTCGCCAATCAGACTGGTGTCGATTTGCAGGAGGTATGGCGGCAGAATCTCCAGAAAAAAACGGTGCGCGACGCGACGCGTCACCGAGATAATCCCAAACTGCAAGGTCCTTCTGACGCGGACCTCTGAACTCTCGATGGCGATGGTTCCCTTGCCTAGCGGCTAACCTACCATTCGGAAACGATGCAGTGGTTGGGCCGCTGAATCGAAAATCGGTGGGTTTCGTTCGCAACGGGCTGGAAGGAGCGGTGGGTGATGGGGCTTTCCTTGATGCGTCGAATTTCGTTCTGCGCAGGACACCGATTGTTCGGGCACGGGGGAAAGTGCGAGCACTTTCACGGACATAACTACGTTGCCGACTTCCTGGTACGCAGCGACGTTCAGGACTCCGTTGGCCGGGTGATCGATTTCGCCGACCTGAAGGCGCGCTGCAAAGGATGGATCGATGCAAACTGGGATCATAGTTTTCTGATCGACCAGAAAGACGAGAACGCTAAATCTGCCTTGGAGATGGTGCAGCCTAAGCGGTATTTTCTTTTGCCTTATAACCCCACTGCCGAAAACATGGCGAAATACCTCCTGGAAGAGGTCTGTCCGAAGATTCTGGCGGGGACTGGTGCAGTCGCTTACGCGGTGAGGATCTGGGAGACAGATGAATCCTACGCTGAAGCCAATTTGGACAACCACTGACCTAGGTGCAGTCTAGGGGCAACGCAGGATGCCTGGAACGGAATTCTTCTGGGCTGGGTTGTAATTCCTCTCATGGACTGTATTCTGGGTCTGTGTCAGGTGGCGGTGTCGGCTGGTCTTCAGCCCACCGCGAACAGGGAACTCGGTGCAATTCCGAGACGGCCCGGCCGCTGTAAGCGAATGGAGACCTGTATTCACAGGTTTCGCCATCCTCTTTTCTCCTCATGCCATTGTTCTGGGACTCCTTGCGGGTTGCGGAATGAGAAGGTGTCGGGTGGATGGATTCGCAAGTCAGAAGACCTACCTGGCATCAGACAGGCACGGATCCTCTAGGGTGGGATCGCCGGTCGACAAGCTGAGATTTCGTTCCATGTCTCCGATGGACGGTCGTTGACCAATTCGTCGCTTGAGGTCGATCGCTCTAGGTCTGCTTAAGCTTCAAAAGAGGCTGATAGCATCCGTTTGCGCATCGTCACGCGACCGGATCAACCTGCCGTGCAAGAGGAAAGAACCATGCAGACAGCTTCCCCGCGGGAGCCAAAGCGATTGCTGCGCCTTGATGGGTTTCGGCGAAGAGCCGCGACCTTGGTCGAGTTGCTTGTCACGTTTGGCGTGATCGGTATGCTCACCGGCCTGTTGCTTCCCGCAGTGCAGATGGCTCGCGAGTCCGGGCGGAGGATGCAGTGCGAGCATCATTTGCACCAAATCGGCTTGGGTTTGATGAATTATCACGACCACCATCGGAAGCTGCCGCCGGGATGCTTGGAGTGGCGTCCTTTCCGCGGGCCTGCGCACCGCAAGAATTTTGCCTGGTCCTCCTTTCTACTTCCCTTCATCGACCAGCCCTCCCTTCATCAGTCGATCCGTTTTGATCTTCCGTTCGATCACCCGGCCAACCGCCCGGCGAGGTTGACCAACTTGGCCATTTATCGATGTCCTAGCGTTCCCGCGAAGCCGAAGGACGAAGGCTTTAGTGACTATGGCGGACTCTACGGCCAGCGAATCTCCACTCGGACTGCGACGGACAACGGGTGTTTGGTGTACGACCAAGCATTTGATTTTGCGGATCTTAGCGATGGGCTCAACGACACGATGATGGTTTCGGAGGATTCGGAAGGCCCTGATTCACAGTGGATCAATGGTAGCAACGTATTCGAGCAGTCTGGGGGGGTGAACGATCCTCGGGCATGGCGGGGAGATAACGAAATCCGTTCGCGACATCCAGGAGGCGCGGTGGCGGTTTTCGGCTCGGCTAACGTCCGGTTTCTTTCCAACAGCGTCTCGCGAGACGTCCTGGCAGCCTGGATTACCAGGGCGGGTGGCGAAGTGGTGGAAGCACCTTGAGAAGGAGTTGGAGTATGCAAGTGCGGGGTAGGATCGATGGCTGGCTTAGTGCACTGGCTGCATCAGCGGGGACGCTACTGCTGATGGGCTGCGTGGCGTTGCCAGCGCAATCGGAAGTGATCGATTTTGAAGGCTTGCTCTCCACGCCCAATAGCTACCACAACGGTGGCCCCAATTCCAATACCGACGGGTTCACGGTCGGTTCAGCGTACTTTCCCAACGAGTACTCTAGCGATTACGGTGGGTATTGGTCGGGCTGGTCTTATTCGAACGTCGTCGATTCAACGAACGGGAGTTACACGAATCAGTATGCCGCCTATCCAGGCTCGGGGGTTCAGTCTCCTACATATGGCGTCGCATACGGGAATACCTACATCAATTTTGTAGCGCCTGCTAACCTCCAGTCGATGGCGATCGCCAACACGACCTACGCCGCTCTGACGATGCGGGATGGGGATCGCTTTTCCAAGAAGTTTGGCGGGCCCACCGGATTAGATCCGGACTACTATCGCATTCGCATCACCGGATACACCGGAGAGAATGCGACGGGGTCGAGTACATCATTTATCGACCATTACTTGGCCGACTTTCGGTTTCCAGATAGCCAACTGGATTACATTCAAGCGGACTGGAGAACAATCGATCTTTCTGGTTTGGGTCTGATCCGTTCGATCGGATTGGAAATCGATTCCAGCGACCGGGGGCAATTTGGGATCAATACCCCGGTCTACTTCGCCATGGATCGGCTCGCCTTCCAGATTTCGCCGATCCCTGAACCGGGGTCGCTTGCACTGACATGCATGGCGGCAGGCGCAGGGCTATCGCGTCGATATCTTCGTCGTCTCCATGCGAGCAAAAAGTCTCTGCCGGTGTCGACCTAAATCAGGCGAATAGCTCGGTGATCGGTTCGCCGTGATAGATCGCGTGAGGACGCTGGCTGGCATCCATCCAGTGGGCACTGGGGGGGATTCCCAGTAGATGATAGATCGTCGCAGCGAATCGCTCGGGAGTCACCGGGAGTTCTTCAGGGTAGGCACCACGAGGATCCGACTTGCCGACCACTGCGCCGCCGGCGGTACCTCCTCCGGCGAATAGCACCGACTGGACGGCGCCCCAATGATCCCGTCCAGGCAATTTGTAGTGCTGTTCCAGCAGCGTGATCTGTGGCGTGCGACCGAACTCTCCAGCGACAACGACCAGAGTTTCATCGAGGAGCCCGGATTCTTGGAGGTCGTCCAGTAAGGCGCTCAGCGCGCGATCTGTCGGTGGGAATAGCTTGTCCTTCAGATGAGGGAACGCGTTCCCATGAGTGTCCCATGTTTCGTTGTTGCCCAGTTGGACTTGGATCATCGGAATGCCCATGCCGACCAGTTGGCGAGCTATCCACAAAGACCAGCCGAAGGAATTGTTCCCGTAACGCTCCATTTGCTTTGGATCAGCCTGGCTGATGCTCAACGCCCGTTGCAGCTTGGGGTCGGTCAACAGGGTGAGTGCTTGAGCCCGGTAACGGTCCAGGGACTGGTTGGTGGAGAGTCGTTCGATCTGGTCCTTGCGATGGTTGAGCGATTGAAGCAGGCCCAGGCGATCGGCAAGTCGACCTGTGGCCCAGTCCGATCCCAATCCCAGTTGTGGCACCCCAAAGACACGAGGGTCAGGTTTCCCTCGTTGCTGATGATCGAACGAGTATTCGGGAAAAGCCCCATACGACTGATTGTCAAACGGTGATGCCTGAAGCAGCCAAGGGTCATTCTGCGGCCCCATCTGCCCTGCATTCTGGCCTGGAATCACGCGGCCAGTCGAATGAACCAAGGATTCGGGAAGGCACACAGCGGTCGGCAAATTGTTGGGTGCGGACAATTGAACGCCAGCGATAGCCGCGATCGACGGTTCATCCAGGCGGGTTGGCGCGCTCGGGTTGAAGCCTGTGGGAAGTGTCGATCGCCCGGTCAGCATGATGTGGTGTCCGGCCGAGTGATCGTTGGAGGGATGAGTCAGGCTGCGGAGCAGGCCCCAACGTTGGCTCCGTTGCGCCAGCATCGGAAGGTGCTCACAGATCTGCAGGCCGGGCGTGGCGGTGGCGATCGGGTGGAACTCGCCGCGGATCTTGTCCTCTGCCTGCGGCTTCATATCAAAGCTATCGTGCTGCGATAGTCCGCCTGAAAGGAAGATGAAAATGCAGGACTTCGCTCTTCCGAACGATCCTCGTATTGGCTGCTTTGCTCCCTCCGCCTGCAACTTCCCAAGATGGCTCATGCCCAACCCAAGGATCGACGAAGCACCGGCCTGGATCCACCGTCTCCTATCGATCGCCTGGTGTGCCAGCATGGTCGTTCCTCCTTCCCAGGATTCGGGTACCGATTCCATCTACCAGATGGGGCGACCGCCCCCTCTTCGAACCGCACGACTCTTCATAACCCTTCTTTTGACCGTAGCAGAAAAACTTGCGTAATTCCACCAGGATTCCGCACCTTTGCGTTCTTGGAAGGAACGGTGGAACGGTTTCGCTCGACACAGCCTGAGGTGTTGGACCCTGACGAATGTTCCGGGATTATCGACAAGGGAATTTGCAAGGGGAGGGGAAAAGAGCCAGACCTGGGATTCCATTGCGGATTGGGAGGATGCGGAAAAGTGAAGTTGCCCTCGATAAACCTCGATGGGTGATGGTTAGTCAGGTGGTAGGACTTGGGGCGAATGAGGAAGGAGTGATTTCGGAAAATAGTTCCTTGGAGAATTGGGTGTCGAAGGGTCGTTACCAAATCGTGTCGTAGAGTTCCGTGGTTTCGTGAATCGGTTGACGATTCTCTCACGATGACGAAGTTCCCCTTCAGGATTCACTCGGTCATGCCCAGATCAATTCGTTCGCTCAGCTTCCTTGGGTTGATGGTGGTGGGGCTGCTTTTCCCTGGTTCAAAGGCCAGAGGCGAAGTGGTGATTGTCAGCAACATTCAGCCTGGGTCGGGGCAAACGCGGTTGCTAACAACCAGCACCGCCAATACCGACATGACGATTGCGACTTCCAAATTCACTCTGACACAGTCGTACGATATTTCGAAGGTGACCTTGCGGCTGGGGCTGACTGACGGGACCAGTTTCAACCTGAGCAATTTGGCCGTTGGGATTCTTCCCTACGACCCGTTGTCGGTTCCAGGGGTCTCCACCAACCCAAGTTCGATCCTGAAGGAGTTCACCAACACTTCGACCTACACTTCCTCTGCGCCAACGGAAGTCGATTTCTTCGGCACCAAGACGCTGGGGCCGGGGCAGTACTGGCTGTATGCAGCCAGCACGATCCCGACGAATGCGACCAACGGAGGGGTGGCTTGGCGTTACATTTCGCCGGAGGCTGATATTCCCGCCGGTCAGCAGGGGGTCAACAACCAGTCCCGAATTTACAACGAAGCTTCCAACAGTTGGGGAAGCCTAGTCAATGGTCGTCCCTACATTTATTCGATCACTGCGGTTCCCGAGCCTACCTCGATGGCGCTCGTCGCACTAGCAGGTGGCGCCTATGCTTGGCGCCGACGGCTTCAGAAGAAGTCGAAGGTTTGATTCTCGATCCGTCTTCGACCGGGATGGAACTTCAGCCCCGAGCCTCGTGCTCGGGGTTTTTCATTTTCCGTCGGCTCTTTTTCTCCGGCTGATCGACAAGCCATTTTTTCAAGACGCTGTCGCGCGATCCGTTGATCGCCTCGAGCGTTCCCTGGGCGATCAGTCGTCCACCGAGTGCTGCCGCGCCTGGCCCCAGTTCGATCAGCCAGTCGGCAGCCTGGATCACCTGCATATTGTGCTCGACCACCAGAACAGAGTGTCCCGATTCGATCAACTGGTCAAAGCAGTTGAGCAGTGTGGAGACATCGTCGAAATGAAGTCCAGTGGTTGGTTCATCGAAGAGAAAGAGAGTTCGTTCCTTGCGTGGTTGCAGGTAGGCGGCCAGCTTCAATCGCTGTGCTTCACCAGAGGAAAGCGTGGTAGCCGGCTGACCTAGCTGTAGGTATCCCAAGCCAACCCTTCGGAGAGGTTCCAACCGTTTCTGAACTTCCGGCTCCGTCCGGAAGAAATCCGTCGCCTGATCCGCAGTCATGGAGAGGACCTGATCGATGGAGCGATCTCGGAATCGAACCTGGAGGATCTCCGGCCGGAAACGCTTTCCCTGGCAATCCGGGCAACGAATCTGGAGGTCTGCCAGGAACTGCATATCCACTTCCAGATAGCCAGCGCCTTCACACTGTTCGCAACGGCCCAGTTCGGAATTGAAACTGAAGTGACTGTTCTTCATCTGGAGACGCCGGGCGTCGTCTGTGCGGGCGAAGCATTCGCGAATCGGATCGAATGCTTTGAGGTAGGTTACAGGATTGCTGCGTGGGGAACGGCTGATAGGGGATTGGTCGATCGACAGCACCTCGTCCAGCTGGCCATCGATCCGCAACGAATCCAGGGGAAGCGTTGGGGAAGCGTGAAGTCGATCGCCGGGATCCGAAAGCTGCCGTTCCAGTGCTGGCTGAAGCGTTTCCTGGATCAGGCTGCTTTTGCCGCTACCGCTGACGCCAGCGACCACGCAAAGGCAACCCAGCGGGAAACTGACCGATGGGATTTGGAGGTTTCGACCGCGAGCGCCTAGCAGGAGGATCTGGCCACTGGGCTGCCTCGGTTTGATGCGATTGGACTGTCTACTTGTAGGCTTGCTCTTGAGTGCCTTGGCTGTCCTGGTATTGCTGAGGAGCAGTTGGTCCCAGGTTCCTTGAAAGACAAGGTTTCCCCCTTCGACCCCAGCTCCCGGTCCTACTTCGAGGATCCAGTCGGCACTTTGCAGCATCTCCAGTTCATGTTCGATCACCACCACCGTATTGCCTCGATCCCTGAGAGCGGCGATGGCATCCGCCAGCTTTTCTGTCTCTGCGGGATGAAGCCCTACGGTCGGTTCATCCAGAACATAGAGCATGCTGGTCAATGAGGCTCCCAAAGCAGCCGTCAAGGCGACTCGCTGCGCCTCACCGCCGCTGAGCGTCTTGAGGGTTCGGTCAATCGTTAGATAACCAAGCCCTACCTGCTGGAGAAAACTAAGTCGTGCTTGCAGGTCCTGAATGATCCCTTCGGCAGCAGTATCTTGATGATTTCCCCAAGGTTTTCCGGCCAGCCATTCACGGAGCTGATCGACTGATAGTCTTGCCACTTCTGCAATCGAAAGATCGCCAACGCGGTAGGCCAGAGATCGCTCGGTCAGCCGCTTCCCGTCGCACTTGGCACAAGTCTGATACCGCCGCCAGCGACTCAGGAAGATACGCACGTGCATCTTGTACTTTTTGCGTTCCAGCCAGGCGAAGAAGCCCTTCAGCCCGCCGAAACTTCGTTCCGGAACGCCGTCTTCAATCCATCGACGCTGTTTCTTGGTGAGTTTGCTGTAGGGGATGTCAACCGGAATTTCATAGTCATCTGCGAGTGCAAGCAGTTCGTCCAGTTCGTGTCGATAGGAGGGAGTATTCCAGGGTGCGATCGCGCCCTGGCGTATCGACTTGCTGGGATCGGGGACCACAGCGTCTGGATCGATCGAAATGGTCGCTCCAAAACCCTCACAGTCCGGGCAGGCGCCACTGGCGTGATTGAAGCTAAATAGATTGGCCGTCGGTTCCGGATAGTCGATCCGGCATGTATGGCAGATGGACTGAATGCCAAAGAAGGTTGCAAGGTAGGGGGTTTGGTCGAGCCATACCAAGTTGTCGGCAGCACTCTTGGTCGTCTCCTGGTCTGCTGCCGCCAGGAGAGTCGCCTTCCTGTTCCCTACGCGAAAGGCTGCCTCCGCTGACTCCCCCAGCCTGCGATTCCACTTCCCGCTGGTCCCTCGATCGATCAAAACCCATCCTTCGCCATCGGATGGAATCCGATCGAGGTGCGTCTGCAGATCATCGGTTCCCAGCCGTAGGATTTTGCCTGCCAGCCCCAGGCGCGACCATCCTTGCTTCTGAAGATCTGCCAGCTTCGTAGAGAGATCAAGTCGATCCGACCACGAGAAGGGGGATGCCAAGAGGAATGGAGTATCTAGTGGGAGGGACGAAGCAGCGGATGCGATCGCTTCCGGATCGCTTGCTCGAACCACTTGGCCGCATCCAGTGCACCGGACGATCGATGCTTTGGCGAAAAGAAGTCGCAGATAATCGTAGGTCTCTGTGGTGGTGCCTACCGTGCTTCTCGAGGTTTGCACCGATCCAAATCGGGCCACGGCGAGAGCCGCCGGAAGGTTCTCGATCCGATCGTACGGGGGTTTTTCGTAGCGCTGCAGGTACTGCCGGGTGTAGGGGGAAAAACTTTCGATGAACCGCCTCTGGCCTTCGGCGAAAAGCGTATCCAAAGCCAGCGAGGTTTTGCCGCTCCCGCTGACTCCACAAACGCTGATCCATTGTCCGAGTGGGATGTCCAGCGACAGGTCTCGGAGGTTATGGGTTCGGATGCCGCGTAAGTGGATTGCCGTGGGCTGCATGGGGAGAGTAGATGAACTTTGGATGGGAGGGGAAGGGACCGGTTCGTCAGGCGGTTCATTGGATCCAGGCTTGCACACTGGGATCTGTCTTACGCCGCCCTGCAAGTGTAGTGTTTTTTCCACCCCCCGGGATTCGTGACGCTGTTCCCTTGAAGGAACACCATTTCATTTCCTTCCTACCTGACAAAGTTCTCCTTTTTGGTTCGCCATCGATTCGCTTCCGGCCGATAAAACGGAGTGAGGGGGCTCGATTGTTCCCCGAATTTTCCGAATTCGACTCAAGGATGTCCCGATGCAGGTTCACTCAAGCCGCTTTGGAATCCTCGAAATCTCCCCCGCAGATCTGCTCTGGATGCCGGAGGGAATGGTGGGGTACGAGGCGGATCGCCACTGGACGATCATCCCGGACGACCGCGGCGCGGGGTGCCTTTGGCTGCAGTCGATTCGGGAGCCTGAGACCGCGTTCGCTCTTCTGCACCCCGCGCAGTGGATCCCAGAGTATCGATTGGTAGTCGATGCCGGGACTTTGGCTCGGTTGGGAGGCGACACAGCCGATCGCATCTTCGTCTGGGTTCCGGTTGCCAGAGCGGAGGAAGGGTTCCAGTTGCAGCTGCAACTGCCTGTGGTCATCAATGCTTCGTCGCGCTGCGGCTTGCAACTGATCGTGGCCGGACAAATGCCACTCGATCTTTCCCGTAGCCCAAGGGACCCGCTGGGAACCCCGGAAGTCCCCCTGGCCGTTGCAATCACACGGACCACCAACACTTCGGCAGCTTAGTTTGGCTGCAGTTTCCGGCCGTCACCGACGATGAGAGGGCTCTGCTGGCTTGCAGAATCTTCCGGAACGGAACATCCCGAAAACTCTTCCTTGAAAAAGGCCCTTAAAGGTGGTTCTGCCTGCTTCCATCCACCTATCTGCTACCCCCTGCACCGGATTGATTCCCTTGAAAAATCGGGAGGAAGTTGGCCGATAAGCCAGATGGAATGATCGGCTAGTATTCGATTTTTCATGGAATTGGGTCGAGTTGCCAAGGGTCGCGGCTGGAGCCCACAACGCAAAGGAGTCCCCCATGCTGGTGCTGTCGCGACATCGAGATGAAAGCATCATGATCGGTGATAAAGTGGTGATCACGATCGTCGATATTCGGGGTGACAAAGTACGCATTGGAATCGAAGCGCCCGCCGACATTCCTGTCCACCGTCAGGAGGTGTACGATGCGATTCGCCGGGAGAGCCAGAAGTCGCAGGGGATTCAGCCGGACGACATTCTCAAGCTAGCGCCTGATCAACGCTAAGTAGCGAAAGGATGCTAGGCCTTGCGGACGGTCTCCAGCGATGGACCGATTCGCTGGTCCCTGATCACTTGGCTTGCTGAAGCAATTCCAAAAGGTCTGCCAACTGCTGCGGCGACAGAAGCCGATCGATCCCAGCAGGCATCACCGAAAGCTCGCCTGGCTGTATCGTTTCAATCTCTTCGGCTTCAATGACTACCGATCGGTCGACCTGGAGCAATAGTTCAATGGCTTGACTGTCCTGTCGAACCGGCAGGCCTTGGTAAGCCTGTCCTTCGGTGGTCAGGACGCGAACGGTTCGGTAGCCCTGCTCCAGGCGGGCGCTGGGATAGAGGATCGCCTCCAGCAAGTCTTCTTTCGATCGTGTCGATCCAATCCGACTTAACTCCGGACCGATCTTTCCACCGACATACCCAATAGCATGGCAGCCGCTGCAACCGGCCATCGACGATCGGAATACCTGAAGTCCCCTCAGGCGATCACCTTGGGGAAGGGATTTCAGTTTATCTTTCACTTCCTGCTGGATGGAGGCTTTCCCTTGTTGCTGCGCCTCGATGAGCTGCTCGATCTTCTGGCGAACCGGAGCCTGATCGGTGGATGCCAGAGAGCGCAAATCGGTTGGTGACAGCCCGAGCAGTTCCAAGGGAGTCGATTCGACTCGGTTCAACAGCGTCAGACGCTGATTCTCGGTGGCGATTGCCCAGAGCGTTTGGAAGCAGCGACCCCAGGAAAGTTGTGGGATTTGACTCCATTGTTCGATCCAGGAGTCGACTTGGGCCTGCGACCAGGGAATCTTTGCCATCGCCTGCAATGCAGCAGCTTGCTGGGCGGGCGGTCCCCCCAAAACTGCCTGCTGGACTTCCTGCCCCACTGAATCGCCCCACGCGACGGAGCCTATAGAGGTGGCAGCGATCTGTTGGAAACGGCGGATCGGATCCTTGGTCGAAGAGTTCAATTCCGCAATGGCTTGATCGAGCTGGGAGGTTTGGTTGCCTCGAGTGCCTATACCCTGGTACCACCGCACGATACGATCCTGCTGTTCCATGGAAAGTCGTGGGAAGTTACTTGCGATGGGAACAACCCAATCGTCGGGAAGGGAAAGGGGGCGACCTGCAAGCACGATCTCTAAGATCCAGTCTTCCAACGCTGCGGAGCGGTCGTTCTGAAGGTTCAATTCGACACCGACGGTCTGTTGCCATCCCGCCTGATTGACCCAGGCTTTCCCCAGTTCACCAGCGAGTTGGCGAGATTGCGGTCTATTGCGAGCTTCGGCTAGAAGGTCTGCCTGGAAGGACCGGGTTCCTTCGGACCATTGCGGGTGTTCAATCAGCGCGTCGATGATGGCGCTTCGCACTCCAGGGGCCGCTTGTTTCCAGAGAGCAGCGAGGCCTTCGCCCGGGGAAGGCGCGTCGCTTTGAAAACGAAGTAACTGGATAGCAACCTGTTGCTGGCGCTGCGAGCCGGCGGACCAAGGTTGCAGCCAGTGGGATGCCTGGGGATGGCGAATCAGGGCGAAGCGCGCGGCATGGGCCAGCATCGGGTCCTCCTGATGTTCGATCGCTAGATCCATCAGCGTTTCTGGCGCGCCGCAGCGCAGTAGGGCCGCCGCCTCCAACATCGCTCGCAGTGCCAGAGGATCTTTCTCCTCCCTCAACTGTTTTTCTAACGTCGGGATCGCCTGTGTCCATCGCCGCTGCCCTGCGACCAAGGCCGCCGCATGCCGGAGAGATGGTTCCTCTTGCGACAGGAATTGCTGGATCGATTCCATCGCTTCCGCGGAATCGTCTGCCGATGACCAAAATGCCATCAGCCGCTTGGAGGCAGGGGCTTGCGGTTCCATCGCTTGACGGCGCCACGCTGCGCGGCGTATTTCGTTCGACTGCAGCAGAGCCATTCGGCGGATCCATGGCCTACAGTCCTCGATCGCTTCCACCGTTTGAAAGTTGGCTGGCGGACACAGGTTTTGGCGACTGCTTTCGGTTTCTGAAGTCGTCAGCCGATAGATGCCGCCCTGAGCGATCTCCTGGTCGACCCCCGAACTGGGACAGCAAAGATCGTACCAGCCACCCGTATCGATCACCAAAAGACTGCCGTCGGCATCTTCGAGGAGGTCGGTTGGGTGGAAGTCGATCCGGTCGGATTTTAGAAGCGGAATCTCCTCCGTGCGGTAACTGCCTCCTTGAGCGATCAGGCGATGCGCGGTGACCTGGTGCAGATTGAACGACGAGGAGACCAGCCAGCCATACTGGGTCGATTCGCCCAGGGAGTCGACCAGTCGATGGTCTTCCAGTCGCAGCAGCCCGCTGGGTGCTGCTGGACCCAGATGGGTCATGATCGGCAGCAGAGGACCAGTCCGAGGATGACCTTGAAGGACGCCATGATCCTTTCCGTAAACGCCACCATAGACCGCATGTGCGATGCCATCGCGTCGGCCATTGCCTGGGTGCTGCAGGAAGGTGCTCGTAAAGAATCGGTCGCCTCGGCTGGAAAATGCGACCTCGACCGGGTTGTCCATACCCCCGGTCATGACCGCTTCGATGGGGCCGCCCGCCCAAGGTCTTCGAAAAATATGCGACGCCGTGGTCTTCAGTACGTCTCCATCGCGCGTCTCATGCTGCTGCTCGGCAAAAGCTCCCTTGCACCAGTAGATCCAGCCGTCGATACCCAGGTAAGGACCATGAAGATCGTTGGCGCAGTGGGTGAGTGTTTTTCCGTCGAACCAGATCGACCGGGTTTCGCATTGTCCATCCCCATCGAGATCGTCGAATCGCCATATCTCGGGCGGCATCGCTACCAGGATACTTTGGCCAAGGCATAGGACCCCTTCCGGAAATCCCAGTTGCTCGGCTGCCACGATTCTACGATCGAATCGCCCGTCGCCATCGTCATCGACCAGTCGAATCATTCGGTGTGGCCGTGTCACCGTTTGCTCCTGGACATTTCCCGCTACCCCAGCCGACTCAATCACCACCAGCCTTCCTTGAGAATCCCAGTCGGCAGCGATGGGCCATCGGGTCAAGTCGTTCCCGGCAGCCAGTTCCAGTCGGACTCCAGACGCCGGATTCAGGGAGGCGATTGGCGGCGAAGGTGTTCCCTCAGGGGATGGATCGGCGGCAGTCGCGATCTGGATGGAGGCGAATGCATAGAGCAAAGTATGAGAGAGCTTCAGGACGGTTTTTCGGTACCAGTGATGCACGGGCAGTATCCTTGCGCGACCGAACCATCGTTGAGGGTGGTCCGTTTGAAAAATCCAGTGTCCAAGTCCAGTATGACCGATCTTGGCAGAAGATAGCAAAACAATCGTTCTCGGGCTTGGGTGCACTTATCGGTCGCTCGTTCCCAGCCCGGGAATTGAGGCATCGTAGTCCAGCGTCCGAGCTTGTTGGCAGAGCGACTCACAAGACTGCCAAATCGCAACTACGCAACAAGGGGAACAAGTTCTAGTAGCTCCATTTTCCCGGCCTGTCGGAGCATGGTTTTTTAGCCGACAAGATTTCTTGGCTGACGATGATGGCCAATTCGCACAGGAGTTGGGGCTACCGGGGTTGATTCGCCAGACGAAGTATCTCCTGAACGCGGGGGTCATCCTTGAGGAGGTGCCAATCGTCGTCTGTCTCTAGCATCTGGAAGTTTTTCCATCCCGCCTTCACTGCGAGTTCGAGGTGGTTCCACGCTTGCTCCATCCACACGGAGTCAGGACTGTCGGGAGATGCGGTGTCCGATTGGAACGCCAAGCCCACCAGGATTCGACTAAGCTGCCAGTGCAGTTCGCTATTGAGCTGGTTATTTTCAAGGAACTCCGGGATAGCTGCTTTGACCGCATCGATCTGGCCAAGCCGCAGGAGATTGTTGAGATGTCTGAGCCGAAATAGCGGTCGATTCCTTTCCGGTGCCCAGGCGATCGCTCGCGTCCATAGTTCATCGGCTCGCTGGTAGTCTTTGCGAGCAACGGCCGCTTCCGCCATTCCGCGGAGGGAAGTGGACGCCATTTCGGTCGCAGCGGCATTACTCGGGACATTTTTCAGCAATAGTTCCAACGTGGATAGTCCCCGCTCGAACCATGAAAAACTTTCGGCCACCAGGCCCTGTTGAGCTAGATAGATACCTTGTGCGTTGTAGCTGATTGCAAGGTCCGTGTAAGACGAAGTCAGTTGGGGATGATGTTGAAGAATTTGCTCGCGCAATTCGATCGAGTCTCGATAATACTTCTCCGCCTCCTTTGGTGCCTCCTTTTTTAGGTAGAGGCCACCGCAATGGAAGAGGCTCAGGGCAAGCTCCCGTGGATGATCGGTGTTTGTCGGCGTCTGTTCGACCAGTTCCCTGCGTAGATCCAGGCTGCGAAGGTAACTTTTCTCCGCCTTATCGAGTTCGTTGTTATTCAAGTGGATGGATCCGACGTTGAAATGGGCTCGAGCCAAATCTCGCCGGTACTCTGGGAGCGTCGGAAATCGCACGATCATTTGCTCTAATTGTTCACAGATTAATTCCATTTCCTTGAGGGAGGCGTCCTGTCGGCCGGCCAGTTGAAGGGCGACCGCGAAGTTCATTCGAAACATCAGCAGTTTTTTGAGTAGTTCCGTTGAATCGAGATCCTGATCGGAGAGTTGCTGGGTGATTTCAATGGCCTTAGTAAAGCTGTCTAGGCCGCCTTGTACGTCGCCCACAAGTCGCTGAGCACTTCCAAGATCGTGCCAAGCATCGGCCTCGTCGGTTAAACGGGCTGGATTTATTTCGCTCAGTTTCTTGTTGTACTGAAGTGCGTCTCGAAAAAATGGTAATGAATTAACAACGTCTCCCAAACGCAAACAGGATTGAGCCATTGCGCTTCGATGGGCGGCTACGAGAGAAAGGAAGATTTCTGATTCGGGTTGGAGTTCTTCCAGTTTCCTTAGGGAATGGCTGGATGTCAGCAACGTTTTTTTTGCTTCTTCCAGTTGACCCTTGATGATCTGAACCGAAGCAAGGGCAATTGAAGTGTTGGGGAGTCGTTGAAGGATTTCGATATCTTCTGGAAAATCAGCGACCAGCGACTGCGTGATTGCGAAGGCGGCCGATAGCATGTTGTGTGCGTCTTCCGCACTTCCAAGCCTTAACTCCAATTCGCCAACCCGTTGCATTCCTTCTGCTTTCAGAATCCGACTCTGCTTGTCCTCTCCTGTTCGTTCGGCAATCGACTTCCAAAGCTCGCGGGTCTTCTCCAGATATTTCTTCTCCTCCGGGCCTAGTTGCGGTTTGGAGCCAATCAAGTGTTCGATCGCTTCATCGGTAGCCGTTCGGTAAGCGGTCAGAATTTCCGATTCGGCCAAAGTTGCGCGCAGCAGATTTTTTTCAGCTTCTGTCCTTAGTTGCTGTTCCCTGGCTGCTGCCAAGTCGGCTCGTTGCTTTTCCTGGATTGCCACTTGCTGCTCGCGCCTGGCGGTCATCAGACCGAACGAGGTGCCGACGATTCCGAGAACCAGTGAGCTGGCTATAAGGCCCGTTGCGATGACGGCACCGCGATGCCGCCGGAGCAGTTTCCCGAGGCGATAGCGTGGGGTCGGTGGATGGGCGGCGACGGGTTCACCAATCAGGTAGCGATGAAGATCCAACGCCATCGCGTTGGCGGTTTCGTAGCGGCGACTGCGGTCTTTTTCTATTGCCTTCATCACTACCCAGTCCAGGTCATGACGAAGGATTGTAGCTAATTGAGTGTTGTCGATGCCATGGTGCGTTATCTGTCCGCGTGTCTTGTGATCCATAGTCACGCGACTGCTTGGTTTAGGTGGATCCTCTTCGCGTACCAGACGCAGTAGTTCCATGAATCCCTTTTCCTTAAGGTCGCTTTGCGAAAACGGAAGACTACCGGTAAGCAGTTCATACAGGATGACGCCCAGTGAGTAGATATCCGATCGCGTGTCGATATCGAGATTGCCGATCGCAGCTTGCTCGGGCGACATATACATGGGAGTCCCCATGACGGCATCGACTTCGGTCGCCAGCGATGCATCGGTGAGCAGTCCCCCGGTGGCCTTGGCGATACCAAAATCGATCACTTTCGGGACCGCTTGATCGTTGATTTCCGTCACCAGAATGTTGGACGGTTTCAGGTCTCGATGGATGACACCTTTTTGGTGTGCATGCTGAATCGCGTCACAGACATCGATCAACAGTTCGATCCGTTGCGACGTGGAGAGCTTGTTGGAGTTGCAGTAGGCGGTGATGGGGATGCCCTGCACCAGTTCCATCACGAAATAAGGGCGTCCCATTTCGACGCCGCCGTCGAGCACTTTAGCGATGTTCTGATGGTCCATCATGGCGAGCGCCTGTCGTTCGGCTTCCAATCTCGCCAGCACTTTGCGGGAGTCCATCCCCGGCTTGATCCATTTGATCGCCACCTGTCGCTTTACCGGCGCAATCTGGAACGCCTTCCAGACGCTCCCCATACCTCCTTCTCCCAGCAGTTCCCCAAGCTGAAACCGCCCGCCGATCAGCTCAGAGGATAATGGCGGTCCGGCAGCGGCGATGGGTGGATCCGAGGCGGATTGGTTGAACGAATCCCGGGACTTCCAATCCTGGGGCGGGGCCTGCGTACGAGTTGCATCACCGACGCCGCTTTGGGATTCGCACAGTTGCTGGACGTGCATCAACAGATCGGGTTCGCCGTCGCACATCCGACGAATGTAGATAGACCGTTCCGCGGGATCAACCAGCCCCATGGCTGCGTCGACAATACACTTTGCGCGTTGATCCGTCATGATGCTAAGCCTGGGCAGTTTCGATAAAGCAAAGACGATTGGCCTTCAACCAATCGGGGCAACCTGGGGGGGCTGGCACCGATGGACTTCTTCAGCCCCGAATGACTCGGTAGATAGATGAGGTTACTAAAGGTACATCCCCAGATATCCTTCACCCTCGTTCAGGGTGTTTTCCAGTTGTTCCAGCCGCTGACGGGTCTTGGTCAAATCGCCAGCAGCGATGAATCGATTGAATTCCTGCTCGACTGCCCTGTGAACCGTCTCGAACCACCAAGAGAGCATGGAGGCATTCAGCCACTCGCAGTGCTCCCGATTCAACTGGATTAGTAGGTCCGAGCGGATCGCATGGGTGTCTGTGGCATCGGTGATCAGAGTGCCTTCGAAATGGAACTCCAGCAATCCGAGAGTCGGATCGTTGGTTAGGTGGTAAATGCACTTTGCATGATGTAGGTAATAGGTGTTGAGGACTCCATGTCGCTCGATCGCCTTTTTGATCCGAAGGATTTTCTCGGCTACCGCAGGTGATGCATCCAGAGGAACGTCCAGTCGTGAGACACTGCGGAGTGGCAGACAGTCGAACGAAATCTCTACCCAGCGTTCCATGGTGCATTCCTTCTCCCAGGGGTAAGGGGGGCCAGTAGCCTGCCCGAAATCCCCAAACCCCCAACCGCTTCAGTTTACTCAGTTTCTTGCTGGGATGGCGTTTGGCAGTTGGCGGTTGTCAGTTGGGCAGAAGTACTTCCTTGCAATCGGGATGAAACGTCCTGAACGCCCTACAGTCGTTGCGATCGCTAATCTCTACGCAATGGACTGACAAAATCACCGATTCGTCATCGATTCTCTCATCCTTAAGGTCTTGGCGATCGCTACATTTTTCCACGGCGTCGAGGAAAAATGTCCTTCCCGATGGTGGGAAGGCAGGATTCGGTTGAGGTTTGGGTAGAGAGGGATTGGGGGATGATCGTACCAGTAGGAAAGCGGTGCCGTGGGGCGAGGGAACAGCGGCAGATTGGCGGGGGGGAATTGCAGGAGATACGGTCTGGTTCGATGGGATCGTCGGAAGGACTGAAGCGAAGGATTGACCCCACCACCTGCGAAAGGGACTATTCCGAGGCAGAGATCGAGTTCATGCAGGCGCTGGACCGTTACAAGAGATCGAACGGTCGCCCCTTTCCCACCTGCAGCGAAATCCTTCGGGTTTTTTTGGATCTTGGCTACCAAAAGCAAAGCAACGCTGTGCTGAAGGAATCTCAGGAAAACGGCCAAGGGTACGATCCATCGTAGATGTTGTACCGCTCGGCGGCCGTCTCCGCGGTCACTTGGGATTTGGGGAATGGGTTGGAGTAGCCAGCGGTATCTCCAAAGGAGATGCCGAGAGCTCTAGCGGCCATCACCGCCGATCCTTTGGGGTCGACGACACTGATGCGGTCGATCGCCTGAGAGATCGGAATCTCCCCGATACTTGGCGGATCGTAGCATACCATATGTCCGAACTTGGACTCTTCGACCAATCGCACGGCATGCGCACCATACTGGGTTGCTAGCACGCGATCGAATGCCGTGGGGCCACCGCCGCGCTGAAGGTGCCCAAGGACGACACACCGGGATTCCACATGAAGCCTCGCCTCGATTTCCGCGACGACGCGTTCGCCGAGTCCTCCTAATCGGATTTCCCGGTTGGTGTCATCTTTCTGCTGTGTCACCAGTCCACCTTCCGGGAGCTTGGCCCCTTCCGCTACCACCACCAGCGTGAAGTTTTTCCCCATCTCACGACGCTGGACAATTTTTGCGCAGACATTCTCGAAAGTCCAAGGGATCTCCGGGATCAGGATGACGTCACCGCCGCCAGCGATGCCTCCGTGGAGAGCGATCCATCCCGCATGGCGGCCCATTACTTCGAGCACCATGACTCGACCATGGCTGGCCGCCGTAGTGTGCAGGCGGTCGAGCGCGTCGGCGGTGCAGGCAACAGCGCTATCGAATCCGAAGGTAAATGCGGTACACCGGAGGTCGTTGTCAATCGTTTTGGGGACTCCCACCACGGGAACCCCATGTTCAAAAAGTTGCTGAGCGATGGTCAGTGATCCATCGCCCCCGATGCAGATCAGTCCATCGACTGAAAGCTGGTCTAGGTTCTGCTTGACTTCCACGATCAGATTGGGGTCCAGCCGCACACGCTGGCCGATTCCCTGTTTGGCACTGAAGCGTCCTTTGTTGGTAGTCCCCAGAATCGTACCGCCTAGCGTGAGGATTCCCGATGTGTTTTCGTAGGTGAGTTCTTTGTAGGAAAGGGGCGCGGCCAGACCCTCAAAACCGTTGTGAAATCCGAGCACCTGATAGCCGAGGTAGCTTGCACTTTTGACGACGCCGCGGATGACCGCATTGAGTCCTGGGCAGTCCCCGCCACCGGTCAATACACCGATGCACCTTCGTTCGTCGCGTTTGTTTTCCATCGATCCACTCGCAGTTAGGAAATGCCGATCGGAGCCAGTTTCCGGTGGCAGATTCGAGCCAAGCTGATAAAGTCCGATGCAAGTTGCGCGATCGGCATTTGCTATGCAACATCGTAGCTAAAGGTACAAGTTGCCGCGGCAGGCGTAGGATCAAATTTCCGACAGTTTGCCGGCTCATCGCATTCGTTCGGGGCGATGTCCAGTGGGAGGGTGCGGCAAGCCGGTGTGAGGAGTACACTGGCACGGGTTGACCATGCTTGGTGGAGACGCTTGGTGTGGGAAGCCGACCGGACGACAAAAAAGCAGTGGAGGATGGCGATGTTTCAGTCAGCAAGCTTTCGGAAACACTGTTTCGGAGTTTATCTCAGGACATGCTGCTTTCTGTTGGTGTGCGTCGGAGCCGGGGCGTTTGGCGGTGGGCCCATCAGGGCTCAAGAGCCGGGGGGGCTGGTGCAGTGGGCTTGGCCAGAGGCGGATGTCCGGGAAGCGGGCGATGGCTTTTGGCCGCAGTTTCGAGGTCCCGAGGGGCAAGGGCACGCAGCAACTGGATCAAGACCACCGGTCGAGTGGTCGGAGGACCGAAATGTGCGTTGGAAGGTGCCGATCGATGGGAAGGGGTGGAGTTCCCCAGTGGTCTGGGGGGATCGGGTCTGGGTGACAACGGCTGCCTCCGATGGAACAAGTGATTCGGTCTATTGCATCTCACGGACTTCGGGCGAAATCCTCGTCCACCGCAAACTCTGGGACAACCCGCAAGTGCAGAAGGACCACCATGTCACCAACAGTTACGCATCTCCGACGCCCGTGATGGATGCCAAGAGGGTTTATGTCCATTTCGGCGCCTACGGAACGGCGGCACTGGATGCCGTGACGGGGGAGACGATTTGGGAGCGTCGGGACCTTCCTTGCAATCACTTTCGCGGGCCAGGTAGCTCCCCAATCCTATTTGAAGACCTGCTGATCTTTCATATGGATGGATTTGACTTTAAGTATGTCGTCGCCCTCGATAAGGCGACTGGAAAAACGGTCTGGAAAGTCGATCGTCAAGTGGACTACGGCACGGACGATGGCGACGTGCACAAGGCCTATTCGACTCCAACCATTTTCTCTTCGGAAGGTCGCTTGGAGTTGATCAGTCCGACTTCGAAGGCGACGATCGCCTATGATCCCAGGACGGGTGAGAAGCTATGGTGGGTGCGCTACGACGAATTCTCGACGACGGCTAGACCAGTGCACGATGGCAAGTTGATTTATCTGAACACCGGATTCAGCAAGGCTCAGTTGCTTGCAGTCCGCCCTGGTGGTTCTGGTGACGTGACCGACAGCCACGTGATCTGGAGAGCCAATCGGGCAATCAGCAACAAGCCATCTCACGTCCTTTCGGGTGAGTATGTCTTTAGCGTCGAAGACCGAGGTGTGTTGGCCTGTTTTTCGAAAGCGGATGGTCAGATGGTATGGCAGGACCGGATCGGAGGGGATTTCAGCGCCTCACCGATTCTCTCCGGAGGGCATTTGTACTTGTTTGACCATGAGGGAGCCGGCTACGTGTATGAGGCGGGGGGAGAGCCCAGACGGATTTCCAAAAACCAGCTCGCGACAGGTTGTCGCGCCTCCCCGGTAGCGGTCGCCAATCAGTTGATCGTTCGCACGCTGGACCATCTTTACTGCCTGGAGGCGTCGGAAGCAGTGCAGGCCGCACCTTGACGACGCTGGCCGATCCATTAAACTCTTTTTTTGTGGTCCTTGCTGACCACCTCGCCGCGGCTGTGGCGAAACTGGCAGACGCGCTAGGTTGAGGGCCTAGTGGAGGCAACTCCTTGGAGGTTCGAGTCCTCTCAGCCGCATTTCTCCTCGATGCAATCCATCCAGCAACCGGCTTTGATGGTGTCTCTTGACGCCCCCTCTTGAAGCTGGATCGACTCGACTTGCGACCGTCTTGCCGATCGCGTCTTGACACCTCCTTGGTCCGAACCGCTCTTGATCGCACGACCAATTCCCGGCATAACCAGGGCTCTCATTTTTTCGCTGGCTTTGCCCTTCTGTGGACGTCCAGCCGCACCGCATCGATACCGAAGTTTAAGGAGTGGAGTGATGAAGTTCGTTCTCTTGTTGATAGGGGTGATTGCGATGGCCGTTTCGGGGCACTCGGACGAATCCAAGGAGAACATGAAGGCCTACCCTCCTGCAGGCGAAGGGGTGCGCCGATTTGTACTCCATCTTCCTCCCTCGCAGGAAGAGGAGGAAATGAAGGTAGAATTGCAGGTTGGGAAGGTGGTCGAGGTGGACAGCGCGAATCGTTATTTTTTCGCGTCAGGGATCGAAGAGGTCTCGATTGAAGGCTGGGGCTTTCCGAAGTACGTGGTGGAGCAGTTGGGGCCGATGGCGGGGACGCGAGTTGCTGTAGACCCTAATGCACCTAAAGTGTTGACCTTTGTTCGTCAGGGTGGTGAACCCTACTTGATTCGTTACAACAGCCGCTTGCCGGTAGTGATCTATGTCCCCGCCGATGCCCAGGTTCGCTATCGAATCTGGAAGGCGGATGGCGAAGGGCAAGCGATGGAGCAGAATTGATGGGATTGGTCCACGGGCGGGGTGGGATGCGTTCAATGCATTTCGGCTTCCGTTTCCGTTTTGCCCATCTTCCAGTCGCTTAATCAAAAGCGGTCGCCCGCTGCAGGGCGGCCGCTTTCTTTATGGGATGCGACGGAAGGTTGATCTTGCAACCCTTGAGCCGCTTTATGTACAAGCGGCCAGAAGCACTGCTTGGGTTCAAGGTGCCGAATGCAGAAGGACATCCCACATGGCCCGTTCGAGGCGCAAAACGCATACTCAAAGGTTGATCGACCTGACCCTCAGCGGCGCGCCTCGGCCCGTCAGGCGAATTGCGTCCAGCCGTATGGGAACCAGATTGATTCTTGCGGCTTTGGCTGGATTGCTAGCAAAGGGCGTTTTCTCGATCGAGTGGAAGGAAGGGGTCCCACAGCTCCGCGTCAACCAGCAGGCCGCCAAGGAAGCAAAGCAGGAATGGGTGGACGAATTCCGAGACCAAACCAGCCAGTGGGGCGAATTCGCCGGGCAAGCGGGGCAGATGATTCAGGATGGATTCCGAAGCGATAGCAGCGGGAATCGATGGAGTGATTCCCAGACAGCGCCGAGAGACCGCTTCCAGCAGGACTACCGCGAAACGTATGGCGTCGGTCAGGGGTATTCGACCCCAGCCGGGTACTACGATCCACCTGCCTCCATTCCGCCTGCCTCGGCTCCAGGTTTCCAGAATGGGCGCCAGCCCCCTCCGACGGGACCCTGGGGGCAGTCACAGCAACCTGCCTACGTTCCCCCAGTTCAGAACCAAGGCCCCTATATCCCCGGTTATCCCAACACCGGCTCGCTACCTCCCCCAGCATCTCGCTGGTGAGCGGTTGGGGGCCCGGTCGATTCGACTGTAGCCTGTATCTCGCTCAGTCAAGCTTGCTTCCTTGCCGGTCGCTCTTGCGATCGTCCTGCGAGTGGGCAAACGTCCCGCGAGTGGGGAAGCAGTGCATCGCCTTGTTCTGGGAGCCCCTCTTTGGCCCGTTGAATCGTCGTCATCAAGCCGCC
>Ga0315902_10000706_pt1 | contig 56172 bp, 57 predicted proteins | sample LakEriMetagenome_9_FD_203523 | JGI IMG/M metagenome (GOLD analysis project Ga0315902, IMG submission 203523) | Freshwater fungal communities from buoy surface, Lake Erie, Ohio, United States - Buoy 12 MA117 | ecosystem: Environmental > Aquatic > Freshwater > Lake > Lake biofilm | place: USA... | reverse complement strand
GAAAGCGCGACGTGTCTGAGCCCGCAGGGCGAGTTGTCGCGCGTGCCCCCAGCGACCGAGCACCGCAGGGGAGCCCGAAGGGCCCCCGCAGTGAAGCCCCCGGACCCGCACCGCGCGCCCCGTGCGGTGCACCGCCAACGAAGCAAGGCCCTTACCCGACCGTCCCCAACCCCGGATCCAGCGCCCGCCGCTCGTCAAACACAAAGCAGTTCCCGCGAAAGTGCGCCCCGCCGGTTTCCTCGAAGTACTTGAGGATCCCGCCATCGAGCTGCCACACGGAATCCAGCCCCGCCTCACGCAGGTAGATCGCCGCCTTCTCGCAGCGAATCCCTCCCGTGCAAAAGCTCACCACGGTCTTGCCTTCCAGGTCAGCCCGATGCGCCTTTACCGCATCCGGAAAATCACTGAACTTGTTGATCCGCCAGTCGATCGCGCCCTCGAAGGTCCCGTGGTCGACTTCAAAGGCGTTGCGCGTGTCCAGCGTCACCACCGGCCGACCCGCATCGTCATGCCCCTGGTCCAGCCACCGTCGCACCGTGGCCGCATCAACCGCCGGCGCGCGCCCCGCCTGCGGCTGGATGGTCGGGTGGTTCATGCGGATGATTTCGCGCTTGACCTTCACCTGCATCTTGCGAAAGGGCGCCGCCTGTGACCAGCTTTCCTTCACCGGCAGCCCGGATAGCCGTGGATCGGATTGCAGGTCGGCCAGGAAGCCGCGTAAAGCAAGCGCCTCGCCCGCCAAAAAAAGATTGATCCCCTCCTGCGCCAGCAAGATAGTTCCGCGCAAGCCCGCCGCCTGGGTCTGATCCCGCAGGCGATCGCGCAGGGCTTCGCAGTCGTCCAGAGGTACGAACTTGTAAGCGGAAACGTTGAGGATTGGGGTCACAGGCAGGCGATTTTAGGCGCGGCTGCTGCCCCGCGACTTCCTACAATGAAGCCATGTTTGTCCACCTGCGCCTGCACTCCGAATTCTCCGTCGTCGATGGCACCTGCCGCATCGACGACACCGTGGGGGCCGCCGCGGCCGACGCACAGCCCGCGCTGGCGATCACCGACCTGAACAACCTCTTTGGCGCCATCAAGTTCTACAAGGCCGCACGCGGCGCCGGCGTCAAGCCGGTGGTCGGCGCCGAGGTCTGGCTTCAGGGTCTGGGCACCGACGACAGCCAGGCTGCGCGCGTGCTGCTGCTGGTGCAAGACCACCGGGGCTATCTGAATCTGTGCGAGTTGCTCGCCCGCGGCTGGACCCGCAACGTGGTGCGCGCCCAGGGCACCTGCAAGCTCGAATGGCTGCAGGAGCTGGGCGAGGGCCTGCTGCTGCTGTCTGGCGCGCAAGCCGGCCCGGTGGGCCAAGCCCTGGCCCAGGGCCAGTACCGCGATCGCCAGCGCGCCAGCGAAGTGGCCATCACCCTGGCTTCGCTGTTTCCGCATCGCTTCTACCTGGAGGTGCAGCGCGCCGGCCGCCCCGATGACGAAGCCCATGTCGCAGCCACCGTGCAACTGGCCGCCAGCCTCAAGCTCCCCGTGGTGGCCACCCACCCGGTGCAGTTTCTGACCGAGGACGACTACGAGGCCCACGAGGCGCGCGTGTGCATCGCCGAAGGCGAGATCCTGGGCAATGCCCGCCGTGTGCGCAAGTTCACCCGCGAGCAATATTTCAAGAGCGCCGCGCAGATGCAGGCGCTGTTTGACGACCTGCCGGCGGCCGTCGCCAACACCCTGGCCATTGCGCGCCGCTGCAACCTCACGCTCGAACTGGGCAAGCCGCGCCTGCCGGAGTTCCCCACGCCCGAAGTCGATGGCCGACGCATGCCGATCGAGGAGTACTTCCGCTACGCCTCGCATGAAGGCCTGAAGGAGCGCATGGCGCACCTCTATCCCGAGGAAGCCCGCCGCACGCAGGAAATGCCGCGCTACGTCGAGCGGCTCGAGTTCGAGATCAGCACCATCCTGAAGATGGGGTTCCCGGGCTATTTCCTGATCGTGGGCGACTTCATCAACTGGGCCAAGAACAACGGCTGTCCGGTGGGGCCGGGCCGGGGTTCGGGCGCGGGCTCGCTGGTGGCTTACTCGCTGAAGATCACTGACCTCGACCCGCTGCAATACAACCTGCTGTTCGAGCGCTTCTTGAACCCCGAGCGGGTGTCCATGCCCGACTTCGACATCGACTTCTGCCAAGGAAATCGCGACCGCGTCATCGAATACGTCAAGGACAAATACGGGCGTGATGCGGTGAGTCAGATCGCCACCTTCGGCACCATGGCCGCACGCGCCGCCATCCGCGATGTGGGCCGCGTGCTGGACATGAGCTACACGTTCTGCGATGGCATCAGCAAGCTCATTCCGAACAAGCCGGGCCAGCACATCACCATCGCGGGCGCCTTGGAGGTTGAACCGATCCTGGCCGAGCGTCTGGCACGCGAGGACGAAGTCAAGACCCTGCTGGGGCTGGCGCAAAAGCTCGAGGGTCTCACCCGCAACGTCGGCATGCACGCCGGCGGCGTGTTGATTGCGCCGGGCAAGCTGACCGACTTCACCCCCCTGTACCAGCAGCCTGGCAGCGATTCCGCGGTGAGCCAGTACGACAAGGACGATGTCGAGGCCGCGGGCCTGGTCAAGTTCGACTTTCTGGGCCTGGCCACCCTCACCATCCTGGAGATCGCCAAGGACTTCATCCGCGCACGCCACAAGGGCCGCGAGAACTTCGCCTTCGAAGATCTGCCGCTCGATGACACCGGCACCTACAAGCTGTTCGCCGAGGGCAAGACCGAAGCGGTGTTCCAGTTTGAAAGCCGCGGCATGCAAGGCATGCTGCGCGATGCGCGGCCCACGCGCCTCGAAGACCTGATCGCCCTGAACGCGCTGTATCGCCCGGGCCCCATGGACCTGATTCCCAGCTTCGTGGCTCGCAAGCACGGGCGCGAGGAAGTGGAGTACCCGCACCCGCTGGTGGCCGAGATGCTGTCCGAGACCTACGGCATCATGGTCTATCAGGAGCAGGTGATGCAGACCGCGCAGATCCTGGGCGGCTACACGCTCGGCGGCGCCGACCTGCTGCGGCGGGCCATGGGCAAGAAGAAGGCCGAGGAGATGGCGCAGCATCGCGAGATCTTCCGCGCGGGCGCATCCAAGAACGATATCGACGCCGAGAAGGCCGACTACATCTTCGACCAGATGGAGAAGTTCGCCGGCTACGGCTTCAACAAGTCGCACGCCGCCGCTTACTCCCTGCTGGCGTATCACACCGGTTGGCTTAAGGTCCACTACACGGCCGAATTCTTCTGCGCCAACATGACCGTGGAAATGGACGACACCGACAAGCTCAAGGTGTTGTTCGAAGATGCCGTGAAGAATTTCGGCCTGACCTTCGAGTCGCCCGACGTGAACCGCGGCGTGCACCGTTTCGAGCCCATCTCCGACAAGGTGATTCGCTACGGCCTGGGCGCCATCAAGGGCACCGGCCAGCAGGCCATCGAGGCCATCGTGCGCGCTCGCGAAGAGGGCGGTCCCTTCACCAGCCTGTTCGACTTTTGCAAGCGGGTCGACCGCACGCGCCTGAACAAGCGCACCGTCGAGGCCCTGATCAAGGCCGGTGCCTTCGATGCCATTGCGCTCAATCGCGCGGCCCTGGTGGCCTCCATCGACCGCGCCTTCGATTTCGCGGCGGCGGCTGAGGCCAATGCCAATCAGGGCGGCCTGTTTGACATGGATGAAGGCGCCCACGGCGCCAGTACCCAGGAGCCCGATCTGGTCGAGGCCCTGCCCTGGGGCGTGCGCGAGCGTCTGAGTTACGAAAAGACGGCTGTCGGTTTCTACCTCTCAGGCCACCTGTTCGACGAGGTCAGCGCCGAGGTGCGCCGCTTCGTCAAGCGCAACGTCGCCGAGCTGATGGACTCGCGCGAGCCCCAGCTGCTGGCGGGCATCGTGAGCGACTTGCGGGTGATCAACACCGAGAAGGGCAAGCTGGGAATCTTCCGCCTGGACGACAAGTCCGGCGCCATGGAAGCCACCGCCGACGAGGCCCTCCTGAACGCGAACCGCAACTTGCTCAAAGACGATGAACTGGTGATCGTCATGGCCTCGATCCGGCCTGATCGTCGCTCGGGCGGCTTTCGGCTAGTGGTGCAGCAAGTCTGGGATCTGGCCACCGCGCGTTGCCGCTTTGGCAAGTACCTGCGCGTCGCTGTCAACGGGCGTGCGCCCGACGTGCACCGCTTGGTGCGCGAATTCCCGCCGCAGCGCGTGCAAAGCGAGCAGGGCGAGCTGCTACGGGGTTTGCCGGTGCGTCTGGCGGTGCGGCGCGATCAGGCGACGGCCGAACTCCAACTGGGCGACGAGGCGAAGTTCTTTCCCAGTGATGCGGCGCTGGCCAGCTGGATGGCCCAGGCCGATGCCGGCCAGGCGCAGATCGTCTACGAAACCGCCTGAGGGGCCAGCCTCAGTCCCGCGGTCGGAAGGTGATGATCAGCGGGGTGTGCACCCGCCCGTCCACGTCGCGGGGCAGGATGGCGGTGCGGTCCAGGGCGCGCAGCACGGCGTCGTCCCAGCTCTTGGAGGTGCTGGGTTTGGTGATGCGGCGCTGGGTGATGGTGCCATCGGGTGCCATGCGAACCTCGACTTCAGTCACCGGGTTGCCGGCGACATCGTCCGTGTACACGATATTGGGCTTGATGCGCGCATGGATGCGGCCTGCGTAGCTGTTTGAGGGGCCCGAGGATTGGGTGGCATTGCCGGTGGCGTTTGCCGCCCCGGTCGCACCGGCCAGCCCCTGCATACGGCGCAGGTTTTCCTGGCGCTGAGCCTCGGCGCGCTGGGCCTCGGCCTCTTCGCGGGCGCGGGCTTTTGCTTGTTCCTGCGCCTTGTCCTTGGCGGCCTTGTCTTGAGCCTCGCGCTTTTTCTGTTCGTCCAGACGCTTTTTCTCGGCTTCGGCTTTTTTCTTGGCTTCGGCCTTGTCGGCGTCCTGCTTCTTTTTTTCGAGCTCGAGCCGCTTCTTCTCTCGCTCCAGCGCGATATCGGCCTCGCGCACGGCGGGCGGTGGCGGTGGGGCAGGAGTTGCCACAGGTGGCGGGGGCGGCGGGGGCGCCTCCTGCAGCGGCGGCGCCGCTTGCTGCACCTGCGCCGACCACAGTTCGGCTTCGGCGGTCAGGGTCGTGTCTTGGTGCTGCCAGGTGATCCCCCAGGTCAGCGCCGCCAGCAAAATCACGTGAGCCAGCACCGCCATGCCCCAGGCGCGGCCCTGGCCCGGCGGAGGCGGTGGGCTGAATTCGAGGCGATGGGCGGCGGCGGCCATACGCAGTCTGGTGCGTGTACGAGACCTAGGGGGCGAGCTGCACCGACAGACCCACGCGTTGCACGCCCGCGCGCTGCAAGGTGTCCATCACGCGCACCACGGTCTCGTACTTGACGTTGCGGTCGGCGCTGATCACCACCGCACTGGCACCCGGCTCGCGACCCGCCTGCACGCGCTGGACGGCAGCGGCCACTTCGGCCAGGGTCAGGCGCTGATTGCGATCGTCCAGCTTCATCTCCAGGGTTTCGTCCTTGGCGATCACGATCTCGATCTTCTGATCGGGCTGGCGATTGGCCTTGCCCACACTGGGCAGGTCGATCAGGCTGGGCGTGATCAGGGGCGCGGTCACCATGAAGATGATCAGGAGCACCAGCATCACGTCGATGAAGGGCACCATATTGATCTCGCTGATGGTGCGGCGGCCCCGGCCGCGCGAGGAGACGGCGGGCATGCTCAGTGGGTCGGCGCGTTGCCCGCGCCGACGTTGCGTTGCAGGATGTTGGAGAACTCCTCGATGAAGGTCTCCAGCTTGTTAGCCACGCGGTCCACATCGCGCGCGAAGCGGTTGTAGGCGACCACGGCGGGGATGGCTGCGAACAGGCCGATGGCGGTGGCCACCAGTGCCTCGGCAATGCCGGGGGCCACAGTGGCCAGCGTGACCTGTTGCAGGCTGGCCAGTCCGGTGAAGGCGTGCATGATGCCCCATACCGTGCCAAACAAGCCCACATAAGGCGAGACCGAGCCCACGGTGGCCAGGAAGGACAGCTGGCTCTCGACGGCATCCATCTCGCGCTGGTAGCCGGCGCGCATGGCGCGGCGGGTGCCATCGAGCAGCGAACCCGGATCCGTGATGCGACGCTCACGCAGCTTTTGAAACTCGCGCATGCCCGAGGCGAAGATGCGCTCCATCGGACCGACCTTCTTGGCATTCTTTACGGCCGACGCAAAGAGCTCGTTGAGCGTGGCGCCCGAGTAAAAAGACTCCTCGAACTCCTCGTTCAGGGCCTTGACCCGCTTGAGGTCAAACAGCTTGCGAAAGATCGCGGCCCAACTGGCCAGCGACACCAGTATCAGCAAGACCATGACGGCCTGCACCACGAAGCTGGCGTTGAGTACCAGGTGGAGGATGGACATATTGGGATTCATGGCGGCGGGGCCTGGAGGGCCTTGAGGACGTTGTCGGGGATTTTCGCAGGGCTCATGGAGGCGACGTCAACCCACCCGATACGGATGGTGCCAGTGGCCAGAAGCTGGCCGTCGCGGGCGTGTCGGGCTTCCTGCGCGATCGTGAGGCTGGCGCGGCCTGCGGTCTCGATGCGCGCGCTCACATGCAAAAGATCATCGAGCACCGCCGGTCGCAGATAACGTACCGCGGTGTCGGCCACCACGAACATGCCACCGGCCTCCTCGCGCAGCGCCTGCTGCGAAACGCCCAAGGACCGCAGCCACTCGGTGCGAGCGCGCTCGAAGAACTTCAGGTAGTTGGCGTAGAACACGATGCCGCCGGCATCGGTGTCTTCCCAGTAGACGCGGATCGGAAACTCAAAAGCCATCGTCGTGCCTCACACCATCGCTGCGCGCAGCGCCTGCAGGCGCGCGACGGCCCCTTGCAATTGCGCCATCGAGCTGGCCGTGGAAAAGCGGATGAACCGCGCGGTATCGGCGGTGCCGAAATCGCGCCCCGGGGTCACGGCCACATGAGCCTTGTGCATGATCTCGAAGGCCAGCTCCCAGCTGCTGGCAACGCCCAGGCGCTTGCACCAGTCGCTGCAGTCGGCCCAGGCATAGAAGGCACCATCGGGCACCACCGGCACGGGCAGGCCCAGGGCCTGCAGCTGCGGGATGAAATAGTCGCGCCGCGCCTTGAACTGCGCGCGTCGGCGCTCGTATTCGGCCAGGCTTTCGGCCTCGAAGCAGGCCAGGGCGGCGTGCTGCGACACGGTGCTCGGGCAGATGAACAGGTTTTGCGCGAGCCGCTCGATCACTTCAACCAGGGCCTCGGGCACCACCAGCCAGCCCAGTCGCCAGCCGGTCATGTTGAAGTATTTGGAGAAGCTGTTGATGCTGATCACGTCATCGCCCAGTCCCAGGCCGCTGGCGCCAAAGGTGTCGTCGTGGCTCAGGCCCAGGTAGATCTCGTCAAGCAGCAGCACGCCGCCGCGGCGCCGGACCACCTCGTGGATGCGCGCGAGTGCCTGCGGGTGCAGCGAGGTGCCGGTGGGGTTGGACGGCGATGCGAGCAGCACGCCGCGCGTGCGTGGGCCCCAGTGGGCCTCGACCTGATCGGCGCTCAGTTGGAAGCGATCGGCGGCGGTGGTGGGCACCATCACTGCGCGGCCTTCAGCGGCCTGCACAAACTGGCGGTTGCACGGGTAGCTGGGGTCGGGCATCAGCACCTCGTCGCCGGCCTCGATCAGGGCCAGACAGGCCAGATGCAAGGCGGCCGAGGCGCCGGCCGTGAGCACGATGCGACGCGCCGGTACGTCGATGCGCAAACGCGTGCGATACCAGCCGCTGATACGTTCACGCAGCTCGGGCAGACCGGTGGCAGCGGTGTACTGGGTGACTCCCTCGCGGATGGCGCGCTGCGCGGCGGCCTGCACCCGGGGCGGCGCGGTGAAGTCGGGTTCGCCGATGTTCAGGAAGATCATCGGCCGGTCGGTGCCCTGCACCCGCTGCGCGAGTTCGGCAGCGGCCTTGGCCACCTCCATCACGTAAAAGGGCTCGATACGCTGGGCCCGGCCCGCCAGGCGCAAGGGGGATGCGCTGGAGGCGGCTGTCATCACTGGGCCCGGGCGGTGGCGCGGTCCGCCTCGACTTCTGTCGGGCGCAGACTGGGCGCTAGACCATTGAGGACCGCGTTCACGTACTTGTGACCGTCGGTGCCACCGAATTCCTTGGCCAACTCGACGCATTCGTTGATCACCACGCGCCAGGGCACATCGGCCGCATGCAGAAACTCATAGACGCCGATCCACATCACGGCGCGTTCGATGGGCGAGATCTCTTCGAGCTTGCGATCTAGCAGGGGCAGCACCCGGGCATCGAGTTCGGTCGCTTCGCGCACGCAGCCATGCAGCAACGCGTCGTAGTGCGCAGAATCCGCCTTGTGAAAGCCTGCCAGGTCGCGTGTGAACACGTCGATGGCCTGGGCTTCGTTGCCTCCCACCAGATGCTGGTAGAGGGCCTGCAGCGCGAATTCGCGCGCGCGGGTGCGGGCCGATTTGGCCGAGGCCTTGCGGGCGCCGGTGGCGGTCTTGCCTGGGGTGGGCTTGGCGTCGGTCATACGGCCTGTCCGATTTGTTCGACGAGCCTGCACATCTCGACCACCACACGGGCGGCGTCGACGCCTTTGTCGGTCTGGCGGGCCAGGGCCTGCTCCAGGTTCTCGGTGGTGAGGATCACGTTGGCAATTGGCAGGCGGTAGTCCAGGCCGACGCGCGTGACCCCTGCGGCGGACTCGTTAGCCACCAACTCGAAGTGGTAGGTCTCGCCGCGGATGATGCAGCCCAGGGCGATCAGGGCGTCATAGCCGCCGCGATCAGCCAAGGCCTGCAGGGCCAGTGGGATCTCCAGGGCGCCGGGGACGAAGACCTGAGTGATGTCGTCGGCCTGGACGCCCAGTCGGGTCAGTTCGTCGCGGCAGGCGGTGGCCAGCGCATTCGTGATGCTGGCGTTGAAGCGGGCCTGGACGATGCCGATCTTCAGGCCTTGGCCGTCCAGCGACTGCGCCTGCCCCTTGTCTGCGTCTTGCATGGGTGTGTGTTCCTTGTGGGTGACGCGCTCAAGCGGCCGTGGTGTAGCCAGCGACTTCCAGACCGTAACCGGTCATGCTGGGCATACGGCGCGGCGTGCCCAGAAGCGTCATGCGCTGCACGCCGCATTCGCGAATGATTTGGGCGCCGATGCCATAGGTGCGCAGGTCCATGCGACCGCGCTCGGGGGCTTGCGCCGAGCGTGCCGTCCCCTCGAATTGCGCGAGCAATTGCGCGGCGGATTCGCCGGCATTGAGCAGGACCACCACGCCGCGGCCCTCGCGCGCCATGTGGCCCAAAGCGGCATCGAGACTCCAGGAGTGCATGGTGCGACCCACCTCGAGGGCATCGAGCACCGACAGCGGCTCGTGCACACGCACGGGCACCACATCTTGCGGCTGCCACTGGCCCATGACCAAGGCCAGGTGCAGGCCCTGGCTGGGGGTGTCTTGCCAGGCGTGGGCGGTGAACTCGCCGTAGGCGGTCTTCAGGGGCCGCGAGCCGATCTTGCGCACCAGGGATTCGTGGCGGCTGCGGTACTCGATCAGGTCGGCGATGGTGCCGATCTTCAGGCCGTGTTCGGCGGCAAAGACCTGCAGATCGGGCAGGCGTGCCATGGTGCCGTCGTCTTTCATGATCTCGCAGATCACCGACGAGGGGGTCAGGCCCGCCATGGCGGCCAGGTCGCAGCCGGCTTCGGTGTGACCCGCGCGCATCAGCACGCCGCCGTCCACCGCCTGCAGCGGGAAGATGTGCCCGGGCTGCACCAGATCTTCGGGGCGCGCATCTTTTTTGACCGCCGCTTGCACCGTGCGGGCGCGGTCGGCCGCAGAAATGCCGGTGGTCACGCCCTCGGCCGCCTCGATCGAGACGGTGAAGGCGGTGGCGTGCTTGGTGCCATTGCGCGTGGCCATGGGCGGCAACTGCAGACGCTCGCAGCGCTCGCGGGTGAGGGTCAGGCAGATCAGGCCACGACCAAAGCGCGCCATGAAGTTGATCGCCTCGGGCGTGACATGGTCGGAGGCCAGCACGAGGTCGCCTTCATTCTCGCGGTCTTCTTCGTCGACCAGGATCACCATGCGGCCGGAGCGCAGGTCGGCCACGATATCTTGCACAGGCGAGATGGCGACGGGCGCCGAGGATGGGGTGCGGGCGTTCATGATGTGGCTTTCGGCAGCAGGGCGTCGCCGAGCATGCGCTCGACGTAACGGGCGATCAGATCGATCTCGAGGTTGACCGCGACACCCGAGGCCAGGGCATGCAGCGCCGTGTTTTGCACGGTGTGGGGAATCAGGTTGATGCTGACCTCGCAGCCCTGGGGCGTGTCCTTCACGGCATTGACGGTGAGGCTCACGCCATTGACCGTGATCGAGCCTTTGTAGGCCAGGTACTTGCCCAGGGCGGTGGGGGCCATCACGCGCAGCTCCCAGCTCTCGCCGACCTGCGCGAAGTGGCTCACATGGCCGATGCCGTCGACATGGCCCGACACGATGTGACCGCCCAGGCGGTCGTGGGCGCGCAGGGCTTTTTCGAGGTTGATGGGGGTTCCGGGCTGCGCCAGACCGGCGGTGCGGGCCAGGGATTCGGCGGAAATGTCGATGGTGAAGCGGCGCTGGGCGGTCTCCAGGGTGGTGACCGTCATGCACGCGCCATTGAGGGCAATGCTGTCGCCCAGGCCTACATCATCGAGGTAGCCGGCGGGCGCCTCCAGGGTCAGGCGCTTGCCGTACTGCAAAGAACTTCCGAGGTCGTGGACGGCGACGATGCGCCCCACGCCGGTGATGATGCCGGTGAACATCCCAGTATTTTCGCAGGGATTGGCCCAGGCGGTCGCCCGGGGCCTAAAAGCGCTCGCGCCCCGCCACCCGGGCCACCACCCGCAGGTCCGGGCCGATCGCCTGGCTGGAGACGAATTCCAGCCGCACCCCCTGGTCCAGGCTCGCCAGCGGCCCGAGGGCCGCCATGCCCCGGCCTGCGCCCAGAAGGGTGGGGGCCAGGTACACCAGAAACTCGTCGACCAGCCCTTCCCGCACCAGCGAGCCATTGAGCTTGTGGCCGGCCTCGACATGCAATTCGTTGATTTCGCGCTGACCCAGGTCCCGCAGCATGGCAGCCAGATCGACCTTGGACCCCGGCCCGGGCAGCGCGATGACCGTGGCCCCGCGCGCTTCCAGCGCGGCGCGCCGGGCAGCGTCATCCACCGCGGTATAGACCCAAACCGGTCGTTCGCTTTCAAACAGGCGGGCGGTCGGTGGCAGCTCCAGCCGGCTGTCCACCACCACCACCGCGGGCTGGCGCGGCGTGTCGACCCCGCGCACGTTCAGGCGCGGGTCGTCTTCGAGTACGGTGCCGATGCCGGTGAGGAGGGCGCAGGCGCGGGCGCGCCAGGCGTGGCCGTCGGCGCGGGCGGGCTCCGAGGTGATCCACTGGCTCTGGCCGTTGTCCAGGGCCGTCGTGCCATCGAGCGAGGCTGCGACCTTCAGGCGTACCCAGGGCGTGCCGCGGATCATCCGGCTGAAAAAACCGATGTTCAGTTCGCGCGAGGCATCAGCACCCGGGCCGGTTTCCACCGCAACACCCGCGGCGCGCAGGCGCGCCAGGCCCTGGCCCGCCACCTTCGGATTCGGATCCAGCAAAGACGCGACCACGCGCGCGATGCCCGCGCTGGCCAGCGCGTCGCAGCAGGGGCCGGTGCGGCCTACGTGGGCGCAGGGCTCCAGGGTGACCCAGGCGGTGGCACCGTGCACCGCATGCCCGCGGGCCTGGGCGTCGCGCAGGGCCATGATTTCGGCGTGGGCGCTGCCGGCGGCCTGGGTGAACCCCTCGCCTAGCACCTGGCCGTCGGCGGACGTGATCACGCAGCCCACATGCGGATTGGGGCTGGAGAGGAACAGGGAGCGCTCGGCCAGGGCCAGGGCGCGGGTCATCGGGTCGGGGGAGGCGGTCAAATCGGCTACGGATCGGGAGTCAACGCCAGCAGGACTGTACATCGACAGCGTTGCCCGAGCGGGTGCGCACCCCTTGGTGGTCCAGGCCCAGGGTGCCGCAGCCCTGATCATTGGCCTGCGCGCCTTGCGGAGTCGCTTGCAACAGGTAGCTGGCGGCGGCGGGCCCGGCCTGTGTGCCAGCGGCGGCCCCGGGCGCGACGCCAAAGGCGAATTGATAGCGACCTGCAGCAGCGGCGGTGCAAGCCGCGGCCGGCAGCGCGGCGGGCTGGTCGTAGGCCATGGTTATGGTGTAGCGCCGCTCCATCTGCAAGGCCAGCTCCTGCAGGCAGGCTGCGGCGACGGCGCGGTGCGTGCGCAGGACATGGGTCTGGTAGGCCGGGTAGGCCACCGCAGACAGCACGCCGATCACGGCGATGACGATCAGCAGCTCGATCAGGGTGAAGCCGCTGGGTTTCGGGGTTGATGGCGTCATGCTCAGTCCTTGATGATTTCCCGCCAGACGGTGCGTCGCCCGCGCTGCGTCGCGCCCTTGACCATGAGCGCTCCGATACCGGCGCCCGCCGTGGGGCTTTGCGGATCGGTGCCCCCCGAGCCTGAAACAAAGGCGGTGGTGGTGCCATTCGGGCGGCGCAGGAAGATCACGTCGCTGGCTAAGCCCACCCCCATGTCGACGGATCCCACCAATCGGTCGCCGAGCTTGTCGTTGTTGAAGTCGCCGTCGCCGTTGACATCGATCACGCCGACCGTCAGCGCGCCCCCGCTAAACGGATCGAGCAGATTGACGAAGCCGCGCCCGCCCGCCACGCAGGGGTCATCGGTGACGGGAACGATGGAGCTCACCACCAGCGCAGGCACGGCGAGTCGGGCGATCTGTGCGGCCGTCACTGTGCGCTCGCCGGCGGCGGCGCCACTGAGGTCCAGGTACCAACCCCGCAGGCCTTGGAGGTCGCCCTCCGTAGCCGCAGAAAAGGTGCGAGACAGCACGCCCGCCACAACGCCCGTGGCGGTGATGGTGCGCTGTCGCAGCGCCAAGCGGCCCGCCGAGATCGCGGTGCCGTCGTCGACCAGCCCGTACCAGGACTGCACGCTGCGATCCGCCGGATCGTCTTGCCGGAAGTACGCCCCTGTGCCGAAAAAGACGTAGGGCTTTCCGATATGCCCGTTGTTGGTTTGGTCGTTGACAGCAACGAACAGCGGCGCGGTGATGGGTTGGGCCTTGCCCGCCGCGTCACGCGCCCGAAACAGGGGGGCGCCGCTCAGGCTCAGACCCCATTGCCCAGTGTCCGTCGATCCGATGTCGAAGCGCCAGACATTGCCAAGCAGGTCACCCGCATAAACCACATCGGCTTTGCCGTCCTGGTTGGTGTCCAGGATGGCCGGTCCGGCCAGACCGTTGTTGCCGCCGATCTGGGTGTCGATCTTGCGGACGCTCTCCAGGCGACCATCGGCTGCGATGACGAAGATGTACAGAACGGCCTTGCCCGAGTCGCTGTTGTAGCCATTGCCCACGATCACGCCCAGCTTGCCGTTGTTCAAGGCGGTGACCACGGGCCGCCCCAGCATCAGTCCCAGGTCGCGATCGCTTGCGCCGGACGATGACGCGCCGGCGGAATAGTCCCAGAGCAAGTCGCCCGCGCCAAACTGAGTCGGCTCGGTCACGTTCAGGGAAAACAGGCCCTTGCCGCCGCGCCCGAGCAGCGCGTAGAGATAGCGCCGGTTCTGGGTCAGCGGCCCCCGGGGCGCCCGGGCCAGTTCGCCATCAAGCAGGTATTGATGGTCATGGGTCAGTGAGGTCTGCTGCGCGATACGGCCCGCCGCCGCTTGCGGGATGTAGGCGAACAGCTCCTTGCCGTCGCTGCCGTTGAAGGCGTGCAGCATGCCGTCGTTGGCGTTGATATAGACGGTGTCGGTTTCGGGATCGTGCAGCGGCGAGGCATGAGCGATATCGCCCAAGGGGTTGTTGCGGTCACGCAGGCCGCCGCCCTGGCGGACTTCCTGGCTGCGATCGCCCCGCAGGTAGTTGACGACCTCCGGCGAGGCGCCAGTCAGGCCGTTTTGCGCGAGCGGCTGCACGCCGCGATCCGTCGTGTGCACGAAGATCTTGCGTTCCGGCCAGGCCGGCAGCCGCTGCGAGGCCTGCCAGTCGGGCGTCGCCGCCAGACCGCTGTTCGTGATCCGCCACGCCAGGAGGTCACCCGACCAGCGCTGGGTGTCGAAGATGGCTTGGTACAGACGGGTGCTGCCCGTGGCGCGGGTGCTGTTGCTGGTCAGGCTGCTGGCAGAACTCGAGCGGGCGACGATGTTGTCCAGAGTTTTGCGTAGCGCTTCGCGTAGCTTCAAGGGGTCCTGCACGGACAGGTAAGCATCGGGGACACCGTCGCCGTTCTCGTCCCATTCGCCCGCGAGGTCAGGCTGATCGTTGCCGTTGAAATCGCGAAAGGCGCCCCATTTGGCGGCGTACCAAAGCGGGTCTTTCAGCAGTGTTGCTGCCTCGCCTGTGCCGGCGGCGAAGGTGCGGGTGCTCTCGCGATAGCTCGGATCGACACCCGGGAAGGGTAGACGCCTGCAGGCTGCGGGAAGTTCATTGCCGGATTTATCGCAGCCATTGGGGAGAATCCCGGGTGGGGTGTTCAGGAAGTAGGGGGTTTGGTCTCCGTCATCCTGTACCTCGAGATAGATGCCGTCATTCTCTGTGCCAGAGATCACGTAGCCGATACGGTGCTTGTAGCCCCCACCATCGTAGATCGTCCTTAACCTGACGGTGACCTGGTTATCTGCGCGCAGCGTGATGGTGTATTGCACGATCACGTCCATGTCGTGATCAGCGCCTTGCTCCATGTCCTCGTAGTTGATTCGAAACTGGGCTTCGTAGCGTCCCCCATTGATGGAGAGGTTTCTGTCTGCTGGGCCCGAGTTGACGATGCGCTCCACATAGAGGTCGACGATCTGGTTGGTGGGCTGGTAGGCGCCCTTGCTACTCAAGGTGGCACCGCCCCCCACGGTTTTGGCAAAGGGCACGAGGGTGATCTGCCGGTTGCCCGTGACGGGCACCACGATCCGCGGCAAAGGGGAAGCGAGGGCGATGACGAAGGTCTCGACGCTCTGGCGGCCCGCCTTGTCGGGCCGCAGGTCAGCGCGTTTACCGAAGTGGGCCGCTGACGCCGCGTAGTAACTGCCTTGCTTGGTCGGTTCTTCGGGCGCCAGGCCGCGCACGCTGCCCAGATCGTCGACCTGTTTGGGGGTCAGTGCTGAATTGAATATCGGGCCGGACTGCCCGATGAAGCGCGCGCCCTTGGCGTCGGGCTCGCCACGCGTGATCGTTTGGGCCTCGCGAGTGGCCCGAAAGCCCTCGAGGTCGCCGGTGAAGCCCGATTGCGCGAAGTTCGTGTCAGCCCCCGGCACCTGGTCCGAGTCATACGATACGTTGGTGTCGGAGATCACCAGCAGATTGGCCCGCGCGCAGATTGGCGCCTTGGCGGTGCTGTCCTGGGCATACGGGTCGTCCCAGGTGGGGGCAGGAAGTCCGACCGCAGCATCGACCGCGGATGCGGCCGCGTCGGACCCGGCGAAAGCGGGTGTCGGTGACTTCTTGCCGGCAAAGTACCGCAGCGATTCGTACATCATCTCCCCGATCGGATTTCCCCAGTCGGGGAACTCCCCCTCGGCCGGGGCGCGGTTGTCGACTGTGCCCGAGCGGTAGATGTTGTCGGTACGACCGTTGTTAAAGTCGCGAATTCGCAGCGCGTTGAAGGTCCCGACGATGGCGGCGCCCGGCTTGAACACGCCCGTGGTCGCAATCACTTCGTCCTTGAAGGAGGCGACGACCTTGCGCAAGCGCCCGCCCGACAGGTTGCGGTCGTAGCTGCCAGTGAGCAGCCCGAACAACAGAGCATCCGTCTCGCCGAATTCGTGCAGAAGTCCCACCGGTTTGTAGGTCGGTATCGTCGCACCGTAGGACTTGCAGCCCTCGGTGTAGCCGTTGGTGCAGGCTTGGACGCGTACCGTGTACTCCGTCAGGGTGCCGCGGTGCAAGCCGGCCAATGCATTGAGCACCGGCCGTTCGGACGACGCCCACTCCCAGACCCGAGTCGTGGAATTCGTGACCACCGACAGCAGCGGGGGGCGGTCGCTGCAGTTGCTAAGCGTGCTGCAGTTCACCCCCGCGACCCGGGTCAGGTTGCCAAAGAAATGTCGCCTGCCCGACGTGGGGGCAAGCAGCGGGGTGTAGTCGGCGATCTTGTAGCCATCGATCGCCTCGCTGGTGTACTCCTTGGCCCAGGAGTGGGCGTCTTGCGGGATGTAGGCACGGCGCAGGATGGTGCTGTCGGCCGTGTCCACCTCGCGCATCCCGCCATACAACACCACCCGCAGGGCATCGATGCGGCTGGTGGTGACGTAATTGAGCCAATTGCCTGACCACTTGCCGGCGCAGGTGCGTGCGCTACCAGCGGCCCGGCCGGCGGGGGTGAACAGGCCGGTGTTGTCGCTTTTGCTGTTGTGGTCGTAGCACAGGTTCGGATTGAACAGGCCCAGGTAGGTGATGGACGGCTTGAAGCGGATGTCCAGCGCGCCGTCCCCGTCAATGTCGCTGGCGTCGTTGTAGGCCTCGTAGAACAGACGGTGTTCCTTGCTGGCCACCAGCATCACCAGGGGCTTGGCGTTCTGCCGTACGGACAGCGGGGTGTTAGGAATGGTCAGCTGCGCCAGGGCTGCGGTCGCTGTGCCGGCCAAGGCGATCAGGACCGCCAGCCGCGAGCGGCGTGCGAGGTGCGCGATGAAAGGCGTGGGGGCAGGCGCAGAATCCGGCGCGAGAAAGCAGATGGGGAGTGGTGTGCTTGGCATCATGGGATTCGGCGCATCCGAGCGCGCCTCAGTCGGTGAGGTAGACGGACTGCAGCATCACTTCGGCGCGCGTGCCGCCGCCTGCGCGCACCGTGATGCGGTACTGGCGGCAGTTGGGAGTGGCCGAGGCGGAGGTATCACAGGCGAACTGGTTGCCCAGGTGCTCGATCAGGTAGGTGGGTGTGATCTGAGCGCCCGCTGGGCCCACCGGCGTGGCCTGGCCCCACTGCGCTACGTCAATTACGACCCAGCGGGCAGAGGCACTGGCGACCGGCGCGGGGCACACGCGCAGGGCTTCGGCGCCAGCGGTCGCCGACGCAGTGCAATCGGCGCCAGCGTCCGGGCGCTCGTTCTCGACGCGACCCTCGATCTCGCGCAGGGCGGCCTCGGCAGCCTGGAAGGCCAGTTGGCGGTCCAGGGTGAACGCGGTCATCCGCTCTTCGGCCGTCGACAGGCGCAAGGCGGTCAAACCCAGCACCAGGAGGACGATCAACATCATGAGGGCCACGATGAGGGCCACGCCGTGTGGACGCTGTCTCGGTTGTGCGCGCCGCTCGCCACAGAGAGCTTGCATGGTCAAGGCTCCCGGTTACGCAGCGCGACGAGGGTGCGGAACTGGCGCTGGATCCCAGGCGCGTTGGCGCCGGGCAGCGGCTCGCCTTGCAGCGTGAGCGTGATGCGCACGGCGGCCACTTCCAAGGTCGGATCGACCCACTTGGCGGCGAGGTCGTCTGCCTTTTCCCACTGGGCTGCCAGCGCGCCGCCATTGGTGCGGTCGCGCGTGAGGTAGTCGATCTGCAGGTCGTACACCCCAGGGACCTTCTCGACGCCGCGGGTGATCAGGGCTGGCGACGCCGCACCTGCAGCAGGCTGGATCACCTCGGCGCGGTACAGCGAGCGCTGCCCGCTGCCGTTGTTGCCGACGTACCAGAGCCCTGGGTCCCAGGGGGCCACGAGAGCCCCTGCCCCAAAGGTCTTGTCCACGGCCGATTGGCATTGGGCATCGACGCGGCCCATCGCGGTGCCGCAGTTCAGGCCCGTGGCGGCATAGGTCAGCGTCGCCGGGTTGGCGCTGGCCGTGTTCACCTGCCACAGCGCGCTGCTGCGGTCGTCGCAGAGCACCACGATATCGCGCGCGCGTATCGGCGCGGGCGCACGCAAGGTCAGGGTCTGGGCGGCGACGTCGTGCGTCAGGACCGTGGTCAGGGCGTCTTCGGCGTTCGCGGTTCGCAGCAGCAAGAGGCTGTCGGTGTTTGCCGCATAGTCGCCAGCGGTGTTGCCTGCGGGGATGACGCCTTGACTGCTGCCCTCGCCCCCGCGCAGAAAGCCTGCGGCGGTATCGGCCCACCAGGCTGTGGGCGTGGCGCCGCGAGAGACCAGGAGGTTGGCGGTCAGGGGGCTGCCGCAGGGGGTGAGGCCGGCCTCGCGGATTTCGCGTGTCATCAACTCCAGGGCGAAGCGACCGTTTTCCTGCAGGCGCGCCAGGCTTTCATGGTTTCGGAATGTCAGGTGTGTGGACCGGTACAAGGACAGCACGCCGGTGACCAGGACCAGCCCGAGCGCCAGCGACACCATGATCTCGACCAATGACACGCCGCGCGCGCGGTGGCAGTGGGGGTGGGCGGGGCGGTGCGCGCGCATGGTCGGTCAGAGGCGGCTGGTCAACGTCAGCGACTGATCGGGCAGGCCGCCGGCTGCAGTGTCATCCCACTTCAGCCGCACGCTGCACAGGGCCAGTGCGTCGCAGTCCACAGCCACACAGGTACTGGCGCCCGGCCCGAGTCCGGCCTGCACGCTGGCCATCCAGCCACGCAACTCGGAACTCGCGAACGCGCCGGCCGCAGGGACGGCGGGCAAGGCGCATATCGGCGCGGCGAGGCCGCCCGCAGTGTTGTACAGGCCTTGCACGGCACTCGATCGATCTACGCGCATTAGATCCAACAGGTACTGGGCCAGGACCACGGCCTGAGTCTTTTGCTCGCTGCTGATGGTGGCTCGCATGGACCGCACCTGCATGGCCGCCAGACCCAGAACGCCCACGCTGAGAATGAGCACTGCGACCAGAATTTCGATGAGGGACACACCTCGCGCGTCACGCGGTCCTTGGCGCATACGAATGCCAGGGCGCCGTAGGCGCGCAGGAGCTGTCGGCTTCATAGGCAGTTGGCAGCGACGGCCGCTGGCGACGGGCGGTTCACGATGCGTCCGCCGGCGGACAAGACCAGGTTGCGCTCTCGGTCGGCGTCGGCCAGCGCGCCGGATTGGCTGCACACCCGGATGGTGCCCAGGGGGTTGGTGCCCCCGGCCATGGTGCGCGCCTCGCCGCTGGCGCCGAAGGAGATGAAGGTGTCGACCTGCGCGTTGCCCCGCACACGCAGGGCGGGCGGCAGGGGCTCGTTGCGACTCAAAACGGTGTCAGTGGGCGAGACGAACGCATCGTTATTGCCTGCGCGGTCGATATCGACAAACACGAGCCATCCGGATTCCCAGCCTCGCGACGCGTCGGTGTCGCATTGCTGCTGGTCTTGTGTGCGGCAGACGGTCACGCGCTTGCCCAGTCGAATGGCTTGGGCGCGAGCCTGCATCAGGCTGCCCAGCAGGGCGTTGGTGGCAGAGGTGAGTTGGCTGGCGGCGATTTGCGCCTGGAAGCTGGGCGCTGCCAGCCCCAGCAACACCGCCAGCAGGGCGATTCCGATCAGCAGTTCGATGAGGGTGAGCCCCGACGCAGGGCGGTGGCGCAGCATCGCGGGACTATGCGGCTGCCGTCGCGCTAACGCACGGGTGCGTCGACAGGCGGCACCATCGGCCGGACGCGTGGCGCGACCGGCCTGGAACTTCGGATCAGACCTCGGTCTTGATCAGTGCGGTGAAGTCTTTGACGTCTTCGAAGCTGCGGTAGACGCTGGCAAAGCGCACATAGGCGACCTTGTCCAGCTTCTTGAGCTCGCGCATGACCAGCTCGCCGATGCGCGAGGAGGGCACCTCGCGCACACCGAGGTTCAGCAGCTTTTCCTCGATGCGCTCAATCGCCTTGTCGACCTGCTCGGTGCTGACGGGCCGTTTGCGCAGCGCCAGGTTCATGGAGCCGCGCAGCTTGCCGCGCTCGAACTCGATACGCCGGCCGTCTTTCTTGACCACCGCCGGGAAGTTGACGTCCGGGCGCTCGTAGGTGGTGAAGCGCTTTTCGCAGCTGGCGCACTGGCGCCGACGGCGAATGAAGTCGCCTTCTTCGGCGATGCGCGTTTCCACCACCTGGGTGTCCGCGTGGCCGCAGAAGGGGCACTTCATGGGCGATCAGCCGTAGACCGGGAAGCGGGCGGTCAGCGCGCTCACCTTCTCGCGCACTGCCGCGATGTTCGCCGCGTCGCGCGGGTTGTCCAGCACGTCGGCGATCAGGTGGGCGGTGGCACGGGCCTCGGCCTCCTTGAAGCCACGGGTGGTCATGGCTGGTGTGCCGATACGCACACCGCTGGTGACCATGGGCTTTTCGGGGTCGTTGGGGATGGCGTTCTTGTTGATGGTCATGTGGGCCTGGCCCAGCACGGCCTCGGCCTCTTTGCCGGTGATGCCCTTGGCGCGCAGATCGACCAGCATCACATGGCTCTCGGTGCGGCCGCTGACGATGCGCAGACCGCGTTGCACCAGGGTCTCGGCCACCGTCTGGGCGTTCTTGATCACCTGGGCCTGGTAGGTCTTGAACTCGGGCGCGAGGGCCTCCTTGAACGCGATCGCCTTAGCCGCGATCACGTGCATCAACGGGCCGCCTTGCAGGCCGGGGAAGATGGCGCTGTTGATCGCCTTCTCGTGCGTGGACTTCATCAGGATGATGCCGCCGCGCGGGCCGCGCAGGCTCTTGTGGGTGGTGGAGGTGACTACGTCAGCATGCGGCACCGGGTTGGGGTAGACGCCCGCGGCAATCAGGCCGGCGTAGTGGGCCATGTCGACCAGGAAAACTGCGCCGACCGCCTTGGCCACGCGTGCAAAACGCTCGAAGTCGATGCGCAGCGAATAGGCCGAGGCGCCCGCGATGATCAGCTTGGGCTTGGACTCGTGGGCCTTGCGCTCCATCGCGTCGTAGTCGATTTCTTCTTTGTCGTTCAGGCCATAGGACACGACGTTGAACCACTTGCCCGACATGTTCAGCGGCATGCCGTGCGTGAGGTGGCCGCCTTCGGCCAGGCTCATGCCCATGATGGTGTCGCCGGGCTTGAGGAAGGCCAGGAACACGGCCTCGTTGGCGGAGGCGCCGCAGTGCGGCTGCACGTTGGCGGCGTCGGCGCCAAACAGTTGCTTGAGTCGGTCGATGGCCAGTTGCTCGGCGATGTCGACGTTTTCGCAGCCGCCGTAATAGCGCTTGCCGGGGTAGCCCTCGGCGTATTTGTTCGTCAGCTGGCTGCCTTGGGCTGCCATGACAGCGGGCGAGGCGTAGTTCTCGCTGGCGATCAGCTCGATGTGGGCTTCCTGGCGATGGTTTTCAGCCTGGATCGCGGCGAAGAGTTCGGGATCGGTTTGCTCGATCAGGGTATTGCGATGGAACACGGCGGCAGTCCTTACGGAGGATGGTCCCGGTCTGTTGTCAGACAGGGCTGCCCAGGCGAACGGCGGTGCGCCGGAGGCCGGCGGTACGCTCCCCAGTGGTGACCCACGTCCGCGCCACGAACCCGCCAGGGGTCGCGCGCCTATCGCCAGTCGCGTACCGAGCTAGTGTAGCCGACGGGGGTGTGGCCTCAGGAGGCGGGGGCCATGACGGGCCAGGCGGAGACCGGGGTCTGGCCGGCCGCGATCTGCTTGAGGCGCTCGTACTCGGCCAGCACCTTTTCGACGTAGCCGCCGTCTTCCTCGGTGTTGGCTGCGCCCACATAGAAACGCAGGCCGGCCTCGACCGAGCCGGCGCGCTGGATGCATTCCTGCAGCACCTTGACACCCACCCGCAGGTTGGACACCGGGTCGAAGGTGGCCAGCTTGCCGCCAAACCGGTCGAACTTGTCGCTGTGCACGTGCGTCATCACCTGCATCAGGCCCTGGGCACCCACGGGGCTCTGGGCAAAGGGGTTGAAGCCGGATTCGATGGCCATCACCGCCAGGATCAGGGGTGGATCGATCTTCGTGCGGACGCCCAGGGCGTAGGCCTCGGCCACCAGGGCGCTGACCGGTTCGGGCGCGACCCGGTACTTGCGACTGAGCCAATAGGCCAGCGCCGCCTGCGGCTTGGGCAACTCGCGCGGGTTGGCGGCGGTGGCCCTGCCAATGGCGCCGATGTCCGAGACGATGCCAATGGCGTCGGCCTGGCGCTCCTGCAGCCACTCCATGAGGTGGGTCTCGGTGGTCAGGCGCAGATCCGGACGCAGGGTCAGGGTCAGGGCGGCAAACACCACGCCCAGCCCCAGCAGGGCGGAGCCGTTATGAGTGACTTCGAAAAATCCCTGGGCAATGTCGGAGGCAAAGGTCCGCAGGCCCTGGCTGATCTTCTCGAACGCTGTCATCGCACTTCCTTTCTACCTGCGAGCCGGCAAGCCAAGCGGCTAGGGAAGTCGCAGGGCCGGGGGGTACGCAGTGTGGGGGACGCCGTCCGGGACGGGGTCGGCAGCGGGTTTCGATCGGGCAGGCGGGAAGGAGGCTTCCCGAGGCAGCGCGTATTTTAAAAAGGCGCTAAATAACCCGTCAAGAATAAAGGAATTCCCTCTTATGCGGGTGGCGAATGAGCCAAATTGCCAGGGCCGCCGATCGAGCTAGGCCCTTTTCCCCTGTTTTCGCGGCGAAAATACCCGATTGCCCCCATAAATTGGGCGTCCTGACGCGCCCTTGCATCATTCCCGTGACCCACGCCTCGCCCAAAACCCAAGATGTTTCCTCCCTCGACGCGCTGACCGGCGGGGCCTTTTCGGCGCCCACCTCGGGCGAGCGTGCCGCCAAGCTTCGTACCTGGCTCGCCACGGACCCCGCCACCGAGGTGTTGCAAGAGGTGTATCGCGAGCTGAGCAGCCGAGACAAGGGCGCGGCCCGCGTGTTGCGCGAGCGTCTGGACGAGGTCAAGCGCGCCCGCGGCCAGGAAGCCATTGCCGCCGAATGGGCCGGCAAGGCCCAGGCCCTGCTCGATCAACCCAAACTGAATCTGGCCGATGCCCTGGCCTGGCAGCGCGACGCGGCCAAGGCCGGCGCGCCGCTGAGCCGCGAGCCGCTGGCCGCACTCAAGGCCAGTCTGGCCGAGCGGGTCAAGGGCATCGAAGACCTGCAGCACCGCGTGCAGGTGCAGCGCGAAGCCGCCGTGCTGTTGGCGCAGCGTATCGAGGTGCTGTCTCTCAAATCCTGGCGTGACGCCATCGCCGCCGCCGACTCGCTGCGCGCCGATGTGCCCCAGTGGCAGGTCCAGGCCCAGGCCCTGACCGCAGACGCGGGTTGGCCCAGCATCGACGCGCGCTTCCCGCCGCTGCTGGACGCCTCGCGCCAGCAGTTGCAGCTGGTCTGGGATGCCTTCCAGTCGGCGCTGGCCCAAGCCACCGCAGCCGATACCGATGCCGCCGCGCCGCTGCCACCCGTGCCCGCCTGGGCCGACGAACTGCGCGCGGCCCGGGGCTTGCCGGTGGAAGCGCCGGCGCGTGCGCCCCGGCCGGCCCTTGACCCGCAGGTTCGTGCCGCCGCCAACGAAGCCGTGCGCGCTGCGCTGGCCAAGCTGGAGCAGGAAGTCGCGCAGGGCCATGGCAAGGCCAGCGCCGGTGCGGCCGCCGCCCTGCGCCAGGCCCTCAAGGAGCACGGCAAGCGCATCGATACCGCGCTCGATCAGCAGGCGCATGCGGCGCTGGCCGCAGCGGGCGAATTGGAAGGCTGGCAGCGCTGGCGCGCCGACCAGCTGCGTCAGGAGCTGGTGGCGAAGGCCGAGGCGCTGTTCGAGGCGGTGCCTGAGCGCGCCGCGCCGGGGGCCGCGTCTGCCGCCGTCGCGAGCGATGCCGCTGCGGCACAGGCTGCGCCTGAAGCCCCGGCGGTTGCGCCGGTACCCGAGCCCGTCGCTGCAAGCGCCGCACCTTCGTCCAAGCCCGTGGCCCGCAAGCCGCGCTTCGGCGGTCGCAAGATGCAGGAGCAACTGCGCGCGCTGCGCGAACAGTGGAAACAACTGGATCAGGGCGGCGCCCCCAACCACGCTCTGTGGAAACGATTCGACGAGGCCTGCAACGAGGCCTACAAGGTGGTCGAGGCCTGGCTGGACAAGGTCAAGTCCGAAGCCGCCGAGCACCGCGCGCGTCGTGTCGCGCTGATCGACGAGGTGCGCGCCTTTGCCGCCGCCCACCCCAGTGCTGCGAACGGCGACTGGAAAGGCTTTGCCCGCGCGATCCATCAGTTCGAGTCGCGCTGGCGTGAGGCCGGCCATCTGAGCGAGAAGGCCTATGCCGAGATGCAGTCCACCTGGAAGGAGGCGCTGAACGCGGCGCAGGCGCCCCTGGCGGCTGTGCAGAAACAAAGCCTGGAGCGTCGCCACGCCATGATCGATGAGGCCGGCGTGCTCGGTGCGGCGCCGCAGCTGCGCATCGACGCCGTCAAGGCCTTGCAACAGCGCTGGCAGGCCGAGGCCCAGGCCGTGCCGCTGGATCGCAAACACGAACAGAAACTGTGGGATGCCTTCCGCAAACCCATCGACGATGCGTTCAACCGCAAGGGGCAGGAGCGCGAACGCGCAGCCTCGGCACTGAGCGAACACGATCGCGTGGTACTCGAGGCCTCCCGCGCCGTTGAAGCCGCCAATGCCAGCGGCGACGCCCAGAAAATCCGCGCTGCGCTGTCGGCCCTGGAAGCCGCCTTGCGCGGTCAGGCCCAGGCCCGCGATGCGGCGGCTCAGGCGAATGCCGAGGGCGCAGCGGCTGCGGCTGAACCGGCGGCCCCGGAAGGGGCTGCGCCGCAGGTTGCCCAAGAAGGTGGCGAGGCAGCAGGCAGCGAGGCGCCGCCGGCCGCAACACCCGCACCGGCGCCCAAGCCCGCACCTAAACCCGTCATTGCGCGCCGCGGCGATGACCGTCCTGGCATGAAGCGCGATGAACCGGTGCAGGCGGCGCGAGGCGGGCGTGCGGGTGATCGCAAGCCGGGCGCACCGGGCGCGCGTTTCGGTGACCGTGATGCGGCCCGTGGTCCGGGTGGTCGGGGCCGTCCCGGCGAGCGCGGTGAGCGGGAAGACCGCGGCCCGCGCCTGGGCGATGTGGCGTTTCGCGCCCAGCGCGACGCAATGGAACACGCCCAGTCTGCCCTGCGCAAGCTGGCGGCTCAGGCCCATGGCGAGGCGCTCACGCAGCTGCTCGCTGCGTGGGAGCAGCGCGTGGGCGATCAGGTGCCGAGTCAGAGCGAGTTGGGCAAGGCGGTGACGCCGGCCGTTCGCGGCAGCTGGGTGCAGGCTATAGGCGCGGCGCCGTCGGGCGATCCGTCGGAGGCCTTGCTGCGATTGGAGATGGCCTCGGGCGTGCCCACACCCGCTGAACATCTGAACGCACGTCGCGCCTTGCAACTGCAACTGCTCACGCGCCGTCACGATCCTGCGCCCGAGCAGACCTGGGGTCAGGACGCGGCTCGCGTGTTCGCCAGTGCGCACCAGGGTGCGGTGGCGCGTCGCCTGCAAGGCGTACTCAAGGCCTTGCTGCGGGCTTGAAGAAGCTGTCGAACAAGGGCCCCAGTTCAGGAAACTCGCGCGCGAAGCGTTCGCGCTGCACGAAGTAGCCCTCGCAGGCCACGGCGAAGAACTCGTCGATGGCCTGCGCCCCATACGGGTCCAGCCAGGTCGGCTCGCCGCCAAAGCGCTCGGCCACGATCACCTGCTCGCGAAAAGCCTCATAGGTGCGCGTCAAAACCTCCAGCCACGCGCCTCGCGCGGCGCGGCTGGCCAGGGGCGGACAGCCATCGGCCTGGCCATCGCGCATGTCCAGCTTGTGCACGAACTCGTGGATCACCACGTTGTAGCCGTCCTCGAAGCGCGTGCCAGCCTCACGCACATCGTGCCAACTGAGCATCACCGGCCCCTGGTCCATCGCCTCGCCAGCCAGCACCTCGTCATAGGCATGCACCACGCCGGCCTCATCGACCTGCGTGCGCCGTGCCACCACCTCGCCGGGGTGGACCACGATGCCCACGAAATCGTCGTACCAGCCCAGGCCCAGGTGCAGTACCGGCAGCACCGCCTGCGCCGCGATCGACAGGGCGATTTCGTCGGTGATGGTCAGGCCCTGGGCGCCATGGAATTCCTTGTCTTGCAAAAAGCGCGCGGCCAGCGTGCGCAGTTGCTCGCGTTCATCGCTGGGGCGCTGGGCCAGGAAGGGATAGGTGGTCAGCACCGACTGCCACAGGTCTTGTGGAATCGCAGGCGCCGCGCGCCGCTGACGCCACCAGGCGAACATCAGGCGGCCAGATCCAGGCGCTGGACCTCGCCCGACGCGGTCAGGCGCAGGACCTGTAGACGCGGTGGCGTGGCGCGGGCATCCCAGTCGGACAGCACGATGCGCAGACGTCCCTGCCCCAGATCGTGTTGCCCCGGGCGATGCGTGTGGCCATGGATCATCACCGGGGCGCCGGCGCTATCCAGCCATTCGCATGCCATCTCGGGGTCGACATCGGACACATAGCCGGCCGTGCGATGGTGAACTTCGCTGGCCTCGCGCATCTGACGCGCCAGCGCCTCGCGCTCAGCTAGGGGGCGACGCAGAAAGGCCGATTGCCATTCGGGCGTTCGCACCTGCGCGCGAAAGGCCAGGTAGTCGGTGTCGGACAGGCACAGCGCGTCGCCGTGCGTGAGCAGCCAGCGCTGCGTACCCAGGGTCAGCACGGTGGGGTCTGCCATCAGAGCAAAGCCGCAGGCATGCGCCAGCGCTTCGCCGACGAGGAAGTCGCGGTTGCCGTGCAAGAAAAAGAGGGGACGCTGCGCACTCGCCTCGCGCAGCACCTGGGCGCAGTCAGCGGCGAAGCCCGGTGTGTCGATGGCGTCATCCCCGACCCACGCCTCGAACACATCCCCCAGCAGGAAGACCGCATCGGCGGCCGTGGACTGCAGGTGCCTGCGCCACACCGCGAAGGTGTCGGGGTCGTGCGGGTGCAGGTGCAGGTCGGACAGCAGGTCGACGCAGCGCCATTGGGCCCCGGCCTCCAGGACCGGGAAGGCTGTGGGCGCCTGCGTCTGACCCACGCCCGATCAGGCCAGGACGGCCTTCTCGATCACGATGGCCTCTTGAGGGACGTTCTGGTGAAAGCCGCTGCTGCCGGTCTTGACGCCTTCTAGCTTGTCGACGATGTCGGTGCCCGCCACGACTTTGCCGAACACCGCATAGCCCCAGTTGCTGGCGCTGGGCGATTTGAAGTTCAGGAAGTCGTTGTCGGTGACGTTGATGAAGAACTGGGCGGTAGCCGAATGGGGATCGTTGGTGCGCGCCATGGCCACCGTGTACTTGTTGTTCTTCAGACCGTTGTCGGCCTCGTTGGTGATCGGAGCCTCGGTCTTTTTCTGCTGCATGCTGGCGTCGAAACCGCCGCCCTGGATCATGAAGCTGGGGATCACGCGATGAAAGATGGTGCCGTCGTAGTGACCCTTCTTCACATAGGCCAAGAAATTTTCGGTCGACTTGGGAGCCTTGTCGGCGTCGAGTTCGAGGGTGATGACGCCGTGGTTGGCGATGTGTAGTTCGACCTTGGGATGGCTCATAACGGTTCCTGTGAGAGCGGGGTTCAACGGATGATCGTGGCCGACTCGATGACCACAGGGGTTCGGGGCACGTCGGAGGGGAAAGGGCCAGCCGGCCCGGTGGGAATCGATTTGATGCGGTTGACGACTTCCATGCCACCGACCACGCGGCCAAACACGGTGTAGCCATAACCTTGCATCGTCGGCGCGGTGTGATCCAGAAAGGCGTTGTCTCGCACGTTGATGAAGAACTGCGCGGTCGCGGAATTCGGATCCATGGTGCGAGCCATGGCCAGGGTGCCGGTGGTGTTGCGCAAGCCCTTGGCCTGGGCCTCGCGGCCTTCGTGGGCGATCGGGGCGCGGGTGCGCTTTTGGGCAAAGCGCGTGTCAAAGCCACCGCCCTGGATCATGAAGTTGTCGATCACGCGGTGAAAGATGGTGCCGTCGTAGTGCTTGTCACGCACGTATTGGAGAAAGTTCTCGACCGTCTTGGGCGCGCTGTCGGGATAGACCTCGACGACGAAGTCGCCGGCGGACGTCACGAAGCGCACGCGGGGCGCGTCCTGGGCCGCTGCGGGCAGGGCAAACACCGCGGCTGCGGCCAGGACGATGCCTAGGCGGCAGGCCAGGCGGCGTATCGGTTGCTGCAGACTGGAGAACGTGAGCGACATGAGGTTCCTGAGAAGAGAGGTGACGCGGTGGCGGGGCGTCAGCGCGGCGCGTTGCCCGGTGGGGTGGGGGCGCTGGCGGGGGGTCTGACCGGGCTGACTGCTCGCGCGGGTGGGGTGGCTTCGATCAGGCCGCGCGCTGCTGCCAGCTTGGGCCCCACCGAGGTCAGGGCGGGATCGAGCTGGCGAGCACGACTCCAGGACTGAGCGGCCAGGCGCAAGAGGATGTCACCCAAATTTTCGTGGGCGGTGGCATAGGTCGGGTTGTTGCGGATCGCGGCTTCAAGCGCGGCGCGGGCGGGCTCGAGCTGGTTCTGGCTGGCATGGAGCACCGCGAGGTTGTTATGCGGTTCGGCCAGCTCGGGGTATTCCTGGGTGAGTTGCTGGTAGGCGGCGATGGCGTCGGCCGTGCGGCCGGCGCTGGCCAGGGCCTGGGCGCGCAAGAACTGCATCTGCGGATCGCGCGGGCGGGTGGCCAGGTACTGGTCGGCCCGGGCCAGGGCGTCGGCAGTGCGCCCATTACGCAGCATCTGCAGCACGGGTGCGTACTCGTCGACGGCATGCGCCGGCTGCCAGGGTACCAACAGGCCCAAGGCCAGTGACAAGGCAAGGGCCTTGAGCGCGTGGCGGGAACGTGCAGCAGCGTGTAGGTGGCGGCCGGTAGGCATCGTGTGTGGGTCTCGGCGCAGGCGCTCGGGCCGCTCTGGCGTGGGCGATATACTGCGTGCGATTGTAGCCGCGGCCCCTGCGAGGAGGCCGCCGCCCGCTCCCAATCGCCCACCGATCCCCATGACATCCCACGCCCGCCCTCTTGCGTGTTGCGCTTTGACGGCCGGGCCGCGTCCATGAGCCTGCGTATCTACAACACGCTCTCGCGTGCCATTGAGCCGTTCGCTCCCCTGGAGTCGGGGCATGTGCGCCTGTACGTATGCGGTATGACCGTCTATGACTTGTGCCATGTGGGCCATGCCCGCGCCAACGTGGCCTTCGATGTGGTGCAGCGTTGGCTCAAGGTCTCGGGTCTGCGTGTGACCTTTGTTCGCAATATCACCGACATCGACGACAAGATCATCCGCCGCGCCGTCGAAAACGGCGAGACGGTGCGGGGCCTGACCGATCGCATGATCGGCGAGATGTACCGCGACTTTGACGCGCTGGGCATCGAGCGCCCCACCCATGACCCGCGCGCCACCGACTACGTGCCGCAGATGCTGGACATCGTGCGCACGCTCGAAGGCAAGCAGCTGGCCTATCGCACGTCCTCGGGCGATGTGAACTACGCGGTGCGGCGCTTTCCCGGCTACGGCAAGCTCTCGGGCAAATCGCTGGACGAACTGCATGCGGGCGAGCGTGTCGCGGTGCAAGAGGGCAAGGAAGATCCGCTGGACTTCGTGCTGTGGAAAGCGGCCAAGCCCACCGAGCCCGCCGATGCCCAATGGGACAGCCCCTACGGGCGCGGCCGCCCCGGCTGGCACATCGAGTGCTCGGCGATGTCCTGCGCCTTGCTGGGAGAGACCTTCGACATCCACGGCGGCGGCGCCGACCTGACCTTTCCGCACCACGAAAACGAGATCGCCCAGAGCGAAGGCGCCAGCGGCCAGCCCCTGGCGCGGGTGTGGATGCACAACGGATTCGTCAATATCGACAACGAGAAGATGTCCAAGTCGTTGGGCAACTTCTTCACCATCCGCGACGTCCTCAAAAAATTCGACGCCGAGACGGTGCGCTTTTTCATCGTGCGCGCGCACTACCGCAGCCCGCTCAATTACAGCGATGTGCACCTGGACGACGCCCGCGGCGCCCTCAAGCGCCTGTACACCGCGCTGGACGCTGTGGCGCCGACCGACGGGGTCATCGACTGGGCCGACCCGCATGCGGCCCGCTTCAAGACCGCCATGGACAACGATTTCGCCACGCCCGAGGCGGTGGCGGTATTGTTTGATCTGGCTGGCGAGGTCAATCGCACGCGCTCGCCCCAACTGGCCGGTTTGCTGCGCGCGCTGGGCGGCTGTCTGGGGCTGCTGCAAGGCGACCCGCGCGCCTTCTTGCGCAGTGGCGCGGTGCTGGATGAAGCCACCATCGCCGACCTGATCGCGCAGCGCGCCGCCGCCAAGCAGCAGCGCGACTTCGCCGCCGCCGACCGCATCCGCGCCGACCTGCTGGCGCAAGGCGTGGTCCTCAAGGACTCGCCCACCGGCACCACCTGGGAGGCCCTGGCATGAGCGCCGAGAGCGTCGTCGAGCTGTCGTCGCCGGATTACTGGGAGGAGGCCTGTCGCCACCTGGCCCGCAAGGACCGCGTGATGAAGCGCCTGATCCCCGAGTTTGGCAACACCACGCTGCGCTCGCGCGGTGACGCCTTCACCACTCTGGCGCGCAGCATCGTGGGCCAGCAGATCTCGGTGAAGGCGGCCCAAACCGTGTGGGAGCGCTTCGCGCAACTGCCACGCAAGATGACCCCAGGCAATGTCCTGCGTCTCAAGGTCGATGACATGCGCGCGGCCGGCCTGTCGGCGCGCAAAATCGAATACTTGGTGGACCTAGCCCTGCATTTCGACTCGGCCGCCATCCGCCCCAACGCCTGGCCCGAGATGGACGACGAGGCCATCATCACCGAGCTGGTGGGCATCCGCGGCATCGGCCGCTGGACCGCCGAGATGCTGCTGATTTTTCATTTGATGCGGCCCAACGTCCTTCCGTTGGACGATATCGGTCTGATCAACGGCATCAGCCGCAATTACTTTTCCGGCGATCCGGTCAGTCGCAGCGATGCGCGTGAAGTGGCGGCCGCCTGGGCCCCTTTCTGCAGCGTGGCGACTTGGTATATTTGGCGATCGCTCGACCCGTTGCCCGTGGAATATTGACGGGCACCGACTCACCAGGAGAACAATTTGGCCAAGAAGACCTTTCTTGACTTCGAGCAGCCCATCGCGGAACTTGAGACCAAGATCGAGGAACTGCGCTACGTTCAAACGGAATCCGCCGTCGACATCTCCGACGAGATCGACCAGCTGTCCAAGAAAAGCTTGCAGCTGACGAAGGACATCTACAGCGACCTCAATCCCTGGCAGATCACCAAGATCGCCCGTCACCCCGAGCGTCCTTACACGCTGGACTACCTCAGCGAAATCTTCACCGACTTCATCGAGATGCATGGCGACCGCCATTTCGCCGACGACCTGTCCATCGTCGGCGGGCTGGCCCGCTTCAACGGTCAGGCCTGCATGGTGCTCGGTCACCAAAAGGGCCGCGACACCAAAGAGCGTGGCCTGCGCAATTTCGGCATGAGCCGGCCCGAGGGCTACCGCAAGGCCCTGCGCCTGATGAAGACCGCCGAGAAATTCAAGCTGCCGGTCTTCACCTTTGTCGACACGCCCGGCGCCTACCCCGGCATTGACGCCGAGGAGCGCGGTCAGTCTGAGGCCATCGGCCGCAACATCTTCGAGATGGCGCAGCTGCAGGTTCCCATCATCACCACCGTGATCGGCGAGGGCGGCTCCGGCGGTGCGCTGGCGATCTCGGTGGCCGATCAGGTGCTGATGCTGCAGTACTCGGTGTACTCGGTGATCAGCCCCGAGGGCTGCGCCTCCATTCTCTGGAAAACCTCGGACAAGGCGCAAGACGCGGCCGAGGCCATGGGCATCACCGCGCATCGCCTCAAGGCCCTGGGCCTGGTGGACAAGATCGTCAACGAGCCGGTGGGCGGCGCGCACCGCGATCCGAAGCAGATGGCGGCTTTCCTCAAGCGCGCGCTCAATGACGCCTGGCGCCAGCTCAGTGATCTGAAGCCGCGCGAGCTGCAGGATCGGCGCTACGAGCGGCTGCAAAGCTATGGCCGCTTCAGCGACACCAAGGCCGACAGCCGCTGACCCGGGCGCCGGCGGGCTGCTGCCCCTCACGGCCTCGCTGATGCGACGGCCCGCCCCCGAATTCCCCCTGGCCATTGCCTTCAGTGGCGGCGCCGATTCCACCGCCTTGCTGCTGGCGGCGCAGCGCGCTTGGCCGGGGCGCATCACTGCCCTGCATATTCATCACGGCCTGCAAGAAGCGGCCGATGCCTTCGCCCAGCACTGCGTGGCCCTGTGCGCCCAGTACCAGTTGCCTTTGCACACGGTGCGGGTGCAGGCCCACGCGGCGGCGGGCGAGAGCCCGGAAGACGCCGCGCGCCGCGCGCGCTATGCGGCCTTGGCCGACGCGGCGCGCGCGCAGGGGGCGGCCACCGTTTGGTTGGGGCATCACGCCGACGACCAGGTCGAGACCCTGCTGCTGGCTCTAAGCCGAGGTGCCGGTTTGCCGGGCTTGGCCGGTATGCCCGAGCGCTTTGTGCGGCATGGCATGGCCTTCGAGCGGCCGCTGTTGGCGGTGTCGGGTGCGCAGCTGCGCCAGGCCCTGACCGAGGCGGGTATCCCTTGGGTGGAAGACCCGACCAACGCCGACACCGCCTACACCCGCAACCGCATCCGCCACGCGCTGTTGCCGGCCCTGGAGGCGGCCTTTCCGGCGTTTCGCGAGACCTTTGCGCGCTCGGCCCGCCACGCGGCGCAGGCCCAGGAGCTGCTCTCCGCCCTGGCCACCGACGACCTACTGCAAGTGGGCGACCCGCCCGACATCGCGACCCTGCAGGCTCTGCCGCGCGCGCGTCAGGCCAATGCGCTGCGTCACTGGCTGCGGTCGGTTCACGCCGTCGCGCCCAGCGAGGCCCAACTGGATCAACTCCTGGACCAGGTGGACGCCTGCCGTACCCGGGGTCACCAGATCCGCCTGAGGGTGGCCAGTGGTTTCGTCGAGCGCGTGGACGCCCCGCCACCCTCGGACCGGGCGGGGCGCCTGGCCTTCCGCCCGCAATAGGTCCCGAGGCTCGCCGGTATAATTTTTGGCTTTGCTCAGGCAGGGCGCAGGTTTTTCATGGCATTGATCGTTCACAAATACGGCGGCACGTCGATGGGCTCTACCGAGCGCATCCGCAATGTCGCCAAACGCGTGGCCAAGTGGGCGCGCGCCGGCCACCAGATGGTGGTCGTTCCCAGCGCCATGAGCGGCGAGACCAACCGCCTCTTGGGTCTGGCCAAGGAACTCGCCCCCGAGAAATCGTCCGACGCCCTCAACCGCGAGCTGGACATGCTGGCCTCCACCGGCGAGCAGGTGTCCGTGGGCCTGCTGGCCATCGCGCTGCAGGCCGAGGGCATGCAGGCCGTGAGCTACGCAGGCTGGCAAGTTCCGATTCGCACCAACAGCGCCTACACCAAGGCCCGCATCGAATCGATTGACGATCAGAAGGTGCGCACCGACCTGACCGCTGGCAAGGTGGTGATCGTCACCGGCTTTCAGGGCGTGGACGACCACGGCCACATCACCACCCTGGGCCGCGGCGGCAGCGACACGTCGGCGGTGGCGGTGGCGGCGGCCCTGAAGGCGGCCGAGTGCCTGATCTACACCGACGTCGATGGCGTCTACACCACCGACCCGCGCGTCGTGCCCGAGGCCCGTCGCCTGTCGACGGTCAGCTTCGAGGAAATGCTCGAGATGGCGTCCATGGGCTCCAAGGTGTTGCAGATTCGCTCGGTCGAATTTGCGGGCAAGTACAAGGTGCCGCTGCGCGTGCTCTCCAGCTTCACCCCGTGGGACATCGACATCCAGGAAGAGGCCAAGTCCGGCACCCTGATCACTTTTGAGGAAGACGAACAAATGGAACAAGCCGTTGTCTCCGGCATTGCCTTCAACCGCGATGAAGCCAAGGTGTCTGTGCTGGGTGTGCCGGACAAGCCCGGCATCGCCTACAGCATCCTGGGTGCGGTGGCCGACGCCAACATCGAGGTGGACGTCATCATCCAGAACATCTCCAAGGACGGCAAAACCGACTTCAGCTTCACCGTGCACCGCAACGACTATGCGCGCACCGTCGATCTGCTCAAGTCCAAGGTGCTGCCTGCCTTGGGCACCGACCGCATCGAGGGCGACACCAAGATCTGCAAGGTCTCGATCGTGGGCATCGGCATGCGCAGCCACGTGGGCATCGCCAGCAAGATGTTCCGGGCGCTGAGCGAAGAGGGGATCAACATCCAGATGATCTCCACCTCCGAGATCAAGACCTCGGTGGTGATCGACGAGAAGTACATGGAACTGGCGGTGCGGGCCCTGCACCGCGCCTTCGAGCTGGATCAGCCGGCGGCCGCCTGAGCCCCCTGTCCCGAAGGGCGCCGCCGGGTGTGCCCGGCCGGTCTTCGGGCATAATCGTCGACAGCCTGGAAACGTGACCGAGAGGCCGAAGGTGCTCCCCTGCTAAGGGAGTATGCGGTGTAGAGCCGCATCGAGGGTTCGAATCCCTCCGTTTCCGCCAGAACAAAGACCTCAAACCTGCTCAGTAGGCCTTGAGGCAGCCTCAGGCCCCGCACCACGCGGGGCTTTTTGCTTGGGGCTCCTGACTGCCACCTGAGGCGGTTCCCCGAAAAAGCCGTCTAAAACCCCGTTTGTCTCAACACCTCCTGACTTATTCGGGCAAGGTACGAAGGCGTGGGTTTTCGGGTTTTGGCAAAAACGCCCCCCTACCTTGACGACTACGAAATTAGGGCTTGTCGATGAAGTGCCGGCGCGAAAAGAGCAAGGGGATACCGAACATCAGCCCAGTTGCTGCATTGAGCAGCACATTGCCCCAGACGCCATGGGCGATTGAAAACGCCGTGTCGATCAGAAACCAACTGGCCAGTGGAATGGCGATGGTGTTCCAGGCGTGTGGCCGGCCTTCGAGGAATGGGCCCCTGGCCAGCAGGATGATGCAGATCATCCAGCCAGCCATCACGGCGCCGATGATGCCGTTGGCAAACCAAATGTAGCCATGCGCCAGGCTCGGCACTTCAACGGGCATGGACAACTGGTGGAAGTAAACCAGATTGAAGATTGTTTCCCCGAGACGTGGCGACAACAGCAATGTCAAGCTCAGGACGATAACGACAGCCGCTGCGCCTTGAACAAGGCGCGACCATAGGAGCAGCGCCGGGGTGGCGGCTGCATTCGCGGAGTCCTGCTCTCTGGTCATGCCGTTTGAAGCCTCAGTGCCTTGATGCCCGAAAGGGTCTTGCTGGCCTTCGCTGCGACCCGTGCTTGCCAGAGATCGTATGCAGCCTGCTGAGCCAGCCACACCTCAGCCGCCCCGCCATGGTCGCGCCCCAGCCAACGCTCAATGCGCAGTGCCATTGATGGGCTGATCGCGGCCCGCCCATTGACTACCTTGGACAAAGTCGTCCGGTCGACGCCCAACTGGGCGGCTGCTAAGCCCACCTGCAGATTCAAGGCAGGCAGGATGTCGTCCCTCAAAGTGAGACCAGGGTGGGGTGGGTTGAACATCGAACTCATAAACACCTCAGTGGTAATCCTGGTAGTCCACCAGGATGGCATCGCCGTTTTCAAAAGCAAAAGTCAGACGCCAGTTACCGTTCACGCTGACTGACCAGTGGCCAAAGAGGCCGCCCTTGAGGGGATGCCAGTCCCACCCGGGACGGTTCATGTCTTCAGGCCTTGTGGCCGCGTCCAACGCAGACAGTTGCCGAGCCAGGCGCGGGGCATGAGCGGCTTGGATCCCGGCACGCGAGCCGGACTTGAAGAAGCGCTCGACGCCCTTGTGCCTGAAGCTTCGAATCATCCTGAGATTGTAGCGTGTAGCGCCACGCGCAGCAAGTGTGGCAGTAATTCGTTGTGGGTTCGAATCCCCGATCCCACCAAAAACAGGGGGTCTGAAAACTGAGCGAGTTAGTTAGACAATCGCTTCTGCCCCGCCAGCGACCCCAACGAAAACGCGCCTTTTGGCGCGTTTTTCATTTTTGGGATTCAAGTTCCCTCTGCAAGTCGATCCAGGCCGGATCAAAGCTCAACTTTTTTGCCAACGGTGAATTGGATTCGACAACCCGCCAAAAAGGGGCTAAGTCCCGTGTGCTGCCGGTACGGCCGTACTCCTCCCAGGTGTGCTCAGCTACGATTTTCAGAAAAATGGACGTGGAGACTGGGCAAGTGGCATCGCACTTGTTCTTCTCGGCCAATCTGCGCCTGAATGCCTGGATCGACAGGGTGGAGCCAGGCGTGATCGTCTTGAGTTCTGCCGCCACCTCAAGAGGGCATGAAATGTGCAGTTTGGCGCCGGCGGGGATGCCCGCGAAATCCTTCTCGAGGATGACATGATGGGGCGGTTTGGCCTTCATCTTTTCACCCCATGTTTTCTTTGCTCTTGGCATGGCTGACTCCTGGTGTCTGCTGCGGCCAAGTATGCATAGGCCAGTCTGTGGTGCAGATAATCCCCGGGAAAACACTGGTCCTTCAGACCCATCAATCAGCGTCAAGCTCGAATCCCCAACCCCAGAAAAAACATGAATAGCGCATACGTCGTGGGTCACATCACGGTGAAGAACCCTGAACTGTGGGCCCAATACCGAAGCCAAGTCCCCGCAACATTGATTCCTTGGGGAGGGGGGCTGGTTTTTCGTGGCAAACAGCTGGCTACCCTTGCTGGCAATAACCCACACCCGGATATCGTCGTGATCCGATTTCCGAACGCCACAGCTCTGAACGGTTGGTTTTCATCGGCTGCGTATCAGTCGCTGATCCCGCTTCGGCAGGAAGCAGCAGATATGGTCTTGCTGTCGTATGAGACTTAGTTTTCTGTCTCTGCTCAAGTCACAGCTGGATTGACTCTCAGATTGCCGACGGAGAATTGAGCATGACAATTTTGTTTGCGGCATTTCTACTCGGGCTTGTGTTCAATGCCACCCCAGGCGCTGTTTTCGCAGAGACTGTCCGGCGCGGTGCCACAGGCGGTTTTCGGGCCGCTCTCGCCGTGCAGATCGGTTCACTTGTGGGGGACGCAACATGGGCTGTTCTCGGTCTTATGGGCGTGGGACTCCTCCTTCAGGTGGACGCACTGAAATGGCCCGTAGGCCTTGTTGGCTCAGCCTATTTGATTTGGCTTTCCTGGGACTCCTGGAAGGCTGCTTCCATTGCATTCAGTGTCCAGGAGAATCACGATGAACAAGCACGATCGGGATTGAAATCGGGAGTGATTCTTTCACTTACGAACCCGCAAAATCTCGCGTATTGGGCGGCGTTAGGGAGTGCTTTGGGGGCGCTTGGGATCGCTGATCCCGGCATGAAGGACTACGCGATGTTTTTTTCCGGATTCATGATTGCTTCTGTCACCTGGGCAGTTTTCTGCGCAGTTGCAATCGACAGGATCTTCAAGAAGGCTGGGCAGAAATGGGTGGCATTGACATACCACCTTTGCGCCGTGATTTTTATGGTGCTTGCAGTCAACACCGTCAGAGAGCTGTTTTCACACTTGGGACCCTCCGAATTGCATGTGACCCCACCTGCTATTCAGGCACGCTGAAGAAAGCTCATATAGAGATGTGGCATCCAAGGCGATTCGTCGCGCGGGCTATCCGTTGCACCCCATGTGGCGCCTGTACATCTCCGGGTTATGCCCGGCGGGGATGTTCTTGCACGGATCCTCGGCATAGCCGCGAAGGATGTTGTAGCGCTTGATCTGCTCAGGCTTCAGAAACCGCACCGTCTTGTAGTGCTGGGAAAGATGGATAAAGCGCAGTTCCGTTCTTGCCGACTCGGCGTCGGCCAGTAAGCGGCGCAGCGACGACTCGTCCACTTTCCCCGTTGCAAAGGCGGCCTCCAGAGCTTTCTCGGCCGCGATCAGGCGTTCCCCGGTGGGTATGGCGGCTTTACGCATCTCGTCTAACAAGGCCTGGGTTTGAGCCACTTGGTCCGGAGCCAATGGAATCTTGTCCTTGAGTTCCAGCAGGTGAGCAGGGCCGGGCATGCCGTTGAGTTCAGCCGCGAGGGCCAGTCCCCAGCCGCCCCCACGCCGAAGTTCATGCAGGTCGTTGTCGGACAGCGACTTGATGGCTCGGTTTTGCATGCCCGCATAGGGCGTCTGAGCGCCGTGGCTGTGTTGTGCGAGGGTCGACACAGGCAGGCAAGCACAGAGAGCCAGCAGCAAGAGGGTTGCTTTCAAAGTGTTCTCCAGGTTTTTGATAGCGCTTCAATGAGCGTACATGAACGATCAACGCCCAGCTGGGCGGCCGCCTCGCCCACCTGCAGCTTCAAGCAGACGAATCAATGGCTAAAATGGCCAATCCATTGGAGGGTCCCACGATGCGCGTGTCTGCCACCGAAGCCAAAAACCGATTCGGGAGTCTGTCTGCTCAGGCCAAGCGCGAGCCCGTGTTTGTGGAAAAGGCGGGGCAGCTCGACACCGTGATTCTGTCGGCCGAGCATTACCACGCCCTACAGGCCAACCACGACAAGACCAGCCGTGCCTCGCGCAAGAAGAGATTCGAAGCCGAGTTCGGAGACTGGATCGCTGCTCAGAATGCCCGCCTCGAAGCCCACGGTATTCCGGGGGAAGACTTGCGCCCGTGGTGAGGCTTGGATGGCCACGCGGTTGACCATTCCGCTTGCCGTGTTCGATGCTTCGACCAAGGTGCCGACCGCCCTGTGCCCGGTGATCGCTGTCAAAGGTAAGCGTCTGCACGCGCTTGCACACTATGCCGCCCCCTTGCCTGCCAAGGCCCTGCGGCGTCGTGTCGATAACGTCGCGTCGCAGGCCAGTGCCTTGGTGTCGGCAGTGGACACTGTGTTGTCTGGCGTTTAGAGCCGTTTTGAGAAAGCACCCCCACCCATGCCCCGTAAACCCCTCTTGTGGTTTGTCTTTGCATCTTTGGTCTTGATCGGCCCCACCATGGCACAAACCGTCACCGAACCCCCCTACACCCTGGTCAAAAACGAGCCGCCGTTTGAGGTGCGCGATTACGGGGTGCTCACCGTGGCGGAAACCCTGATCGAGGGCGACTTTGACATCGCGGGCAGCCAGGGGTTTCGCCGTGTGGCGGGATACATTTTTGGAAAGAATCAAAACGCCAAGGGCGAGAGCGAAAAAATCGCCATGACCGCACCCGTGACCATGGAGGCGCAAAACCAGCAGTGGCGACTGCACTTCGTCATGCCACAGGGCATGGTCCTGGGTAATTTGCCCAAGCCTGTCGATGCCAACGTGCAATTGCGTGAGGTACCCGCGCAGCGCATGGCCGCGGTGCGCTTCAGCGGGTTGACCACCGCCGCCAGCATCGAGCGCCAGACCCAATTGCTCAAAGACTGGCTGGCCCGCAATAACTTGGCGTTTGAAGACCGGCCCCAACTGGCGCGCTACAACGATCCGTTCACCCTGCCTTGGAATCGGCGCAATGAAATCTTGATCCCCTTGAAAAGGGACTAGCTGCTTGCTCGCAAAACCAAGCCAGCGTTTCGCGCCAAACACTGACCGGATTTTGCCGTCCGGTAAAGGGTGAACTGTCTTTGGCGGCAATTCATTGCCGCTTTGCACGGCAATCGCCCGTCGAATAGCGATTCAGGAGTTGGTATCGATCTTGCTGCGAACGAATCTCTAGCAGCATTCTCGATTTTTCCAGCGATGACCATGACAAGCTTGATCGTTCAGCGGCAGGGGTTCAATCACGTGGGATACCCCAGCGGGCAGCCCAATGCAGCCAGGGCGAAAGACCCCGTCGCAGATCCGAAGGCCCAGACCTCATCGGAGTCCAGCGTCACCATTTCTGCGCAGGCGCAGGCCTTGTATGCGAAGGCCCGAGCCGCCGAGATGGCCCCAAAACGGGACGCGATCGGCCCTACATCGTCTAAGCCGGATAGCACCTCAGTTCAAGCTGAGTTGAGCTTTGATCAGTTCGTTGAGCGATTCAAGCGTATGTCGCGCGACTACTACGGCCATGAGGAGAATGGGCCCATCTGCATATCGAAATTTGCGGAAAAAGCGCAGCGTGCACTGCAGGATGCGTCGGCCCGAGTTCAATCGAAGTTGGCGAACGCAGGTATTGCCTTGAATCCACCAGTTGAACTGGCGCCAGATGCCGCGGGTACGGGCGTACGGGTGGGCCCTCATCCTCTGCGCGAGAAGATCCAAGCCTTGATGAACGATGATCAAGGTTTAGCAAATGATTACCGCGAAGCCATGCTGATGCACGCGCATGCGAATGAATTGCAGCAGGTCCAAGCGGCGCATTTGGCTTACTACGCTGCCTATGACTCCGGGCGATTCGATGAGGCGCAGCGGATCATTCAGGTGCTGGCCTCTGCCCCTCGGCTTGAATGGACTCAGCGCTTTGCGGATACCGGGATTGAGACACTGAGCAGACCCTGCTAGGGGCCTGCCGGCCTGCTGATCGCTTGTCTCGGTGCTGTGGAATCGCTTAATATAACGATCGTTATAACAATGCGCTTGCCATGACCGCACTCAAACTCACCCAGATCGGCAATTCTGTGGGCGTGATCTTGCCCAAGGAGCTGTTGGCTAGGCTCAAGCTGGAGAAGGGCGATTCGCTGTACCTCACGGAGGCGACGAATGGCGCCGTCATGCTGAGCCCCTACGACGCCGACTTCCAGACCCAGATGGATGCCGCGCGCAAGATCATGAAGAGCCGGCGGCAGGTGCTCAGGGAATTGGCGAAGTGACTCGGCGCTCCCGCCAGTGGGTCTGGCTGGACGCTCAGGTCATGCGGGCGGTTCATGAAGAGCAACTGGCCGAGCATGGCGGGGGGAGCGGCGTACGGGATGCGGGCCTGTTCGAGTCGGCCATGCAACGCCCGCTTCAATTGGCCGAATACGGCCAACCGGATGTGGCGGCTCTCGCGGCGGCTTATGGATTTGGCTTGGCCCGCAATCATCCCTTTGTCGATGGCAACCAGCGCGTAGCCTTTGTGGCCGTGGAGTTGTTCCTGGCGCTCAATGGCTGGGATCTTGTTGCGGATGACGCGCAATGCGTCATCACCCTGGTGGCGCTGGCCGCGGGGCACCTGAGTGAGCAAGACTTCGCACATTGGGTGCGACAGCATCTTCAGGCGCGCTAGCGCAGAGCGTCCACATGAAGCGAAGCATCATTGCAATTTACTTGGCGGTGGCGTGTGGTCTGTTGGCGGCTTGCGTCAGCATGGGACCGCGCAGCAACCCCGACTACGACGCCCGCAAGCCACACCATCGTCCTGATGGCTTCGTCAACCGCCACGCAGAACGGTCAGACAAACCCGGCTTGTGGCGTTGGCAGTGGGAGCGGTTGCGCGACGGCCTGCCCAAGCCGCCTGCTGCACCCATTCTTGGCGTAGCGCCAGACTTGGACTTGATCCACGGCGACACCCCACAGCCGCGAGTGACATGGGTGGGTCAATCCACCTTGCTGGTTCAGATCGATGGCGTGAACCTGTTGACCGACCCGCACTGGGGGTCGCGCGCATCTCCCGTGAGTTTTGCGGGGCCCAAGCGCCACCAGGCGCCTGGCATCCCGTTTGACAAGCTGCCCGCGATCCACGCGGTACTCATCTCGCACAACCATTGGGATCATCTGGACCGGGACACGGTCCAAGCCCTGATGGACGGCCATCCCGGCATTCGCTTCTTTGTGCCGCTGGGCCTGCAGCATTGGTTCAGCAAGGAGATTCGTGGCGCGGTGATTCGGGGTGACTCACGCAATGTCATCGCTCTGGACTGGGATGACCATGTGAATCTGCCCGGCAAGACACAGCCTTTGGCGCTGCATTTTCTGGCGGTGCAGCACTGGAGCGCGAGGTCGCTTGGAGACCGCTACCAGACCCTCTGGGGCAGCTGGGCCGTCATCCACCCGCATCTGCGGTTCTGGTTCTCGGGTGATCTGGGCTATTCACCCGACACCCGAGAGATCGGTCAGCGCATGGGCGGCTTTGACTTGGCCGCGATCGCGATCGGTGCGTATGAGCCCAGGTGGTTCATGAAGGAATCTCACCTCAATCCCCAGGAGGCACTGCAGGTCATGCAGGATGTGAAAGCCAAGTCCGCCATCGCGATCCACTGGGGAACCTTTGACGGCATGAGCGACGAGCCCTTGGATCAACCGCCCAAAGACCTTGCCATCGCGAAAGCGGCGTCTTCAGTGCGCTTGGATTTCACCGTTCTCCAGCATGGCCAGAGCTGGCGCAAGCCGCTGCGGGCTTCTGGGTGGGGAGGTTGAGCGTGAAAAGCCAGCAGATCACCAGCATGACGGCTGACCCTAGCAGCGCGTAGAGCAAGCCGCCCCATTGGTACAGCAGGCCCGACATCAAGGTGCCCAAGAAGCGGCCTAGCGCATTGGCCGCGTAGTAAAAGCCCACGTCCTCAGCGGACTTCTCGGAACCGGCATACGCCAGCACCAGGTAGGAGTGGACCGACGAGTTCACGGCGAAGGCCACGCCGAACAGCCCCAGACCGCCCACGACCACCCACTCCAGGTGGGGCACCTGGGCCACGACGGCGGCGGCCAGCGCGATGGGCACCAAAGCCAGGACCGCTGACCACCCGCGTGCCGCCGGGACCTCGCGGGTCAGGCCGTCCGCGCTGCGCCGGACGATCTGGGGTGCCAGCGCCTGCACCAGACCGTAGCCGATGGTCCATGCCGCCACGAAGCCGCCCACCATGGAAAAGGTCCAGCCCACCGAGTACAAAAACACCGGCACGCCCACGACAAACCACACATCGCGCGCGCCGAACAGGGCCACCCGCGCGGCCGCCAGGCCGTTGATGCCCGCGTTCTTGGCGAACAACTCCTTGGCGGACTGGGACGCCTTGCTCTTACCCATCATCGGCGGCAGCGCCGTCACCACCCCCACCAGCACCAGGGCCAGCAGACCCGCCATGGCCCAGAGCGAGCCCTGAAAGCCCAGCGCTTGCAGCATCAGCCCGCCGAGAAAGAAGCCGACCCCTTTCATGGCGTTCTTGCTGCCGGTGAACCAGGCCACCCACTTGAACAACTGGCCCGCGCCTTGTTCCTGGGCCTGGGCCTGCGTGACCTTGATGGCCGATTTACTCGCCGTCTTGGTCAGGTCCTTGGCAACCCCGCACACCCCTTGGGACAGCACGACCCAGGCCACGGACATGGCGGGGGTCCAGGTCGGATCGAGCATCGACAACAGGGTGAAGCCACCGATCTGCGTGACCAGTCCCACGGTGAGCATGCGCGCGATGCCATAGCGGGTGGCCAGCCAACCGCCGATCAGGTTGGCCAGCACGCCGGCCGCCTCGTACAGCAGGAACAGGAAGGCGAGCGTGAAAGGGGAGTAACCCAGGCTGTAGAAGTGCAGCAGCACCAGCATGCGCAGCGCGCCATCGGTGAGTGTGAACCCCCAGTAGGACGCCGTGACGATGGCGTAGTGACGCTCCGCCTGATTCATCAAATGCCCACGCGTTCGAGCTGGCAGGCCAGGTCCACCATGCGGGTGGCGTAGCCGATCTCGTTGTCGTACCAGGCATAGACCTTGAGCAGGGTGCCGTCGGTCACCATCGTCGACAGTGCGTCGACGATGGAACTGCGGGTGTCGCGCGCGTAGTCGGAGCTGACCAGCGGGCGCTCTTCATAGCCCAGGATGCCCGCTAGCGGCGAGCCCGGCTGGGCCGCAGCCTTGAACAGGGCGTTGACTTCTTCGACCGTGGTGCTGCGCTGCAGCTCGAAGACGCAGTCGGTGAGGGAAGCGTTGAGTGCCGGCACGCGCACCGCATGGCCGTTGAGCTTGCCCTTGAGCTCGGGGTAGATCAGGGCGATGGCCGTGGCGCTGCCGGTGGTGGTGGGCGCGAGGTTGATCATGGCGCTGCGTGCGCGGCGCAGATCCTTGTGGGCGGCGTCGACCACCATGTTCGTGTTGGTGGGGTCGTGTAAGGTGGTGATTTGGCCGTGACGGATGCCGATGGCCTCATGGATCACCTTGACGACCGGAGCCAGGCAGTTGGTCGTGCAAGAGGCCGCCGTGACGATGCGGTCGCGGGCCGGGTCGTACAGGTGGTCGTTGACGCCCACCACGATGTTGAGCACGTTCCCCACTTTGACTGGCGCGGCGACGATCACGCGCTTGGCGCCGCGGTCCAGGTGGCCTTGCAGGGTCTCGGGCGTGAGGAATTTGCCGGTGCACTCCAGCACCACGTCCACGCCCAGATCCCCCCAGGGAATCTCCGCCGCGGTTCCGTGCGCGCTGAACGACAGCGTGCGATCGCCGATGCGGATGGCGTTGTCGCCTTCGGCAGCGATGTCTGCCTTCCAGCGACCTTGCACCGAATCAAAGGTGATGAGGTGGGCCGCCGCTGCAGCCCCCCCTTTGATTTCGTTGAGGTGGACGACCTCCAGGCGATTGGCCTCGCGTGGGTCGTGGTCCGGGCGGTCGATCGCGCCGAAGGCCGCGCGCAGTGCCAAGCGGCCTACGCGTCCCATGCCGTTGATACCGACTTTCATAACAAAGCTCCTGAGATAAATTCAACGTTTATTGAATTGTCATGGCTGAATGTGACAGTTGTGCGACAGGCGATCCTGGGGGGTGGCAAGAAGTCGGCCGCCTAGCCACACGACGTCGCTCGCCTGCGGGCGGTGCGCTTGGGGGAGGGGGTGCAGTCTTGCCCTTGGCAGCAGTGGTCCACCAAGTAGTCCACCAGGCCGTTCATGTGGCCCAGGTTGGGCCGGTAGAACAGCTGGCGCCCCTCGCGCTCGACGGTGATCAGGTCCGCCTGTGCCAATTCCTTCAGGTGGAAAGACAGGTTGGACCCGGTCAGACCGAGCATGGCCACGAGCGAGGAAGGCGTCAGTCCCTCCGGGCCCGCGCCGATCAGCGCGCGGAAGATCCGCAGACGGGCCTCTTGGGCCAAGGCGGCGAGGGCCAACACGGCGGCTTTTTCATTCATTATTCAATGATAGTTGAATAATCCGCAGCCGCGCGGGCTCGCGTACTCAGGCGCCGATCACGCCCCCATCGGTGCGTGTGATGACGATGGTGGCCGAGCGCGGTCGGCCCGGTCGGCCATAGCCCTTGTTGCCGGGCCATTGGCTGTCGACGGCCGTCACGCTCTTGCTGTCCTCACCCGGATGCTGGATGTTCACGAACAGCGCCCGCCCGCCGGGGGCCTCGGTCACGCCGGTGATCTCGCTGCCCTTGGGGCCGATCAGGAAACGGCGCAGACGGGCCTCGCCCAGCGTGGCGCCGATGAAGGTCTCTTGCGTGCCAGTCTGCTCCACGCCATTGACGACCATTCGGTTCTTGACGGTGACCTTGCCCCCATCGCCCACTTGCCCCGGGAGGGCCGCGAGCATCATGCAATGCGTCTCGTCGGTCATGGCGCCGTCGTCGGTCTGGATCCAGCAGATGCCGGTGGTGGGGCTGAACCACAGGCCGTCCGGCGAGGAGAAACTGTTGCGGGCAGTCAGGCCCGACAGGTTGGCGTCGCCCGCGTCTTCTTCCGCGCCGAAGAGGAAGATGTCCCAGCCGAAGGCCGCAGCGGTGGGCTGATCACTGTTTTCGCGCAAACGAATGATGTGACCGTTGGGATTTCCCGCACCGCGCTTGCCGTCGACATCCATGTAGGCGCGCGGGTTGGCCGCGTCAACGCGACCCGGTGTGCGGTTGGCTGCGCTGTTGTTGGTCAGGGTGATATAGACCTCGCCGTTTTTCGGATTGACTGCAGCCCACTCCGGGCGGTCCATCTTGGTGGCGCCGACGGCATCGGCGGCCAAACGGGTGTGGACATAGATCTCGCCCTGGTTGGCAAACTTGAAGGCGGCGTAATTGGCGATTTGCGGGTTCTTGATGTCCAGCGCGATCCACTGGCCCCGACCGTCGGCATCAAATTTGGCGGCGTACAGCGTGCCTTCATTGAGGTATTTGTCGCCAGCCGCCATCCCGCCGCCGACATCTTTCGGGTCCCAGACCGCCGTGCTGACAAACTTGTAGATGTATTCGTTGCGGGCATCGCAACCCATGTAGAAGGCCAGGGGCTGGCCCGCCTTGGGCAGGCTGCACACCGCGCCCTCGTGCGCCATGCGGCCCATGGCCAGACGCTTGACCGGCGTGGACGCGGGATTGAGAGGATCCACCTCCACGTTGTAGCCAAAGGTCTGGGCTTCATTGCGGAAGTCGCGATCGGCTTGGGCGCCCAGGGTCGCCAGGTTCCAGCGCGCAAAACGGTCATCGGTGGCGGAAACGGTGTGCCAGCCCTGGCTGTTGCCACGCGTCTGACCGGCAGCAGGTGCTGCCACCGGCAGCCCGTAGCGGCGACGCGCCACGGCCTCGCGCGCCGAGACGGCCTCGCCGCCGGCCGTCATCTGGAAGTAGAAGGCCCAGTTTTCTTCGCAGGCCAGGTAGGTGCCCCAGGGGGTCTTGCCGTGGCCGCAGTTGTTGAGGGTGCCGCGGGCCTTGGCGCCCGTCGGGTCCCAGCGGGTGACCATCTGCGAGCGGATGTCGCCCAGATGGGCGCGGGGGCCCGCGATGAGGGCCGGGGTCTGCGCCGTCACCCGGCGATTGAGCGCAGAGCCGGTTTTCATGCGCCAACCCTGGGGGCCGCGCTCGATCTCGACCACCGACACGCCGTGGTGATTGATCTCCTTGAGCACCTCCAGCTCGGGCCGGACGCCCAAGTCCCAGTCGCCGAACTGCGTGAATTTCTTGCCGCTCACGCCATTGGAGGTTTGGCCAGTCGGATGCATCAAATGCGCATCGGCCGAGCTCTCGTGGTTCACCACCAGCACCGCGCGTCCGGTGTCCGTCTCGGTGTAGCGGCCGCTTGCGTCGATGAAAAAGATGTCGAGTGCATCGTGGTGATCGCCGATGCGTTTGGACCAGTCGTCCGTCTCGGCGCCGGTGTTGGAGTAGGCGGGCAGTTGGGGGTCCAGGGCATCGCCGGTGGCGTGCAGCACGGTGTAGCGGTAGCCGGGCGGCAAGACGACATCGTCCAGCAGGCTTTTGTCGAGAGAAGGAAAGCCCAGGGCTTGAACCGGGGCCGGCGCGGTCGCCAGGCTGGCACAACCGGGCAGCAGGGCCAGGCCGGCCATGCCCACACCGCCGCGCAAGATCATGCGACGGCCAGGGCTGGCCAGGCCGCGGGCCAGGATGTCTTCGAAGTGCGGGTTGGCAGACGTGTTGGATTGGGTTTCGTGATCGGGGTGCGACATGACAGGCTCCGGCAGGGCAAGACGGTGAAAGGTCACAGTAGGACCCGCATCTGTGACAAATCCGTGTCGGCCCACGGCGCCCTGGGGTCTTGCGAGCCGGCGTACGCGGGTGACGTGTGCGTTTCGCGTGCTACCATTGTGCTAACAATCCAGCTTAGGACCAGCCATGGAAGTCGCGATTCGAAAAATGGGTAATTCGCAAGGGGTGTTGATTCCCAAGCCCCTTCTTGCGCAGGTCGGGCTCGAGGGGACGGCTGATTTGCAAGTGCGCGACGGGGTCATTGAGATTCGCCCCGTGCGACGCAATCCGCGCGAAGGCTGGGCCGAGGATGCGCAGCGCCTTGCCGATTCGGGCGATAGCGCCCTGGTGTGGCCCGAGTTTTCCAACGAAGTGGACGACGAATGGGTCTGGTGATGAAGGCCGGAGAAATCTGGTTGGCCCAACTTGATCCCACGATGGGCAGTGAGATTCAAAAAACGCGTCCCTGCGTGGTGATTTCACCGAACGAGATGAATGCGCACCTGAGGACGGTGATCGTGGCGCCGATGACCACAGGGTCCCGACCCGCGCACTTTCGAATCCCGCTCACCTTTCAGGGGCAGCAGGGCCTGATCGTGTTGGATCAGATCCGAACGCTCGATCGCGCACGCCTCGTCAAACGCCTGGGCGCTCTGCGGCCCGCCACGCTGACGGCCACGCTGCGGACCCTGCAGGACATGTTCGCGCCCTGACGCGTCGGCCTGTCCAGGCCTCAGCCCGCTTCTTGCATCGAGCGCCGGTAAGCGGTCGGGGCAACGCCGAAGCGCTGCTTGAAGCGCCGCGTGAAATAGGCCTCGTCGCTAAAGCCCACTCGGTGGGCGACGGTGCCGACACGTTCGTTGGTGTGCGCGAGCAGCTCGCGTGCGCGGTCCATGCGACGACCGGTGAGCCAGTCGACGAAGGCCAAGCCGGTCCGCTTCTTGAGCAGCTGCGACAGGTAGTTGGGCGAGAGGAAGGCGGCCTCCGCCACCTCGGCCAGCGAGAGCTCTTCTTCGAGGTGGGCGTCAATGAAACGCATCACGCGCCGTACGGCGTCCGAGTGCCCTTCCAGGTAGACGCGCTGCTCAGCGAGGGCCTGCAGCTGCGGTGCGAATTTTTCGGTGGTGAAGCCGATGATCTCGAGCAGCGCGCCGCGCACGCGCTCGAGTGTCCCCAGTGTGCGTTGCTGGTGAGCGACCTGGAGCCTCTGCAGCAGGGCTTCGATGTGCGCGAATTCATCGGGATCAAAGACGAAGTCGACCCAGCCCTGGTAGATGAAGGGCGTGAGCTCGGGGTACTGCGTGATGGAGGCCTCTTCCATCGCCAGCGGTGTGAGCGAGAACTCGGGGCGCAGGAAGTTGCTGGCAAAGTTGATCAGCTGATAACGAGTGCCCGGCTCGACCATCGCCAGATGCACCCGGTAGGGCAGTACAAAGACCAGCGAACGCGGCGCGGACTCGCAGAGCCGGCCACCCAGCCGATGCGGGGCGGCGCCGGCCTGGTTGACAAAGATCTGGAAGTACTCGTGACGGTGCGGCTTGGTCACGGGGGCCCGCGCGGACTGACCCCGAATCTCGAAGTCCAGGCGGTCCGACCGCTCGACCATGGTGTAGGTGTGGATGGACGGAGCCGCGAGTGACTCGGCGCCCTCTGGGGGCAGAGGCTGGACTGAATTGACCTGGTTCACCATGAACTTAACCCTTAATACTGAAGAGTATAAGGCGCGACCCAGCGGTTTGAAGGCCGACTTGGACGATTCCAAGATTCTCTTGTATTTGTCCAAGAACGTGGTCGCCAGCCCTTGCGGCCCCCCCCAACGGCCGCGTTCAATACGGGTCATGGAGTTCGGATGACCGGCCCGCCGGCGAGACGAAATCCAAGGATTGAAATCAACCCTAACCGACGGAGACACGATGAATTCAGCCACCGACACCGCGCACCTCGGCAAGCGCAGCTACAACATCCCGAAAACGATGAAAGCCTGGGTGCTGGGCGACCCCGACCAGATCACCTTCGTGGACAAGCCCGTGCCGCAGCCGGGCGCCGCCGAGGTGCTGGTGCGCATCGACGCGATCGCCGTGTGCGCGACCGACCTGGAGATCATCCACAAGGGCCCGCCGGCCATGATTCACGGCGGCCTGCCGTTCAACAAGAACTTCACCCCCGGCCATGAGTACATGGGCACCGTGGTCAAGCTGGGCCCGGGCGTGGACGAGTTCAAGATCGGTGACCGCGTCACCGTGGAAGTGCACGCCGGTTGCGGCCGCTGCGAGCGCTGCCGCGAAGGCATGTACACGGCCTGCCTGAACTACGGCCAGAACTACGGCGAAGTCAACAAGGGCCACCGCGCCAACGGCTTCACCACCGACGGCGGCTTCACCCAGTACGCCGTCAACAACATCAACACCCTGGCCCACGTGCCCGACAACATGAGCGACGAGGAGGCGACCCTGATCGTTACCGCCGGTACCGCCATGTACGGCCTGGACGTGACCGCCGGCCTGATCGCCGGGCAGTCGGTGGTGGTCATGGGACCGGGCCCCATCGGCCTGATGGGCGTGGGCGTGGCCAAGGCGCTGGGCGCCTCCGAGGTCATCCTGACCGGTACCCGCGACAACCGTCTGGAGATGGGTCGCAAGCTGGGCGCTGACTACACCATCAACGTGACCAAGGAAGACGCCGTCGCCAAGGTGCGCGAGTACACCAACGGCGGCGCGCACTACGTGCTCGAGTGCTCGGGCGCCCTGAACGCCATCAACGACGCCTCCAAGATGCTGCGCCGCGGCGGTCGGATCTGCCTGGCAGCCTTCCCCTCTGAGCCGGCGCCGGTCGATGTGGCCAACCTGGTGCGCAACAACATTTATCTGTACGGCATCCGCGGCGAAGGCAAGAGTGCCACCCACCGCGCCGCTGCGCTGATGAAGCAAAAGCGCTTTGACGCCAAGCTGATCCACACCCACACCTTCCCGCTCGAAGAAGTGCCGACCGCGCTGCGTTATGCACGCGAGCGCATCGACGACGCCATCAAGGTCGTGGTCAAGATGAGCCACGCCGAAGGCTGCTGATCGCACCGCCATGCTGACGTTCGACCATTACTTCATGCCGCGCACGCTCGAGGCGGCGTTTGACGCGCTCGAGCAAGTGCCTGGGGCCCGGCTGGTGGCAGGCGCCACCGACCTGCTGCCTTGGGCCCGCGAGGGCCGGGCGGGCGATGTGCATCTGCCGGCGATGGTGGACGTCAGCCGCATTCCCGAGCTGTGCGAGATCTCGGTGACCGAGCAGCGCGTGCTGCTCGGTGCCGCCACGCCGATCGCGGCGTACGAGCGCGATGCACGACTGCGCCGGCTGGCGCCCGTGCTCGGGCCCTGCGCTGCCTGGTTTGCAGACGACCAGATTCGCGAGCAGGCCACCATCGGCGGCAACATCGTCAATGCCTCGCCAGCGGGCGATTCGCAGCCGGCCTTGTTGGTCCTCAACGCCCGCGTGCATCTGGCGCGGCGCGAGTCGGGGCAAATCAAGCGGCGCGAGATGCCCTTGTCCGACTTCATCCTGGGGCCGGGCAAGACGGCCTTGCACGATCGCGAGATCCTCACCGCCCTGACGATCGATCCGATCGAGGGCTGGGGCAGCGCCTTTGAAAAGGTGGGTCACCGCCGTTCGCTGGCGATCTCCACGGTGTGCATGGCGACGGCCGTCAAGCTCGATTGGGCCCGTCGCAACGTCGAAGCCTGCCGCGTGGCCATCGGGGCGGTTGGCCCTGTGCCCGAGCGTCTGAGTGAGGTCGAGGCGATGCTGGTGGGCCAGGTGCCCACCTCGCGTCTGGTGCGCGAAGCCGCGCAAACCGCTGCCGACCACGTGCGCTCACGCAGCCGGCAGGACTACCGACGCGAAGTCCTGGTTAACTTTGTCGAGCGCGCGCTGGTCTCCGCCCTGTCGCGCGCCGGTCTTGAAGTCTCTCGTCTTCCCAAGGAAATGGCTCATGCCTGATTCCCTCGCGCCCGGTTCCAAAGTCTGCGCTGCGCCCGCCGATGGCCGTCACCCCACGGTCGAGATTTCGGCCACCGTCAACGGCCGCGAGGTCGTGCGGGTGGTGCCCAATCACTATCGCCTGATCGACTTCGTCCGCGAAGAACTCAAGCTCACTGGCAACAAGGAAGGCTGCGGCGCCGGCGAGTGCGGCACCTGCTCGATGTTCCTGGACGGCAAACTGGTCAAAAGCTGCCTGACGCCGGTGCAAAAGGTCGACGGCGCCACGGTCGAGACCGTCGACGATCTGGACCGCGACCAGGGCATGACGGCCTTGCAGCGCGCCTTTCACAAGTGCGGCGCCAGCCAGTGCGGCTATTGCATTCCCGGCATGGTGATGGCGGCGACGTCCACGTTGCGCCGCAACCCGCAGGCGGGCTCAGAGGAAATCAAGGAAGGCCTGGGCGGCAACATCTGCCGCTGCACCGGCTACCAAAAAATCATCGACGCGGTCGAACTCGCGCGCGATGTGATGAACGGCAGCTTGCCCGAATCGGCGCTCGAGGAAGATGCCTCTGAGAGCTTCATTGGTGCTCGCACCCGCCGCCTGGACGCCCCGGCCAAGGTGACCGGTGCAATCAAGTACGCCGCCGACATGTGGATGCCCAATATGCTGCACATGCAGGTGCTGCGCAGCCCGCATCCGCATGCACGCATCAAGCGACTCGACGTCTCGCGCGCCAAGGCCTTGCGCGGCGTGGAGGCGGTGGTCACGTGTGACGACGTGCCCGGCAAAGACAACTACGGCGTCTTCATCGAAGACCAGCCCACGCTGGCCCGCGGTGTGGTGCGTTACGTGGGTGAAGCGGTGGCGGCCGTGGCGGCCGAGACCGTGGACATCGCCCGCGCAGCCTTGAATCTGATCGAAGTCGAGTACGAGCCCCTGCCGGGTCTGTTCGATCCCGAAGAGGCGATGAAGCCAGAGGCGATCCAACTGCACGCGCATGCCCCGGGCAATATCTGCAAGCACACCAAGATTCGCAAGGGCGATTTCGAAGCCGGCCTGAAAGAGGCCGACGTCGTGGTCGAGGAAACCTACCAGACCGCGCCCATTGAGCACGCCTACCTGGAGCCCGAGGCGGGTCTCGCCTATGTCGAGCCCGATGGCTGTGTGACCGTGCACTCGCCGAGCCAGAACATCACCCACCATCGGCACATGCTGGCGCACATCCTGGGGCGTCCGATCAACAAGGTGCGCATGATCATGAGCACCGTGGGCGGTGGCTTTGGCGGCAAAGAGGACATGATCTACCAGGGCATCATGGCGCTGGCGGCGATCAAGTCGCGCCGTCCGGTGCGCTATGTCTTTACCCGCGAGGAGAGCTTTGCGGCCAGCGCCAAGCGCCATCCCTTCAAGATCCGCTACACCATGGGTCTCAAGCGCGATGGCCGCATCGTGGCCACGCGCATGGTGATGGTCTCCGATGGCGGCGCCTACGCCATGTCCACCCCGGGCGTGATGAACAAGTCGGCCATCCTGGGCCCGGGCCCCTACGCGATCCCCAACGTCTGGGTGGATTCGATCGGGGTCTACACCAACAACACCCCCAGCGGGGCGATGCGTGCCTTTGGCGCCTTCCAGTCGGAGTTTTCGACCGAGGCGCATCTGGACCTGTGCGCCCAGCGTCTGGGGATGGACCCGGTGGCACTTCGCATGGTCAACCTCATGCGAGACGGCGCCACCACGCACACGCGGCAAAAGCTCGATCGGGTGCTGGCTGTCGATTGTCTGGAGGCCGTGCTGGGCGTCGCGGGCTGGGATGCGGGTGTACCGCACCGGCAAGCGCAGGGCCTGCCCGAGCGCGAGGATCTGGGACGTCCGGGCACCCGCCCGACCTGCATCCCCGGCGTCGCGCAAGAGCGCTACGCGCAGCATGATCAAAGTAACTAGGAGTTCGACGATGAGACACAAGGGACGAGGCGTTGCGTGTGGCTGGTACGGCATTGCGCGTACCGCTGCGATGGATCGCGCTGCTGTGTGGGTGGAACTCGATGACGGCGGCACCGTGAAGGTGGCGACGGGTGTGACCGAGATCGGTGAGGGCGTGCTCACGGGCCTGTGCCAGATCGCCGCCGACGCGATGGGCGTGCACCCGCACGACATCGTGCTGGCCGACAACGACACCGCGCGTGTGCCCGAGGCGGCGCATGCGGGCGCCACGCGCATGACCTACATGATCGGCAACGCGGTGGCGATCGCCTGCCGCGAGGCCTTCGGCAAGTTTCGTGCGGCCATGGGCGCTTACTGGGAAGTGGCTCCCGAGAGCATCCACGCCCATGCAGGCCAGTGCTGGGTCGAGGGGTCGGCCAGCAAGCGCATGTCGATGGAGCATGCGGTGCATGTCCTGAAGAAAGAGCGCGGCATCGTCATCGTGGGCAGTGGCCTGTTCACCTCGGCGCACACCGCGCTCGATCCGGAGACGGGCGCCGCCACGCCTTGGCAAAGCTATGTCTTTGGCGCACAGATTGCCGAAGTGGAAGTGGACGACGACACCGGCGAAGTGCAGGTGCTGGGCGTCTGGGCCGCACACGATGTCGGCCGCGTGGTCAACCCCCAGCAGGTCGAAGGCCAGATCGAAGGCGGCGTGGTGATGGGCGTCGGTCACACCCTGATGGAGGACTACATCCAGGTGAATGGCAAGACGACGACGCCGGGCTTTGCCAAGTACATCCTGCCCACTGCGGTCGACATTCCGCAAGTGACCTCGGTGCTGATTACCGAACCCGATCCCAAGACGCCGCTGGGCGTGAAGGGCATCGGCGAGCCATCCATCACCCCCACCGCCGCAGCGATCGTCAATGCGATCTATGACGCAGTGGGTGTGCGCATGACGCGTTTGCCGGCCACGCCCGAGAGGGTGATGGCCGCTTTGCGAGAGAAGCGAGCGACGCCGCAGCCCCTGCGGCGGGCCGCCTGAGTGTGTCAGTGCGGTGCGACATCACCCGACGAGTCGATGCGCGCCGGATTTTTAAATCCATCCAAACGGAGAGAGACATGAACCTTTTCAAGTTATTTGATCTTCAACCCACGGGCTTCAAGCGCCTGGTCCTGGGCGCGGCCCTCTCGGTCAGCGCACTGGGCGCTTCGGCCCAGGACTTCCCGGTCAAGCCGATTGAACTGAACGTCTTGTTTCCGGCAGGAAGCTCGGCCGATGTGGTCGCACGCGTGCTGGCCGAGGGCATGTCCAAGCAACTGGGTCAGCCCGTCACGGTCATGAACCGCCCGGGCGCGGGCGGGGCCATCGGCTACCGCCATGTGCAGGGCCAGCGGCCCGACGGCTACAGCCTGGTGTTCAACTCCAACTCGGTCTCCACGGTCTACTACTCGGGCCAGATGCCTTTCAACTACACGGCCTTCGAGCCGGTGGCCAAGGTCACGTCGGAACTGCCGGTGCTGGCCGTTCGCAGCGACGCACCCTGGAACAACCTCAAGGAGATGATCGATACGGTGCGCGCCAAGCCTGGCAGCATCCGCGTGGGCAACTCCGGCTCGGGCAGCTTCACCCATATTTCTGCGGTGGGCTTCTTCACCGAAATTGGCGGCGATGTCACGCACGTCCCCTTCGGTGCGGCCCAGGTGGTGACCAGCTTGCTGGGCAATCACATCGAGGCTGTGGTCCAGGCTCCCGGCGCGCTGACCGCTCACGTGCGCGCTGGCACCCTGAAGGTGCTGGGTGTGCTGGCCTCCACGCGCGAGCCCGCTTTCCCCAATGTGCCGACGGCCGCCGAGCAAGGCATTCGCTACCAGTCCGACATGTGGCGTGGGATTGCCGCCCCCAAGGGCACGCCGCGTCCGGTGATCATGAAGTTGGAGGCCGCCCTGCGCAACACCGTCAACAGCCCTGAATTCCGGGCCCAAGGCGAAAAGTTGGGCTTCTTGGCTGCGTTTGCCCCCGCCGATGATTTCGGCCGCCTGATTGCCGAAGACGACCGTCAGGTGGAGCGCGCCATGAGCAAGGCCGGTCTGTTGGTCAAGAAGTAACCCCTCCCTCTGCCCCATGAACGCACGTGCTCCCATGCCCCCGATCGGAATGCCCGGCTTGGACGGACTCGCTTTGCGGGCTCAGGCCATTGCCCAAGCTGGCAGTCTGCAAAACGCCCTCGATCAGGGGCTGCTTCCCGAGCGTATGAGTGTGACCCTGTCCGAGGGCTTGGTCCTCGGGCTGCTGCGACAAGGCGTGAGCAAGTACCTGGCCATCTTCGGGCACGGCTCGACGGATCTGGCCGAGGTGCTGCGCCTCTACACCGCAGCGGGTGTGACGCAGGTCTTCAACTTCCGCAACGAAGTGGAGATGGCCCACGCGGGCACGGCGCTCTCGTGGGTCTATCGCGAGCCGTGCGCGGTGGTGACCTCCATCGGGCCGGGCGGCATGCAGGCGATGGCGGGCTCTTTGGCGGCGGCGAGCAACGGCGTGGGTCTCTATCACATCTACGGTGATGAGACGACCCATGGCGAGGGCTACAACATGCAGCAGGTGCCCAAGCCCACGCAGCATGTGTACGGGCAGATGACCGCCCTGATGGGGCAGTCCTATGTGTTGCACACCCCGCAGGCGCTGCGCGATGCGCTGCGTCGCGGCACCCAGTGTGTGCACCACCCTTACAAGGCCGGTCCTTTCTTCCTGCTGCTGCCTCTGAATACGCAGCCGGCGGTGATCGAGGACCTGCACCTGAGCGGCCTGCCCACGCGTCTTCGCGTGGCGCCGCAGGCGGTGGCAGACACCCAGCTGCTGTCCGAGGTGGCGCAGTTGATCCAGAAAAGCCCGCGCATCGTGCTCAAGGCCGGCGGCGGCAGCCGCGAGTTTTCGGCGCAGGTGCGCACGCTGGCCGAGCGGATCGGCGCAGCAGTTGTGCTGTCGCCGGGATCGACCGGCGTCATGCCCGATGCCCACCTGCAGAACATGCATGTGGGGGGCAGCAAAGGCTCGATCAGCGGCAATTACGCGATGGAAAACGGCGAGCTCCTGATCGTGGTGGGCTCGCGCGCCGTCT
>Ga0315902_10000705_pt1 | contig 56194 bp, 33 predicted proteins | sample LakEriMetagenome_9_FD_203523 | JGI IMG/M metagenome (GOLD analysis project Ga0315902, IMG submission 203523) | Freshwater fungal communities from buoy surface, Lake Erie, Ohio, United States - Buoy 12 MA117 | ecosystem: Environmental > Aquatic > Freshwater > Lake > Lake biofilm | place: USA... | reverse complement strand
GGGAGCGATGATCGAGGGCATCTCGATGAGGTCTTCCGAATCCGAATCGACAATTCCGAACTGCGCATCGACGCGCTCCCAAGCCTTCCTGTCCGACTCGCGAATGCCTGCGGGGCGATTGTCGATGACCTGCTGATCCTCTCAGGAGGGCTTCAACAACCCGATGCACCCGAGTGCGAAAACCGGACCTGGGCCCTCGACCTCGCGGCACTTGATGCGTCGAACGATGCAAAGGTTCTAGCCTGGAGGGAACTCGCGGTCATGCCAGGTCGACCAAGGATGCTGGCAACGGCCGCGAGCCACCAGGGGTGTTTGTGGGTCCTCGGAGGTGTGTCGTTGGTCCGAGGACCGGACGGAAAACCGATGCGGCAATACCTCAAGGACTGTTGGAAGTTCCAACCCGATCGAGAAACGCGCATTGGACGCTGGACACGCCAAGCCGACTTGCCCCAAGCCCTCGCGGCGAGTCCTGGCCCTGCGCTGGTCGTTGACGATTCGTTGTGGGTCTTTGGCGGCGACGACGGATCGCAAGTCGGAGTCGCACCGAGCGAGCATCGGGGGTTTTCCAAAAAGCTCTTCGAATTCGATACCGTCGCCGGGCGATGGAAAATCGAAACCGCCCAAGCGTCCGAAGCGCAAGCGTCGCGAGTTACGGTCCCCTTGGTTCCCTGGTCCGACGGTTGGGTGATCCCTAGCGGCGAGTTCAAGCCGGGGATTCGATCGGCCGACGTTTGGTTCATCCGCAAGTAACGCGCAAGGTTACTTAGCCAACGATCGGCAGAGCCCTTCGATGCTCGACGCATACTTGGGCGCGACCGAGTGCGAGATCCGATTGGCCGATGCAGGATCGAGCAAACCGACACGGTTCCAGGGCTCGATCCACCGTCGGACCTGAATGGGAAACTGGGATAAAGTCGACTTGTTGCGAACTTGCGTTTGGCCCGAACGCACAAGGAATTCGTAGGCTTGGTTGACCACGGGTACCCAGCGGCGGTCATGACTTTGCATAAAGCCGTTGGGCCAGCGCCCGGGATCTACAGCAAGTTGCTTTTCGAACTCGATGGCGCTGACGAAGTACAAGCAGGCGTAGGCGATAAAACTCTCAAACGAGGGCTGGCAAGCATAACAACCCGCGACGAGCAAATCTAACCATTGGATTTCGCGTCGAAGGTCTGCCCCGTAAGTCCGAATCGATTCGTAGCAATCGTTCCGGTCGGAAACGAGCGCTTCGGCGAGCCTCACCACACCGCTTAGCGAATGGGCGATGCCCGAGCTATGAAGCGGATCGACGAATCCGTATGAGACCGGCAAGCATACCCAGCCTGGCCCCGAGGCTCTGGCCCGGCAACGGCTCATTCGATCGACCAAGCCCATCGTTGGCCTAGCTGTATCAAATCCCAGAGGCGCAACGAGCTTGGCATGTTGCATCAACTCTGCGAGGCTCGGGTGCCGCTCGAGAACCTCCCAGAACGTCCCTTCGCTGCGCTGCGTCGATGAGGGTTGCACGAGGCCGACGCTGGTAACTCCGTGGTCGAATCTAAGCATCCAGATCCAGCCTTCATCGAGCAAATGATGCTGGGCTGCGTCGTCTCCACAGAATGGATCTTCGGGGCTTGATGCAGCGACAAACGGGGCGACCCCCTCAAAGTGTCCAAAGACCGCGCCGGTGCGCGTGTGCATGAAACTCGAATCGTCGGGATTGTCGATCGATGGGGATTGGAGTCCTTGGTGGCCGGTCGCATCGACGATCCAAGTCGCCTCGATGGATGCCTCAGAGTCTTCGGTCGACGCACAAGCGGTCTTCGCACAATCCGTCTTCAGGGTGCACGTCCAGCGGTGCTCAAGGGGATCGAAGCGGGCCGATAGGAGTTGGGTGGATTCCAGAAGTGTTGCGCCAGCCGAGCGAGCTTGGTCGGCCAGGAAGGCATCGACGGAGCTTCGGACCCAGTGGGTATCGCTCCAGGCATCGCGGGCGCTTGCGGCCACGAGCATCGATTCGGCGTGGAGATTTTCGCGATTGAGGGGTTGCCCGGGGTGGTGGCGGTAGTAGGAGAACCCTCGTTTTTTCCCGCAGAGAATTTCTGGGCAGTGTTCTTTCCATTGCCCCCAGGAGGCCAGGGGTGCCAGTGCGGGTAGATTCCAGCGTTGGGCTAGGTAAGCCAGCAGGAAGTCGGCGGTGGGGGTAGAGGATTCACCAACGGCGAAGCGTGGGTGTTTGGACCGATCGATCAAGAGGACCGATCGGCCTTGGGAGGCGAGGATCCAGGCAAGGAGGCTTCCGGAGAAACCGGACCCGACGACGATGATATCGTAGCGACGGGTCACGGTATTGGGAGGCTCTTCGAGGGGCCTGGGGATTAACGCTTGGAGAACTGGGTACCACGGCGGGCGCCGCGCAGACCGTACTTCTTGCGTTCCTTCATGCGCGAATCGCGGGTGAGGAACCCGTCATCGCGGAGAGGTTGGAAGTTTTCTTCCGAGAGGCTTACCAGGGCCCGAGCCAGTCCCATGCGGATGGCACCTGCTTGGCTGATGGGTCCGCCTCCGGCGACGCGAACAAAGACGTCGACTTTGTCGGCGTGTCCGACGTGTTCGAGGGTTTGGACGACAAGCCGTCGTTCCATATCGGTGACGAAGTACTCTTCGAAAGCACGGTCGTTGACGGTAATTTTTCCGGACCCTGGTCGTACGCGAACGCGGGCGACGGACGTTTTGCGACGTCCGGTACCGAGGCAATCACCGTTGACTTTGTCTTTCTTTGTGAACATGCTGGCTTCTCTTTAAAGGCAAATGCTTTGTGAATTGCTAGGGTCGGTACCTGACCGACTGGCGGCCTGGGGGGCGATCCGTGTGGGATTGCAGGATGAAACTACTCTGGGGTGTTGGCTTTGGCCGCAACGGCTTGGAAGCCGAAGGAGGCTGGGATCGGTTGTTGTGCTTGGTGTGGATGTTCGGTGCCGGCGTAGACTTTGAGTTTGGCGAGCATGTGTCGGGCCAAGGTGTTTTTCTTGGGCAGCATGCGCTTGACGGCAAAGTGGACCAGGTCGGTGGGCTTGCGCTCGAGCCTTTCGCCGTAGCTTTCCATCTTTTGGCGGTTGTAGCCGTTGTACCAAGCGTAATGGCGATGTTCGAGTTTGCGACCCGACATCTTGACCTTTTCGGCGTTGATCACGACCACATATTCGCCGGTATCGACGTGCGGGGTGTATTCTGGGCGATGCTTGCCCATGAGAATCATCGCGATTTGGCTAGCCAAGCGTCCTAGAGTGCAATCGGTTGCATCGACGACAAACCACTTTTGCTCGACCTCTCCGGCCTTGGCAACACTGGTTTTTTGTTGGACGGTTTTGCTTTGTTGAATTGTATGAGTGTGTTGGACCATGGCCAATCTTAGCTTTCGCTGCGGAATCAATCGCGGATAAACGACTAGAGTGGAGAAATCGGCTAAATGGCCTATGTCAAACCAGCTCAAGGGGGCGAAATTATAGTTTCCCCGGGAAAAACCAGCAAGTGGATTTTCTCCTGAGATTTCTACCATTTCCTCTTGAAATCCCCCCTTGTGGGGTCGATTGTTGAAAACTAGCCGAGTTGCACTTCGTAGGAAAAAAACGGTCTGTACCGAATTTGACGAATTGTCGGTATAACCAAAGACCGATAAAAAGCGGTGTTTCGAAGCTCAGGAGTTAAAAAAGCGATCCAATGAACGCGAGCAATACATCCTACCCAACCCATCCGAGTACATCGGCTATGAACATCGTTGGCAAGCGCCACGTCAGGGAGTTTACCAAACTCGACCTGAGTTCGGTCCATGCACCTTACAATCCGCCGCTCTCGACGATGGTCCACATGCTTCGGTATTGGGCCAATACGTTTCCGAACAAGGTGGCGTTTTATCTGACCGACGGGGAGAGCGACGACGAATCGAAGCTGACCTATGCGGAGTTGGACCATACGGCCCGAGCCATCGCCGTTCGGATTCTTCAAAAGCATCCGATCGGTTCCCGAGTCTTGTTGCTTTATCCGCCGGGAACACTCGAGTTTATCACCGGGTTTTTCGGTTGCCTTTATGCCGGCTGCATCGCCGTGCCTGCTTATCCTCCTCGTCGCAATCGCAAGGGTGCTCGGATCCAGGGCATCGCGGATGACTGCCAAGCAGCCTGCGCGTTGACGACGCAAGAGACAGCCAATCAGATCCTGCGCGATGAGAGCATGCGCAGCGAGACCCAGAGCATGGAGATCCTCGGAACCGATTCGATCGACCGATCGATCGCGATCCAGTTCAACGAAATCCCGATCCTCGATGGCAATTTGGCGGTCTTGCAATACACCTCGGGTTCGACCGGGCAGCCCAAGGGGGTGATGCTTACGCATGGGAATTTGATCCGCAACTGCGAAATCATCTCGACCCTTTTTGGTGAACACCACTCGTGCATCGGCTGTTCCTGGTTGCCAACCTACCACGACATGGGCTTGATCGGTGGAATTCTCGCTCCGATATTTTTTGGGGCGACGATGGTCTTGATGAGCCCGATGACGTTCCTGCAGCGTCCGGTCCGTTGGCTTCGCGCGATTACCAAGTACAAAGGGACTACCAGTGGTGCCCCGAACTTTGCGTATCAGCTTTGCGTCGACAAGGTGACCGATGAGGAGCTCGCTGGCCTGGACCTGAGTACCTGGCGGGTGGCTTTCAATGGAGCCGAGCCTGTACGAGCCACGACGATCGAGCAATTCACCCAACGCTTTGGGGCGGTGGGATTCCGCAACGAATCGCACCTGCCTTGCTACGGTATGGCCGAAACGACCTTGATTGTCACCGGAGGTCCGCACCACAGCGAACCGATCCTCAGGAGCTTCAACGCTCGGCAGTTGGATGCAAGGTTGGTCGTTCCGGTGGCTGCCGACGACCCGACAGCCCGCAAGCTTGTGGGCTGCGGAGTGACGACCGACAACAATACGGTCAAGATCGTCGACCCATCGACCCGCAAGCCCCTTTCGGACAACGAGATCGGCGAGATCTGGATCGACAGCCCGAGCGTGGGATTGGGCTACTGGGAAAAAACAGAGATTTCCCAAGAAGTCTTCAACGCCACGACCAAAGATGGCGACGGACCGTTTCTGCGTACCGGGGACCTGGGCTTTCTGAGCGAAGGTCAATTGTATGTGGCCGGTCGGGTCAAGGATTTGATCATTGTGCGGGGAGTCAACCGATACCCACAAGACATCGAGCAGACGGTCGAGGAGTGCCATGAGTCGATCCAGTCGTCAGCGGCCGCTGCCTTTGCCGACGATTCGGGCCCGCGCGAACGGCTGATCATCGCCGTCGAAGTCCAACGCTCGCTCGAGGATGACTGGAATCCGGTCATTCAATCGATCCGCCGCGCAGTGACTGCCAACCACGAGATCCCGCCCGATGCGGTCGTCCTGGTCCGTCACGGATCGCTCCCCAAGACGTCTTCGGGCAAGATCCAGCGACACGCCTGCTTAAAGGGGTTCCGCGAAGGAACATTGCGCATCGTCCATCAATGGCTCAGTTGGGAAGAAGGACTCTTCGATGGTCCTCCGATGATCGCAGCGGCGACCGTCAGCGAACTCAAAGACGGCTTTTCCAGCGGTCCATCGCACTCCTCTGGGATTCATCCCAAGAAAACCCGCGACCCGGATCCCGATGTGGTCGAACTGGTCAAACGAGCGGTCCGAAGCGTCGCTCAAGAGCGAGCTAAACTCCTGGACTTGGACACCAATGTCATCATCGACTTGGGCCTCGATAGTCTCGAGAGACTTCAGATCGCACACTTCTTGGAAAACTCCGTCGAAGGCCGAATTCCCGAAGACCTACTTCAGGAGATCGAGACCGTCCGAGAAATCGCCGAAGCGATCGAAGGGACCTTCAGCAAAGACCGAATTCGCGAAGGGGTCAAGACCCTCTCGTCCGATGCGGTCGAGGAACGGACGATCGCCCCAGAGGACTATCGCTTTGACTTGATCCCCGAATACCGACGGCTCAAGCAAACCATCCAGCAGATGGAAATGACCGGGCTACCCAACCCGTACTTCTCCGTCCATCAAGGCCTCACGCGGGATACCACCTTGGTCGACGGCCAGCAGCGCATCAGCTTTGCAAGCTACAACTACTTGGGAATGAGCGGTGATCCGGACGTGACCCAAGCGGTCATCGAGGCGACCAAAAAGTACGGCACGAGCGTCTCGGCCTCGCGGCTCGTCAGCGGCGAGAAAGACATCCACCGCCAGCTCGAAAAAGAGATCGCCGACTGGATCGGTGTGCAGGACTCGATCGTCATGGTCGGCGGGCACTCGACCAACGAATCGGTCATCGGGCACCTTGTGGGCCAGCAGGACCTGATCCTCCACGATTCGCTCTCGCACAACAGCATCGTCCAGGGAGCGATCCTCTCGGGAAGCCGTCGGCGACCCTTCCCCCACAACAACTACGAAGCCCTCGATGCGATCCTGCTCGAACAGCGCAAACGCCATCGACGCGTCCTGGTGATCGTCGAAGGGGTCTACAGCATGGACGGCGACTTTCCCGTCCTGCCAAAGTTCATCGATGTTTGCAAGAAACACCAGTGCTGGTTGATGGTCGACGAAGCCCACTCGATCGGAACGATGGGCAAGACCGGACGGGGCATCTCCGAACACTTCGGGGTTAACCCCAACGACGTCGACATCTGGATGGGAACCCTCAGCAAGTCCTTTGGATCCTGCGGCGGATACATCGCGGGCCGAGCCGAGCTGATCGAGTACCTCAAGTACACCACCCCTGGGTTCGTCTTCAGCGTCGGGCTCTCGCCACCCAATACCGCCGCTGCGATCGCCTCGATCCAAGCCCTGCGCAAGGATCCGTCCCGAGTGACGCGACTCAAGGAAGCCGCACGGCTGTTTTTGACGGAGGCGAAAAAACGGGGACTCAACACAGGCAACTCGAACGAAACCCCTGTGATCCCTGTGATCACCGGAAACTCGCTCCATGCCCTGCAGCTCTCGCGCCGCATGATCGATTCGGGGATCAACGTCCAGCCGATCCTCTATCCGGCCGTCGAAGAATCCGCAGCTCGCCTGCGATTCTTCATCAACTCGACCCACTCGAATCAACAGATCCTCTATGCGGTCGATAAGTGCGCCGAGTTCCTCAAGCAAATCGCTCCGGAATCGTTCCGCAACACGGAAGCCAACTGAGCGATCGAACTTAGAATGACCAAGCCGCGTCAGCAGATCCCGAAAGCGACCGTGACTCGGCTGGCATTCTATCTCCGCGAACTGCAGCAAATGCAGCGCTCTGGTTTGGCGAATATTCAGAGTCGGGCCATCGCCGAACGTCTGGGGTTAAACGACTCCCAAGTCCGACGCGATATTTCATGCCTCGGGACCGTAGGGCAGCGAGGTGTCGGCTACCAAGTCGAGGATTTGATCCAGAGCATCCAATCGATCCTCGGCACCGATCGGATTTGGAAAGTCATTCTCGTCGGAGTCGGGAACCTTGGCCGAGCCCTCAGCGGTTATCGCGGATTCCAAGAGCAAGGCTTCGATCTGCTCGGAGCCTTCGACACCGATGCCGAAAAGATAGGAAAACCTATCGGGCAATTGAAGATCCAAAGCCTCGATCAGCTCGGGACCTTTGCGAAACTCCATGCGATCGACCTTGCCATCCTGGCCGTGCCGGCCGATGCGGCCCAGTCGGTGGTCTTTGCGATCGAAGCAGCAGGCATCCCCGGAATTCTCAATTTCGCGCCGATCGCCGTACAACCTTCGGTCCACAGCAAGACGATCATCCAGGAAGTCGACTTGGCCATCGAGCTCCAACGGTTGGCCTTCTCGGTCGTCCGCTAATCGATGCCATGCTAAAATAGCTTAACGAAACTTCAAGGTAGGTGCGCCGGTTGGCTGAGTCATTCAAGGGCGATTTGCTATGTTTATCTTCGGATGGGGACCTCGCGAAACCCTTATAAACTCTGATGCATTCGACTGTCCAGTATGCAAAAAGACAACTCAGCGAAAGCATGTTCGACAAAGAAGCTGGATGTCATTCTTCTTCATCCCCATCCTTCCGATCTCCTCATCACGAGATTTCATTCGATGCCAAGCTTGTCAGAGTATCATCCCCATCGATTCTTATCTCGGCCAATCGAATCAGCCCGTTCGACTATCGCGTCAAGCGCTTGTCGGCATGCTCTGCGGTCTTTTTTCTCTACTTACCTTTTGCATTGCGCGCATCTCGATCCCGAATGCGATTTGCGCAATCGCTTTAGGGCACGTCGCCCTGCGCGATATTCGTAAGAACCATCCCAACGTCGACGGCCGATCCCTCGCGATTGCCGCACTCGGACTGGGTTACCCTGCCTTGATTCTATCTTCTGCCATCGGTTTAAGTTCGCTTTTGAGGCCTCGGCAGTTCGCAGGCAACGACCTTGTGGAGGATTCGATCGGAGCGATTGCCGATCCTCAGGGCAATCCAGAGACCTTCCGCGCCTCGGACTCCCCAAACGAATCCTTCAAAAATGCCGAGTATCAGATCGCAAGCAAACGGGACCAGCCCGCAGGCCGAGGCAATAGCCCCGAAGCCATTGAGATGGCGAAACTCTTCTCGGAGCGTATCAGGGAATTGAGCGACGAAGTTTTTACCAAGGGCCGCAAACCGTTGCTCCAGCTATCCGATGGTGAGTACCTGACGTTCTGCGAACTGCACCCGGATCGCGTCCTATTCCTGGTCCATGTCCCGTCGTATCGCAAGTTCACCAGCGACGCGAAAAAAACCCTCGCCCAGCTCTCATGGCTCGTTGCCCAATCGACCACCGCCGGGCATTTCAAGGGTGAAGCGAAGCTTGGTGTCGGCCTTCGAGGCGTTCTGACCTACGGAGATATCCTGCTAGGTACTGCACCCGCTTCAACGGAGGATTCGGTCACTGCGTTCCGCACCGGCGATAAAGAGGACCTGCTGGAGTTTTTCAAAGCCAAGATCGCCACGGACTCAACCGTTCGAGATATGTCAAAAACGGTCCCCGGTCTCCCCAGTTACAGTCTCCCCAGTTCCGATCCTTTCGAGCCACAACCGACCCCACCATTGGAGTCACCTGCGCGAGGCGATCTCTCAGTTACAACGCCCCCTGCGCCGGTAGTCCCTGCGCCGATAGTCCCTGCGCCAGAAGCCGCTGCGCCGGGTCGCTCCAAGCCGAGTCGGTCCAAGCCGAAGATCGACTTCGCCAACAAGATTTCCGTTGAGCTTTCTGGAGCGATCGAAAATACGTCTTGGGGCACCACCTCGATCGCGCTGAGTCCGGATGCCAAATGGCTTGCTGCAGGCAAGATGGATGACAAGCTTGCCCTCTTCGAGGTCGCCACCGGGAAGCCCATCGGCGAGCCTTATCCGCTCTTGCAAGCCGGTCAGGTTACCGCAGTTGCCTTCAGTGCCCAGGGCGATCAACTAGTCGCCGGCGGTTACTCGGGCAAAACCTTCGCTTGGCAAGTATCCCCCGACGGAAGCCTGCTCAATGAACAGGAATTTTTCCGGTTCGATAGCGAAATCGTTACCTTGGCGACCAGCCCGAAATTCGGTTTCTTCATCGGTGCTAGCCGCAAAGGGACCGTCGCTTGGCAACCCTTCGGACTCCAGAAATCCCAACCGAGGTTGATGCAGCAATTCCAAAAAGAGGTCTGTGCCGTTTGGCTTCCCAGTTCTGGCGATGAAGCGATGGCGACCGATGGGGCGCGTTGGATACGTTTTTCTTTGCGCGATGGGGAAGTTTCCGAATCCGATGATCTAGGCATAAAATCCGCAAATCTCGCTTGCTTTAGCCGTTCGGGCAAGCGGCTTGTCATCGCCGACTTCAATACGCTCCATCTGACGGACTTGGCCCAACGCACCTCTCGAAAGTCGATCAAACTTCCACGCGGCGACATGGCTTATGCGTTGAAATTCCACCCTCAGGAAAACTGGGTTGCCGTCGGGATGCGAGGCAAAGTAGCTCTCTTCGATTTCGATCGAGCAGAACTGATCGCATACGCCGATGCAGAGTCGGTCTTCTATCAGAAGAACATAGAATTTTCCTCCGACGGTAGGTCTCTGGCCGCAACCTCAGATAGCGCACGCGACACGATCAAAATTTTTCGTATCGGCCATAGCAAGCTTGAATCGACAACCTCCGAAGAGCCCCAGCCCTAAACGATTCAACCACTTCCACTCCACCAAAACGCCAACAGCGCCAAGGGCGAAACGATCCCAGCGGCCAGAGCCATCACCAATACCAAACAACCGCGAGTGGTTCGGTTGTAAACGCGGTTATAAGCTGCCTTTTTGGGGTTTGTCAGCCATCCCCAGCCCCTGGGCGCTTTGAGCCCAAAACGATGACGGATCGCCCGTCGGACCGACGTGCGTGCCGCAATCCTTTTCTTCAGCGATGGTCTGCGAAAGCCGAACTTCAAGTGGACTTAGCCTTTGTTTCTTTGCAGTACTTTCGGGGCGTTATTCTCGTCGCGGACCCTGTGGATCCCTACCCATACTATACCTCTGCCGGTAGATAGCCGGTAGATATCGGAAGATACTGCGAGTACGATCTAAGTTCGAACATCTCCGTCCAAGGAAACTCCTCAAGGCCAACCCGAACCGAACGGATCGCGACCGTGGGCAATCCAATCCAACCACTCGTATCTCTGAATCCCCTGAGTCCTCAGAATCGTGCCTTCCTGCCGTGTTGGCTCTTGGGCCTGCTTCCGGTGCTCAACCTTGGCAATCCGGTAAGCGGCCAATCGCCGCCCAGCCAATCGCCGCCCGAGATGCTTGCATTCGAAGCCGGAGTTTGGGCCAAGGTCGCAGAACGGACGTGTATCCGATGCCACCACCTGCAAGGCGAAGCAAAAGATAGCGAATTTCTTCTAGAAGCCTCGATCGACGGCCTCTACGATCCCGATACCTTGGCTCGCAACCAAAGTGCGATGCGCAAGATCGCGACGAAAACTTCTGGCCGAGAGTCGATCCTATTGCAGAAAGTCGTCGGTGGTCTCGAACACGGCGGTGGCCAAATCCTCCAACCGGACTCGGCAGGATTTCGAATCCTCGAACGCTTCGTCGCCCAAGTGCTCGAGCCAGCCGATCCAGTAACTTCTCACGATGCAAGTGACTCCTACGAGCAAGCCCCCTTTTTCGATGGAATCACCATGCTCTCTGAGTCGCGATTATTGCGACGCGTCACCCTCTCCCTGGTTGGTCGACTCCCCACACCCGAGGAATCCAAAGCCGTCGAACAAGAAGGCCTTGGGGCTCTGAACCCAATCCTCGATTCGATCCTTCGCGAGGATGCTTTCTATGTGAGATTGAAAGAGGGATTCAACGATATCTTCCTGACCGTCGGAATCGAAGACAACGCTGAAACGCTTCTGTCCTACGATCACTTTGAGAAAACACGCTTATGGTATCAGACGCACGATTTCAGCCATCTGCCTGAAGCCGAACGGGAACGGGCCGGTTGGAAGCTAGCCGATGTGTATCGCGATGCCCTTCTGCGGGAACCTTTGGAATTGATTGCCTACATCGTTCGCAACGAAAAGTCATTCTCAGAGCTGGTAACCGCCGATTACATCATGGTCAGCCCCTATACCGCGCGTGGTTACGGCATCTTCGAAGAGATCAAAGATCAGTTTCGAAACAGCGATGACCCCTTCGAGTACATCCCGGCTCGCCTGCACGCTCTGAAGGGTCGCGATGGAAAGGTCCAGGAATCCAGGACCGATTGGTATCCGCACGCGGGCTTCCTGAGCATGTTCCATTATCTGCGACGCTACCCCTCGACAGAGACCAACCGCAATCGCTTGCGAGCAAGGATGTTCTATCAGCATTTCTTAGGCATCGACATCATGCAGCTTGCTCCTCGCTCCTCAGACGCTACGGCAGTTGCCGCCAAATTCGAAACCCCGACGATGCAGGCGGCTGATTGCGTGGTCTGCCACAAGACCATCGATCCGGTCGCTGGAATTTTTCAGGATTTCAACTTTCAAGGTGAACTTGGGCCGCGAAAAGAAGGATGGTATCAAGACATGTTTCCCGCCGGCTTCGAGGGAGAACTACTGCCGGCCGATGAACGCTGGAGGGCCCCACAGTGGCTTGCGGAACGAACGGTCAAAGACCCTCGCTTTCCTATCGCTATGGTCGAACACGTCTACTCGATCTTGGTCGGGCGGAAAGTGCTTCAGCCCCCCGAAGACATCGAGGATCCCAATTTCGGGCCCAAGCGCAGAGCGTTCATCGAGCAAAGGAAAATGATTCGCCAGATCGCAGCCCGACTCAAGGAATCCGACTTCAATCTCAAAGAAGCGTTTAAAGCCCTGGTAACTACGGATTTTTACCGCGCCGATGCTACCTCCTCGACCAACGACGATCCGCATCGGGCCGCCGAACTCGAGGATGTGGGGGTTGTTCGATTGATCACACCCGAACAGCTGGATCGAAAAATCCAAGCGATCTTTGGGAAGCCCTGGGGCCGATTTCAGGAAGAGTACAAGATCCTCTACGGTGGAATCGACTCGATTACCGTGACGGAACGCAATACCGACCCTAGCGGTGCGATGGGTGCGATCCAGCGAATCATGGCCAACGATGTGGCTTGCCAAAATGTAGGGCTCGACTTCCATCGCCCGACTGCGGAACGAAGACTCTTTTCCCAAATCGAACCATCGGTCGTCCCGGGCGACGAAGCCTCCAATCGAACTATTCGCGAAACCATCGTCTCTCTCCAAGAGAGAATCCTCGGTGTTGATCTGCCCCTGGAGCATCCCGAGGTCGACCGCGTCTTCGAGCTCTTTAGCGGAATCATCGACGAGGCAAAGGCACTTCCAAGTTTCGAGCCGCGCGAGACCTATTTCTGTGGCGGTCGAGAAGACTTCCGAGTCGACGATCCTCATTACAGCGTTCGCGCTTGGCGGGCTGTGGTGACTTATTTGCTGCGTCAACATGCATTCCTCTACGAGTAAAAGCCTGCCATGTCACGTCGAAATTTCTTGAAACGCTGTGGACTGGCTGGACTTGGTTTTGCAGCACCTGTCTATTCGCAAGCCGTTTTGGGTTCTACGGGAACGAATGCGGAGACTGAAGGCTACCCAGGTCCTTACTATGTCGTTTACAACGCATCGGGAGGGTGGGATACCACGTACTTGATGGACCCCAAAGGGGTCGATGGAATCAACCGACTCTATCAGCAGGGAGATATTCTCACGGTAGGCAATCATCGCGTTGCACCTATCGCCAAACACATCGCCAAGGGGATGAGCAACGAAGATTTCTTTGCCAAGTATGGTTCGGAGCTGTGTGTCTTCAACGGTTTGGATCTTTCCGTCAATAACCATACGCCTTGCGCCAGGTACATGGCGACCGGCAAACTCGACAGCCTCGCTTATCCGACCTTTCCTGCGCTGGTTGCCGCTTGCTATGGGGCCGAAGCTCCGTTGGCATTCCTGACGTTTGGCAACTACTCTGCCACGGGCAATCTTGTGCCGATGTCGCGCGTACCCTACCTGCAGTCGCTGAGACTCTTGGCGCGGGCCGATTCGGTCGAAGGTGGCACTCACCCTTATCAAGACGCATTCGTAGCGGATCGAATCGAACGGGCTTTGGAAGGGCAATTTGAGGCCCGAGTTTCAGATGCCCGCTTACCACGGGTCGAGCGGAGCCAAAGCATGCTCTATGCGGCCCAAACGAATTCCAAAGCGCTCCGGCGCGTGGTTCCATTTCTACCCAAGGAACCAGCGAAAGAACGCCTTGCGCAACAAAACGATATCGCATTGGCTGCCTTCAAAGCCGGCGTGTGCGTTTCGGCCAACTTGTCGATCGGACAGTTCGATAGCCACAACAACAACGATGCCGACCAAATGAAGCTGATCCCCGAGTTTCTAGCCGGTATCGATGACCTGCTGTGCAAAGCGGAAGCTCTTGAGATTCGAGACAAACTCGTCGTGATCATCCAAAGCGAGATGGGGCGTACGCCCAACTACAACAACGGCAATGGCAAGGACCATTGGTCGATCAGCTCGATCATGTTCCTCGGACCGGGTATCGTAGGAAATCGGCTCATCGGAGCGACGGATGAAAAACAGCAGCTAGTGCCGATCGACCCCCAGACATTGAAGACCGATCCCGTCGGTGGAATTCGCGTTCGACCAGAGCACATTCATCAATCGCTGCGCGAGTTCGCAAGCATTGAGAACCACCCGCTGAGTCAGCGGTTTCCGCTACAAGTTCCTGAAAAAGAAAAACTCAGTAGGCTCATTGGAAACGGGTGATGAGACGGCGCTTTTTAAAAGGCAGAAAGGCAGGGAAACACAGAGGCAGTAGAGGGCACGGAGTCACATGCAGTCCATCCCCTCCGTCTTCTCTCTCCCCGTCTTTTCTCTCTCCGTGCTCTCTGTGCCTCTGTGTTTCAAAAAAGGGGTACAAAGAATTTGCGAGCGAGTTTGCGCTAGGGTGCTTCGGGCCATGGTGAGATTGGGCTACCATCTGGGCCCTTGGCGTTGGCTGGCGAGGAGCCGCGCAAGCTTGCCACGTAGGCGCTGACCATCACGATATCGTTTTTGTCTGGGATTCGCGTCGCCCAAGCGGGCATCGCACCCCCGGCGACCCCCTCGTTGATCACCTTGGCGATGTCTTCGATCTTCTTGATGTGCTTGTAATTGTCATCGCACAGGTTTGGGCCGATCACCCCGCCCCCTTCGGGCCCGTGGCACGACACGCAATTGAGTTTGTAGATCGACTTGCCCACATCCATCCATTCTTTTTTCCCCATGTAGGTCACCAGCGTGTTGGCATCGGGGGTCAGTGGACCAAGATCGAGATACTTCTTCTTTTGGTTCGCGTCGAGGGCGGCGGTGAATCGCTCGTGCACCGAACGGTTCGGTGCGCCGACATGGTAATAGAGCAGATAAAACGGGCTTGCGACGACCGTCAGGATAAACAACCACTTCCACCAGCCCGGAAGCGGGTTGTCGTACTCGCAGATCCCGTCATAGGAATGGGCCATCGGGCTCGGTTGGGTCGTGGCTGATGGATTTTGGTTCGGCGGTAGGTTGGTCATTATGGTTTGGAATTTGGATGGGGTATTGGATCGACCACCTCGTCGCTCAAGGGGATCGCACTGAATCGGTCGACTGTCGAGCGTCGCAGGGTCAGGGCCCAAAGACAGATCGCACCGAAACAAAGAGCGAAAATCACTAAGGCGATCTCATCAAAAACCGAATAATCGAGTTTCGAGACAACATCTTTAAGCATGGTACTACTGAATTCCCGCCACAGGCGTTGCGGTTGGGCCGGCTGGAGCTGTGGGTTCTTCGGTCTTGAACAAGTCGGTGCCGACGCGTTTGAGGTAGGCGATCAGAGCGATGACGGTTGAATCCTTGATCAAGTGCCCGTTGTACTCGACCGGTCCCCCGAGAGAAATGATCTCTGCGGCGACCTTCTCGGCCTGTTCTCTTGCTAGCTCCTCGGACTTCGATACCTCATAAGGGTACTCTGGATGGAGGTATTTGTTGGCTGCAACCCGTGGCTCGATCTGTCCAAAGTTCAGTTTTTCCTCGAGCAGGTGTCGGTAGCTCGGCATGACCGAACCTCGCGTCATTGCGGTCGGGTTCTCGAAGTGCTTCCAGTGCCAAAAGCCGCTTTGCTGGGTGATCCCGATGCGGGCCAAATCTGGGCCGATGCGTCGGGAACCCCATTGGAACGGATGGTCGTAGACCGACTCGCCCGGCTTGCTGTATTCGCCATAGAGAAGTTTTTCGGCGACCATAGGTCGGATCATCTGCGAGTGGCAGTTGTAACAACCCTCCGAGACGTAGATGTCTCGGCCGGCGATCTCCAGGGGGGTATAAGGCTTGACGGTGTTGATCGTCGGAATGTTGCTTCGAATCAAAAACATCGGCACGAGTTCAAAGGCACTTGCGACCACCACGGCCAGGGTCGTCATCACTGTGAACTTCACGGGAAGATGTTCCCAGGCGCGGTGCCAATTCATCCGATTGAGCCGATCAATCTTGGTCGCCAGATCCAGCACAGGGACTCCGGACAATGGACTCGAGTCCTGAACATGCTCGACATACCCTCGACTCAAACGCGGGCTAGAGTAGACCGGTACTTCGTAGGTTTTGGGTCTGGCCATCCAGGTGCGAATCGCGTTGTAGGCAAGCAGGACAATTCCGAGGACGTAGAGCACACCGGCAAAGACGCGCGCCCACCAAAAGGGGATCAGCACCGGTACGGTGTCCATGAACGTGTTGGCCAAATCCCCCTTGGGAGACAACTCCCGCCACATCAATCCTTGAGTGATTCCGGCGATGTAGATCGGAATGATGTACAAGAGGATCGCGATCGTTCCGATCCAGAAATGCCATTCGGCAAGTTTCTTGCTGTAGAGCTTGGTCTGGTACAGACGGGGCAAGAGCCAATAGATCATCCCGAAGGTCATGAATCCATTCCAGCCAAGGGCCCCGGAATGGACGTGGGCGATTGTCCAATCGGTGTAGTGCGACAGGGCATTGACGCTCTTGATCGAAAGCATGGGGCCTTCGAACGTCGACATCCCATAGAACGTGATCCCGACAACAAAAAACTTGAGCACCGGATCGGCGGTGACTTTATGCCAGGCACCTCGAAGGGTCAAAAGTCCATTGATCATTCCACCCCAGGAGGGCATCCATAGCATCAGACTAAAGAGCATCCCAAAGGTGCTAGCCCACTCCGGCAAAGCGGTGTAATGCAAGTGGTGAGGACCGGCCCAAATGTAGATGAAGACCAACGACCAAAAGTGGATAATACTAAGCTTGTAACTGAACACCGGCCGGTCTGCGGCCTTGGGCAAAAAGTAATACATCAACCCCAAAAACGGTGTGGTCAAAAAGAAGGCTACTGCATTGTGGCCATACCACCACTGCATCAAAGCATCCTGGACCCCTGCGTAGATCGGATAGCTTTTGCCCAAACCCACTGGGACAACCAAGTTGTTGAACACGTGCAGGATCGTCACCGTGACAATCGTCGCAATGTAGAACCACAGCGCCACGTACATGTGACGCTCGCGACGATGGATCAGTGTCATCATGAAATTCGTACCGAAGAACAACAGCCAGACGATCGCAATCGCGATGTCGATCGGCCACTCGAGCTCCGCATACTCTTTGCTCTGCGTGATCCCCAACGGTAGCGTCAGGGCCGCTGCCACGATGATCCCTTGCCATCCCCAGAAGTGCAACCGACTCAGCGCGTCAGACCACATCCGAGCTTTGCACAACCGCTGCGTGCTGTAGTAGATCGCGGCGAAGATCCCGTTCCCAGCGAACGCGAAGATCGCCGCGTTGGTGTGCAGCGGACGAAGCCTAGCAAACGACAAAACCGCAGCGACATCGCTTCGGAAATTTCCCGCCCACTCAGGGCTTACCAATAACACCGCTACGAGCACGCCAACGCTCGTTGCTACCAGCCCCCAAAAGATCGTCGCAAAGACAAACCAACGGACGATGTCGTCGTCGTAGCTGTAGCGATCGATTTGTGTGCCCTCATCCCCTAGCTGGCTAGATCCGGTGTCAGAAATTGCGGTGTGACTCATAGAAGATGCATCGAATCTTGGAAGTGGCAGACGAACGGAAAGCTCTGTGTGATTGTAACTTCCAAGTCGGCTCAATTTCAGGTCGTCGACAACTCTTTCGATCGCTTTGTGCCGCGACAGATTGAAGCAACACCCCAGAGCGTCATTTATCCCTATTTTGCCTGCGTTTATTGAGTAATTCTTTTGGTAAGTCCCCCTGAATAAACCACCGCAGATAAACCACCGCAGATAAACCACTGCAACGATCCACTGCAACGATCCACTGGGCGTGACCTGCCGACATGGACCGCAGGGGTTTCGGGGCGCCTTTCGAGTACGAGTACCATTTCATTGAGTACGAGTACGAGCGAGCATTTTTAACCGCTTTGATACCTGGAGAACCCGAAAACAAGAAAAGCCCGCATGGCGGTGTGCCAAGCGGGCTTGTGTCTTGCTGGAGAGAAGACCGGTCATCGAACTCAGGCGCACGATCGGTTACCGATCGTGAGGGGCCCGGGCGCCGCCCCCCATTATTTACAAAGACGTACTCATGACCGGTTTGGCGCACCAATCTTCTAAAAAAGCAAGAAACTTCATTTTCCGGCTATTCCTGCCTTTTAGGGGACAATCGCTAGTTTCCTGCTTTTTCGTACTCAGTCCGCCGCGGCGGACGGTACTCGTACTCCTACTCGTACTCGAATTCTTGACTCGACTAGGGGCGAACACGATTTTCGAAGCGTTTGAGAGCGTGAGCCGCCGGAAATTGACCGGATCGGTCTCGCAAGCGCCTTTCGAGCACGATCAAGAGCTACCAACGCCCACGCAATAAAATCAAATCTGCTAATTCCAAGCCGGTTTCACTGCATCCCGAGGGAACTTTGGGTCCGAATCGAACATCGGAGTACTTCTGGTTGCCGAGCGGTGAAAAGTCCTCTTAAATCCCTGGTTTTGGTGGACCAAAGCGGCGTGTCGGTTCATAATGCGACCGGAAATTCTCGTTCGGAAGTGAAGACTTCGCGAAGTTTCCGGTTTGCAGCGGGTTTGCCGATTGTGGCAACTCGTCGGTCGGTCTTGCCAAATTTGCATCGCTTTTTGGACCCTCGGCAGCTTAAGGCTGACCTAGGTTTCCAGGGCTGGCAGATGGAGGCTGAGTAACAAGTTAGACGGATCAATCAGTTCTTTTACGACTGTGGAAAAAACGAATGAGCAGAGACCATTATCGATCGATGATCCGAGGGCTCGCATCGCGCGCCGTCCTCGGATTGAGCTTGCTCTCGGGCCTTGCGGGTCCGAAAGTTGGCTATGCGCAAGAAGCTCCCGCTGCGGAGTACCCACCCTTTGACAAAGTGATCGAAGGGTACACCAAGGTCGATTCGAAGTCCCCGGATCGCGGTGCGCTGTGCAAACTGTGGCTTCGTGAGAAGGACGGCCAGGTCCTCATGGAGTTGCCCAAGGACTTCCTGATGAAGAAATACTTCATCGCCTTGACCGTCAGCAGCGGGGACAAGTTCGCTGGTTTGCAGGCAGGTGATTACTACGTCTACTGGCGGATGTACAACAAGCGTTTGGCCTTGATCCTTCCCGAGTTGGACATTCGGTCCAACGGAGAACCGGAATCGAAATCATCGGTCAAGCGGCTCTTTACCGACACGGTTCTATTGGATATCCCCATCGTGACGATGGCACCTCAAGGTGGTCCGGTGATCGATGCGGATGCTTTGTTCGTCGGAAACGCGGGCAAATTCTTCGGTCCTAGCGTTCGGGTCCAAGATCCGAATTTGACCAAGGTGGTCAAGGCCAAGCCTTTTACACGGAACACCGAGTTGGCGTTCGAAGTGGTCACTGCCGGTGGCAAGCTTCAAACGATCCACTACTCGTTTAGCGAAGTTCCTGAAGACACCGGGTACCGTCCTCGCAAAGCCGATCAACGCGTCGGATACTTTGTGACCAACTTCACCGACCTGGGCAGCTACGACGACGACAAGAAACGGGTCCGATACGTGACCCGTTGGCGATTGGAGAAGCGGGACCCGAGTTTGAAGGTTAGCCCACCGGTGACCCCGATCCGATTCTACATCGAACACACCACGCCGGTCCGATACCGACGTTGGGTCAAGCAGGGTGTCGAGTACTGGAACAAGGCCTTCGAGAAGATCGGCTATTCCGATGCGATCGAGGTTCTCTACCAAGACCCACGCTCACCTGCGACGATGGATCTGGACCCAGAAGACGTCCAGTACAACTTCATCCGATGGCTCAACAACGATGTCGGTACGGCCATCGGCCCGAGCCGAGTTCACCCCATGACGGGCGAAATCCTCGATGCCGACGTCGTCCTGACCGACGGTTGGATCCGCCACTTCAACTTCCAATACCATGACCTGATGCCCGATATCGCCATGGAAGGAATGTCGCAAGAAACCATCGCTTGGCTCGGTGCGCACCCGACCTGGGATCCCCGCGTCCGTTTGGCTCCAGAAGCCAACCAAAAGCATCTCCAAGGCCTTTTTGCCTTGCAGTCGCAAATGCCTTACGCAGGTCACCCGATGACCAAACTCGATTCGAAGCTCATGGGAGCCTCTCCTTTCGATGGATTGGTCGGACGTACCAGCCAAGTCAACGGCTATTGCAACGCGGCTCACGGCAAGCAAATGGACATGTCCATGGCTCGCCTAGCCCTGGACCTGATGGACGAAAACGGTCAGTTCTTGGCCGAACAAGATCCCGCAGCTCCCGCCGCCGGTGCAAAGCCCGAAGAGAAGAAAGCGGACAAACCCAAGGAAGAGATGCTCGACGGGATGCCCGAGTCGTTCATCGGTCCTCTGTTGGCCGAACTCGTCGCGCACGAAGTCGGTCACACGCTCGGCTTGCGACACAACTTCAAAGCCTCGAGCACCCTGTCGCTCAAGGACATCAATTCCAACGGCGTCAAAGGCCAACGCACCATCGCCTCGTCGGTCATGGACTACATCCCGATCAATATGCCTTATCAACTCGAAAGCGAGACCCGAGGCGACTACACCATGATCGGTATCGGTCCTTACGACTACTGGGCCATCGAGTACGGCTATACGCCCGACGAAGCCAAGCTACCTGAAATCCTCAAACGCGCCAGCGAACCGGAACTCCAGTACGCGACCGATGAGGACACCAACGGCCCAGATCCTTTGGCCCGACGCTACGACTACTCGAAAGACCCATTGGAATACTGCGAAAACCAGATCCGCTTGGTCAAACTCTACCGCGAACGACTCTTGGACAAGTTCGTCAAGGATGGAGATAGTTGGAGCAAAGCCCGCGTCGGTTACGAATTGACTCTCGGCGAGCAGACCAAGGCGATCAGCATGATGGCCAACTGGATCGGCGGCGCGACGGTCAATCGCGACAAGAAGGGAGATCCGGGCAACCGAGCCTCCTTGACCCCAATCCCAGCCGATCAACAACGCAAAGCCCTCGATTTCGTGATCCGAAATGCGTTCCGCGACGACTCCTACGGTCTGTCCAACGCGATCCTCAGTCGACTGACAGTCGACAAGTGGATCGACGAAGGGGTCCGCTCGATGGGCGAGTCGACGTTCCCTGTGCACGATCGGATTCTAGGTATCCAGTCGAGCGCTCTGACGATGATCATGAACCCGACGACCCTACGACGCGTCTTTGACAACGAAGTCCTGGTCCCCAAAGACCAAGACGCTCTGACGCTCCCGGAAATGCTCGATAAGGTTCAAGCCGAAGTGTGGTCCGAGTTGGCTGCGAATCCCGAAGGCGAAGTCTCGGCCCGCAAGCCGCGAATCTCCTCCTGGAGACGCAACCTGCAACGCGAGTACCTCGATCGTTTGATCGATCTGGCCGTGCCGGGTGCATCGAGCAACAAAGCCATCACCAGCTTGGCCCTGATGCAACTCAAGGAACTCAAGAAGAAGATCGACGCGATCCTTGCAGGGGGCTCGCCAATGGACCCTTACTCGGCCGCTCACTTGACCGAGTCCCAATTGCGGATCACCAAAGCTCTCGATGCAATCTACATCTACAACCAGCCACAAGCTGGTGGTGGAGGTCTCGGTCCGATGATCTTCGGTAACGTCGCTCCAGGCCAACCGGCCATCGAGCCAGCGTCCCCGAAGATCGTAGAAGGCGAACCACAACCTTAGGTTGGCTCTCGGCTTGAAGCAGACGGATCGGCCCTGATCCTTCTGTCGGAAAAAACCAAAAACCCGCGTATCGGAATTCCGTTACGCGGGTTTTTTCATGAAGCGATCGCCAGTGCTCGCCCATGTCGCCGAAGACGACGATTCCAAAAGTTAGCAAAACACCGGAGCTGCTACTCAACATCGCAAACTTTCGCTGCTGGCTAATTGGCTACGCGAGGCTAGCAGTCATTGGTCTGAATCGCTGGTGGTTCTAAGCCCGAAGGGCTGGAACACCCTCTGCCGAGGTCGAAGGCCTCGGTAGCAGTGCAATCGGGGTGCGTGATTGGGGCGGTGCCGGGTACTGGCCATGCCCGCGGCTTGCGCCCATGCGGCTCACGGGATCGCCTGCGGCGTTTGATGGATCAGGGTGCGCGTTGGTTCTGAGTCGGAAACTAGGTGGTCTCATCACCGCTGCGTGCGGGCTCGGAGGCCCGCACTACGGACAATCGCTTTGCCATGGCCTGAGGCAAACTTTCGCTCCGGGCTAATTCGTTACGCGACGCTTGGCAAGTATTGGTCTGAATCGCTGGTGGTTCTAAGCCCGGAGGGCTGGAACACCCTCTGCCGAGGTCGAAGGCCCCGGTAGCAGTGCAAACTAAAGTCCGCGAGGCCCGGAGGGCCGACACACTGGATTGAAAAAAATCGGGGGGCAGGCCCAGGGCCAATTAGGCGCGATTTGGTTCCAATCGAAGTGCGCTATTAGCGCGGTGCCGGGTACTGGCCATGCCCGCGGCTTGCGCCCGTGCGGGCTCGGAGGCCCACACTACGCCAGGAAGGAACAGGCGCGAGGAATGACCGTGGCTACCCGTTGCGGCTTGACGCGTCGAGCGCCTTGATCCACGGTCCGATGTAGTACCCATGGTCGTGGTAGGTGCGGCCTGAATACATGTGCTGGTCGATCACGCAAGGCTCATTGACGTAGATCCCACCGCAGACCTCAAGATCGAACTTGCACTTGGCAACCGTGGCCATACGAAGTCCCTTGACGATACCCGCACGGGCCGGAATCTCGACGCCATGGCAGACACTGGCCATCGGTCGTTTGTTCTCCCAAAACCATCGCGTGATACGCAGGAGATCTTGGTCCTCGCGAATGTACTCCGGGGCTCGCCCCCCACTGAAAAAGATTCCAGCGTACTCCTCGGGCTTGATGTCCTTGAACGCAATATCGGCTGCGATCGAATACCCCTCCCACTCCTTGGTGATCGTCCAGCCGGGCTTGACCTCGTGCATGACCATCTGAAAGACCCGTTTCTCGGGTCCGGCGACGATCGGTGCATAGCCACCCTCGATCAACCGATAGTAAGGATAAAGCGTATCGACCGTCTCGGTCGCATCGCCAATGATGATCAAAACTTTAGGTCGATTCATAAGGGGCACCTCCAAGGCTCCAAAGGCCGGGGCGAGCGTCGTTGCGCTCGCAGATACGGTTAGGAATTCTCTTCGATCTACATTCTTCATCCCTCTATCTTAGCGACACTTGGTCGCCAAGTGTTCGACCAGGTACTTCGAATCGACCGGCTCGCCGGTGGCCCGTTTGATAAGCTCCATCGGCAGGTAGGTCTGGCCATGGCGATGCACCCGCTCGACGAGCCAATCGAGCAGCGGCTTGAACTCCCCTCGCTCGATCTGGGATGCCAAGCCCCCGAGTTGCCGATCGGCTGCCGCGTACAATTGGGCCGCGTAGATATTCCCAAGCGTGTACGTGGGAAAATACCCGATCAATCCCGCCGACCAATGGACGTCCTGCAGCACCCCGGTCCGATCCTCCGTGGGGCTAATCCCTAAGTAATCTCGGTACTGTTCCCGCCAAGCCTCGGGCAGATCCTCGACGCGGAGCTGTTCGCTCATGAGCTGCTTTTCAAGCTCGAAGCGGATCAGGATGTGCATGTTGTAGGTCACCTCGTCGGCCTCGATGCGGATCAAGCTCGGTTGTACCCGGTTGAGATCCTGAACCAATCGCTCGATCGAGACGTCCCGAAATTCGCTCGGGAAATGCTCGAGCAGATGCCTGTGGGCCCAGCGCCAAAAGGGTTCTGCTAGACCGACGAGATTCTCCCAGAGCCTCGACTGCGACTCGTGGACCCCGAGACTCGCGGCGCTGCCCAAAGGGGTTCCGTACCACTGCGGATCGAGACCTTGTTCGTACATCCCATGGCCTGCCTCATGGAGCACCCCATAGAGTCCGCTCGAAAACGAATCCTCGGAAAAACGGGTCAGGATGCGATGGTCGTGTGGACCTAACGTCGTACAGAAGGGATGCTCGGTCTGGTCGAGTCGGCCCCGTTGGAAATCGAATCCGATCCGCTCAGCGACCCATTTGGAGAACCGTTGCTGAGGGACGATCGGAAAATGTCCTTCGACGACCGAGGGCCCCAACCGAGCGCATCGCTCGGACCCCTCGTGGATCAAAGGGACGAGCGATTCTCTCAATGCGCCGAAGATCTTTTGGACCTGATCGACCGTGGCTCCTTCTTCGTAACTATCGAGCATCACCTCGTAGCGCGATTGGCCGGGATCGGCCAAGCAATCGGCCTCCTGATGCTTGAGCTCGACGATCCGTTTGAGCTGCGGCAGAAAACGCTGGTAGTCATCGCTAAGCTTCGACTCGACCCAGACCTGCTGCCCGATGCTCGTAGCATGCGATAGTTCCTCGACGAGCTCTTGAGGCAATCGTCGGCATCGATCGAATTCGCGTTTCATGCACCTTGCGGTCACCCGCGCGGGGCTCGAGGGATCCTCCTGGGAACTTGAGGCCTCGAGCTGATCCAACCAATCGCCAAGGACCGGATCGATTCGACGTTGATGGACTATGCCGGCCAGGAGCGTCAGTTGCTCGGCGCGGTACTCGGCAGCCTGAGGTGGCAAACCGGTGTTTTGATCCCATTCGAGCATCGACATGGTCGACTGCAGGATCGACGTTTGATGAACATGCCCGAGAATCTTGGGTAACACGGCGTCGTTCATGGCGCATCCTTGGATGATGAAGAGGGCTTGGGGGCTTGAGGATCTTGATGCAACTCCGAACGGAGTTTGGCCCGCTGTTGGTCGATCTGTTCGGCCGTCGCGCCGAGATTGCGCAGGATCGTCTCGGCCATCGCCAAAGCGACTTCGGATTCCTCGGCGATGACATGGTCGGCTCCGCTCTGGAGCAAGACCTCGCAGTTCCCGACGTACGCCGAACGGACCAAAATTTGAATCGATGGATTCAGAAGTCTGGCCATGCGAATCACGTCGGCGGTCTGTGCGATCTGCGAGGCGCTCAAGATCAAACTCTGGGCTTTGTCGACCCCCGCACGCTTGAGGGTCTCGATGTGGCTCGCATCCCCAAGCACGACGCGGTGCCCCGCAGAGCGGATCGGTTCCATGCTCCCAGGATTCATTTCGATGATCGTCGCGTGGATGCCGTTCTCATCGAGAAGCTTGGCCGCAGTCCTGCCGACAGGTCCATAACCGACGACCACCGTGCGAAACTCCGAGGCTGGGTCTTCGAGATCTAGCCCATCGGTGGAGATTGCCGGTTGGCTTGTCAGCGGTTTTCTTGAAACGGTCAGCCAACTCAGATTGGTCGATCGCCGGGCAAAACGCAAGATCGGCTCGACCGACCATTGGAGCATCGGCGATAGGGCGATCGAGAAGATCGAAACGGCCACGAGCACATGCTCGAGCGAGTCGGAGATCAACCCCGAACGTTTGGCCAAGTTCGCCACAATGAACGAAAACTCTCCGATCTGAGCGAACGACAAACCTACGCGCAAGGCATTTTTTAAGGGCAAACCCAATAGGAGCATCGCGCCGATGGACAATGCGGGGGTCAGGACCATGGCCACAAACAACACCGCTCCGAAGAGACCTGGGGTTTCAAAGAAGACCACCGGATCGAAGAGCATCCCGACCGACACAAAAAACAGCGCAGCAAAGGCGTCCCGCATCGGCAGGGCATCGGTCGTGGCTCGCACGGAGAAATCCGATTGCCCGATGACTACCCCCGCCAAAAAAGCCCCCAAGGCCATCGACACTCCAAAGCCCTTCGAGGAGACCAGCGCCAAGCCCAGCACGATGACCAAAATCGTCAGCGTGAAAAGTTCCCGAGAACGGGTCTCGGCGACCCTATGGAGCATCTTAGGGATCAATCGTCCACCGAGAAACATCACCGCTGCGATCAAGATCGCGATCTTCAAAGCGGCGATCTCCAGGACCCCGATCAAGCTGAACCAGGAAGCTCCCTCGATCCCTTTCAAATTCGGCAATAGGACCAATGCCAGGACCGCCAAGACATCCTGGACGATCAGCCAGCCGATGGCTAGGTTCCCCGTCGGTGTTTGCAATTCATTGACATCGCTCAGCACGCGCGTGACGACCACGGTGCTGGCGAACGACATCGCAATTCCCATCGATAAAGCTTCCTGCCAGCTCGACGCCAACCAGAGCATCATCAAGAAGGTCGCCAGAAAGGACCCCGCGCATTGAAGCAGAGCGCCCGGGAGGGCGATTCTGCGAACGCGCCCGAGCTCCTGCAAATCGAAATGGAGCCCGACGTCGAAAAGCAGCAGAACCACGCCGATTTCAGCGAGCTGAGCGGCGATCTGCTCATTGGCCGTGAATCCTGGAGTCGTGGGGCCAACGACGATCCCGGCGACCAGAAATCCGACGATCGGTGAGATGCGGATCCTATGGCAGATATACCCGAATATCAACGCGGCGGTGAAACCGCCAGCCAACGTCGTGATGATATCGAACTCATGCATCGAGCATCCAAATCCATTTGGAGGTGAGCGTCCAACCCCGGAACCCTAGATTGCCGTGGCTCTAGGTCGTCTTGGGCCGGTTACGGATACGGAACATCTCCTGATAAGGCAGGACGATACCGCCATCGATCGAGAGGGTCGCTCCGGTGATGTAGTCGCTGCGGGGGTCGCACAGGAAGACCACGCCGTGGGCGATGTCCTCGGGTTTCGCAAGGCGTCCCCAGGGCAGGTTGCTCCCGTGCTCTTGGAGTTCGTCTTCGTAGAAGAACTTTCGTTCGCCAGGCGTATCGGTCCAACCTGGATGGACCAAATTGACTCGGATGCGGAACTCGGAGAGTTCCACGGCGGCGGTTTTGGCGAGCTGATCCAAAGCGGCTTTGGCCATGTTGTAAGCCGTCGCGCCGGGGATCGGCTTGTAGGCGTGTGGGGAACTGACAAAGACCATGTTCCCTTGCACCTTATGAGCGATCATTTGGTTGGCTACGGCTCGGGCAAGATAGTAGGGTCCCCACATGCACACATCGATGGTCTTGCGGAAACCATCCATATTCGCTTGATAGAAAAGTTCGCGATCGCTGAAAGCGGCGTTGGACACGAGGATCGAGATTGGGCCGAGCTCGTCTTTGCATCGTTGGACCATCGCTTCGACGGCCGCTTGGTCCGAAACATCCCCGACCAGCGAGATCGACTTGCGACCCATGGCACGAACCGCCTCGACGGTCTCGGTAGGTTCACGAATGTCGTTGACGGCGACATTGGCTCCTTCGGCGGCCAGCGATTTCGCGATCGCCGCTCCGATCCCCCGCGCTGCGCCTGTAACGATTGCTGTTTGTCCTTCTAAAATACTCATCGATTCACTTCTTGCCGCTGTGGATTGCTTGGAAGGCCGCCTTGGCCCTCGGGTGAGAGTTTGAGATTTTGAGGGGACCGAGCGTTTGGGTCCATACCATTTTGTGGACGAAGCAGATTCTTGAGGGCTTTTTCCAACGCGATGGTGCTAGTGCCCCCGACGGCCAGGACCTCGACGGCTTCGTTCCGTTTGGCCTTCAGATCGAGCTCTTGGACCATATCGCAGACCAATTTCAGCAGATCTTCTCCCTTGGCACTGACGATGATCGTGTTGGTGATCGCGTCGACCCCCAAACTGAGCTTCCCTGAGAAATCGTAATTCATCCCTCCTTCGGAGATGGAGTCCTCGGATTGATGCTTGGACTCTTTGCCCGCCCCGGCTTGACCTGGCTCCTTTTGGCCGCGGGCCAAGGCCTTGTCGTTGGAGCTCAAGAGGTCTCGGAATGCGTCCTTGATCGCGTCGGCGACGTTCTGAGCCTTCGAGTACTCGACCTTGACGGTCTTGGTGTATCGCAGGTTCTGCTTGTCTTGCTTCTCGGGTTTATCCCAAAGATCGACAAGCCTCTGAATGGTCTTCAATTGGGAAGGACTCGCACCGCTGATCAATAGCGTATTGGAGTCCGAGTCGCTCATCAGCTTGAGCTTGCGCTTCTTGCCGAGTTGGGGCCCATCGTCGTCCCGCTTGCTCGACTCCATGCCGAAAAGGAAGCCGAGCAATACGTCTCCATCGTTTTTCTTGTTCGAATCGTCCTTGAAGTACTCTTCGAGGTTGAGTTTGATCCAATAAGCTCTCGCGTGACGGATCTGAAAAACGTCGTATTCTTTTTCGGGGGGAGTATTGCTGATCATCCACTCTTCGAGCTGATCGAGCGCCTTGGTGTCGTCGGACTCCAACACCAAATTGCCTTGTTCGTCGAACCGGATCTTAACGGAGCTTTTGCCAGTCGCATCACTTTTGCCAGGAGCACCGGTTTTGCCAGGAGCACTGCCATTGCCAGGAACATCGCTGTTGCCTGTTTGTTGAGCGGTTTCGGTCGCGACAAACACGTTGGTGCGGGTCGCATCGTGCGACTTGCCTTTGGGCTCGCTTGCCCCGATCTGGATCAGCTCGGGTGCTTTTGGAACGGGTTTGTCGGAATCGCTGGGTTTTGCTTTATCGGTCGGCTCGTCGCTCTTGAATTCCGATTCGGCCGGGATTTCCAGCTCGATCCCCTTCTGGTCGAACGTCCGCTTGAGTCGTTCTAGATACTCGCGCATCTGCTCGCTGCGGTTCCCATCGATGGTTCGGACCCGTTGGTCGCTCCGGGCCTCGGGGGGGAGCTCGCCGAGTTTGAGCAGCAGCTTCTTGATCTCCTCCGACTCGTACTCATTGGCCCAGAGGATCAGTTGGTTGCTCTCTGCATTGACTCCGATTCGCAACGTATCTTTCGAGGCGTTCTCTTTGTTGCGTTGGTTGTAGAAGTCATAGGAGAAGTAGTTTCGCCGTTGGTTGTCGTCCTTTTTGTCTTGTTCGACTCCCATAAGCATGCGTATGGTCCCTGCGACCTCGTCGGCTCGGAGTCGACGCAGGGCGATCACCTCGGCTTGCCTGGCCGAACCGTCGAGCTTCTTGAGCGTCTCTTGGATCGTCAAATGGTCGGCCAGCGAAGCATAAGCGATCATCGACTTGTTCTTGTCGTCGGCTTCGAGGCGGGTTGTCGGTTCTAGCACGTTCAATGCCATGAGCGAACTGACAAACTGCTTGGGATCCAAACTGCTCAAGCGATAGACCTTCATCCGGGTTGTCAACGCTTGGTAGTCTTCGTCTGGATTGGAGACATCGACGCGTGTGATAAACGCAGCGACGATCGCCATTTTGTCGGGGGGGGCATTGACGATGATGCTGTTGCGGCGGGTATTGGCGATCAGGTAGACCTCAGCGCGACTCGGGGTAGCCGGCTTGGGCGCTCCCTGGCGGCCTTGCTGTGCTGCGAGCTGTTGTTGCATCATCATCTGCTGTTGTGCCTCCATGTCCTCGGGGCTCATTCGGCCCGGTTGCGGATTGGAGTTCTTGGCCGGTTCGAGTTTCAGGAATTGCGCGAGCTGTTCTCGGACATCCGTGGCCCGTACATGCTGCAATTCAAACTCGCGAGCCAAGTTGTTCAAAACCTCATCGGACTGCTCCTGGCTGATAATCCGATGGATCTCTGCAAGGTTCGCTGCGGTGTCCATCGCTTCGAGCCGATTGGTTTTGCTCAAGGCCCTCATCGATCCATTCGCACTGATCAACTGCTTGAGCTCCTCGATAAGGTCTTTGGCGATCAAGGTGTCGAGCTTGTAGGTCGTGCGGACAAAACGATTCGCAGGAAGCGATTCTAAATCCTCGGGATCGACCCGAGGAATCAATGAAGCATTGACTTCCTTGGTCTTGACGACTTGCAAAACACCTGGGAACTCCAACATCGTAAAGCCTCGGGCAAGCAAATGGCGATTGATCATGTCGCGCGTTTCGCTCAATGAGGCTTTTCCTGGCGTTGCGATGCTCAGCAGATCCGAAGGCAACTCCTGCCAATCCAGGGCCAAACCCGATACATCGGCCACCCATTGAAGGACATCGGGCCAAGCCTGATCGCGGAACTGGAACTGAATCATTCCCTGCTCGTCTGGCTTGATGTCAAAGGCCCGAGGGTTGGGCGCTTGCTTCGGCTCGGTCGGTCGCTTGAGCGTCGAGGTATCCTTGGGCGCACCAGCACCGGGCGCACCACTACCAGGTGCACCGGCACCGGGTGGACCGCTCCCAGGTGCACCGGCACCGGGCGGACCATTCGGTGGACTCGGTGCGTTGGGATCCCCTTGGCCTGGATTCTGCTCGTTGGGGTCTTGGCTCCAGCCATAGCCTTTTGCGATGGGCGCACCGTGGACGACCGCCCCAAAATACATCACGTATAGCATCGCAAGCGACATTGCCAACCGGCATGCCGGTTGGAGCGCTACGCGCCGACGATCTGTAAAACCTAGAAAGCTCATGTCGACATAAACTCTTTTAAGGAAAACGGGCATTTCGTCCATCTTGATGTTCATCGTGATCGAATTGTGTCAGTATCCATTGCGCTTGGCGCAACGCAAAGGTTCATCTACTTATAAAAACGAAGTGTTGCTGAGAATCCACCATCCGAGAATCGCTAGAGCGATGGCCAAGACCAACGTCTGAAGCAAAAGCCCCCTGGTCCCCACGTCCAAATCTGGTGGACCATCCTCCAAATCGATTCCGATCGCATCGTTGCTGTACCTTGAATAAGGAGCAGAAGTATTGCCTGCGTTGGTGCTGCTGCCGTTGGTCCCATTGCTGGTCCCATTGCTGGGCCGATCAGGGTCCCTTGAACCGAGGTCCTGCTTCGAAGCATCGCGCTGCGGAGCATAACCCGCAGGTACTTGCCCCGGTTCATGCAAGGCATGGAGTCGCGCGAGAAATGCGGAGGTCGGTTCGCTCGAAGGGTTTTTGCTTGTGCCGAGCAGTTCGCGGGCCAAAATCGTGTGGACCGTCGCCAACTCGGCGAGCATTGCGTCGGACCCGATGCACTTTCGCTCCATCGCAAAGACCCGATCGAGCGACATCCCGCCGTCGAGAAACTCGGAGACTTCGTTCGGCGAACAGGTTTGTTCGATTTGTGCAAGTTCGCTCTCGAGCGACGCAGGGGGTGTCTGCGATCGGTCGATCCTGCTTGCAAGGCTCTGTGCGGTTTGGCTCTCACGGAATTTGAGCCCAAGTTCCTCGTGGGCCTTTTGAGGCAGCACGCCATCGCGATACGACAACAAGGTCCGGAGAGTCAATCGCATGCTTTGGCCCAACTCCAAAATGCCTAAAATTCATCCCTCGATTCGACCCTCGGCGACGAAGCGAGCCAACTTGGAGTCTAATCTTATTTAATCTCAACTTATCCTAGGTCCAAAACTCTCGTTTTTTTGTTAAAAATCGGTTAGCTAGGTCCGATTTGGCCGCACGAGGCGAAATAAGCTTTCGCCTCGCTGGCGATGAAGAACGAGCCGGTGATGACATAGACCATCGACGGGTCGTTGGTCTGGCCGCGAAGCTCGGCGGACTGGCCGACGAGCCGCAGGGCGCCGGGCAGATCCTCGCAGGAGAGGATTGTCGCGGCGCGTTGATCGGCCCTGCGAGCCTTCGAGACAAGCGAATTGGCGATTTCCAGAAGCTTTTCGACCGGCGTGAACCGGGGGTTCGAGCGGAACTGGGTCAGGACGATGCGATCGACCGAAGCGACCAATCGTTCGAGCATTTCGGGTGCTTTCTTGTCTTTTGCGCAGGCAAATAGGATGGTTTTTGGTCGCGAGGGGAAATAGCTCTCGAGGGCATCGACCAGGGCGTCGATCGAAGCCTCGTTGTGCGCGCTGTCGAGGATCCAAGTCGGGTCGAGCCCGAGGACCTCGAGCCGCGCAGGGACCTGCGTCTGGGCTAGCGATTCTTCGATGGCTCGGTCCTGGAGGTCCCAACCGAGTTGCTTGAGCTTTCGCCAAGCTCTCATGGCGATCGCGGCGTTTTCGGATTGGTGTTTGCCGAGCATCCTGAGGGTCGCAGGTTGTTCGAAGTTCGTTTGCTTTCCGTCCGGAAGTTCTGGATATTCCGCGTAATCGAGTCTGGCCCGAAGGGAATCCGGATCGGGGGTCCATCGAGCGTCGAAATCCCGGCCCAATTGCAAAAGCTCGGACCCTTGACGTTGCGCCCGGGCTTGGATCACCTTCGAGGCCTCCGGGGTTCTGGCTCCGCAGATGACCGGGATGTTGGGCTTGATGATCCCGGCCTTTTCCCCAGCGATTTCGGCAAGGGTGTCCCCCAATTGGAGTTGGTGGTCGTAGCTGATGCTCGTGATGATGCAAAGCGCCGGCGAGCAGACGTTGGTGCTGTCTAAGCGTCCTCCGAGTCCGACCTCGATGACGTTGACCTGGGTCTTGTGGTTGCGGAAAGCCAACCAACCGATGGCGTTGGTCAGTTCGAAGAAGGTCGGTTGGCCATGTTGGCTGTCGCTGCAGAGTCGATCGGCCGCTCGGATTTGGTCGACGATTTCGACAAGTTCTCCAGGCTCGATGGCTTGGGAATCGATGGCGAAACGCTCTTCGAGGTCGACCAGATGTGGGGAGGTAAAAAGGCCGGTTCGCAGCCCGTTGCGGCGGAAGGCTTCGGCCAACAACCAACAGACGGAGCCTTTTCCCTTGGTCCCTGCGACATGGATCACCGGTGCTGCCAATTGAGGATTTTCGAGCAACTCCAAAAGATAAGCCATCCTGGCGAGTTGGAAGTTGTTTTGGGTGCAGGCGCGATCGGTCGATTTTTCGAAATTGACTCGGTCGAGCAGGTAGTGCAGGGTTTCTTGGTAGCGTCGGTCGGATCGTTGCATGTGCGGATTATAGAAACCATGGGGGTTTCGGCGATGCGCCGGCGGTTGTTTTTTCCTTGATTCAACGAGCTTGTCGCTGAACCGCAACCGGAATTTCATCGTAGTTCAGCCAATCCCTGGGGTCTGTCTGTTCTTTTCGGCCCCCAGACTACTCGTCCCTTTGACTTCAACCGTCGATTGATCCCATGGCAACCTCACTGGACCAGGAAAACCGGCCTTTGGCCCACGACAGCGATCCAACCCAAACGATCGTTGAAACCCGAAATCTAGGCAAAGTCTACCGGGACTTCTGGGGTCGCAAGAAAGTCCAAGCTCTGAAGTCTTTGGACTTGGAAGTCCGCCGGGGCGAAATCTTCGGGCTCCTGGGCCCCAACGGATCGGGCAAGTCGACGACGATCAAGCTGATGCTCGGTTTGCTCTTCCCGACCCAGGGCAGGGTGTTTGTCTTCGGCAAAGAAGCCACCGATGTTTCCAAGAACGAACGGATCGGGTATCTGCCCGAAGAATCCTACCTGTACAAGTTCCTCAACGCCGAAGAGACGCTCGATTTCTACGGCCGACTCTTCGACATTCCCGCCGACGTGCGCAGGCAACGCATCGAGAGCCTTATCAAGATGGTCAAGCTTGAGCATGCCCGCCGCCGACAGCTCAAGGAGTACTCCAAAGGGATGACCCGACGAATCGGTCTGGCTCAAGCCCTGATCAACGAACCGGAGTTCCTGGTGCTCGATGAACCGACGACAGGCCTCGATCCGCTCGGAACTCGCGACATGAAGGACTTGATTCTTCGCCTTCGCGACGAAGGGAAAACGATCCTGATGTGCTCGCACCAACTGGCTGACGTCCAAGACGTCTGCGACCGGGTCGCCATCTTGCACCAAGGAGAGCTCAAGGAGCTCGGTCGCGTCGACAGCCTTCTGAAGATCCAGGACCTTACCGAGATCCACGCTAGCGGCCTGACTGACGAAGCGAAGAATCAGATCCGTGAGATCATTGAAAAATCCGGTGGCAAACTCGATCGGATGGACAATCCGACGACCACGATGGAAGACCTGTTCCTCGAGATCGTCAAAGAGAGCGAGCAACGTCCGGGTCGCCGAGGCGGCCGAGGCGGTAACTAGTCCCTACTTCTCATCCCCGTTTGTTGCCTTTGATCCTGTTGCCTGCGATATCGCTCACGAGACCCTCTCATCATGCGGCTTAATCCCGATCATTTTTGGACCTACAGCGAATGGTTGTTCGAGAAAAACGCCTTGCGCGACGGCGCGATTCTCTCGGTGACTCTAGCCCTCCTCGGGTTTATCATCGGATACATCGTCTCGGTGTTCAAGTACGGTCCATCCGAAGGTTTCCTGCGAGTCTCGCAGATCATCGGCCAGCTCTTTACAGTCGATCTTCCTAAGCTCTCGTTTCGGCGAATCTACGCCATGGCGAAACTGGCCGTCAAGGAATCGATCCGGAAGAAAATCCTGGTCCTCATCGGGATCTTCATCGTCGCGATGATGTTCGCCGGTTGGTACCTCGATCCGGACGCCGATAGCCCAGCGCGTCTGTACTTGGTGTTTGTACTCACAGCGACGAACTATCTGGTGATCCTCCTGGGGCTCTTCATCAGTTGCTTTAGCATCCCTGCGGATATCAAGAGCCGCACGATCTACACGATCACCACCAAACCGGTCCGCCCCCTAGAACTCTTCCTCGGAAGGGTCCTCGGTTTTACGGCCATCGGTACGTTGGTCCTCGCAACCATGGGACTCTTGAGCTACGTCTTCGTCGTCCGAGGCCTCGATCACAACCATGAACTCGTCTCGATGGACCCGACGGAAAAGTCCGGGGAGTCCTCCTACAACAACCGACACCGCCACACCTTCACCCTGAACTCCGAAGGTCGCGGAACGACCAACGAAGTCAAAGGCCACCGGCACATCGTGACCAAGGTCGGTGATAAGGTCGTCATCGGAAGTCCCATCGATGACCTGACGGCACGGATCCCGATCTATGCAAAAAGTCTCGAATTCACCGGTCGCGACGGTGAGAAAAATGAGGGCTACAACGTCGGATACATGTCCGAGTACCAAAAGTACATCGAAGGCGATTCGCTCTCGCGTGCGGTATGGCGGTTCGAAGGGGTCCAACCCACCCTGTTCCGCGATGTGATCCTCTACGATTTGACCATCAGCGCGTTCCGCACCTACAAAGGGGATATCGTCACCCCCGTCGGTGGTCTGATCCACTTCCGTAGCACCGACGGCAAAGTCAAAAGCGAAGACGAACCTTTCAAGGTCAAGGAGTTCCAAGTCGATAGACGCTCGGTCCGCACCAAGCTTAAGGGATTCAAACAAGACGCCACAGGCAAGGACATCGCGACCGATCTGGATTTCTTCCAGGACATCGCTCCGAACGGAAGCTTTGAAGTGGTCGTTCGCTGCCAAGACCGAGGACAGTACCTCGGGATGGCCGCTGCCGATATCTACCTGCGTCCTGCCGACTTGCAGTTCTGGTGGAACTTCGTCAAAGGCTACATCAGCATTTGGTTGCAGATGTTCATCGTGATCTGTTTCGGGGTCATGTTCTCGACGTTCCTGTCCGGTCCGGTTGCAATCATCGCGACGGTCGCCGCCCTGGTCCTTGGCTTCTTCGGTTTCTTCGTCGATAACTTGGTCACGACCACCTCCAAAGGAGGCGGTCCGATCGAGTCGCTCATCCGATTGCCTACCCAAATGGGCTCCCAAATCGAAATGGAGCTCGGCAACGAGACGCTTCAAAACGCCATCGCCTCCGCAGACCGAGGGATCCTCCTGGCCGTCTCGCAATTGAAGAACGCCGTTCCGAATTTTTCCCAACTCGATACGTCCAATTTTGTGGCCTACGGTTACAATCTGTTCGGAGGGTTGCTCGCTCGGCACCTGACGATCGCCTTTGGCTACTTTGTGTTGACGGCCTTGGTTAGTTACTTCTTCCTCAAAACGCGGGAGATGGCAGCGTGAACAATCGATCTCTTAGTCGGAAAATCATCTATATCCTCGCGATGGTGGCTTTGCTCTTCCCTCTGTTCTACCTAGGGAAGCCACCGACGAAGGGGTCCGGTAAGATCGCCGAACTACGAAGCCGCTACTCGATCGGCCAAGCGGACCTTGGGAAACTTGATCCGGCTAGCGAAAGCATGAAACTCGCTACCCTCGGTATGCGGGGTATCGCAGCGAGCATCCTGTGGATGCAAGCCGACCACTACAAGGAAGAAAAGTACTTCGACCGCTTCAGCGCAACACTCAACCAAATCGCGCTGCTCCAACCCCACATGATCAGCGTCTGGCAACACCAAGCCCACAACCTGAGCTACAACGTCTCGCCCGAATTCGAAGACTACCGCCAACGCTACGAATGGGTCAAAAAGGGAATCGACTACCTCGTCAAAGGAACCAAATTCAACGCGAGAAAACCGATCCTTCAATACGATTTAGGTCAGTATGTCGGTGCCAAGATGGGCAAAGCCGACGAAAAACTCCAGTACCGCGAACTTTTCCGAAACGACGATGAGTTTCATAAATACTTCGTCGAACAAGGTCTCAACGCCAAATCCGATGACGCTCTGGGACCAGACCGTAAACCCGATAACTGGTTGGTCGGAAAACAATGGTTCGAACAAGCCTACCAATTGGTCTCGGCCGGCATCGCGATCAAAAAATCTCCCCACCTGCTCTTCAGTTACGGACCGCTTTGGCAGATGTACCACGGCGAAGCCATCGAAGAAGAAGGCGTCCTCGATGAACGCGCCAAATTCGTCTGGGAGAAAGCTAGCCGCGAATGGAAAGATTTCGGTAACCGTGAATTGGCAACCACCGGCTATGTCCCGGTAACCCTCGGAAGTATCGATACGGCGCGCAAAGACGTCGAGCGACTCCAACGCCAATTCATGGACATGACCAGCGCCGGTCGCGACAAAGTCATCGAAGTCAAAAAAGCAAAATACGGTTCGAACAACCCAAGCAAAGCCAAGGCCTTCGAGAAACCCGATGACCAACGGACCACCGAAGAACGCATGTGGGCCGCCGAGTTCCAACTGGCCGTCGAACCGACCTACCAAGAACTCGCCAACGAATTACCCCGCGACCAGCAAATCAAAGCCCTCGAACTGGCCGTCCAACTCGGCGCAGCCGAAGAGTACGCCAAGTCGACCAGCTCCCTGCGAGACCAAGTCAATTACTCCTACTGGGAAACCCGAGCCCTGGCCGAACAACAGCAGATCATGGTCGACGCTCGTCGCATGATCTACGAAGCCAATAAACTCATCGATGTCGCCGATATCAAAGGCGCAGTCGAGAAGTACGAAGAAGCTTTCGTCCGATGGGATAAAGTCTTCCGCTTCTACCCTGTGATCATGACCGAAGATGTCGGCGGGGATGTCCTCAAAGCCATCAACCGTTACAAGAAACTCATGGATGAAGACGTCGACGAGCGTTTCGTTCTCTACGAGTTCATGCTCTTCCGACGCGCCTACGACGGTGACTACCTCGACTTCAGTATCGAAAAAACCCTTTCGGAATGGAACGCCAACGCAATAAAACTCGGGAGCCCAGAAGACTTCTTCAGCACACCGCTGGCCAAAGCCTACGGCATCTCCGACAAGTCCCCAAATCCATCCCCCGGTGACTCTCCGAGTGTTCCTGCCGAACCTAAGGCTGCCGAGCCGATGCCTGCTGAGCCGATGCCTGCCGAGCCGATGCCTGCCGAGTCGCCCGAACCTCCAAAGTCTGATAGTCCAAGCAGCTCCAGTAGCTCGATCAGTCCAACCGCACCGGCCCGTCCACCCGCCCTGGAGAACCCTGGTTCGTAACGTCGCTCTTTAAGAGCGTCGAGGCAAACCGGCAACCTTATGGGGTATCAAGACCGAGGGTATTACCAAAGCGACCAAGACCTTGATTTGCGGCCAGGCTGGAACCAACAATCGGCCGTCGCTCAACTGATCATCCTCAATGTGATCGTCTTTGTCGTCAATCTGCTCTTTGGCAACCCTTCGCTCACGAGCCAAGGCTCGGTCAACGAAGCCCTTGCCTTGGGCTCCGATACGCTCTGGAAACCGTGGTTATGGTTCAAGACCATCACCTATGCGTTTGCCCACTCGTCGACCAACATCGGCCATATCTTCTTCAACATGCTGAGCCTCTACTTCATGGGCCGCTCGGTCGAGGCTCGCTACGGTCGGACCGAGTTCTTCAAGATCTACCTCCTGGCGGCGCTTTTCTGCGGCGTCGGCTCGATGATCTTCCGTGGACTTGGATCCGATTCCGCAACGGTTCTTGGTGCCTCGGGCGCCGTGCTGTGCATCTCGATGCTCTTTGTCTACAACTATCCCAATGCGACGGTCTACTTCATCGTCTTTCCGATGCCCGCCTGGGTCCTCGGGGTGATCTTTGTCCTCACGAATTTCTTTTCGAGCTCCGGACCCGGTATCGCCTACGACGTGCACCTGCTCGGGATCCTCTTTGCCACCATGTACTTTTTCCTCGGTTGGAGTTTCACCAAGCTGCAGGATCCCCGCCAAGGAATCGAGTCGATTCAACGATGGTGGAAAAGGCGCAAGTTCAAGCTTCATCCCCTAGACGACGATGCGTCGCTGAGCGACCAAGAACTCGAGGCCAAGGAAGCCGACCGCATCCTTGAAAAAATCCACGCCTCAGGCAAAGACTCTCTGACGGGTCGCGAAAAGAAGTTCTTGGAGAAATACTCCCAAAGCGTTAGAAATAAAAAGCGGTTGGATTCCTAGCCGCGTTGAACCAAGTTTCATTCCTCGTTGGAGTTGGTCAGTTTTCATGTCGAGTCCAGACTCTCTGTTCCCCGTTCTACGTCGCGATATCGCTGGGCAATCGATCGAGTCGATCGTCCAACAGTACGGTACCCCATGCTACATCTATGACATGGCCACGATCGCCAAAAAGGTCGCCGATCTGAAGGCCTTCGATGTCATCCGTTACGCGCAGAAAGCCTGTTCGAATATCGCGATCCTCGATCGCTTGCGACGTCTGGGTGTAGTCGTCGATGCGGTCAGTGCCGGCGAAGTCCAACGCGCGCTGTCGGCAGGATACGACCCACGGACCAATCCCCACTCGATTGTCTATACGGCCGATGTGTTCGACCACGAAGCCCTAGCGATCATCAAAAAACTAGGACTGCACGTCAACTGCGGTTCCCCTGACATGATCGAGCAACTCGGACGCGCCGTTCCAGGCTCGAGCGTCACCCTGCGGATCAACCCCGGGTTCGGTCACGGCCACAGCCAAAAAACCAATACCGGCGGCCCGCAATCCAAGCATGGGATTTGGCACGACCAGATCGACGAATGCCTACGCCTGGCCGACCTGCACAACATCGTCATCACCGGCCTCCATATGCACATCGGCTCGGGTACCGACTTGGAACACCTGTCCCAAGTCTGCGATGCACTCGAGAAGATCGCCCTGCAGATCGGACGCACTCTGACGACCATCAGCGCCGGAGGCGGACTGCCTGTTCCTTATCGCCAAGGCCAAAGCTACGTCGACCTGGATCGCTATTACCATCTTTGGGACCAAACCCGCAACCGACTCGCCTCGGTGTTCGGACATCCACTCCGTCTGGAAATCGAACCGGGCAGGTACCTCGTCGCCGAGAGCGGCTTCCTGGTCGCCGAAATCCGCTCGGTCAAAAAGATGGGCGAGAATACGTTTTATCTGCTCGATGCAGGTTTCAACGACCTGGCGCGCCCGATCCTCTACGGTGCCTATCACCCGATCTCCATCTGCCATCGAGGTCACCAGCCATCGGACAAAGAACTTATCGAGGTCGTCGTCGGTGGGCCCCTGTGCGAAAGCGGTGATATCTTCACCCAAGAAGAAGGAGGCTTCGTCGCCAAACGGCAACTCCCGGTGGCCAAGGTCGGGGACTTGCTGGTCCTCGAAGTCGCCGGTGCGTACGGTTTTGTCATGTCGAGCAACTACAACGGCCGGTTCCGAACCCCCGAATTGCTCATCGAAAACGGCTCAATCCACTGCATCCGCGCCCGGGAAACCTACGACGATCTGATCCGAGGCGAGCAGATCCCTCCTCCACCTAAGGCCTGAATTCGGGGTAACCTCCCGAAAAAGTGGAACTTCAACGCCCAGGGCTTGACCCCAAAAGATTATATTGCAGAGACTCTGGCCCATCGTGGTCCAGTCAGGTCGATCGTCGCGTGAATCCCCCAACCCGTCATTTGACAGGAGCACCGTATGTCCCCCAGATCCTTCCTCAGTTCCCGTAAACTTCTCGCAGGTATCGTCGCTATGGCCATTATGTCCGCCGGTTTCGCTGAAGAAACCAACCAGCCAGCTCCACCTGCCTTGGCCTTTAGCATGAAGAACATCGACGGCCAATCGGTCGACTTGAGCAAGTACGAAGGCAAGGTCGTCCTGTTTGTCAACGTCGCCAGCAAGTGCGGCTACACCAAGCAATACACCGGCCTGCAACAACTCCACGAGAAGTACAGCTCCAAAGGACTTGCCGTCATCGGAGTTCCTTGCAACCAATTCGGTGGCCAAGAGCCAGGCTCCAACGACGAGATCAAGCAGTTCTGCTCGAGCAAGTACAGCGTCACGTTCGACATGCTCGATAAGGTCACCGTCAACGACGATGCCAAAGGCAAAGCCTGCCCCCTGTACGGCTACCTGACGGGAGTCGAAACCAAGCCCGTAGGCAAAGGCAACGTCAAATGGAACTTTGAGAAGTTCCTCGTCGACCGCAAAGGAAACGTCGTCGGACGCTACGGCTCGGGTGTCGAGCCCATGTCGGCCGAACTGACCGCAGCGATCGAAAAGGCACTCGGCAACTAGTCCCTAGTGCGTCTTTTGCGCATCGTCTGAAATCGCAATCGCAATCGCAAAGCCGGGGTGACCAAAATCACCTCGGCTTTTTTGTCTAACAGTCTGCGGTGGCTTCAGGCTCCGATCGATTGGGGACAATCGATCTACCATCAGTGTAGAGCCATTGTCCCCAATGGCTCCGCACGAGGCGCAAGCCGCGGCGTCTTACGGCTGTTTTGGCTGTTTCGTCTAACAACTCGGGGACTGTCCCCGGGTTTCTCAGGTTTTACAGGCTGCGGTGGCTTCAGGCTCCGATCGATTGGGGACCATCGATCTACCGTCAGTGTAGAGCCATTGTCCCCAATGGCTCCGCACGAGGCGCAAGCCGCGGCGTCTTACGGCTGTTTTGGCTATTTCGTCTAACAACTCGGAGACTGTCCCCGGGTTTCTCCGGTTTGCTCCGTCGGGCATAATTGCCCCAACTTACCCTAGCGGCATTCAACAAGTTTTCGTTCAGCAAAAATCCAGCCCAGACGGAGCTGCCAATCCTATGAGCCAACGCGGAGTCCTTTTCAAGCGGCAGCTCTTTACCGTCTTGACCCTGAGCCTCGGGGTCATCCTAGCGATGCTCGCCATCGGATCGCTCTCTTGGCTCGCAGGTTTGCCCGAATGGGGAAACTCAACCTACCGCAGTTGGTTGGCCATCGAGAATGTCCTTGCAAGCCTCGCTATCGCGATCCTGATCTTCCATCGACAACCATCGCTCCATCCGTACGAACGACCCTTGCCCAGCTACCGGCACACCTCCCTGGCCGGCAACGCATCGCGCCAAATCGGATGGTGGAGCCTATGGCTCCTAGCCTACCTGATGTTCACGATCCCGATCCTCCTGCAGTACCCCAACTGGCGCTGGCTCGGAATCCCCCGCGCGGCCTTGAGCCTATGGTGGCTGGCCGATCTGTGCATCGCGGGTTGGGATCTGTTCCATGATGCGGGTCGATTGCAAACGCGCGATCCTCGCACCCCGGTGGTCCACCAAACCCTCCTAGAAAAATTCCTGCGTGTCCAGCGCTCGGTCCTCTCGCTGGCCGTGTTCCTCCAATGCACCCTTTCGACGATCGCAACGAACAGCTCGCCGGTCTGGCTGACCTACCTGTTCTGCTTGATGCTGGTCCTGGCCGCTCTGACGCTCCGGACCATGTACCAACCCTTCGATCACCGATCCCTGTTTGGCCAAAGCTTCCTGTTTCTATTTCGTTGCATCAATCGGTTCTGGGTCTGGCATGAGTTGCCCAAATGGGTCGGCATCGCCAACCTCGCTGCCCTGCGCGAGGAACTGCGCATCTACAACCTGCACAGCACCGCTCAAGACCGAATCGCCGTGACGGATCCCACCGGACTGATCTCACCGGTACCTAGCCTCAATCCCAACCCGAATACCAGCCTCCCCCAGTGCCCCTTCTCGGGCCTCTGGCGGACCCCCGAGGGGAGTTTCAACGATCCTCAAAACCCGACCATGGGGATCGCGAGCCAATCTCCACCAGGAACTCCCTCGACCGAATTCACGCAAAGCCATCCCGATGCCCGCTTTGGTCGAAACATGCCCTTCGAATCGCTCGAACCCCCACCCGATGCCAACTCCCGATTGCTCTGCCCGAACCCCCGCATCGTCAGTTGCAAGCTCCTGGCCCGCGATCCCCAACGACCCGACAGCACCCTCTACGCCCCAACGATCAACCTTCTGGCCGCCGCTTGGATTCAATTCCAAACCCACGGTTGGTTCAGCCACGGCACGCCCAGGGCAACCGCCGATGCACCCCCCTTCGAGATCGATACCCGAGAGGACCCCGAGCACGATCGCTGGCCCGATTCTCCCATGCGAGTCGAGCGGACACGATGCGATCCGACCCGACGACCCCAAGACCAACAGAACGCCCCCGAGACCTTCGTCAACTCCGAATCGCATTGGTGGGATGCATCGCAAATCTACGGCGCTCAAACCTGGAGAACCGACTCGCTGAAAAACCAAGCTTGCCCCTACCTCCAAACGGTGCATGCCCCTACCCCCTCGGGGGATGCCAACACCGGATTTTTTGATAATTGGTGGTTGGGCCTGAGCCTCCTGCACGAACTGTTCGTCAAGGAGCACAACGCAATCTGCGATGCGCTCGCCGCACAGTATCCGAACTGGTCGAGCGAACATCGGTTTCAAAAAGCCCGCTTGATCAACGCCGCCCTGATGGCAAAAATCCACACGATCGAATGGACGCCGGCCATCCTGGCCAACCCCATGCTCGAAAAGTCGATGAACGCCAACTGGTTCGGCCTATTCTCCGATCGGGTCCTCGATGCCTTCGGTCGACTCGGCCTGAACGAAGCCTTCTGGGGGATCCCCGATTCGGGAATCAACCACCATGCGGCCCCCTACAGCCTGACCGAGGAATTCGTCGCCGTCTATCGGATGCATTCCCTGATGCCCGATTCGATCACTCTCAAAAGCCATAAGAACCCAGACAAAGTCCAACTCTGCTCCTTGGAGGTGGGACAAGGTGCGGTGGGCCAGGAAGTCGAGTTGAAGCTCTGGGAGTCCTTCTGCGACGAGGAAGTCCTCTACTCGTTCGGTACCGAACTACCCGGTGCTCTGAGCCTCAACAACTACCCGAATTTCCTACGCCGCTTTCGAAAACCCGTTACCGGCGAACTCCTCGATCTTGCGACCATCGATATTCTGCGCGATCGAGAACGTCAAATCCCCCGATACAACCGCTTCCGAACCGAACTGAGGATGAAACCCATCCGTTCCTTCAACGAGTTCAATTCCCCTCAAGACCAAACCATCGCTGGCCGTCTGCGCGATGTCTACGGAACCCATCCCGATGGCTCCGACAAAGTCGATGACCTCGACCTGCTCGTCGGCACCCTGGCCGAAGCAAAACCCGAAGGATTCGGGTTCAGCGATACGACCTTCCGAATCTTTATCCTTATGGCATCGCGCCGACTCAAAAGCGATCGCTTCACCGCCCAAGACTTCACTCCCGATGTCTACACCCAACTCGGACTCGACTGGGTCAACAACAACTCGATGAAGGATGTGATCCTAAGGCATCATCCCGACCTAGCCGCACCGATGTTCGGTACGACCAATGCCTTCAAACCATGGCGGTAATCTGGCGAAACTTTGACGCCCAGGCCTGAGTCGAACCCGAAGCCAATTTTGTTGAACCCGCAGCCAATTTTGTTGAACCCGCAGCCAACGGCGAGGAAGCCTTACCCAGCCATCATTTTCGGAAAAATCGGACGAGTTTGACATCCGCGCAGGCCGATAAAGGGAACCGGAAGTGTTCCCACGCTCCTGGAATTCCGGAATTCTGGAATTATCGAATCCGGAGCGGCATTGCCCGAAGGATCGATCTTATGCTCGCCTACCCCCGCCGACCAAACCGACATGTGCTGCGCGTTCTAGGGGCTCTGACGCTCGGGGCGGCACTGCTCCCGACCCCTTGCGCCAACGCGCAAGGAACCGTGGTCTCCAAAATGGCCGCTTGGGCCAAGGGTCACGGCAAGCCACCGGCGACCAACCAAGACCGAACGCTCGAGGAACTCGCCAAAAACGTCGATTGGCTCGAACACCATATCAACCAATGGGGCAGCGTCTCCTCGAAAGCCCCCGACGTCTGGGGCGAGGCGAGGTTGACGCAGTATCGGCGAGAGGTCGAAGAGATCCTCTCACCGCTGCGCAACGGATTCGACCCAAACCGAATCTCCGGAGCCCAGCAAGTCAGCGACTCGGCGCTGCTCTCGGTCGCCCTGGCCCTGCAAAATCAAACCGTAAGCGGCGGCGTCGCAGCCCCTGCGATCACCGTCAACTCGATCGCCAATACCGGATCGCCCCCCGACGGGAGCGCCAATGTGACGCTCAGCAATTCGCTCCCCGAAGCGACCAACCCATTTACCCTGGAAACCAAAGAGTTCCTCGGAAAAACCCTCGGGCTCGAACAAACCCAGGAAATCGATCAGTTGGTTCGCTACATGCAACACCTGAACCAACATCGGCGGATCAACGAAGGGGATGATACCGCCGACGCACCGGGATACTCGCTCAATCTCGTCCGCGTGCCTGTGTCCCTGCTGCCCGGCTCGATCACCAAACGTGGCTACGGCGCCGAGATCACCTACACGGCCAAACCCTACCTCGGACCCGACCTGCTCCCGATGACCTTTCGGGACATGGTCCTCAACGACCTGACCGACCAACTCTCGGTCCCCTTGGTCAAGTTCATCAACAGCGATCCCAACGGCGCTGACAAAATATGGGAACTGGCCAAAAGGCTCGGCGATGACTTCTCAGCCCAAAAACTGATGGATCTATTGGAGCAAGGCGAATTGACCTTCGGCAGCTTGCCGTCTACACCTCGCATTCAAGCGTTGGTCGATAGCATCAAGAACCCAAGAGGGAACAAGATACCTAGCTCGTTCGAAAACCAAACGGCCAAAAGCATGGCTCGCAGCATGCTCGGCCGCACGTTTAGCTCGGTGTGCGCGATCTCCTTTTCCGGCAACCAAACCCGACGCGGACAACAGCCCTTTCCCCCAACCCAAATCATCGATGTCTATGGCCTCGATGAAATGCTCGAAGTGGCTGTCACGGCTCTGAAAGGTCTCCGCGAGGATGTTCCTAACCGACGGGTCGTTCACCTGACGGATGTCCAAGCGTTCCTCAGAGAGGAACTCACGGCGGCGATCGAACTGGTCTACTCGGAGAACATGCGCCAGTGGTGGGACCGCGAATCGACGGGCGAGAAATCGCTGGTCCATCTGATCCGACTCCGCAAGGTCGACGAGATCGCCGAGCTGCGCAAAGAGTTCCTTCTCTCGATCTCAGGCGACGAATCCCAAGACGTCACACGCTCGCTGGCCTGGTGCGTGTTGGTCGACTCGCTCCTGCTGAACGAACGGCTCAACGACGATATCCGCGAGACGACAGGTACGCGTCCATCGAATTTTTCGCACCCATGCTGGCTTGCCTTCTTCGGACCCGATCCGAGCCCCGAAGCCCGCGATACTTTCGCTCGCTATGTGCAACTCCGCTGGCCGGTGCGGGTCTTTGCCCTCGACCCCCAAGTCGATCAACAGAGCATCGCCGATGCCTCGTCGGTCATCCGCCAAATGCAATTGGCCGTCGTCCTGGGATTCTCAAGCGGGAACCTCGGGCTCTCGACCGCCCTGGACACGATCCGAAAACTCCAACGCGATCGCGCGACGATCGATCTGAACCGAACCGCAATCGCCTTCGGACAAGGGGACGATACCTTCGGCTGGCGATTCCAACCCCGTTTCCAAACCCCGCCGGTCGAGAGCAACGCCAAGGTCTTTTTTCGCGACTTGGTCATCGGAGGTCCTACCGATCGACAACTCGAACGCAGCAGCGAAATCGAACCGGGGATGCGCGAATGCACGGCCATCATCCTCATGCCCTCGTTCGTCCCGTACGTCTCGTTCGAAACCCACGGCCACTGGTTCAAACTCGATAACCCAGGACATACCGGCACCTCGGTCCAAGAGGACGTCCACCTGAGCCGAGCGATCAAACAGATGCAAGACCGCGCTGCAATGTGCATCCGCTGCGCGCACCTGTACCGCGATGGACAGGTCGAACGGGTCATGGCCCGCGTCGAACAACTCGAAAAACGTCTCCCGCTCCAAACAATCTCCTGCCAAGTCCCCAACGAAAATACCCACGGTGGCTTCGAACTGTTCTGCAACGGCACACGCCAACTCTCCCCCGAAATCACCGGCTGGTATGGCTCCCCAGGATACAACCCCGAGTCGGGCGCGGATTTCTTTATCTCAGGGGATAACTTCAGTATCAAACAAACCCACCTGATCGCCGGCAATCAAGTCATCGCTCCCGAAGAGTTCTCCCTGATCTCCCGACAGATCCTCCAAGTCCGATTGCCCAAAGGACTGCCTGTCATGAAGGATACCCGCCTGCTCGAACACAACAACGAAAAGATCGCAAGCGACCAACAGTACGATGGATACATCGATGTCCAAGTCGCCACACCTTACGGCGTCAGCGCCCACTTGCTCCTGCCGGTCCTCCGTGCCGAAGTACCCGAACCGATCTCCGAATGCCCTCCGTCGGCACCGACGATCGAAGATGCGAACATGACGCTCGAACTGATGCGCAACACCAGAAACGGCTTCGATGACCTCCTGGCCGAAAGCCCTATGCTGCCGGTCATCGAACTCCCAGCCAATACCATGCCTGGAGTCCCCAAATGCAAAGTCCACCTCTACCTGACCCACGGGACGGCTCGCCTGACCCCCGTCGAGTTTGCGAACGTCCCTCGCTCGAGATCCAAAACGGGCTTCCAAATCCCAGCCGATTCCTTCCTGGCCTCGACCAGCGGAAATGGAAAACTCCTGAGCGAGATCAAGCAGTACGCCAGTTTCCTCGATAGCCACGGCAAAATACCCGACGAAGGAGGGGTGATCGAATTCACCGCCGAGTACTCGCTCGAAGACGACAACGCCGAGCTGCCCGTCGAAGGCTCCTTTCCGATGATCGTCGAAATCGCCCCAAAACAAGATGCTGCGAAAAAGTAACGCAGCGACACGGAACGGACGTTCCCCCTGAAACCTCAACAGCGTGTTTATGGGAGTGCGCGGTGGAATATTGGTTCTCAGCCCCGAGGGAGGCACTTCTCAGCCGGTGTGCATAAGCCCAACGGACTTGAGAAACCACCCCAACAATCCTCAAACAGCCATCGAGTACCAGCAGGACTCTCGCAGCTAGCCCGCCGAAGACCCAAAGGACTCCCGCAAGATCTCCGGACACAGCTCGCCGTATCGGAACGAGCGTCCCGTCCGCAGATTGACCAAGGTGATCATCGCGGGCGCAAACAACCCCGGATCGACCTTGTAAAAATCGTACTCATATTCCCGGAACGTCTTCGCAAACGGTTTCCCAAAGTCCTTGCTCGCCAGACTCGGGACCCGAGCTCCGATCGTCTCGATCTGCTCGTCGCTCGCATCGACCCACAACGTCACTTGCCCCCCGTAAAGGATCGCGTCGTTGGTCCGCCCAATCCCCTCGGCAAAGTCCTTGGCCATCGGCGGGATCGGTGCCGTCCCATGCGCTGAAATCACCTGCCTAAGATCAAACCCGAGCTCATGCAATTTATGCATCGCTGTCTCGATCGATCGCGCGACGACCTGGATCACCCCTGCCAAACTCCGAGTCGGTGCGACGCACAGCGTCACTTGCTCGATCCCGACCCCGCACTCCTGGGCGACCATCGCAACGATCTCCTCGGACGGGATCTGATCGCATTCCAAGACCCCGACAGCACAATCCCCCGAATCATGAACCCCGAGATGCTCAAGCACCTCCTCGCGGCCACGCTTGGCTCGCATCGGCCCCGATCCCATCGCAAAGAACTTCCCCTGCGCCACTTTCCAACCCGCATACTGAGCGGCCATGCAAGCCCCCGTCGGATCATCCGTCGTGACCTGCAGCATCGGACCTTCCCACAACCCGCGATCGGCAGGCACGACGCGGATATCCGCAAGGTCGGCCATGCAGATCCGCGCCAAGAGCAACCCGGCCTGGATCCCACCCGGTACCCCACATCCAAAATCGAGCACTCGGCCAGCCCCTCGGCGCGGTGTGCAATCCGCGATCCGCAACGGACCGAGCTCAGGAAGTACGTGCTGGTCGATCAATCGCTTGGCCGACGTGTTGATGGACAGTGACAAGTTACTTGTCCTTTTCGGTCTTCTCTTTTTCCGATGGGTCCTTCTGCGGAGATGCACCACCAGCCTTCTCGAGGATCATCGCTCGCTTGACCATGATCGGCTCAAGCGGAACGTCGCTGTTCCCCTTGACCCGACCGGTCTTGCTCTTGGCGATCTGATCGACGACCTCTTCCCCCTTGACCACCTTCCCAAAGACGCAGTAGCCAAAATTGTCCTGGGAAAAACGGCGGTCCAATGACCGATTGTACTTCAAGTTGATGTAGAACTGCGACGTCGCACTGTGAGGAGCAGGCGTCCGAGCCATCGACAAGGTCATGCGCTCGTTCTTCAAGCCGTTGCCAGCCTCGTTCGCGATCGGGTCATCGGTCGGCTTCTCTTTCATTTCGGCAGTCATCCCACCACCCTGAACCACGAAGTCGGCGATCACTCGGTGAAAAACCGTCCCGTCGTAATGCCCTTTTTTCGTGTAGCTCAAGAAATTGGCCACCGTCGCAGGTGCCTCCTTCTCGAACAACTCCACCTCGATGTCCCCTTTGGTCGTCTCAAAAAGGACATGCGGATTCTGCGCAAAAGCCACCGAACTGAGCCCAACGCTCGCCAAAACCAACCAACCAAATAACTTCGTCATGGACTTTCTCCTGCCGTTTGCCTGTGTATGCCGTTAGATGGTTCGTTATGATACCCCCTACGGTTCACCCAATCGACGGCTAATCATCCAAAATTCGATCTCAAAAACACCATTCTCCTTAGCTTTCTTCCACCGCAATCGATCCCCCCCTATGCTTTCTCAACTCCCCCTTCAGCGAACAGCTCTCCACCTCGCATGGCCTGCAATCAGCTTCGCAGCACTCGGCTTCGCAGCGATCGGCTCTGCCCAGCTTGCACTTGCCCAAGACCCCCCGCCGCGCGTGCGATCCCCCATGACCATCGCCGAACGATCGAACTTCCTGGCCACCTCCCGCGAAGCCGATGTGCTCGAGTTTTTCGAGAAGCTCACCGTCGGACAGTCGATCGCCAAACTCGTTCCGGTCGGACAGACCCACGAACAACGGTCCCTGTGGTCCTTGGTCGTCTCCAAAGAAAAGACCAACCCGCTGCCTCTTGCCCAAGACGATCCGCGAATCGTGATCACCATGATCGGCGGAATCCACAGCGGCGAATGCGACGGCAAAGAAGCCCTCATGGCCCTGGCCCGCGATGTGGTCCAGGGTGCCAAGCCCGCTTGGCTCGAGAACGCCGTGCTGGTCTTCCTCCCGAACTTCAATGCCGACGGAAACCAACGGGTCGGGCCTATGCACCGACCGGGCCAAGAAGGCCCCGCGCTGGGGATGGGAACCCGCGAAAATGCGTTCGGACAAGACCTCAACCGGGACTTTGTCAAACTCGATACCCAAGAAGTTCGCTCGCTGGTCCGCTTGCTCGATGCCTGGAATGCCGATGTGCTCATCGATGCACACACGACCAACGGCTCGCTCCATCGCTACGACATGACCTACGGACTGCCGCACAACCCTGCCGTCGATCGCGATACGTCGGACTGGTTGCAAAAGGAGCTCATGCCCGTCGTCTCCGCCAAAATGCAGCAACGCGATATCCCGGTCTTCCCCTACGGCAACTTCAACCGCGAGCATACAGTCTGGGAAAGCTACGGCTTTGAACCCCGCTACAGCACCGAGTACATGGCCCTGCGCGGCAAAATCGGGATCCTCGTCGAATCCTACTCCTATGCGACCTACCAACGGCGCATCGATGCCTCGTACGCTTTCATCGAAGAGTGCATCGATGCCCTCAGCGCCAATGCACCCAAAGTCCGCTCGCTGCTCGATAAGCAAATCGCTTCGCCACCGAGCGGCCTGTTCATCCAAGGCAAAATCGAACCCTCGGACCAACAAGCCAACGTCGCTGCCTACCGATGGCCCAAATCCACACCAACTGCCGAACCGAACTTCCCGTCACCCAAAGACCGCAGACGCATCGAGGAAATGGAGCCGACCGAATACAACGTCAAGCTCGCGGTCGATGGCGTCGGAACCCTTCGAGTCGACGCTCCGGCCTGCTACCACATCCCCCAAGAATGCTCGTGGCTCGCAAGCCGCATTCGACTCCACGGGATCCCGATGATCGAAGTCGCCGGCAACGCCTCTTGCCGCACGGAACGCTACCGCATCGCCACGCGCAAGGATCTTCCGGAGTTCCAATTCCGGAAAATGTCCAAATACGAAGTTTCGCTCGAAGCGAACCAGGAAACGCTCGGACCTGGATGGATCGTACCGACCGACCATCGCCTCGGCAAACTGGCAACCTATCTGCTCGAACCCCACTCCGAAGAGTCCTTGGCCATGTGGGGGTTCCTCGACCCGCAGCTCAAAGCCGGCTCGCTCTATCCGATCCGCCGATGCGATGCGTTCCCCCCCTTCGAACAACAACGCCCACTCCCTCCCCTGGCTTGGATGGACCTCAAAGCCGCCGACATCCAAGGCGAAGCGCTCACGATGGAGAAACTCTTTGAGCCCACGTCCAAAGTCGCCTATGCCGCACCCCCGAGCCCACTGCCCAAGTGGATGCCTCACGGGGAAAGCTATCTGGTCCGAAAGGACAACCGCTGGATCCATATCGATGCGGCCTCCGGAGCCATGCACCCCTGGGAAACCCCTCTGAAACTCGTCGAAGCGCTCGGCCGTTTGCCCGAGTTTGCCGACGGGGCAGCGACCCCCTACGGCCGGCAAATCGAGCTCTTCGACGACGGGCTCGAACAAGCCCTCGTGCAACACAAAAAAGACCTCTATTTCTACGACTTGCCCACCGACCAAGCCGTCCGGTTGACCGAATCTCCCGACGAAGACGAAGAGCTCCACGAACTGAGCCCCACCAAGCGGCATGTCGCTTTCGTCCGCGGCCAAAACCTCTATGCCGTCGATTGCAAAACCCGCCAATTGAAACAGCTTACCCACGACGGCGGCGGCGAAATCCTCTGCGGAAAACTCGACTGGGTCTACCAAGAAGAAGTCTACGGGCGAGGTCAATTCAAAGCCTACTGGTGGAATCCCGAAGGGACCAAACTCGCCTACCTGCGATTGGACGAAACCCCCGTCCCGAACTTTGTCATCGACGATGCGATCCCACCCGCTAAAGGCTTAGCCGCTCAGAGGATCGAGAACATGCGTTATCCCAAAGCCGGGCAACCGAACCCCAACGTCGAACTGAAGGTCGTCGACATCGCCACCGGGTTGATTCAAGACGTACCGCTGAGCATCGACGATCCCGCAGATCGGCTCGTCGTGCGCGTCGGATGGAAGCCCAACGCCGAAGGTCAAATCGTCTACCAAATCCAAAACCGAATCCAAAGCACCCTCGATGTGGTCCTTCACGATCTGAACACAGGAAAATCCCAAACCCTCGTCCATGAACAAGCCCCCACAGTTCAAGCCCCCACAGCCAAAGACAACGCAGTCCAAGACAACGCAGTCCAAGACAGCACAGCGGACTCGCATGGATGGGTCGATGTCGTCGATGTCCCGCGCTGGCTCCCCGACGGAAGCTTCGTCTGGTTGAGCGACAGCCAACAAGGCCGTAGGCACCTGTTCCATGTCGCGATGGACGGGACCAAGCGGCCTTTGACCCAAGGGGACTGGGACGTCAAAGACATCCTTTCGATCAGCGATTCGGGCAAGAGAGTATGGTTCACCGCGCACCGCAGCGCACCGACGAACACCGACGTGCTGCGGCTCTCGCTCGAGAGCGGAGAGATCGAGGACATGACAGGTCAGACCGGCTCGCATCGCGTGTCGGTTCACAGCACAGGGAGCTACTACTTGGACTCCTGGAGCGACCTGAGCAACCCGCCGCAGACCTGGCTCAAGGATCGTGCGGGGCAGGGGGTAAGGTTAGTCAGCGAGTACCGCAGCGATCGCTTCGATTACGTCCGGACCGCGCGTCCTGAGGCGGTCGAGATACCCGCTAGGGATGGGCAGAAACTCCAAGGGCTCCTGTATCGGCCCGCAGGGGGTTTCGATCCGGCCTCACAAGGCCGCATCCCGGTGGTGATCTACGTCTATGCCGGGCCGGCAGCCCCGACGGTCGAAAACTCCTGGACCCATCGCAGCGATTTGTGGCACCGGTATTTGACCGATCGAGGGATTGCGGTGCTCCTGTGCGACAACCGTTCGGCGTTGGGCAAAGGGAACTCCGACACATGGAAGATCTACAAGAACCTCGGCGCGCTGGAGTTGCAGGACCTAGAGGACACCGCCGCATGGCTGGCCAAGGAGCCTTGGGCCGACCCGGATCGGTTAGGGATATGGGGTTGGAGTTATGGCGGGTACTTCAGTGCGTATGCGATGACCCACAGCAAACTCTTTCGGGCGGGGATAGCCGGTGCGCCAGTGACCGACTGGCGAAACTACGACTCGATCTACACCGAGCGTTACATGAGCACCCCGCAAGCCAACCCAGAGGGGTACAAGAGCAGTTCGGTCGTCGAGGCGGCAGGGGATTTGCATGGCAAGCTCATGCTCATCCATGGCGAGATCGACGACAACGTCCACATGACCAACACCTTGCAGTTGGCCTATGGGCTCCAGAAAGCGGGCAAGCAATTCGAGATGATGATCTACCCCAAGAGCAGGCATGGGATCACCGATCCGCAGCAGGTGCAGCATCAGTTCGAGATGATGACCGACTTCTGGCTCCGCCACTTAAAAGCAACAAACGCCCAGCCTTAAATCCACCCTTGCCTCCCGTAGCATTGCCCCCCGTAGCATGGCCCTCCGAGGCCGTGCGTCCCGTAGCATGGCCCTCCGAGGCCGTGCGTCCCCCCCCCAATTTCCCCCCGTAACACGGCCCTCCGAGGCCGTGCATCCCAATCCCAATGCCCCTTAAAAACATCCCACTCCTAACAACCATCATCATCACCCTTTGGAGCTTCCTTGCCAAAGCGACCGAGCCCCAGCAACCACCCAACATCGTCATCATCTACGCCGATGACTTAGGGTACGGAGATCTATCCACTTACAATCCACAATCCGCCTACAGCACCCCAAGGATCGACCAGTTCGCAAACCAAGGGATCAAGTTCCTCGACGCCCACAGTCCCTGCACGATCTGCTCACCTTCGCGGTATGGACTCCTCTCAGGCCAATTGGTATGCCGAACTGGGCGCAAGCCCACCGCGTTCGAAGGCCCCGGCGGCCCAAGCTACCTTGCGCCCGGCGAATTGACCCTAGCGCAGATGCTCCAGCAACGCGGGTACCGGACGGGAGTGTTCGGCAAATGGCATCTAGGACTGACCTGGTTCGACCAACAAGGAAAACGGCTTGCGGGTGGTTTCCAGACCCCCATGCAGATCGACTATGTAAAGAGCACCCCGTTGGTCGACGGCCCCAACGCAAGAGGCTTCGACGAATCCTGGATCACTCCGAACTGCCCCACGACAGACCCTTTGTACATCTACATCCACAACGGCAACGTACCGGTCGGAGCGACCAAGCGACATCGCAGCGATTCGTTGCCGAATCTTGGGGGCAAGTGGCTTTGGGACAACGACGAGGGATGGATGGCAGAAGGCTACCGATTCGCCGACGCGGACTTGTTGTTCTTTGACAAGACCGCTGAGTTCATCCGTGCGCATCGCAAGCAAACGCCCGAAAAGCCATTCTTAGCAATCCTTTCGACACAGATCGCCCATGCACCGGTCCTCCCTGCCGAAGAGTTCCGCGGCAGCACCCAAGCAGGCCCGCGAGGGGACTTCGTCCGCGAGCTCGACACACTCACCGGTCGATTGCTCGATTTGCTCCAGGAGTTGAAGATCGACGAGAACACGCTGGTGATATTCAACGCCGACAATGGAGCAGAGACACTCCACACGCACTGGATGCGGACCGACCACCAACACGATCCGGCTGGGGGACTCAGGGGGATGAAGCGCGACGGATGGGAAGGAGGCCATCATGTCCCGATGATCATGCGCTGGCCCAGCAAGATCCCAGCGGGTCAGATATCGGACCAGATGATCAACACGACCGATCTTTTTGCGACGTTGGCATCGATCATCGATTTCGAGTTGCCCGACGAAGTCGCCGTCGACAGCTACGACATGCTGCCGGTTCTTTTGGGACGCCAGCCAGCGGATCGGCAGATAAGACCTTGGATGCTCACGCAGAGTTTTCGAGGGGAGTTTCAATTGCGAATGGGAAAGTGGAAGTTACTCGCGCATCGCGGATCAGGTGGCAACGACTACAGCCGAGGGGAGCTGCGAGGGTACGAGTTGCCCGAGGACGGTGTGGAAGCGGCGGGTCAGCTATACAATCTCGAATTGGATCCAGGCGAGACAAGGAACTTGTACAGAGCAGAGGAGGCACGAGTCGAGGAGATGATCGAGATCTTGCAGCGGACGACCGCGCCCAAGTCTGGGCGAACCGCCCCCGAGGGCCGCAAGCCCCTGCGATGGCAATAACCCAAACCCCGCGGGACAGTCCCCACGTTCTCAGCGAATGCTGTCAACAATGTCAACAATGTCAACAATGTCCACTGTCCACTGTCCACTGTCCACTGTCAATGCCGTCCAATGTCCATGACGTCAATGACGTCAATAACGTCAATAAACCACCCTCCCCACCACCAGCGGGCGTAAGCTCGCTTGATGCGTCGCCGCGTAGCGGTCGTCATCCGTGAGCAAGCCGCGGGCGATTGCCAGTACACGGCCACATCCCCTTCATGGGGGATTGAAGCAATTAGCCTGGTCTGCGGCGCAAACTTCTTCCAACAGCCAAACCACTAATCCACACTAATATTCGCCAATAAAGAACTCCCCCACTAACCGCTTGGCCCCCCTTCGCCCCAGGGCCCATTGGCTGGGGGAGCAAGGGGCTGCCGACAGACCTTCATAAGGCAAACCTAGAGCATCGCCCACAGCGGTCCCTAAAATACATCCAATGATTGCCTTCTCGTTCGACATCTCGATCTTTGCCCGCCTCGGTTCGAAAATTTGCGCTATTGGCATCATCCTCGTACTCGAAGATACGGCATCGAGTACGAGTACCATTTCATTGAGTACGAGTACGATAAAAGTCAAAACAGCGCAACTACAAAAGCCGCTGCCACAGGGGGCGAATCACATGCTTGCTCAAGGGAGCCACTGCCGCGCCGATCGCTAGACCTGCCATTCCCGCCAGCGCAGCGCCAACGACCCAGGCAACCATTCGGCCACCTATCGGCATCATCGATCCTACCGATGCACCGACATCCTTGATCCAATACTCCGGCCCGCTGAGCCCATATTCGGCCAGACTGTGCAGGATGATGCCGCCACCGACCCATAGCATCGCCAAAGTACCTATCAGACTTAGCGACGACAATACCAATGGCATCGTATGCACGACACCTCGACCGATCGCCGACCAGGGACGATTGCGCTTAGCCAGTGCGACTCCGAAGTCATCGGCTTTCACGATCAATGCCACCGTACCATAGACCGCGATCGTGATGCCCATTCCTACCACCGCCAAAACGATAGCTTTCATGGCCAAGGACGCTTCACCGACAGTCGACAGCGTGATCGCCATGATCTCGGCAGACAAGATAAAGTCGGTGCGGATCGCGCTTGCGATCTTCTCCCGTTCGAGCGATTCTGATTCGATTGCTTGTAGTGGCTTAGCCGTTTTTTCGCACGAATCCGCCACAAACAACTCGCGCACCTTGCCATAACCTTCATAGCACAAATAGGCACCGCCTAGAATGAGCAGCGGTAGGATCGACTTGCCTGCTGCCTTTGCCGACATCTTGACAACATCGTCGAGTGAGGCCGAAGCGATCTTGGCAAATGCTGCCACATCGTCAAACAATGCCAGAAGCCCAGAGGCCATAAATTCTCCTGGTAAT
>Ga0315902_10000701_pt1 | contig 56329 bp, 50 predicted proteins | sample LakEriMetagenome_9_FD_203523 | JGI IMG/M metagenome (GOLD analysis project Ga0315902, IMG submission 203523) | Freshwater fungal communities from buoy surface, Lake Erie, Ohio, United States - Buoy 12 MA117 | ecosystem: Environmental > Aquatic > Freshwater > Lake > Lake biofilm | place: USA... | reverse complement strand
CGCACCCGCACCCGCACCCGCACCCGCACCCGCACCGGCCCCGGCGCCGGCCCCGGTCGCCGCACCCCGCCCGCCCGCGCCCGGCGCCCGGCCTCCCTTCGGCGAGGTAGTCCGCGATGCCCGCCGCATCGAGGGGCTGTTCACACTCTGGCAGAAGGACGAGAAGCTCTGGCTCGAGATCGCGCCCGCGCAGTTCGAACAGCCCTTCCTGTTCGCGGTCTCGCGCACCACCGGCCTGGGCGAGCGGGGCCTGTATCCGCACTGGACGCTGATGCGCCACATCGTGGCCTTCCGCAAGGTCCACGGCAGCGTCCAGCTGCTCGCCCGCAACACCCGTTTCGATGCGCCGGGCGACTCCGGTATGGCGCGCACCGCGCGGCTGAGTTTTTCCGACAGCCTGCTCGGCGCTGCGCCGATTGCCAGTGCCGAGCATCCCGAGCGCCGCTCGGTGCTGATCGAGCTCTCGCCGATCCTGCTCGCCGACCTGCCGCAGCTCTCCCGCCAGCTCGAAGCGCAGTTCCGTGTCGCTTATGCCTTCGATCCGCGCAACGCCTTCTTCGGCGTCGTGCGTTCCTCGGCCACCGAAACCGTGGTGCCGGTGAGTGCTCACTATGCGCTTCCTCGCCTGCCTGCGTATGCTCCTGGCGCCGTGCCGCCGGGCGCACCGCCGCCCTCGCTGCCGCGCAACCTCGAGGATGCCCGCAGCTTCTTCGTCGATTACCGCTACAGCTTTGCCAGCCTGCCCGAGCCCGCGATGCGAGCGCGGCGCGCCGACCCGCGGATCGGCCACTTCACGGTGCCGCTGGTCGACTGGAGCGATCCGGCCGCGCCCGATCCCCGACGCCATGTCGTCACCCGCTGGCGGCTCGAGAAGAAGGACCCGTCGGCGCCGACGTCGGAGCCGGTGCGCCCCATCGTGTTCTGGCTCGACCGCAACGTGCCGGCGCGCTACCGCCCGGCGATCACGGCCGGCGTGCTCGAGTGGAACAAGGCCTTCGAGCGCATCGGTCTGCGCGGGGCTCTGCAGGTGCGCGACGAACCCGCCGAAGCGCCGATGCCGCTGGCCGACCTGCAGCACGCGTCGATCCGCTGGTTCGTCGACAATGACCCGGGCGCCCTGGCGATCGGTCCCTCGGTCACCGATCCCCGCACGGGCGAGATCATCGACGCCGATATCGCGATCTCCGACAACTGGGCCCGCTTCGCGCGCCGGCTGTCGGTCGAGCAGGTGCTTCCGGTGCAGGCGCATGCGCACGGCCCGCACTGCACCCACGCCGCCGACGCGATGGCCGAGCTCGACTTCGGTCTGGCGCTGCTCGAGGCGCGCGGCGAACTCGAGCCAGGCGGGCCGCAGGCCGAGGCCCTGGTCGCCGAGGTGCTCAAGGAGCTGACCATGCACGAGGTCGGCCACTCGCTGGGGCTGCGCCACAACTTCCGCGCCTCGACCGCGCATCCGCTCGCCCGTCTGGCCGATCCGGCCTATGCCCGCAGCCGGGGGCTCTCCGGCTCGGTCATGGACTACAACGCCTTCAACCTGCCGCTGGCGGGCGAGCCGCGCGGCCCGCTGGCCATGGACACGCTCGGCCCCTACGACTACTGGGCGATCGAGTATGCCTACCGGCCCCTCGATCCCGGGCTGGAGCAGGCCGAGCTCGCGCGGATCGCGGCGCGCGCCGGCGAGTCGGGGCTGGCCTTCGGTACCGACGAGGATGTCGCCGCCGGTTACGACCCGGCCACCAGCCAGCGCGACCTCGGCGACGATCCGATCGCCTGGGCGCAGCGGCGCTTCGCGCTGACCCGCGAACTCTGGAGCCGCCTGCGCGGCCGCCCGTTGCCCGAGGGCACGAGCTACGGGACGCTGAGGCGCGGCTTCGACAGCGGTCTGCGGCAGTTCGAGGTCGCGGCCGACCTCGCGGCGCGGCTCGTCGGCGGGGTCGGCTACGACCGCGCGGTGGCCGGCGATGCGCGTGCCTCCTTCGTGCCGGTGCCGGGTGCGAGCCAGCGCGCCGCGCTGTCGCTGATCGCCCGCGAGGCCTTCGCCGAGACCTCCTTCGCGATCGACCCCTGGCTGGTTGCGCGGCTGTCGCAGGATGCGCTCGATCGCGGCTATGCCCCGCCGGCGCTGCCGGGCTTGCTGCAGTCGGTGCTCGGCGTGCAGCGACGCCTGCTCGACCGGCTGATGGGCGATGCGGTGCTCGCGCGCATCCAGGAAAGCGAGGCCACGCTCGGTCCCGTCGACCGTTTCCGGCTGCCCGAGCTCTTCGACACGATGCGTGCCGCGGTCTGGTCGGAGCTGGGCCGCGGTGCCGACATCGGCGTGGCCCGGCGCATGCTGCAGCGTGAGCACCTGCGCAAGCTCAGCGGCCTGCTGCTGCGCCCGGCGAGCGCGGTGCCCGCCGATGCGCGTTCGCTGGCGCGCGCCGACGCGCAGCGGCTGAGCGCCGCGATCACGGCCGCGCTGCGTCGCCGAGGGCTGTCGCGCGAGGCGCGCGCCCATCTCGACGAGAGCCTCGCGAGCCTGCGCGATGCGTTGCGCGCGAGCGTGACCCGCGCGGCGGGCTGATCAGCCCGGCCATCCCGCCGCGGTGACGCCGCCTGTCATCGCGGCGGAACAGTCGGTGCGCCTGCTCGAGGCGGATTCCGCGGCGGCCGCGACCCTGTCAGGTTTCGCGTTCCGGGTCGCCGCGAAACGCGCGCAGGTCGTCGGTACGGTGTCTCAGTCGCTGCATCTGGCGCGCGTGCCGGCCCGCGGCACGGTCGGACGCCCCGCACGAGCCGATGACGCCCGCAAGTCGGTGGTCACGGCCACCGGGGTTCGGCTGGGGGAGTGATCTGCGATGGCTGCGCCCGGGCGCAGCCACCCTCCCATCGCGCGATCAGGCCGGATCGGTCGTGAGCCTGGCAGCGGTTCCGGCCGCGCGCACGGCGACCGTCGACCCGGCTGCAGGGATGGTTGTGACCGCAACCACTGACGGCAGCGCCGGGGCTGCCTCGAACACCGGATCGACGTCGAAGGCGATGTCGCCGTCGGGCTGCGGCTCGCCGGTGGGCCCCGCGGCGGCGAAGTCGAACAGTTCCCGGTCCATCAGGTGCGAGGGCACTACCCGCGACAGCGACGCGAAGATGTTCTCCACGCGCCCCGGGAAGCGCTTTTCCCACTCGCGCATCAGCTGCTTGATCTCGCGCCGCTTCAGATTCTCCTGCGAGCCGCAAAGGTTGCAGGGGATGATCGGGAATTCCCGCCAGCGCGCGTACTCGACCAGATCGGCTTCCTGAACGTAGGCCAGCGGCCGGATCACCACGTGCCGGCCGTCGTCGGACACCAGCCGCGGCGGCATGGTCTTCAGCTTGCCGCCGAAGAACATGTTGAGAAAGAAGGTCTCGAGAATGTCGTCGCGGTGGTGTCCCAGCGCGATCCGGGTGGCGCCGAGCTCGTCGGCCACGCGGTACAGGATGCCGCGGCGCAGGCGCGAGCACAGCGAGCACATCGTGCGCCCCTCGGGGATCACGCGGCGCACGATGCTGTAGGTGTCCTGGTTCTCGATGTGGAAGGGCACGCCGAGCGAGCGCAGGTACGCCGGGAGCACGTCCTCCGGGAAGCCGGGCTGCTTCTGGTCGAGGTTGACCGCGACGATCTCGAAGCCCACGGGCGCGCGGCTGCGCAGCGTCAGCAGCAGGTCGAGCAGCGCGTAGCTGTCCTTGCCGCCCGACAGGCAGACCATCACGCGGTCGCCCTCGCCGATCATGTCGTAGTGGGCGATCGCTTCGCCGGTCAGACGCAGCAGACGCTTGTGCAGCTTGTGGCGCTCGCGCGCGACTTTCTCGGGGCTCATTCGGGGCTCCTGCACGCGGGGGTCAGTGGCCCGGCTCGTCGCGAAAGCGCAGCACCTCGATGCCGACCGTGCGGCAATCGGGGTAGACATCGGGCTTTTGCGTGCTGACGCGCACCGCGCGCACCGTCGGGCGAGCCAGGCACAGCCCGACGATACCGTCGATCAGCGTCTCCTGCAGGTTGAAGTGTCGCGAGCGCGCAAGCTCGGCCACCGCCTGCCGGATGAAGTCGTAGTCGAGCACCTCGGCGACCTCGTCCTGGCGTGGCGTCGAGTGTTCGGCCGGCACGAACAGGTCGACGTCGATCAGCACGCGCTGCGGCGCTTCGCGCTCGAAATCGTGAAAGCCGATCGACACGTCAAGGGCGAATCCGTGCAGGAAGATGCGGCGGCAGCCGGCCAGGCGCGGGGAAAGCAGGTCGTTCACGGGGTCAGGGTTCCGTTCGGGGGTCGGACGTTCCGGTCAGGTACATGACATCGCGGGGGAGCGCCTGCAGGTGCTGCCCGCCGTCGACGGTGAGGTTGATGCCGGTGATGGCCGGCGCCTCGGCGAGAAAACACACCGCGGCCGCGATGTCGGCGGGGGTCGAGGAGCGGCCCAGCGGTGTGGCGCGATGCGCCTGCGCGAAGCTCTCGGGGCTCTGGTCACCCGAGATCATCGTGATGCCGGGCGACACCGCCACCACCCGAACCTGGGGGGCGAAGGCCATCGCCAGCATCGTGGTCGCGCTGGCCAGCGCCGCCTTGCTCAGCGTGTACGCGAGGAAGTCCGGGTTCAGGTTGTCGAGCTTCTGGTCGAGCAGGTTGACAACCACCGCCGGCGTTGCGTCGGCGGTGGTGGCGGGCATGCTCAGCCGCAGCGCGTGCAGCCGGCGGGCGAGCACCAGCGGCGCGCCGAGATTGGGGCCCACATGGCGGGCAAGCATCGCGTAGCTCGCGTTTTCGGGTCGGTCGGGCTCGAAACGGGAGGCATTGTTGACGACCGCATCCAGCGGTCCGAGTTGCGCGCAGGCGGCCTCGAAGAGCGCTTCCACCGCACGCTCGTCGGCGAGGTCGGCAGTCAGCGCCACCGCCCTGCGGCCGAGGGCTTCGATCGCGGCGACGGTCTCGGCGGCGTCGGCAGCCGACTGCCCGTAGTGCACCGCGACATCCCAGCCGGCACGCGCGAGTGCGAGCGCGATCTCGCGACCAAGCCGGCGCGCGGCGCCGGTGACCAGCACCCGACGGATGCGCGCGGGTGGCGGCTGGGAAGGCGCTTGCGCGCCGGCTGGCGAGGAGATGCTGTCCACGGCGACAAACGGGTTCGGCAGTCGGGTCGGTTTGGCGGCTGCGCGAGGGCGCCAGAGGCGACTGCGCAAGGGCGCGCCAGTGTAGCCGGTCTTGTGCGAGGCGCACCGCGCGCCCTCGTAGAATGCCGGGATGACGCGATTCGACGCGGCCCTCCCCCCTCCGACAGCCGATGCCCTCGCCGCGAGCGAGGCGCTGGCGGCCCGGATCGCGACGCGTATCGATGCCGCGGGTGGCTGGCTCGGCTTCGATACCTACATGGCCATGGCGCTGTACGAGCCCGGTCTCGGCTACTACGCCGGGGGCAGTCTCAAGCTCGGTGCGGGCGGCGACTTCGTCACCGCGCCCGAACTCAGCGGGCTGTTCGGCGCCTGTCTGGCGCGGCAGTGCGCGGCGTGGTTCGCGGATTGTTCGCCGCGGGTGATCGAGTTCGGCGCCGGCAGCGGCGCGCTCGCCGCCCAGCTGCTCGAGGCCTTCGCGCGGCTCGGTCTGACCGAGGTGGAGTACCTGATCGTCGAGGTCTCCGGAGAGCTCGCCGCGCGCCAGCGCGAGCGCCTCGCCCGCGACTGCCCGGCCGCGCTGCCGCGCGTGCGCTGGCTCGACGCGCTGCCCGAGCGCATCGAGGGTGTCGTCATCGGCAATGAAGTGCTCGATGCGATGCCGGTGCGAGCCTTCGCCGTCGCAACCGTCGAGGGCGGTGGCCCGCGGGTGCTCGAGCGCGGGGTCGTGCGCACGCCATCGGGTTTCGCCTGGGGCTTGCGCGATGCGCCCGAGCCGTTCGCGCGACAGGTGCTCGCTCGGCTGGCGCAGGGCGCCGGCATCGACGATGTCGCAGACCGCGCCTGCGTGGGCGAGCTCGGCGAGCAGGCCGAGGCCTGGGTCGGCGCTGTCGGGCGGCGGCTGGTGCGCGGCGCGATGCTGCTCATCGATTACGGCTTCGCGCGGCCGGCTTTCTACCACGCCCAGCGCACGATGGGCACGCTGATGTGCCACTACCGCCATCGGGCGCACGGCGATCCCTTCCTGCTGCCCGGCCTGCAGGACATCACCGCGCACGTCGATTTCACCGCGATCGCGCAGGCCGGGCTCGATGCCGGGCTGACGGTACTCGGTTTTACCTCGCAGGCCCGCCTGCTGCTGAATCTCGGCGTGCTCGACGAGCTCGCCGCCCGGCTTGCCGGTGTGGATCCGCCGGAAGCGTCGAGGCCGACGGCCGACGCCGTCGGGGTGGCCCGCAGCGTCCCGGCGGCCGATGCGGCCGCCCGCGCGCGCGTGCTCGAGACCCGTGCCGCGCAGCAGCTGCTTTCCGAGGCCGAGATGGGTGAGCTCTTCAAGGCCCTGGCGCTCGGCCGGAGCCTCGACGATCCCGGGCCGGGTTTCGCCCGTGGCGATCGCCCGCTCGCGCTCGCGCCATGATCCGCTGGCTGCTGGTCACGGTGCTCGCGCTGCTGCTTTTCTCGGGGCTGGCGCGCTGGCTGCGACGCTTCGGTCTCGGGCGTTTGCCCGGTGACCTCAACTTCCGGGCCTTCGGCCGCGAGTGGTCGCTGCCGCTGGCCTCGACCATCGTGCTGTCACTGATCGCCGCCGGTGTCGCGCGGTTTTTCTGAGGCGAAGCGCATGTCCCATCCCGCCGCCGGTCTCCCCGACAGCCACCATGCCGATGCCGGCGCCTCGCCGGTCGCGCCCGCGCCGCTGCGCGTCAACCTCGGCTGTGGCGGTCGCCGCGTGCCGGGCTTCCTCGGGGTCGATCGTTATCCCGCGCCGGCGGTCGATCTGCGCGCCGACCTCACCCGGGGGCTGCCCTTCGCCGACAGCGCGGTCGACGAGGTGCTGCTCGACAATGTCATCGAGCACATCGCCGACATCCCGGCGCTGATGCAGGAACTGCACCGGGTGTGCCGCGACGGTGCCGAGATCCTGATCCGCACGCCGCACTTCACCAGCCTGTCCTCGTGGCGCGATCCCACGCATGTGCACCACCTGTCCTATTTCTCGATGGACCACTTCGAACGCGAGGGCGTGGCGCATTACACCTCGGGCGGTCGCGGCTTTCGGGTCATCGCGCGCAAGCTCTCCTTCGGCGGGCTGACGGGCCTGGTCGGCCGGCTGATCTTCGCGATCAGCCCGCTGGCCTGGGAGAAGCACTGGTGTTTCGTGTTCCGGGGCTCGACGCTCACCTTCCGGATGCGGGTGCTCAAGGCCGCGCCGGTGCCGCAGTCCGGATGAGATCGTGACGGGAACCGGCGCGGGCGCCTGACGGGGGCCCGCTCACGTGCCGCGCGGGAGCGCCGCGATCGCGGCAACCCGCGCGGCACGGATGCGCTCGCGCAGAGCCTCGCCGCCACCGGGGTCGTGGCGTCCGGCGGCGGCGATCGCCGCGGCGTCCACGCCTGCGGCGGCACGGCGCGCAGCCCGCAGGGCTGCGGGCCCTGACCCGACCCCGGCAGCCGAGCCCAGGGCGTCGGCGGCCACCAGTACGGCGCAGGCGGCGATCGCGTCGTCGAGCCGCGCGGGTCGGCGCAGGGCATCGAGACCCTCGAGCAGCGCCAGCTGACCGGCGGCGCCAAGCGCAGCGGCCCCGGCGATCCCGGGCGCATCGCGCACCACCAGCCGTGCCAGATCGCGTACCTCTGCAGGCATGCGAAGGCGCGCGGCCAGGGCCGTCACCGCGTCGATATCCGCGCCCAGCCCGGCCCGCAGCAGCGCCGCGCTTCGCACCGGCAGCGGCAAATCCGCCGCCGCTGCCGCATCCAGCACCCGCAACACCCGGGCGTCGGCACCGAGCCCCGGCATCAGCCGTCCCAGTGCGCCGGCCTCCTCGAGGACCGCGAGCATGCGCGAGGGCCTCGCCTCCATCAGGCCGCGCGCGAACTCCTGCCACACCCGCTCTGGCACCAGCGCATCGAGTTCGCCGCTCGCGCTCATCCGCGCTGCCAGCGCCCGGGTCTCGGGGGCGATCGTGAAGTCGGCGAAGCGCGCCGCGAAACGGGCCAGTCGCAGGACGCGTACCGGATCCTCGACGAAGGCCGGCCCTGCATGCCGCAACACCCGCGCGCGCAAGTCGGCCACGCCGCCGAGCGGGTCGATCAGCTCGCCGTCGGGCCCGCGCGCGATCGCGTTGATCGTGAGGTCGCGGCGGCGAAGATCCTCCTCGAGGCTCACATCGGGCGCGAAGTGCACCGCGAAGCCGCGATAGCCGGCGCCTGTCTTGCGTTCGGTGCGCGCGAGCGCGTATTCCTCGTGGGTTTCCGGGTGCAGGAAGACCGGGAAGTCCTTGCCGACCGGCCGAAAGCCACGGGCCAGCAGATCGTCGGGGGTGGCACCCACCACCACCCAGTCGCGGTCGCGAACCGGCAAGCCGAGCAGCTCGTCGCGGACCGCGCCCCCGACGCAGTAGACGCGCAGCCCCGCGGCCGCCTCGCTCACCGGTGGGCGCGCGCCTGTTGCGCGGCCAGCCGCGACCCCTGGCGCGACAGCCAGCTCTTGGCCACCGACAGCGGCGTAGGCACGATGCCGAGCTCGGGTGCCATCGGTCCACTGGCAATGTTGTCGATGCGCATCGAGTCGAAGTTGTCGCTGGACATCATCGGCTTCGGCAGGGCCCCGAGAATGCCGGCCTGCATCTGACCGAGCGTGAAGGGCAGAGCCCAGATCGGGCGGGGATGTCCGCTCCAGCGCCCGGCGAGCGCCACGAGTTCGCCGAGCGTGAAGATCTCGGGGCCGGCGAGCTCGAGCGTACGCCCGGGCAGCTCGCGCGACTGCAGCGCCACGCCGATCGCGGCCGCGACATCGCCCACGAAGACCGGCTGGAAGCGCGCGTCGGCCCGGGCCAGCGGCATCACGGGCAGCAGGCGCTGCAGCCGGGCGAAGGTGTTCAGAAAGCGATCCTCGGGGCCGAAGACCACCGAGGGGCGCAGGATCACGAAGGGCAGACCGCTGTCGCGCACCGCCCGCTCGCCATCGGCCTTCGAGCGCAGGTACATCGACGGTAGCGTGGCAGGGTCCTCGCGCACCCCGAGGGCCGACACCTGGACGATTCGCGTCGCGCCGGCCCGGCGGGCAGCGTCGGCGAGCCACGCCGGCAGCTCGACATGCGCCGCGCGGAACTGCGGCCCGTAGGGTTCGCCCCAGGCGCTGTGCAGCACGCCGACGAGATTGACCACCGCGTCGCAGCCCGCGAGCGCTGCCTCGTAGGCGGCCTCACCCGGGCTGGTCTGGATGACCTCGACGGTGGGCAGCGGCAGCAGATGCCGGGCACGCTCACGGCGCCGGGTGGGCACCACGACCCGGACGCCCTGGGCCGTCAGGCGGGCGACGACATGGGTACCGATGAAGCCGGCACCGCCGGCAACGAGGACGCGTTTGAGGCTCATGGAAGGGTGGGGGTGAGGCTGGACGAGACGGTTTCGGCGGGCAGCGCGGCCCGCTCGCGATCGGCCGCAACCCTACCCCGACGCGGGGCTCAGGGCAACTCGGAGGCGCGCATCGTGACCGGCACCACATGCCCGAGTCGCTGCTTCAGGGACTGCGGCTGACCGCTCATCAGCGCGCCGTAGAAGGCGGCATTCGAGAGCACCTTCTTGACGTAGTCGCGGGTTTCGGTGAAGGGGATGATCTCGGCGAAGGCGGCGCCCTCGAGCGGCCGGGGCAGCGTGCTGCGCCACTGGCGCGGCCGGTTCGGCCCCGCGTTGTAGCCAGCCGATGCGAGCAGCGGCGAGTTTTCGAGATCGTCGTGCACCGAGCGCAGGTAGTAGGTGCCGAAGCGCAGGTTGGTGTCGAGTTCGTTGAGCTGCTCGAGCCGGAAGTCGTTGACGCCCAGGCGCCGGGCGATCCACCGGGCGGTGGGAGGAATGATCTGCATCAGTCCCTGCGCGTTGGCCGAGGAGCGCGCATCCATGATGAAGCGCGACTCCTGACGGATCAGCCCGTACACCCAGGCGGCATCGAGACCGCGCTCGCTCGCGGCTGCCTCCAGTTGCGCGCGGAAGGGCGTGACGAAGCGCAGGCTGAAGTCATGCTCGGCGCGGGTGCGGTCGGCGGTGTTCACGCAGCGGTCGAGCACCCGCTGCTCGCAGGCATGGCTGGCCGCGGCGAGCAGGCGACGGTCATCGAGTCCGCGCAGCTGGAAGTTCCACTCGCGGTTGGCCTCCGGCCGCAGGCCCATGCGGTAGAGCCGCAGCGCACGTGCGAAGCCCGGGTTGCCGGCGGCCTCGGCGAGCTCGGCGGCGCTGGGTGGCGCAGCCGGCGGCGGGATGGTGGTGGGCTGACCCAGCTCTTCCGCGGCAAGCTGGCCGTAGAAGTGGAACTGGCCGGCGATGCCGCGAAAGCCGTTGTCGGCCTGTGCCTGTCGGCCGAGCGACTGATGGGCGCGGGCATCCCAGTAGATCCAGGTGGGATCGCGGCGCGCGTCGGGCGACATCCGGTCGATGAACTGATGCACCGCGAGCCAGTCGCCGGCGCGCAGCGCGGCGCGGGTGAGCCAGGCGAAAGTCTCGTCGGAGGCTCTCGCCGCGCGTGCGTCACGAAGCCAGGCAGCCTGCACCGGCGCCAGTCGGCGCATCGCGTGAGCGGCGATCTGCGACCAGACCCAGGCGCGCTCGGCGGCTGGCAGCGCGGCGATGGCTTCGCGCTGCCCGGCAGCGGCCTCGGGGTCCTGGCGGGCCAGCGTACCCAGCGCAATGACCGCGACCTCGCGCGAGGCGGTGGGCGAGGCCACCCGGGCCGGGCGCTGCAGGGCGGCTTCGACCTCACCCGGGGTGAGGCCCACGAGCGGGGCCATCCGGCGCACCGAGCCGGCAGCGCCGGCTTCGAGCGCGAGCTTCAGGCGCCACCAGGCGGCCTCCCGGCCGGTGAGCGATGCGCGGGTGGCGTCCCGGGCCTCGGCTGTGCTGTCGGCACCCGCCGCACGGCCCGGGCTGGCGGCCAGTCGTTCGAGCAGCATCCCGCAGGCCTCGGACAGTTCGCGCGGCTGGAACAGGGCGTCGCGGGCCTCGTCGCCGAGCGGTGCGCCCAGCTCCAGGCTGGCCAGGCCGCCATGGCAGTGCAGCGCGGATTCATCGCGCAGCACCCACTGGCGGTACTGGGCATCGAAGGTGGACCAGTCGCCGCGTCGCGCCAGGCGCTGCAGCCAGTCGCGCCGGGCGAGGTCGGCGAGCAGGGGGTTGTCGGTACGCGCGATGAACGCGGCGGCCTCGGCATCGACGGCGGTCTCGCCGCTGGCCGGTGTGCCCCGTGCGGTGAGCCGGAAGCGCAACCGCCAGTAGTCGACATAGCTGCGCATGGCCGCGTCGACCCGGGGCGCGGCGGCCTCGAAACGCTCGAGCGACCCTTGCAGGGCGGCCTGGCGGGCCGCGAGGAAGGCCTCGTCGGTCGGTGATGCCGGCGTGCCCTCGCGTGCCGGGGGGGGCGCGGGTCGGGCGCTGGCTGCCGCGGCCGCACCGCCTGCAGCGGCAGCCACCGCCGCCGCCTTGGCCGTGCGCTTGCCGCGCTTGGCGTCGGCGGCGAAGACCTGCACCGTCTGCACCCCTAGCACGACGGCGATCAGGAGGGGGAGAATACCGCGTGAACGTCCCATCGCCGTCGAGGATAGCATGCGCGCCGGTGCCGGCTGCCGAGCGTCGCGAGGCCCGCCGCCTGCTGCGCGAGCGCCGGGCAATCCGTCCGGCCGAGGTGTGCGAAGCCACCGACGCCGCACTCTTCGCCGCGCTCGACGCGCTGCTCGAACATGGCGGGCTTCGCGACCTGCCGCCAGCCGACGAGGCCGCTGAGCGTGGGGCCGCGCCCGGCTTGCGTGCGCCCACGCCCTCGGCGCCGCGGGGCTGGCTGGCCGCCTACTGGCCGATGCCGGGCGAGCCGGATGTGCGCCCGGCGATGCGCCGCTGGTGGTGCGCCGGCTGGGGCTTGCTGCTGCCGCGCGTGGTTGCTCGCGATGAAGCCCTGGTCTTCCTGCCGTGGGAGCCCGGCGAGCGCCTGAGCGCCGGGCTGCTCGGCACCTGGGAGCCCGCTCCCGCACCCGCCCGGGTACCCGACCTGATCCTGATCCCCTGCCTGGGCTTCGACGAGCGTGGTTATCGGCTGGGCTACGGTGGTGGTTTCTACGACCGCAGCCTCGCGGCGCTCGACGCCGCGGGTGCGCCCGTGGTCTCGATCGGCGTGGCGCCCGAGTGCGCAGCGATGTCGGGTTTCGAGCCGGAGCGGCACGACCGCCCGCTCGACTGGATCGTCACGGAGTCGCGACGGATTCGCGGGCGGGCACGCGGTTGAAGCTGCGCCACCAGGCGATGAATTCCGCCTGGGGCATCGGCTTGGCGTAGTGGTAGCCCTGCGCAAGGTCGCAGCCGAGTTCGCGCAGGGCCTGCGCCGACGGTGCGTCCTCGACGCCCTCGGCGAGCGCGTGCATGCCGAAGGTATGGGCGAGATCGACCAGCGCCAGCACGATGCGCCGGTCACTCGCATCGGTGGCGAGGTTGCGCACGAAGGACTGGTCGATCTTGAGTTCGGTCAGCGGAAACTGCCGCAGGTAGTTGAACGAGGAATAGCCGGTGCCGAAATCGTCGAGCGCCAGCCCGCAGCCGCGCTCGCGGATCTCCTTCATGAACTGCATGGCCGACTGTTCGTGACGCACCACCGCGGTTTCGGTGAGTTCGAGGGTCAGGCGGCTGGCCGCGATGCTCCAGGTGTCGAGCGCGTGGCCCACCAGACTCGGGAATGCCGGGTCGGCCAGCGTGACCGCCGACAGGTTCACCGACACCCGGGCATCGATACCCTGGGTGTTCCACGCCATCAGATGGCGCAGCGTCGTGTTCATCACGAACAGCGTCATCTGGGTCATCAGCCCGCGGGCCTCGCAGATCGCGGCGATCAGGCCGGGATTCACGCGGGAGCCATCGCGGCGCGTCCAGCGGACCAGCGCCTCGGCGCCGGTGCAGCGGCCGGTCTCCAGCGACACCTGCGGCTGGAAATGGACATCGAGCTCGTTGGCGAAAAGCGCCTCGCGCAGCTCGTGCTCGAGCTGGCGGCGCTGGTTGACCTCGGTGCTCGACTGCGCCGTCACGATGCGCACGCGGCTCTCGAGTTCCTCCGATTCGCGGCAGGCCTCGCTCGCGGCGGCGATCAGCGTCATCGCATCCGTACCGGCACCGGCGGGCTGCCAGGCGCCGCCCACGGCCGGGTGCAGCCGGACCGGCGAGCCGGTGTCGCCGAGCGTGACGTGGATCGGTCGGGTGAGATTGGCGCGCAGGGTACGGCCGGCGAGCTCGGCGAGCGATTCGCCAGGCGGGTCGACCAGCAGCACCCAGAGTTCCTCGTGCGAGGCCAGGGCGTAGCGGTCCGAGGAACGCAGCATGCCCTCGACCCGGCGCATCACCTCGCCGATCACCTCGCGCGACGCGCGCGACTGGGCGAGCGCGGCCAGCCGATCGGAGCGATGCAGGCTCACCAGCAGCAGCACACAACGGCGTCCGGCCAGCGTCAGCGCGTCGATGGTCTGCGCGAGCGCCGCGGGCGACAGCCGGGGTGAGCGCGCGCCGAAGACCGGTGCGGGCGTGTCCGGGCGCATGGCCTCAGGCGGCCTGGGCATGGGCGAGGGCTTCATCGGCGTAGAAATCCTGCGGTTTCAGGCCGTAGGCGCCCGCCGCCAGACCGCGCTGGATGCGCAGGGGCTTGGCGCCCTTGACGGCGGCCTGCTTGAAAAGATCGCGCTCGAAAGGCTCGGCGATCGGGCGCTTCTGTGCATCGGCCACGATGATCACCCGCGGCTCCAGACGTCGGGCGCGGTTGTGCGCCAGCACGATCGCGACCTCGCCATTGGAGAGCTCGACCAGGCTGCCGACCGGGAACACCCCCACCGACTGCACGAACTGCTCGACGAGCGGCCCGTGGAAGGAGGTGTCGGCCCACTGATACAGATTCATCAGCGCATCCTGCGCGGCCATCGCCTTCGCGTAGGGACGGTCGGTGATCAGCGCCGCGAAGCAGTCGGCGATGCCGGCGATGCGACCCCACAGCGAGATCTCGGCGCCTTTCAGGCCGCGCGGGTAGCCACTGCCATCGAGGCGCTCGTGGTGTTCGGCGATGCCGGCCCGCACCTCGGGCGCGAGCGGCATGTCGGCCTCCAGCGCCTTGAGGCCCAGGCGGACATGGTCCTTCGCGATCCGGAATTCGACCGGGGTCAGCATGCCGGGCTTGTCGAGCAGCGCACGCGGCACGCGGGTCTTGCCGACATCGGCGAGGATGCCGATCAGCCCGAGCGCTTCGATCATCTCGCGCGGCAGGCCGAGGCTGCGGCCGACGGCGATCATGTAGAGCGACACCCGAACCCCATGCTGGTAGGTTGCCATGTGCGCCTCGCGAATCTGCGCCACCCACAGCATCGCGTCCGGGTTGTCGAGCATGCTGGTGACCATGTCGCCGACCGCCTCGCGTGCGGTCTCCAGCGGGATCTCGCGCTGCTGCTCGACATCGGCCATCAGGGTCTCGAGGGCGCGTGCGCTCTGCGCGAGGGCCTTCTGGGCCCGCGGCAGTTCCTCGGCGACGGTGCTGCGTTCACGGTAGGTGACACGGCTCGCGCCGGGCGGCAGGATGCGTTCGAGCTCCCGATCGAGCTCGGCCTGCGATGCGCTCAGCGGACGGCTGTGGCGGCGCGCCATGTCCTTGTCACCGATGTCGGCGGCGTCGGCATCGTTGGCGAGCTTGCGCTCGGTGGTGCGCAGCACTTCGCCTGTGGGCACCTGAACCTTGTCCACCAGGCTTGCGTCGACGTGCGTGGACAGCTTTGGCGGCGGGCCGCCGGCCAGACTGCCTGGCGGCAGTTCGGTTTCGGCGCTCTCGGGGGCATCGCTCTTGCCGGCGAGCGCGGCGACCAGCCGCCTGCGGTCGAGGGTCAGGATCGCCCGGACAACGCCGCCGAGGCTGCGCAGCCACCGTCCGCGTGGGCGTCGACGCGCTGCCGGCTCACCCCCCGCGTTCTCGATCACGAAGCGCCGGAAGCGTTCGCGGGTCTCGCGCGAGACCGCCTCGCTCGGCGCGCCATTCGCGGCCCGGGTTGTCTCGGGCGGCGGCGCAGGCTCGGCCCTGACGGGCGCAGGCTCATCGACGAGCATCAGATCGGGCACTGCAGGGCCGTCGGGCGCGGCGGGCGTCGAGGCCTGAGCCCCTTCGGCCTGCCATTCAGGATCGTCGCTCAGCCGCAGCAGGCTGGCTTCCTGCGCAGCCTCGGGAGGCTCGGCCGAATCGGAGGCGGACGCTGCCGGGCCGGTCTCGTCGCGAGTACCGGTTTCAGGCTCGTCGGTGGCTGCGTTCATCCATTCGCGCACCGCGCGCACGGCGCCCGGATCCGACAGCGCCACGTCGATGTAGACATGGACGCAATGCGCGCGCAGCGTCGCGATCTCGTCCTCCCGGTCGATCACGAAGCCCTGCAGCAGGAACGGCGTGTCGAGCCAGGGACGATCGAGATCGGCCACGAACAGACCCGGGCGAAGATGGGCAGCGGCCAGCCGCGGGTGCCGCGGCAATGCCACCGCATCAGGGGGAACTGCTGGTGTGTTCTTGACGCCCATCGTCGTTCGATCTCGTGGCCAATCGACATCGCTGAGGGCGCGCACGCCAGCAGGCGGCGGCGCGCCGGAAGGCATGCGCGGACGAGAGGATCGCGCAGGCCCGGAAAGCCATGATCCTATCGGCCTGCGCGCGCGCTACCCCAGGGCGATCCGCCCATCGGCGGCAGGTGTCGGCATCGGCCCGACGAACGGGGGGCTCAGGGCCGGCAGGCCGCCCACAGTGCCAGACTGGGGCCCGACTGATTCATCGTGTAGAAGTGCAGCGCGGGCGCGCCACCGGCGATCAGCCGTTCGCACAGCACCGCCACCACCTCGTGACCGAAGCGGCGGATCGACTCGAGATCGTCGCCATAGGCGGCGAGGCGCGTGCGGATCCATCGCGGAATCTCGGCGCCGCAGGCATCGGAGAAGCGCGCGAGCTGCGCGTGGTTCATGATCGGCATGATGCCGGGCACCAGCGGCGCGTGTTCGCCGGCCGCGGCGAGATCGTCGCGCAGCCGGAAGTAGGCGTCGGCGTTGTAGAAATACTGCGTGATCGCGCGGTCGGCTCCGGCACGCAGCTTGGCGAGCAGCGCCTGGAGATCATCGGCGGGCGAGCGTGCCTGCGGGTGCATCTCGGGGTAGGCTGCCACCTCGATGTGAAACCAGGATCCGGTGCGTTGGCGGATGAAAGCCACCAGATCGCTGGCGTAGCGGAAATCGCCATGGTCGACCATCCCCGAGGGAAGGTCGCCGCGCAGCGCCACCAGCCGTCGGATGCCGTGGCTGCGATACAAGGCGAGCAGTTCCTCGATCGAGGCGCGGGTGGCGCCGATGCACGAAAGGTGCGGGGCCACCGGCAGTCCGTCGCCGGCGATCTCCATGACCGTCGCGAGGGTCTTGTCGCGCGTGGCGCCGCCCGCGCCGTAGGTGACGCTGAAGTACTCCGGGCCGACGGCCTGCAGCGCCGCGCGCGTGGCGCGCAGACGGCTGGCGCCTTCGGGCGTGTTAGGCGGGAAGAATTCGAAGCTGACGCTCGCGCTCATCGCGATGGAGTCCTGTGAGAGGGCGCGCCCGGCACTGCCGTCCGGGGCCAGCGCGCGACCAGAAAGCCTTCACGGTTGCCGTCGCCACCCGCGATCGGGCTGTCGTGGTGACGACAGTCCGTCCAGCCGAGGGCCCGGGCCTGCGCCGCCACGATCGCGAACGCTTTGACCGGGGCCTGCGGGTCGCGGACGATGCCGTGACGATCGAGGGCTTGCGCACCGAGCTCGAACTGCGGCTTGACCAGCGCCACCAGCATGGCGCCCTCCGCGCCGAGCCCACGCAGTGCCGCAAGCACGGGAAGCAGGGAAATGAACGAAAGATCGGCAACGATCAGCGGAAATCCGCCGTCCGGCATCGATGGGCCGAGGGCTTCTGGCGTGAGTGTCCGCGCGTTGATCCGTTCGAGGCAGACCACCCGGGGATCGGCGCGCAGGCGCGCATCGAGCTGCCCGTGCCCCACGTCGACGCCAACCACGCGGGACGCCCCCGCGCGCAGCAGGCAGTCGGTGAAGCCGCCGGTCGACTGCCCGACATCCAGGCAGACGAGGCCGTCGACCGTCACCTCGGCGTGGGCCAGCGCGGCTTCCAGCTTGAGGCCGCCGCGCGACACGAAGCGGTCGTCGGCGCCGGGTTCGAGGCTGAGTTCGGCATCCTCGGGCAGCGCGTCGGCCGGCTTTCGCACCAGCACCGCGCCAGCGTGCACCCGGCCAGCGGCGATCAGCCGCTGCGCGAGCGTGCGCGAGCTGGCGAGCCCGCGCATCACGAGCAGCTGATCGGCCCGCATCGCCGCTCAGTAGCGATAGCTGTCGGGCTTGTAGGGGCCTTCGACCGGCACGCCGATGTAGGCCGCCTGCTCGCCGCTCAGCTCGGTGATCATCGCGCCGATCTTGCGCAGGTGCAGCCGCGCGACCTTCTCGTCGAGATGCTTGGGCAGCACGTAGACCTTGCCGTTCTCGTAGCGGTCCTTGTGCGTCCAGAGCTCGATCTGCGCGATGGTCTGGTTGGCGAACGAGGAGCTCATCACGAACGACGGATGGCCGGTGCCGCAGCCGAGGTTCACCAGCCGGCCTTCGGCGAGCATGATGATCCGCTTGCCGTCGGGGAAGATGACGTGATCGACCTGCGGCTTGATGTTCTCCCACTTGCACTGCTTCAGCGACGCGATGTCGATCTCGTTGTCGAAGTGACCGATGTTGCAGACGATGGCCTGGTCCTTCATGGCCTTCATGTGCGCGAAGGTGATCACGTCCTTGTTGCCGGTGGCGGTCACGAAGATGTCGGCCTTGTCGGCAGCGTAGTCCATCGTGACCACGCGATAGCCTTCCATGGCGGCCTGCAGCGCGCAGATCGGGTCGCACTCGGTGACCCAGACCTGCGCCGACAGCGCGCGCAGCGCCTGGGCGCTGCCCTTGCCGACGTCGCCGTAGCCGGCCACCACCGCCACCTTGCCGGCGATCATGACGTCGGTGGCGCGCTTGATGCCATCGACCAGCGACTCGCGGCAGCCGTAGAGGTTGTCGAACTTGCTCTTGGTGACCGAGTCGTTGACGTTGATCGCGCGGAAGGCGAGTTCGCCGCGGGCCGACATCTGGTACAGGCGCTTGACGCCGGTGGTGGTTTCCTCGGTGACGCCGACGATCGCCTTGAGGTTGCGCTCGTAGAAGCCGGGGTCGATCGCGAGCTGGCGGCGGATCGAGTTGAACAGGCAGACCTCTTCCTCGCTGCCGGGGTTGGCCAGCACGCTGGCGTCCTTGGCGGCCTTGGTGCCCAGGTGCAGCAGCAGCGTGGCGTCGCCGCCGTCATCGAGGATCATGTTCGAGGGCTGGCCGTCGGCCCACTGGAAGATGCGGTGGGTGTAGTCCCAGTACTCGTCCAGGTTCTCGCCCTTGTAGGCAAACACCGGGATGCCGGCGGCGGCGATGGCGGCCGCGGCGTGATCCTGGGTCGAGAAGATGTTGCACGAGGCCCAGCGCACGTCGGCGCCGAGCGCGGTGAGCGTCTCGATGAGCACCGCGGTCTGGATGGTCATGTGCAGCGAGCCGGTGATGCGCGCGCCCCTGAGGGGCTGGCTGGCGGCGAATTCCTCGCGAATGGCCATCAGACCGGGCATCTCGGTCTCGGCGATGCGGATTTCCTTGCGGCCCCAGTCGGCCAGGCCGATGTCGGCAACCTGGTAGTCGGTGAAGGAGACGGGCTTGAGAACAGCGGACATGGGTCACTCCAGTGGGTGACCGGCACGTTCTGCACGCTGCTCGCCGACGGCGCCCCTCGGGCGCGAGGCATGGATGCTCGCGTGCCGTGACCGGATCACGGTTCAGCGAGCGCCGTTGGAGGAACGGTACCTCGAGCCTGGCGGGCCGATGCACGGCGGCCGTTGCAGCGCTCCTCGAGGAACCTTCAATGATAAGGCTTGTCGGCCTTGAGCGTCTATTGACCCTTCTCCAACCTCTGCACGCTGCGTGGCGCGCGTCGGGCTCAGGTGCCAGGCCGCGCGTGGTAATCGGGCAGGCGCACTCCGAAAGCCCCGACCGGCAGCCCGCGGGCGATCTTCAGTGCGGGACCCCGTCGGATCTCGACACGGGGTTCGGCACGCATCGAGCGGCGCCCGCGGATGTCGATCGACGGGCTGCGCGGCGCGATGGGCTTGCCGTCCGGTCCGGTCAGCACCAGCACCCGTGCACCGAAGCCGCGATCCTGTTCGACCTCGATCACCATGCCGAGGCCACCATCGGCCAGCTCGACCGCACTGCCGATCGGAAACAGTCCGATGGCGAGCGCGAACTGTTCCACCAGTCCGGGGTCGAGCTGCTTGTCCGACCAGCCGATCAGGGCGGCGAGCGCGTCTTCGGGCGAGAGCGGATTGGCGTACGAGCGGGCCGAGATCAGCGCGGTATAGGCATCGACGATCGCGGCGCTGGCGCCGTGCAGGCCGATGCTCTTGCCCTCGAGGCCGCGCGGATAGCCGGAGCCATCGATGCGCTCATGGTGCTCAGCCACGCCACGGATGATTTCCGGCGCGACGCCCGGCGTCTTGTGCAGCAGCGACACCGAGGCCGCGACATGGCTCTTCATCTGCTCGAACTGTGCCTTGTCGAGCTGGCCCGAGAGGTTGACGATTTCGCGCGGCAGTTTCGCCTTGCCGAGGTCGATGCACATGCCGATCGCGGCAAAGGCCATCACGGCATCGCGCGACAGGCCGAGATGACGGGCGAAGCCCGCCATCAGCACCGTCGGCGTGGCTGGGGGTCGGTTGCCCAGCGAGCGCTGCTCATGCATGCGGTCGCACCACATCACCGAGTCGGGATGCTCGATGACGCTGTCGGCCAGCGCATAGAGAGCGTCCTGCATCAGCGGCCAGGGCAGGGGCTGATCCTGGCGAGCGGCCTGCAGCGCCTGCGCGTGGGCGGCGAGCAGGCGCGCGTAGATGGTTCTTGCGCGACCGAGTGTTTCGTCGATTGCGCAGTCGGCGGTGTGGCGGTGCTGTCCCAGCGGCTCGCCGAAGCGCGCGCTCAGCGTGGCAATCGCCTGTCCGGGTTCGGCTTTCGGCAGTCGCGGCGTGGAAAACCAGGCGCGTGCGCGGGCCAACAGGCCGCGTTCCTCGCCCACCGGGAGCAGTACCCGGCCGTTCTCGGTCATCAGCTCGTGGAGATGGTGACGCCAGGCGCTCGCGATGCGGATGTCACGGCGGGGCGCGCTGCGGCCGCCCGAGTCGATCGGCGCGTAGTCGGGGATCACCGGCAGCGGCTGGGCCGATGGATCCTCGTCGCGAGCCTCGCTCTCCTCGCCCCAGACAGGACGATCGGCTGCCATGGTCGCACCCGGTGCTCGCTGGGCGCTGCGCTCGGCCGCCGACCGATCGATGCGGGTTGCGGCATTCAGCCGCTGATACTGCGTGGGCGGCGGGGCCGACGAGGTGCTGGTCGGGATGCGCGCCGGGCCCAGCCGTGCTGGCGCATTGCGGAACGCGGCGGTCGCCAGCCCGGGGCCGCGGGCAGCCGCCTCCTGTTCGCTGCCGAAGAGCTGGGCAGCGATCCGGATCGCGGTGTGCCGGCCGTGGTCGGAACGCTCGATGTCGATCAGCGCGCTCTCGGAACGTGCCCGCATCGCCGCGACCTGATGCGGATCGGAGAGCAGCATGCCCGACTTCGGAAAGGGCGATCCGTTCCAGGCGCCATCGAGCTCGACCACGTACATGCCGGTCTCGAGACGGCTCGAGGCCACGCGCAGGGTCGTGGCTCCGTGCTGACCCAGCGAGGGAAACTGGATTTCCTCGAGCTCGTTGAAGTGCCGCTTGATCATGCTCGTTGAGCCGTGGACGCGCGTATCGCCGCGATGCGAGATCTTCGGGTTGGCAAGCCTCGTCCGGACATCCACCGGGCGAGGACCGTCATGCCGTTACACTAAGCCATGGCCGATCTGCGAGACCTACGCAAAACCTACGAAAGGGACGCCCTGACCGACGACCGGGCGGACGCCGACCCGCTCGTTCAGTTCGGGCGCTGGATGCAGGAAGCGCTCGACGCCGGCGTGCCCGAGCCCAACGCCATGACCGTGGCGACAGTCGGCGCCGATGGCCGGCCCTCGAGTCGTGTGGTGCTGATCAAGAGCTTCGATGCCCAGGGCATTGTCTGGTACAGCAACTACGAGAGCCGCAAGGGGCGCGAACTCGAGGCGCATCCCTTTGCCGCGCTCCAGTTCCACTGGGTCGAACTCGAGCGCGTGGTGCGCATCGAGGGCCGGGTGACGCGCGTGGCGGCTGCCGAATCCGATGCCTATTTCGCGAGCCGGCCGCTCGCCTCGCGCATCGGTGCCTGGGCGTCCGAGCAGAGCCGGCCGATCAGTGGTCGTGCGGTACTGGTCGCGCGGGCGGCCGAGTTCGGACTGAAGTTCGGACTGAACCCGCCGCGGCCGCCGCACTGGGGTGGTTATCGTCTGGAGCCCGACTACTGGGAATTCTGGCAGGGACGGCCTTCACGCCTACACGATCGCCTGAGCTACCGACGCGATGCCCAGACGCCAGGGGTCTGGCACCGCGAGCGCCTGGCGCCCTGAACGGGGGAAACCGTCGATGCATGACAGGATCGGCTTCATCGGCATCGGCCGGATGGGCAGGCTGCTGGCTGGTCATCTTTCGACGGCGGGTCATGCCCTGCGGATCCATGATCGCGAGGCCGCGGCCGCGCAGGCGCTCGCCGGAGTGGAGGGCGTGAGCATCGCCGAATCGGCCACCGAGGTCGGGCGCCATTGCGACGTGGTCTTCATGATGCTGCCCGACAGTGTCGCGGTCGATGCGCTGCTCTGGACCGAGGGGCTTGCGGCGTCGCTCGCGCCGGGCGCGCTGCTCATCGACATGGGTTCCTCGGACCCGAGCCGCACCCGCGAGAACCACCGGCGACTCGCCGAACGAGGTGTGGCGCTGCTCGATGCGCCGGTCTCCGGCGGTGTGCGGCGCGCACTCGACGCCTCGCTCGCGATCATGGTCGGTGGCGGTGCGGAGGCGCTCGAGCGGGCTCGCCCGCTTCTGGCGCGGCTCGGTCGTACCATCGCGCATGTCGGTCCGCCGGGTGCCGGCCATGCGCTGAAGGCGCTCAACAACTTCGTCTCGGCCAGCGGCCTGCTTGCGGTCTGCGAGGCGCTGGTGGCGGCGCAGCGTTTCGGCATCGATCCGGCCGCCGCCAATGCGCTCTTCAATGCCTCGAGCGGGCGCAACAACACCACCGAGACCAAGGTCGAGCCCTTCATGCTGTCGGGAAGCTTCGGATCCGGCTTCGCGCTGTCGCTGATGCGCAAGGACATCGACACCGCACGCGCCCTGATGGCCGGTCTCGAGGTGCCGCACGCCTTCGCCGATGCCTGCGCGGTCTTGTGGGCGCAGGCCGAGCAGGCACTGCCCGAGGGAGCCGACCACACCGCGATGTACCGGCATGTGCTCGATGCGGCCGATGCCGGCACCGACGCCGGTGTGCAACCGGGGCGTGCCCCTTGAGCGCCGGGCGCGAGCGCGACGGCTCGCCGGCGCCGGTGCCGGACTGGCGCTCCATCCTGTTCGTCCCCGCCGACAGGCCACGTTTCATCGAGCGTGCCCATGAGCGCGGCGCCGATGCCATCCAGTTCGATCTCGAGGATGCGGTGGCGCCAGCCGACAAGCCGGCGGCGCGCGCCGCGCTGCCGGCGGCGATCGCAAGGCTCGCCGGCCACGGGCAGCCGGTGGTCGTGCGCATCAATCGCGCCTGGCGCGATGCCTGGGCCGACCTCGACGCGGCGGTGCGCCCGGGCGTGAGCGCGATCACGCTGCCCAAGGTCGAGGATCCCGGCCACGTGCGGGCGGTGGCCGAGATGATCGGCGAACTCGAGCACGAACGCGGTCTGCCTCCCGGGCGTATCGGGCTGCTGCTGCTGATCGAGAGCCCGGCGGCGCTGCCGCGGCTGCCGCGCCTTGCCGCCTGCTCGCCACGCGTGATCGCCATGACCCTGGGCCCCGAAGACTACTGTCTGGCAGCGGGCTGCGAGCCCACCCCCGAGGCGCTGCTCGGGCCCAGCCTGGCGGTGGCGCAGGCCTGCGCGGCCGCCGGCCTGCTGCCCCTGGGCTTCGTGGGGTCCATCGCCGCCTTCGACGACCTCGACGCCTTCCGGGGCCTGGTTGCGCAGGCGCGCCGCATCGGCTTTCGGGGCGCCGCCGTCGTGCATCCGTCGCAGGTCCCCATCCTGAATGCCGGCTTCGGTCCCACGCCCGACGAGCTCGCCTGGGCCGCCCGCGTGGTCGAGGCGGCCGCCACGGCCGGCGAAGGCGCGTTCCGGCTCGACGGACGCATGGTCGACCGGCCGGTGCTGCTGCGCGCGCGGCGATGGCTGGGTCTGGCGTCACGCTGATCGGTGCGCCCACCGACGTGGGCGCCGGCGTGCGCGGCGCGAGCATGGGCCCGGAGGCGCTGCGGGTCGCGGGCCTGGCGCAGCGGCTGGCTGCCTTGGGGGTGGCCGCGACCGACGCCGGCAATCTCGCCGGGCCGGCCAATCCCTGGCTGCCGCCGGTGCGCGGCTATCGTCATCTCGGGCAGGTGCAGGCCTGGTGCCGCGCGGTCCGGGCGGCCGTGGGGCAGGTGCTCACCGATGGCGGGCTGCCGCTGCTGATGGGCGGCGATCACAGCCTCGCAGTGGGCTCGGTGAGTGCGGTGGCGCGGCATTGCCGCGCGGCCGGCCGCCGGCTGCGGGTGCTCTGGCTCGATGCGCATGCCGACTTCAACACCCCGGCGCTCACCCCGAGCGGCAACCTGCACGGCATGCCGCTGGCGGTGCTGTGCGGGCTCGGTCCGGCCGGCCTCGTGCGCCTGGCCGGCCCCGAGCCCGCGCTGGCCGCGGCCCAGGTGCGGCTGATCGGCGTGCGCAGCGTCGATGCGGGCGAAAAGCACCTGGTGCTCGACGCCGGCCTGCCGGTGCGCGACATGCGGGCGATCGACGAGCAGGGCATGCGCGCCGTGATGGCCTGGGCACTGAACGATCTGGCGCCCGACGAGCACCTGCACCTGAGCTTCGACCTCGATTTCCTCGATCCGGCGATCGCCCCGGGCGTGGGTACACCGGTGCGCGGCGGCCCCGGCTACCGCGAGGCGCAGCTGTGCATGGAGATGATTGCCGACACAGGGCGCCTGGGCTCGATCGATCTGGTCGAGCTCAACCCTGCCCAGGATGAGCGCAATCGAAGCGCCGATCTGGCGGTCGAACTCGTCGAGTCGCTGTTCGGGCGCAGCACGCTGCTGCGCCGCTGAGGCGGCCGGCCGAGGCGGCACGGGCCGCCCGCACCGCTCAGCCGATCTCGATGACCAGCTTGCCCAGCGCGCCGCGGGCCGCCATGCGGGCGATCGCCTCGGGGGCGCGCTCCAGCGGATAGGTGGCCGAGACGCGCGGCCGGATCCGTCCGTCGCGCCACAGGCGCACCAGCGCCTCGATGTTGCGCGCATTGCGCTGCGGCTGCTGTTCGGTGAAGTCGCGCCAGTCGACGCCCACCACCTGACAAACCTTGAGCAGCACCAGGTTGGTGGGAATGCGGGGAATGCCCGCGGTGAAGCCCATGACCAGCAGGCGACCGTCCCGGCCGGTGGCACGCAATGCCGGCTCGGTGTAGGCACCGCCGACCGGATCGGCGACGATGTCGGCACCCCGCGGGCCGACCAGCGCCTTGAGGCGGTCGGTGAGCGCGCGCTGCGCGTCCTTGTCCTCGAGGGTGGCCGGGTACACGATGCCGTCGCTCGCGCCGCACGACAGCGCGAACTCGAGCTTCTCGGGGCTCGATGCGGCCGCAACCACCCGCAGCCCGAGCGCGCGCCCGAGATCGATCATCGCGCAGCCGACCCCGCCGGCGGCGCCCAGCACCAGCATGGTCTCGCCCGGCCGCGCCTGCGCCCGGTCGACCAGCGCGTACCAGGCCGTGGCGTAGGTGAGGATCAGCGCCGCGCCCTCGATGACCGGGCTGTCGGCCGGGATGCGCACGCAACGATCGGCCGGCAGGGCGAGGCGCTCGGCCATCGCTCCCGAACCGCAGCGCCCGACGACCAGATCTCCGACCGCAAAGCCCGTCACGCCGTCGCCGATGGCCTCGACATGACCGCAGAATTCGCCGCCCGGCGAGAACGGCCTGGCGAGCTTGACCTGGTAGAGGTCCTGGATGTGCAGTGCATCGGGGAAATTGACGCCGCAGGCCCGCACGCGCACGAGCAGCTGGCCCGGCCCGGCCGCCGGGTCGGGCACCTCGCGCAGCACCAGGGTGTCGGCCGGGCCGGGCGACAGCGAGAGCAGCGCGCGCATGGTGCGTGAGTTCGCCGGCTCAGGCCGCAGCCTTGAGGGCCGCCGCCTTGTCGGTACGCTCCCAGCTGAACTCGGGCTCCTCGCGACCGAAATGGCCGTAGGCCGCGGTCTTGCCGTAGATCGGGCGCAGCAGGTCGAGCATCTGGATGATGCCTTTCGGGCGCAGGTCGAAGTGCTCCTGCACCAGTTGCGCGAGCCGCTCGTCGCTCACCTTGCCGGTGCCTTCGGTGGTCACCATGACCGAGGTGGGACGGGCCACGCCGATGGCGTAGCTCACCTGCACCAGGCACTTGCTGGCCAGGCCCGCCGCGACGATGTTCTTGGCGACGTAGCGCGCCGCATACGCCGCCGAGCGGTCGACCTTGGAGGGGTCCTTGCCGGAGAAGGCGCCGCCGCCGTGCGGTGCCGAGCCACCGTAGGAGTCGACGATGATCTTGCGCCCGGTCAGGCCGCAGTCGCCGTGCGGGCCGCCGATGACGAAGCGGCCGGTCGGATTGACCAGGTAGCGGATCTCGCCCTGGATGAGATCGGCCGGCAGCACCGGCTTGATGATCTGCTCGATCACCGCCTCGCGCAGCGTTTCGTAGGGAACGTCGGGCGCGTGCTGCGTGGACAGCACGACGGTGTCGATCGAGTGCGGCCGGCCATCGACGTAGCGCAGCGTGACCTGGGACTTGGCGTCCGGGCGCAGCCAGGGCAGCCGGCCGTCGCGGCGCAGTTCCGACTGCCGCTCGACCAGGCGGTGCGCGTAGTGGATCGCCGCCGGCATCAGCACCGGGGTTTCGTCACAGGCGTAGCCGAACATCAGGCCCTGGTCGCCGGCGCCCTGATCGAGGTCGATGCCGCGGCCTTCGTCGACGCCCTGCGCGATGTCCTGGCTCTGCTTGTCGTAGGCGACCAGCACCGCGCAGCCGCGGTAGTCGATGCCGTAGTCGGTGTTGTCGTAGCCGATGCGCTTGATGGTCTGGCGTGCGACATCGATGTAGTCGACATGCGCGCCCGTGGTGATCTCGCCGGCGAGCACCACCAGGCCGGTGTTCACCAGGGTCTCGGCGGCCACGCGCGAGAACTTGTCCTGGCTGAAGATAGCGTCGAGAATCGCGTCCGAGATCTGGTCGGCCACCTTGTCGGGGTGACCCTCGGACACCGATTCAGAGGTAAACAGGAATTCCTTGGCCAAAGCTCTTCTCCGATGGTTCGAATGCACGGAATGCACGGCGACGTCGCAAGGCGCGTCTGGCGCGAGCGGCCGTCTTCGGAGAGGCGGCGACGCTTTAGCGGACTTTGCCTTGCCGCCGGGGCGGTGCCCCGGGCGACGGTCGCCCCGCAAGTTGTCAGTTAAACCGGCGACGGCCGGGAGTATAGACCACGTCGCCGGTGCCGGGTCGACTCGTCGGCCGCTGCGGCATGGTGCCAACAACCGGCCGCCACGCTCCGGATGCTGCTCGCGCTCTTTCGCCTGATTGCCCGGCTTCCCCTGGCCTGGGTGCAGGCGGGCGGCGCGCTCCTCGGCCTGGTCGTCTACGCCGTCTCGGCGAGCTATCGGGGCAAGCTGCGTGCCAACCTCGCGCGAGCCGGCTATCCGCCCGCGATGCGTCTGGCGGCCGCGCGGTCGGCCGGCGCCATGGTGGGCGAACTCGCCTGGGTCTGGTTCCGGCCATCCGACCAGGTCGATCGACGGGTGCACTGCGCGGATATGGCGCCGCTCATGCAAGCCCATGCGCTCGGCCGTGGCGTGCTGATCCTCACGCCGCATCTCGGCTGCTTCGAGGTCGCGGCGCCCTGGGTGGCGCGCCGCCTGCCGATCACGGTCATCTACCGTCAGCCGCGCCGCGCGGCGCTCGACGTGCTGCTGCATGCGGCCCGCAATCGCGGGGATCTCGCAGCGGCTCCGGCCACCCTCGCCGGCGTGCGGGCGCTGCTGCGGGCGCTGCGCCGTGGCGAGGTGGTCGGCCTGCTGCCCGATCAGGTGCCGGGTGAGGGTGAGGGGCGCTGGGCGCCGTTCCTGGGGGCGCCGGCCTACACGATGACGCTGCCGCAGCGGCTGGTGCAGGCCAGTGGCGCTGCGGTGGTGCTGTTGTCGGTGGCGCGACTGCCGGGTGGTTGTGGCTGGGCGCTGCGTCTGAAGCCCTTCGAGGGTGAGCCCACGCCGCAGGCGATCAACGCGGCGATGGAGGCGTTGATCCGCGAGCGTCCGGATCAGTACCTCTGGGGCTACAACCGCTACAAGCGGCCGCCGGGTGCGCAGCCCGCGCCCGGCGATCACGCCGACGGGCGCGAGCCATGAAAGCCGAACCCCTGATGCGCGCAGGGCTCTGGCTGCTGCGCCAGATCGCGCGTCTGCCCGATCGATGGGTGCGCCGCCTGGGTTTCCTGCTCGGCGAGGGCCTCTGGTGGGTGGCGTGGCCGCGTCGTCGCATCGCGCTCATCAACCTGGCCCTGTGCTTTCCGGCGATGGCCGAGGGCGAGCGGCGCCGGCTTGCGCGCCGGCACTTTCACTGCGTCGGCGCGGGCTTTCTCGAATGCTTCGTGTTCTGGCACGAGCCTGCCGAGCGTATCGTCGCGATGGTTCGCCAGCGCGGTCGCGAGCATTTCGATGCGCACGCCGGGCGGCCGCTGATCGTCTTCGCGCCGCATTTCGTGGGTCTGGATGCCGGCGGCTTGCGCATGCTGGTCGATTCGCCCGGCGCCTCGATGTTCGCCAACCAGAAGAGCCGCGCGCTCACCGAGACCATGACCCGCGGCCGGTCGCGCTTCGGCAGTCGCGGCATGTTCGTGCGCAACGCCGGCATGCGACCGGTGGTGCGTGCCGTGCGTGCCGGCGTGCCGTTCATGCTGTCACCCGACATGGACCTCGGCCCCCGGGACGCCATCTTCGTGCCCTTCTTCGGCGTGCGCTGCGCGACCGCGCCCTCGCTCGCGCGTCTGGCCGCGATGACCGGCGCGCGGGTGGTGCCGATGATCACGCGGATGGTTGACGAAGGCTACGAGACCACCTTCCTGCCGGCCTGGGAAGACTTTCCCGGCGAGGATCTCGCCGCGGCCACGCGCCGCATGAACGCGCTGATCGAGCACTGTGTGCAGCAGGCGCCCGAGCAGTACCTCTGGACGCACCGACGCTTCAAGACCCGCCCGCCGGGCGAGCCGTCCGTGTATCGGCGATAATCGAGACCGGAGGCAACCCGGCGCGCGGAGGAGGTCGATGGCGATGCGGCTGCGTTTCACGAAGATGCACGGAGCGGGCAACGACTTCGTCGTGCTCGATGCGCTGCGTGAGCCGATCAGACTCACGCCGACCCAGTTGCGCCTGCTCGCCGATCGCCATCTCGGGGTCGGCGCCGACCAGATCCTGCAGGTCGAGCCCCCGGACGGCAGCGATGTCGATTTCGTCTACCGGATCTTCAACGCCGATGGCGGCGAGGTCGAGCAGTGCGGCAATGGCGCGCGCTGCTTCGCCCGCTACGTGGCCGACCGAGGGCTTGCGCCCGGCGACGCGATCCGCGTGCGCACGCTCGGTGGCGTGATCGTGCCGCGCCTCGAGTCCGATGGCCGGGTGACCGTCAACATGGGTGCGCCGATCTTCGATCCGCTGCGCGTGCCCTTCGACCCCGCCGGCCTGAGCGCTGACACCGTGGGCCGCGACACCGTGTGGCGCCTGCCGGTCGGCGACGGTCTGTGTCGGGTGTCGGTGCTCTCGATGGGTAACCCGCACGCGGTCCTGGTGGTTGCCGATGTGGACAATGCCCCGGTCGCGCGCGACGGGCCGCTGATCGAACATCACCTGGCCTTCCCACGTCGCGTGAATGCCGGCTTCATGCAGGTGCTCGGCCGCAACCGCATCGCGCTGCGTGTCTTCGAGCGCGGCGCGGGCGAGACGCTGGCCTGCGGCTCCGGCGCCTGCGCGGCGGTGGTGGCCGGCGTCCGCCGGGGGCTGCTCGACCCGCGCGTCGATGTGAGCACCCGGGGCGGAGTGCTCACGATCGCCTGGTCGCCCGACCTTCCCGCCGCGCCGGTCATGATGACCGGACCTGCCCGGCAGGTCTTCGAGGGCGAGATCGACCTGCCCGACTGAACAACCCGTGAACGAGATCCCCGTACCCCCGATGCCCAACCCACCGAATCCGCTTGCCGCCGCCGACGTGGCGCAGTACCTGCGCACCCACCCGGAGTTCTTCGAGTCGCATGCCGATCTGCTCGCCTCGATCAGCGTGCCGCATCCGCATGGCGGGCGAACGATCTCGCTGCAGGAGCGTCAGCTCGAGGTGCTGCGTGAGCGCCATCGTGCGCTCGAGATGCGTCTGGCCGATCTGATCCGGATCGGGCAGGAGAACGACGCGATCACCGACAGGCTGCAGCGCTGGTGCCGCCAGATGCTGCTCGTCGCCGATCCCGCGGCGCTACCCCAGGTCCTGATCGATGAGCTGCGCAGCGGCTTCAGCGTGCCGCAGGTCGCGATCCGCCTCTGGAACCTGCGCGAGCCTTTCCGCGGTCTGCCGGCAGCCACACCGGTCGACGGCGATGCGATCGCGCTCGCCGACAGCCTGCGCCAGCCCTACTGTGGCCCCAACGCCGACTTCCTCGCCGCCGCGTGGCTCCCCGAAGGCGGCAGCGCCACCCGGTCGATCGCCCTGCTGCCGCTGCGCAAGGGTGCGGGCCCGGCCGCCTTCGGGCTGCTCGTGCTCGGATCCCCCGATCCCGGGCGCTTCCAGACCGGCATGGGCACCGCTTTCCTCGAGCGCATTGCCGAGACCGGCAGTGCCGCGCTGTCGCGACTGGCGGCGTGAGCGCGGCCGCGTCTCGCGATCGTGATGTAGCAGCCTATCTCGGCCGGCTGGCGCATGAGCGCGGCTGCTCGCCGCGAACGGTGGCAGCCTATCGCGCCGATCTCGCCATCCTTGTCGGTCTGCTGCCTGCGGCCGACGCCGACTGGTCGGCGCTCGACGAGGCGGTGCTTCGTCGCTGGGTGGCCGGTGCGATGCGCGCCGGTGGCTCGCCACGTTCGATCGCGCGGCGGCTTTCCTGCTGGCGCGGATTTCTCGACGCGATGGTGCTTCAGGGCCGGCTTGCCGCCAATCCCGCCCGCACGCTGCGCGCGCCGCGCGCGCCGCGCCGGCTGCCGCGCGCCCTGTCGCCGGATCAGGCCGATGCCCTGCTGCGCGGGCCCGACGAACGCTTCGAGGCGCTGCGCGATCACGCGTTGCTCGAGCTGCTCTATTCCTCGGGGTTGCGGCTGTCCGAGCTCACCAGCCTGGATGTTGCGCACGCCGAGCGCCCGGGCTACCGGTCGCGCAGCTGGCTGGCGCGCGATGAGGCCGAGGTCAACGTGCTGGGCAAGGGGGCGCGCCGGCGCACCGTGCCGGTCGGAACGCAGGCGATGGCCGCGCTGGCGCGCTGGCTCGAGGCCCGCGCCGCGTTCCTGCTCGAGCACCCGGGGGCCGATGCCGATGCGCTCTTTCTCAGCCGGCGCGGTTCTCGTCTGGCCAATCGCAGCGTGCAGGATCGGTTGCGCGCGCTGGGCATCGCGCGGGCGCTGCCGACGCGACTGCACCCGCACGTGATGCGCCACTCCTTCGCCAGCCACCTGCTGCAGTCGAGCGGCGATCTGCGCGCCGTGCAGGAGCTGCTCGGTCATGCCAGCATCCGGAGCACGCAGGTCTACACCGCGCTCGACTTCCAGCGGCTGGCCAGCGTCTACGATGCCGCCCATCCGCGGGCCCGGCGGGTGCGATGAGCGACACCCTGGCGCCGGAGCAATGAGCGACACCCTGATCCTGAAGGCTGGCAAGGAGCGCTCGCTGCAGCGGCGTCATCCCTGGGTCTACGCCGGCGCGATCGCGCGGGTGCAGGGCAATCCCTGGGTCGGCGATACCGTGCGCATCGTGGCCGCCGACGGGCGCTTCCTCGCCTGGGGCGCCTTCAGCCCCGATTCCTCGATCCGCGCGCGGGTCTGGAGCTTCGAGGAGGCGCAGCGCATCGATGCCGGCTGGCTGCGCGCGCGGCTGGCGGCTGCGATCGCCCGGCGCGCGCCGCTTGCCGGCTTTAGCGACGCGGTGCGGCTGGTCTTCGGCGAGGCCGACGGCCTGCCGGGCCTGGTCGTCGACCGCTATGGCTCGCAGCTCGTGATGCAGCTGATGGCGGCGGGCGTGGAGCGCTGGCGCAACGAGATCGCGTCGGCGCTGTGCGAGCTTACCGGGCTTGCCGATCTGCATGAGCGCTCCGATGCGGCAGCCCGCGATCGCGAGGGGCTGCCGGCACGCGAGGGCACGGTCAGCGGGGCGCCCGCGAGCGAGCGAATCGCGGTGACCGAGCACGGCGTGCGTTATCTGGTCGATGTGCCGCAAGGCCACAAGACCGGTTTCTACATCGATCAGCGTGACAACCGCCTCGAGGTAGCGCGTCACGCCGCCGGCCGCTCGGTGCTGAACTGCTTCTGCTACACCGGAGGCTTCACGCTGGCGGCGCTCGCCGGTGGGGCTGCCAGTGCGCTGTCGATCGATTCCAGCGCGCCGGCGCTGGCCCGTGCGGCCGAGCAGCACGCCCTCAACGCGCTGCCACCGGTGCCATGCGAGTGGCGCGAGGCCGATGTCTTCGAGGCGCTGAAGGCGCTGCTCGCGCAGGGGCGCCGCTTCGATCTCATCGTGCTCGACCCGCCGAAGTTCGCGCCTTCCTCGCAGCATGTCGAGCGCGCGGCGCGCGCCTACAAGGAAATCAATCTGAAGGCGCTGCGGCTGCTTGCGCCAGGTGGCCTGCTGTTCACCTTCTCCTGCTCCGGCGCCATCGATGTCGACCTCTTCCAGAAGATCGTCGCTGGTGCGGTCTTCGATGCGCGGGTCGATGTCCAGATGCTGCATCGACTGCAGGCTGGCGAGGATCATCCGGTGCTGATGACCCACCCCGAGGGCGAGTACCTGAAGGGGCTGAAGCTCGTCCGGCTCTGAGTCATCCATGCCGGCGCATCGGCCGCCGGGCTCGGATTCGTTCACCGCCAGTGAGCCCATGCGTTGCGTCGTCATCGCTTGGCCGTAGAATCCGCGATCGCCATGAGTTCCGCCCCCAGCCCCACCGCTTCGCCGGTCGCATCGTCCGTGTCCCACGGCAATGACGGTCGTGCCCGCGCGCTGCTGCGTGAGCGGGGAGCCCGCGTGACGCATCCGAGGGTACGGGTGCTGGCGGCGCTGCTCGGTGCCGGCGAGGCGCTCAGCCACCTCGATCTGCAGCGACGCCTCGAGCTCTCGGCCGACGGCGAGCCGGTCGACCGCGTGACGCTGTACCGCGTGCTCGACTGGCTCGTCGAGCGCGAGCTTGCGCATCGGGTATCGGGCCCCGACCGGGTGTTTCGGTTCTCGGCTCAGCCGGCCGGGCACCCGCTGCATGGCCACTTCCGCTGCGCAGGCTGCGGGCGCATGTTCTGTCTCGACGAAAGCCCGGGTCTTGCGCGGGTGATCAAGACGATGCTGCCAGCGGGATTTTCCAGCGACGCGGTGGAACTCACCGTGTCAGGGCGTTGCGCGGCCTGCGCGGCTTGAAGCGCGGCCCCACGCCCCCATCTGCGCAGGCTAACCGGAGTGCCGCCATGAGCACGAAACTCGTACCCGTCACCATCCTCACCGGCTTCCTCGGGGCCGGCAAGACCACGCTGCTCAACCGTATCCTCAAGGAGCCGCACGGCCACCGCATTGCGGTGATCGAGAATGAATTCGGCGAAGAGGGCGTCGACAACGAACTGCTGCTGCAGGAGCGCGACGAGCAGATCGTCGAGATGAACAACGGCTGCATCTGCTGCACGGTGCGCGGCGATCTGGTGCGCATCCTCAACGATCTGCGCGAGCGTCGCGACGACGGTGATCTGCGTTTCGATCGGGTGGTCATCGAGACCACCGGCCTGGCCGATCCCGGGCCGGTCGCGCAGACCTTCTTCCTCGATGACGGCATTGCCGACTATTACCTGCTCGATGCGGTGATCACGGTCGTCGATGCCGTGCATGGCAACAGCCAGCTCGACCAGCACAAGGAGGCGGTCGAGCAGGTCGGCTTCGCCGATCGCCTCCTGATGTCGAAGGTCGATGTCGCCGCCGACGATGAGCGGGAACGTCTGCGTCAGCGACTGGTTCGCATCAATCCGCGTGCGCCGATCCGCCCGGTCAACTTCGGCAAGGCCGACATCGCCGACGTGCTGGACATCCGTGGTTTCAACCTGAACGCGATCCTCGAGATCGATCCCGAGTTTCTGACCAGCGACGACCATGAGCACGACGAGGCGGTCCAGTCCTTCGTCTACCGTTCGGCCAAGCCTTTCGATCCGGTCAAGCTCGAGGATTTCCTGGGCGGTCTGATTCAGGTTTACGGCCCCGACATGTTGCGGTATAAAGGCGTGCTTTTCATGAAGGGGTCGGAGCGCCAGACGGTGTTCCAGGGTGTCCACCAGATGATGGGCGCCGACCTCGGCCGCAAGTGGCAGCCCGGTGAAAAGCCGTCCAGCAAGATGGTCTTCATCGGCAGAAACCTGCCCAAGGACCTATTCATCAAAGGTCTCGACCAGTGCCTGGCGTGAGGCCGGCACACTGGATCGGGGCCAGCGCAGGCAAGACATGGCAGCCACCCAAGACAGGAAACCTCTGACCGAGGCCGAGCTTCTCCGGATGCCGGAATCGGATTACATGAACGAGGCGCAACTCGCGTTCTTCCGGGCGCGGCTCCAGCAGATGGAGCGCGAGATCCTGCACAACGCGGGTGAGACCACCGAGCATCTGCGCGAGACGGTCATCGTCCCCGATCCCGCCGACCGCGCCACGATCGAGGAGGAGCATGCGCTCGAACTGCGTACGCGAGATCGTGAACGCAAGCTGCTCAAGAAGATCCAGCAGTCGCTGACCCGCATCGACGAGGGCGACTACGGGTTCTGCGAGGAGACCGGCGAGCCGATCGGCGTGCCCAGGCTGCTTGCGCGCCCCACGGCCACGCTGTCGCTCGAGGCACAGCAGCGCCGCGAGCTTCGTCAGAAGCTCTACGGCGACTGAGCGGTCACCGGGCTGGCGGCAGCCGGCCCGCCTTGCGCCTCAGAAGCGGGCCCGCAGGCCCGCGATCACCGAACGCCCTGCCATCGGCACCCGGTCCTTCACCCAGGAGGTGTGCAGGCGGATCGTCTGGTCGAGCAGGTTGCGACCCTGCACGAACACCGTGAGCGCGCGCTCGCCCGAACCCAGTCGGTGCGCGATCTCGGCATCCACCCGCTGATAGCCCGGGGTACGGGTTTCCAGAGCTGCCAGGCGGCTCTGGCCGCTGACGCTCAGCACCGACACGAAGCCGGTCCACGGGCCCTGCTGCCAGTCGGCGGCCAGGCCCAGGCGCGAGGGGGCCATGCGCGGCGCATTGCCCTCGCCGTCGATGCGGCCGCGGGCGAGATCGCCGAACGTACGCAGCGACCAGGCCGATCCGGCCGGGCGCCACTCGAGCTCGAATTCCAGCCCCGCGAATCGTGCGCCCGCCTGGGCATAGGCCAGTCGCATGAACTCGCCCGCGCCAGGGTCGGCGGCGGAATTGGTCACCAGGTTGTCGTGGTCGACGCGGTCCGCGATGCCGTCGCCGTTCTCGTCGGTGGTACGGCCATAGAGGTAGTTGGCGAAGCGATTCGCGAAGGTGCCCACCTTCCAGCGCAGCGTGCCGGTCGTGCGCCGCAGGGACAGATCGAGGTTCAGCGAACGCTCGGCGCGCAGCGCCGGGTCGCCGACTTCCCAGGTGGCTGTCGCCGCGTGGGCACCCGAGGCGTAGAGCTCCTCGATGGCAGGCGCCCGCTGTGCGCTGCCCAGGTTGGCCGAGACACGGTAGCCATCGCCGAGAGGAAGCCCGATGCCGGCCGACAGGGCCTGCAGTCCGAAGCGCCGCGCTGGCAGGCCACTGGCAGTCTCCGGTGTCAGACGGGCACGCTCGGAGCGCCAGCCGAACTCGAGCCTCGCGGGCCCGAGCGCGCGTTCGGCGACGTAGAACAGCGCATCGTTGCGGTCGCGCGCCCCCGGAACGTAGGCCTCCTCGCCGCGTGCCTCGAGCGTGCGCTCCCGCAACTGCAGGCCGGCCACGCCGCGCAGACCGCCGATCGGCGCATGCCCGAGCTCGATGCGACCCTCGCGACCGCGGTTGGCGAAGGCGGTGCCGACCTCGCCACCCCCCTCGACTTCCTCATGGCGGTAGCGCCCCTCACCGAGGGTGGCCTTCAGGTGCGTGATCCCGGGCAGCGGCTGCTCGACCCGCGCGAGCGCCTCGCTGCGCTGCTGGCGCAAGCGGATGAACACATCACCCTCGGTCGGAATGCCGTAGCGGTTCGACAGCTCGGTGTGGGCAGCGCCGATCGTGACCCGCTCGCCTACCCACGAGGCGCCGCCCGAGAAGCCTTCGCCGCTGGCGTAGCTGTTGGGCAGGCGCCGCGCGCGGGAGCTCGGATCGTCGGCGACGATGCGATCCGGGATCCGGTAGTCGCCGGCCCGACGGTCGAAGGCGCCGAGCGTCCAGTTGAAGCCTTTCGCGCCCGCCTTGAGGCTCACGGCGGCGGTATGTCCCGATGACGCGGAATCGCTTGCTGCGAGCAGACGGCCCGTCGGGGCGCCGAGCCGGGTCAGCGGGATGCGGTCGTTCACGACGTTGACCAGGCCGCCGACCGCGCCGCCGCCGAAGGGCAGCGCCGCCGGTCCCCGGAGTATCTCGATGCGCTCAGCCGACAGCGGGTCGGCTGCCACCGCGTGGTCCGGGCTGAGCGCCGAGACATCGAGGGTGTCCAGTCCGTTGTCGGTGATCCGGATCCTGGGACCGTCGAGACCACGAATGATCGGGCGGCTGGCGCCGGCGCCGAAGCCGCTGCCATGCACACCGGGCTGGCCCGACAGCGTGGCCCCCAGCGAAGTGTCGAGCGCTCGTTCGAGCGCGGGAGACTGCAGCACGCCGATCGGCCGGGTGGCACGCAGCGGATCGCTGCCGAGCGGGTCGGCCGTGACGCGGACCGGTGGCAGCACGACTGGCTCCGAGGCGGGTTCGCGCACCGCCGACTGCGCGAGGGCGGCGCTGCAGGCCAGGCCCGCGAGTGCCGTCGCGGCGCGGGCGCATTGCAGGCGGTGGCGACCGTGGATGACAGAAGGCATGATGCAACCGAGTTGTACGGAGGAAGAGGCGGAGTCTATCGGAGCGTCTCCGTTTTTCGCAACTGGGTTGCATGGATGAGTGGTGGTCAGCGGCTGATGACCGGCCCGCTTCCGGCGGCTGATCGTCGGGGTGCCGGTGCTAGACTGGCCTGTCAGCTTTTCACGGTGAGCCAGGGGTGTTTTCATTTTTCTCGCGTCGCGCGAAGGCGCAGACCGACCGCGAAGCCCCGCCTCGGCCAGCGGCAGCCGGATCCGCTCGCAAGGCGCCGGCTGCCGGCCAGAGTGTCGACCAGCAACGGGCCGCGGCCCGACGCACGGCCGAACAGATCGATCGCATCGAATCCGAGATGATCGTGCCGCCGCGCGACGAAAGCGCGACGCCACCCGGTGCGATCAAGCCCGCGGGCGCGGCGGTTGCGCTCGCAACCCGGCCCACGGCCGTCCCCCCGGCGTCTGCAGGTGCCGCGGTTGCGGCCATCGCGCGCGCGCGCGCCGAGCAGTCTGCGGCGCCGGCTGCGGCTGGCCCGGCTGCGGCGCGTGTTGCCGTCGCGCCGGTAGCCAGGACTGCCGCCCCCGCCCATCCGGTCACGCAGGCGCCCGCGCGCAAGGCGGCCCCCGCGCCTGCGGCCTCATCGGCCACTGTGGTGGCCGGGCTCGAACCCGAGCGCCGCCCCGCGCCTGCGCTCGAGGCGCTGGTGTTCACACTGCCGGGTGAGGCACCGGCGGCGCCCCGCGGGGAGGCGGCACAGGCGCAGCTCACCGAGGCTCAGGGCATCGAGCTCGCCGAGCCCGCGCTCCCACCCGAGCTCGAGGAAGCCGCGATTCTTTTCGCCAATGCGCAGTCGGCTGCCGCAGCCGCGACACTGGAGGCGGCCGTCGAGCGCGACGATGCGCCGCGCCGCGCATGGCGGATGCTGCTCGACGTGCTCCACGCCACCGGTCGTCGCACCGACTTCGAGGCCCGCTGCATCGCCTACGCGGCGCGCTTCGAGACCTCGCCGCCGGCCTGGCGCGATGCCGGCGGGCCGGCCGAGGCGCCACGGCGGGTTCTGTCCACCGTGCTGGTGCCCTTCGGCGATCGGATCGGCGACGACACCGAGCGGGCGATCGAGCAGGCGCGCAAGGCCGCCCAGCAGAAGCGGGCGATGATTCTCGACTTCTCGGCGATCGAGTCGGTCGATCCCGAGGCGGCACTGCCGCTGGTGCGTCTGCTCGATGTCCTCATGCAGGGCCGGCGAGAGGTCACGGTGCGTGGCGCCGCCCGGTTGGCCGAGGCCGCGCGTGCCACCATCGAGCCCGGACGTCGGGATCCCTGCACCGGTGGTTGGCAGCTGTCGCTGCTGGCGCTGCGCCTGCTGGGCGAGCAGGGTGCATTCGAAGACCTCAGCATCGACTACTGCGTCACCTTCGAGGTGTCCCCCCCTTCATGGGAACCGGTGCCGCCGCAACTGTCGCTCGCGATGGGCTCCGAGCCGATCACGGCATCGGCCGACCGGCGGGCCGAGACCTCGGCCCTGCTGCCAGGCTCGCAGCTCGAGCCGGCGGCAACCGCCATCGGTGCGACCGGATCGCTGCCCCTGCGCGGCGAACTCACCGGTCTCATCGGCGCCGAGCTCGGCCGGCTGCGCACCTTCGCCGCCGAGCGGCGCGAGGTGCTCATCGACGCGCGCGAACTTCGGCGACTCGATTTCGTGGCGGCTGGCGAGCTGCTGAACGAGATCGTCGCGCTGAAGGCTGCGGGCAAGACGGTGGTCATCGACGAGCCCAGCCATGTGGTCGAGGCGCTGCTGATCGTGATGGGTATCCGCGACATCGCTCCGGTACGCCGTCGTCACTGACTCCGCGGTCGACCTGCGCCCGGGCGCGGGCTGCGCATCGCGAGGTCGGGCGGGCGCAGTAGAATCCGATCCCCGCCAACTCCACTTCGCCCCGCCGGCCCGAGCACGGGTCGGGCGGGCGCCTGCGTCCATGGAACAGTTTCACGGCACCACGATCGTCTCGGCACGCCGCGGCGGCCGTGTCGCGCTTGGCGGCGACGGCCAGGTGACCCTGGGCAGCGTCGTGATCAAGCAGGGCGCCCGCAAGGTACGGCGCCTGCACCACGATCGCGTGCTCGCGGGCTTTGCCGGCGGAACCGCCGACGCCTTCACGCTGTTCGAGCGTTTCGAAGCCAAGCTCGACAAGCACGGCGGGCATCTGCTGCGCGCGGCTGTCGAACTCGCCCGCGACTGGCGAACCGACCGGCTGCTGCGCCGCCTCGAGGCGATGCTGGCGGTGGCCGACGCCCAGCACTCGCTGGTGATCACCGGCAACGGCGATGTGCTCGAACCCGAGGGCGGGCTGCTCGCGATCGGCTCCGGCGGTGCCTATGCGCAGGCCGCGGCGCGCGCGCTGCTGGACCATACCGATCTCGATCCGGAAGCGGTGGTGCGCAAGGCGCTGGCGATCGCCGGCGAGATCTGCATCTACACCAACCAGCACCACACGGTCGAAAGCATCGGGTAACCCACGATGAGCGCGATGACCCCCGAAGAGATCGTCTCCGAACTCGACCGGCACATCGTCGGCCAGCCGCTTGCCAAGCGGGCCGTGGCGGTGGCCCTGCGCAATCGCTGGCGTCGCCAGCAGGTGGATGAGCCGCTGCGCCACGAGATCACGCCGAAGAACATCCTGATGATCGGCCCCACCGGTGTGGGCAAGACCGAGATCGCGCGCCGGCTCGCGCGGCTGGCCAATGCGCCCTTCATCAAGGTCGAGGCCACCAAGTTCACCGAAGTGGGCTATGTCGGTCGCGATGTCGACACGATCATCCGCGATCTCGTCGACGCGGCGCTCAAGATGCTGCGCGAGCAGGCCAAGCGCCGGCACGCGCAGCGTGCGCTCGATGCCGCCGAGGACAGGATTCTCGATGTGCTGGTGCCGCCGGCGCGGCCGCGCAACGCCGGCTTCGGATTCGGGCTGGGCGGGGTGGACTCGACTGCACCCATCGAGCGTGATCCCACCGAGTCCACGGCGCGCCAGAAGTTCCGCAAGCGTCTGCGCGAGGGCGAGCTCGACGACCGCGAGATCGAGATCGAGGTCGCCGCCGGCGCTCAGACGCCCGAGATCATGACGCCGCCGGGCATGGAGGAGTTCACGCAGCAGCTGCAGGGCATGTTCGCGAATCTCGGTGCCGGACGGCGCCGCGCGCGGCGCATGCGGATCGGCGAGGCGATGCGCATGCTCGCCGACGAGGAGGCGGCGCGGCTGGTCGACGAGGACGAGATCCGTGCGCAGGCGGTGGCAGCCGTCGAATCCAGCGGCATCGTCTTCATCGACGAGATCGACAAGATCGCCACGCGCTCCGAGACCCAGGGTCCCGATGTCTCGCGTCAGGGGGTGCAGCGCGATCTGCTGCCGCTGGTCGAGGGCACGACCGTCAGCACCCGGCACGGCACGGTACGTACCGACCACATCCTGTTCATTGCCTCGGGCGCCTTCCATCTCGCCAAGCCCTCCGACCTGATCCCGGAGCTGCAGGGGCGGCTGCCGATCCGGGTCGAGCTCGACGCGTTGCGGGTCGACGACTTCGAGCGCATCCTCACCGGCACCGACAATTGCCTGGTGCGCCAGTACGAGGCGCTCCTCGCCACCGAAAACGTGCGCCTGGATTTCACGGCCGACGGGGTGCGCCGGATCGCCGAGATCGCCGCGCAGGTCAACGAGAGCACCGAGAACATCGGCGCGCGTCGGCTGCATACCGTGATGGAGCGCCTGCTCGAGGAGGTTTCCTTCAACGCCGCGCGGCTCGCGGGCCAGACCCTGACCATCGACGCCGCCTACGTCGAGTCGCGGCTGGCCGGCGTGGCCGGACGCGAGGACCTCGCGCGCTATGTGCTTTGACCGGCATCCTGGCGCGCCGGTGGCGTCGCGCCTGGGCCGGGCGCCGCGATGAACGCGACGCGCGGACGCAAGCGGGCGCTGGTCGTCGGCCGTCTGAAACCGCGCAATCCGCTGGTGGTTCCCGCGCGTTCGCGCAAGGCCGGCGAGCACCGGCCCGACCCGCGGGCCGAGCGCCGCCAGGCGCGTCTGCAACTCAGGAAGGAAGGTCCCGACTCATGAAGCCCGTCAAACAACGCCTCACGAAAACATCCCTGCGCGCATTTCTCGCCGTGCCGCTGGCGGCCGCTCTGGCGCTCGGGGGACTCGTCACGCCGCGGGAGGCCCGTGCCGCCGACTTCCCCGCCAAGCCGGTACGTTTCATCGTGCCCTTTCCGCCGGGTGGTCCGGTGGATACCGTGGCGCGGGCGCTGGGTCAGAAGGTGTCCGAGTACTGGGGTCAGCCGGTGCTGGTCGAGAATCGTGCCGGCGCCGGCGGCATCGTGGGTGCCGAGGCGGCCGCGCGTGCCGCGCCCGATGGCTACACCGTCTTCGTTGGTGCGATCCATCACTCGGTGCTCCCGGGGCTGGGCGTCAAGCTGAGCTACGACATCGAACGTGACTTCGCACCGGTGATCTTCGGGGCGCGCTTTCCGATCATCCTGGTCGCGAATCCGTCGGTACCCGCCTCGAATGTGCGGGAACTCGTCGCCTGGGCGAAGGCCAACCCGGCGAAGCTCTCCTACGGGTCGGCCGGCAATGGTGGTGGCACGCATCTGGCCGGCGAGCTCTTCAAGAGCCTCGCCGGGGTGTTCATCCTGCACATTCCCTACCGCGGCAGCGCGCCGGCGATGGCTGACGTCGTCGGCAATCAGGTTCAGCTGATGTTCGCCGACGGTCCCACCGCCCTGGCGGCCCTGCGCGGCAATCGCGTGAAGGCGATCGCCGTGGGTTCGCCGCAGCGCTCCGCGCTGGTGCCGCAGGTGCCCACGATGGCCGAGGCCGGTCTGCCGGGCTACGAAGCCTATTCCTGGGCGGGGTTGTGGGTGCCGGCGGGTACGCCGCCGGCCGTGATCACGAAGCTCAATGCCGACATGGCGAGGGCCTTCGCCGACCCGGCGCTGCGCGAGCGGCTGCTCGGGCAGGGCGCCGAGCCGGCGCCCGGTACCGCGGCCGAGTTCGGCGCTTTCGTGCGCGCCGAGAAGACGAAGTGGGCGCAGGTGATCCAGCGGGCGGGTATCAAGCCGGATTGATCCATCGGCGCACCCGCGTGTGCGCCGTGCCGGCTGCGCTCGTGGTTCAATGCCCGCCACGACGGGGGCGGAGATCGGGGTGGTGACGCAGCGCGCATCGACGGTGGCACGCAGGCTGGCATGGGCCGCGCTCGCGCTGGCCTGTCTGCTCGCGCTGCTGGCGGCTGCCGCTACCTGGGGGCTGCCGCGACTGCTGCGCAGCCAGTTGCCGGTGGTGCTTGGCGAGACGCTCGGCCGGCCGGTCAGCGTCGGCGAGGTGGCCATCAACCCGTTCACGCTGCGCTTCGCGCTCGCCGATCTGGCCATCGGCGAGCAGGGCGCTGCCGAGCCGGCGTTGCGCGTCGCCAGCGTCGCGGCACAGGGCTCCTGGCGCTCGCTGATCGCGGGTGCGCCGGTGATCGCCGATCTGCGCATCGACGGACTGCGGGCGCGCCTCGCGCGCGACGCCGAGGGTCGGCTGTCGATCGACGACGTGCTGGCGCGGCTGCGTGCGCGGCCACCCGAACCGGCCGGCCCGCCGCCGCGCTTCGTGCTCGAAGCTGCCGAGCTCGCCAACGCCGAGCTCGTCGTGGACGACCGTCAGATCGGACGCACCCATCGGCTTGCCGGCATCGGCCTGACGCTGCCGCGCCTGTCGAGCCTGCCAGACGACCGCGAGCGGCCGGTCGAGGCGCGGCTCGCGCTCGAGCTCGACGGTGTGCCGGTGCGGCTGCGCGCGAGCCTGCTGCCCTTCGCACCGGCGCGCTCGGCGAGTGTCGAGCTCGAGCTGTCGCCGCTCGCGCTGCCGCCCTATCTCGGCTATCTGCCGCGGGAGCTGCCGGTTCAGCTGCGCCAGGGGAGCCTTTCAGCGAGTCTGCGCATCGAGGCGACGCTGCCTGTCGAGGCCGCGCCCACGCTGTCGATCGCCGGCGACGCGACGCTCGCGGGAGTCGATCTGCGCGCGCCGGATGGCGGCGATCTGCTCGCCTTCGATGCGCTGCGGGTTCGGGCGATCGCCGCCCAGCCGCTTGCGTCGCGCGTCGAGATCGGTGGCATCGAACTCGACGCGCCGCGTGTCGCGGTGCTCCGCCGGGCCACCGAGCCGCGTTTCTTCGAGTCGGTGCTGCGCGCGCTGCCGCAGGTACAGCGCTCGGCGGCAGCCGAGCCCGCCCCGCCCGGTGCCGCCGCGTCGGAGGGATTTCGCTGGTCGGTCGGCGAGCTGGTGCTGCGCGATGGCCGCGTCGAGCTGCGCGATGAGCGCTTCGCGCCGCGACCGCTCGCGCTGCGCCTCGAGGGGTTCGCGCTGCGGCTCGGCCGCGTGTCCGATGCATTCGATCCCACGCCTTTCGAGCTGGCGGTTGCGGCCGACGGCGGCGAGCGGGTATCGGCGAAGGGATCGTTGCGCGCGCAACCTCTGGTCGTCGACGCCGATATCGCGGTCGACGCGGTGCCGTTGCGCCGCTGGTGGTGGATGGCGGCGCCGGGCCTGCAGGCCGATCTCGTCGACGGGACGCTCAGCCTGAAGACCCGCCTGAATCTCGAGGATCAGGGCGCGGGGCCGGCGCTGCGGCTGAGCGATCTGTCGGCGAAGCTCGGCTCGCTGGTGCTGCGTCAGCGCTGGAACGCCCGGGAGCTGCTCGCGCTGCCGTCGGTGACGCTGACCGGATCCTCGCTCGACCTGGCGGCCCGGCGCGTCGCCCTGGGTTCGCTCGAGATGGCCGGCGGCTCGCTGGCGCTGGTGCGCGATCGCGAGGGCGAGCTCAATCTGCTTCGGGCCTTGTCGCCGCCCCCGGCGGCTGCGGCGACGGCTGGCGCAGCCTCGCCTGGCCGAGCGCCGGTGCCGGTCTCGCCCGCGACCCGGCCGCGGGCGTCGGCGCCGGTCGTCGCCGCGGCGCCGCCCTGGCGCGTGTCGCTCGCGCAGTTCGCGCTGAGCGGTGCGAGCGTGAGTTTCCGTCAGCTCGGCAGCGGCACGCGAGGCACGGCCGCGAGCAGCGAGGCGTCGCTGCGCGAGCTGTCGCTGCGGGTGGAGGACCTGTCGGACGAACCCGGCCGGCGTGCGCGCGTGGCGCTGCGCACCCGCGTAGGCGACGCGGGTCGTCTCGAGGCCACGGGCAGCGTCGGTCTGGCGCCGATGGCGGCTCGGCTGCGTGTCGACGCCCGCGCCATCGGGCTGCTGCCTGCGAGGCCCTTCGTGGCCGAGCGCCTGCGCATGGATCTCGCCGCCGGCGCGGTGAGCGCGCGCGGCGATCTCGCGCTCGAGCTGCCCGCGGGACATGCCCCGAAGGTGGCCTGGAAAGGCGATCTGCATCTCGCCGACTTTCATGCGCTGACCCGCAGCGGCGACGAGCTGCTGCGCTGGCGGGTCCTGAGCGTCGAGGGCATCGACGCCGCGGTGGCGCCGCTGTCGGTGACCATCGCCCAGATCGCGCTCGAGGACTTCTACTCCCGGCTGATCATCGATCCGCAGGGCCGCTTCAACCTGCAGGATCTCGCGATGGCCGAGGCGCCAGCCGCGGCGAGCGACGCGGGTGCCGCCAACCCGGCAACGCCGGCGACCGAAGCCGCCGCGGCCGTCGTGCCGCCGGTTGCGAGGCCGCCCGCCGACGGCGCTGGCGCGGCGACGCCCGCCCCCGCCGCGCTGCCGGTTCGCATCGGGCGTATCGCGCTGGTCAACGGCAACATCGACTTCAGCGACCGCTTCATCCGGCCCAACTACTCGGCCAACCTCACCGGCATGACCGGATTCGTGAGTGCGCTGGGACCCGACACCGCCGGCGAGCTGCTGCTGCGCGGCCGGGTCGACAACGCCGGCTCGGTCGAGATCGCGGGCACCATCAATCCCTTCGCGCCGTCGTTGCAGCTCGACCTGAAGGCGCAGGCCCGCGACATCGACCTGCCGCGGGCCACGCCCTACGCGGTCAAGTACCTCGGGTATGGCATCGAGAAGGGCAAGCTGTCGGCGCGGCTTCAGTACCGCATCGTCGGCCGGCAGCTCGAGGCCGACAACGAGATCACGCTCGACCAGCTGACCTTCGGCGAGCGCGTGGACAGCCCCACGGCCACGCAATTGCCGGTGCTCTTCGCCGTGTCGCTGCTGAAGGACCGGCACGGTGTGATCGACGTGAAGCTGCCGATCTCGGGCTCGCTCGATGACCCGCAGTTCAGCGTCGGTGGTCTGGTGCTGCGGATCATCTTCAACCTGATCGCGAAGGCCGTGACGGCGCCCTTCACGCTGCTCGCCAATCTCTTCGGCGGCGCCGATGGCGAGATGTCGCAGATCGATTTCGACGCCGGCCGCTCGGCGCTGACCGAGGCTGCTGGCGAGCGGCTCGGGACGCTGGCGCGTGCGCTCGGCGACCGGCCTGCCTTGCGTCTCGACCTGGCCGGGCGGGCCGATCCGGCTGCCGATGAGGCCGCGCTGCGGCGCCAGGCTTTCGATCGCCGCCTGAGGACCGCCAAGCTGCGGCTTGCCGGCGCACCGGTGCCCGCAGGCGGCCTGGACGTGGTGCCCATCGAGGAGGCGGAGCGCCCGCGGCTGCTGCTTGCGGCCTGGCGGGCGGGGGAGTTTCCGAAACCTCGTGACGATCAGGGCCGGCTGCGTGAGCAGCCGCCGGAGGTGATGGCGCAGATGCTGCTCGATGACATCCGGATCGACGAGGCGGCGCTGGTCGCGCTTGCCGATGCGCGTGCCCATGCCGCCAAGGAGTGGCTGATCGGGCGGGGCATCGAGGGCGAGCGCCTGTTCGTGGTCGCACCGAAGCTCGGCGGCGGGGGCGCCGCGGCGCGGGTCGACCTGACGCTGCGCTGACGGTCTGGTCGCCCGCAGGGCGTCACCGCCGCGCGTCGGAGCCGGTTTCGCCGCCTCCCGCCGGGTGGGGCAGGCCGCCGGCGCCCAGCGCATGCGCGCGCGCCCTCACTGCCTCGCGGCGCTGCTCGATCTGATCGGCTCGCACGTTCACGTTGGCCTCGCGCGCCCGCTCGGCCTCGATCGCCATGCCCTCGCCGAAGGCGGCGGCATAGCCGTCGTCGATCACCCGCTTGTACGACACCAGCATCTCGGGGATCACCGACAGCATGTCGCGCGCGAGGGCCCGCGCCTGCGGCAGCAGCTCGGCAGGCTCCACCACGCGGTTGACCAGGCCCCAGGCGAGCGCCTGCTCGGCCGACAGGAAGTTGCCGGTCAGCGACAGCTCCTTGGCGCGGTAGATGCCGACCGCGCGGCTGAGCTTCTGCGACAGGCCCCAGCCGGGCATCACGCCGACCCGCGCATGGGTGTCGGCGAAGCGCGCCTGCGTGGAGGCGAGCAGCACGTCGCAGGCCAGCGCGAGCTCGAAGCCGCCGGTGATCGCGGCACCGTTGATCGCGCCGATCACCGGGCCGCTGAAGCGGCCGAGCGAGCGCACCGGGTCGTCGATCTGCACGGCATCCTGCATGGACTGGGTGGAGGCGGACACCAGCCCGCGGGTGCCGAGTTCCTTCAGGTCGAGGCCGGCGCAGAAGGCGCGGCCGGCGCCGGTGAGGATCAGCACCCGCACCGCGGGGTCGGCCTGCAGGGCGTCCACGGTCTGCGCGAGCCGCGTGCGCAGCTCGAGCGACAGTGCATTCATCGCGGCCGGCCGGTTCAGGGTGAGGACCGCGTAGCCCTCGGGCGCCTTCTCGAGGCTGATGACATCGTCGGACATTCGGGGTTCCTTCAGTTGACGGCGCGCTCGCGGCCGGCCCAGTAGGGTTGACGCAGCACGTACTTCAGCAGCTTGCCGCTGGGGTTGCGCGGCAGCACGGCCATGAAGTCGACCGACTTCGGGCACTTGTAGTGGGCGATGCTGCCGCGCATGAAGTCGATGATCTCGCGCTCGCTCGCCGAGGCGCCCTCGCGCAGTACGACGCAGGCCTTCACCGCCTCGCCCCATGTCGGATCGGGCACGCCGATCACGGCGCAGTCGGCCACCGCCGGGTGCTTCATCAGCGCGTTCTCGACCTCGGCCGGATAGATGTTCTCGCCACCCGAGATCACCATGTCCTTGATCCGGTCGTGGATGAACAGATAGCCGTCGCGCAGGAAGCCGGCGTCGCCGCTGCGAAACCATCCGCCCTGCGCGTCGCGGCCCTCGGGGAAGGCCGTGGCGGTGGCCTGCGGATTGCGCCAGTAGCCGCGCATGTTCTGCGGCGAACGGATCCATACCTCGCCGACCTCGCCGTCGGCGCAGTCGCGGCCGCCGCCGTCGACGATGCGCAGGCCCACGAGCCGGCCTGCGCGGCCTGCCGATCGCATCAGGTGCTTCTTCGGTCCGTCGGGGTCGTGGTCCTCGGGCGGCAGGTAGACGATCGCGCCGGTGGTCTCGGTCAGGCCGTAGAGCTGCATGAAGCCGCAGCCGAACAGCCGCGTGGCCGCCGCGAGCACGCTCTCGCTGATCGGTGCCGCTCCGTAGGAGATCGACTGGAGCGACGCGTAGTCGCCGCGGTCGGCGCCGGGCGTGTCGATCATCGCCAGGATCATCGCGGGCACCAGGAACAGGTGCGTGATCCGGTGCTCGCCGATGGCCGCGACGATGCGCGGCGGGTCGAACTCCGGCATGCACACCGACTGGCCGCCTCGCCCCAGGGTGAGCAGCGTGAAGCCCACGCCGGCGATGTGAAAGGGCGGCAGCGCGTTGAACATCACATGCTGCGGTCCGTCAAAGCCGAGCTGCGCGCCGGTCTCCGCGGTGTTGGAGCACAGGTTGCGGTGCGACAGCTCCACGCCCTTCGGCAGGCCGGTGGTGCCCGACGAGTACAGTTGCAGCGCGGTGGCCTCGGGGTCGGGCACCAGGCCGGGATCGTCGGCCGGCTGCGCCAGATACCAGTCCTGGAAGCGGCGCAGCCCCTCGCAGGCATCGATGCCGAGCAGGCGCACCAGACCGGCGGGTGCAGCGCGGCGTGCGGTGTCGGCAAAGACCGCGTCGGTGATCAGCAGCCGCGCTCCGCCGTTGTCGAGGATGAAGGCAGCCTCCTGGGCGGAGAGCCGCCAGTTCACCGGCATGCAGACCGCGCCCACGCTGGCCGCGCCGAGCACGAGCAGCGTGGTCTCGACCACATGCCTCGTCAGGCAGGCCACCCGGTCGCCCGGGCCGATACCCTCGGCGCGCAGGCCGTTGCCGATCCGGCAGGCGGTCTCGTGGACCTGGGCGAAGGTCCAGGTGCGCTCGGGGGTCCGGAAGGCGACGAGGTCGGGCTGGGCGGCGGCCTGGCGGCGCAGCATCGCGTTCAGGTCACGGTCGGTCATCAAGGCTCTCCGGGCTGGGGGGCGGCTTGCATCAGGCTGTCAGGCACCAAAGTCCGATGCACCAGCCCAGCAGCCATTGCACCAGCGCGTCGAGCAGCGTGCCCACCACCAGCACCGGCAGTGCGAAGGCGGCAAGCAGCAGGACGATCGCCCGCCCGGTCAGGCGCGGTTCGGGGATGCGGTGGCCGAGGACGGTCTGGACGGGAGTCTTCATCGGGTCGTGGTGGTCGGGAGGGTGTCCGGCGGGCTTGCGAGCCGAGGGCTGACCGGATCCGCGCCGGGCCGGATGATCGCCGGGCTCGGCCGCGGATACACTGCCTGCATGCGGGCAATCTGGAACGGGATCGCGCGCGCCGACTGGGACGAACGGCATCGTAGCGCAGCAGGACCCTTGCAGCAGGACTGGGCCTGGGGCGATGCGCTGGCCGCCAGCGGCGTGTCGGTGCTGCGCGCACGTCTCGACGGCGACGATGGTGCGCCGCTCGCGATCGCGCAGATCATCACGCGGCGTGTTGCCGGCCTGCTCTCGGTCGGCCTGTGTTCGCGCGGGCCGCTTTTCCTGGCGGCCACCCCGGAGGGCGATGGCGCCTCGGCGGCGACCGCCGCGGCATCCTCGTCGTCGACCACCATGCCCGAGCAGGCGGTGACAGCCTGCCGGCTGCTCGCTCGCGACGTGGCGCTGCGCCGGCCGCGGCTGGTGTTCGTCGCCCCGGAGCTCGAGCGCCCGCTGCCCGGTCTGCACCGGATGGTCACCGGCCAGTCGGTGGTGGTGCTCGACCTCGGCCGCCCGCCGGAGGCCCTGCGCGCCGCGATGCACCCCAAGTGGCGCAACCGGCTGGTCGCGGCCGAGCGCGCCGGCCTGCGCGTGCAGCGCGTGGGCGCCCGGCCCGTGCAGTACCGCTGGCTGCTCGAGCGTGAGGCCGCGCAGCGCGGTCGGCGCGGCTACTGGGCGCTGCCGCCGGGTTTCGTCGAGATCTGGCAGCAGGCGGCTGCACCCGCCGAGGATGACGCGCTGCTGACGCTGCGCGTGGATCAGGGGCGTGAGCCGATCGCGGGCATGATGTTTCTCGTTCGTGGTGCGTCGGCGCTCTACCATGTGGGGTGGGCTGACGAACGCGGTCGCGAGGCCGGTGCCCATCCGCTGCTGCTCTGGCAGGCGATGCTGCAGCTGCGCGAGCGCGGCGTGCGTCGACTCGAGCTCGGCGCGGTCGATACCCAGCGCGGCGCCTCGCTCGCCCGCTTCAAGATCGGTAGCGGCGGACGCGTGATCGGCTTGTCGGGGACATGGCTGGCGTAAGCTTGCGGGCATGCCCATCGACAGCCTTGCCGCGCTGCGCGCGCGCTATCCCGCCCCGAAGGAGCGCGCGCTGCGCAAGCAGCTCGACCGGCTCGATCGGCACTGCTGCGCCTTCATTGCGCTGTCGCCCTTCGTGGTGCTGGCCAGCCACGGCACCGACGGCGAGCTCGACGCGTCGCCGCGTGGCGGCGAGCCGGGCTTCGTGCAGGTGCTCGACGCGCGCACGCTGCTGCTGCCCGACTCGCCGGGCAACAACCGGCTCGACACCCTGAGCAACATCGTGGCCACCGGTCGGCTCGGTCTGCTGTTCATGGTGCCGGGCGTCGACGAAACCCTGCGGGTGAACGGCAGCGCGACCCTGGACGACGATCCGGCGCTGCTCGCGCGGTTCGTGGATCGTGCTCGGCGGCCTTCGCTCGTGATCCGTATCGAGGTGGCGCAGGCCTATCTGCACTGCGCCAAGGCGCTGATGCGTTCGGCGCTCTGGGATCCGGCCAGCCGCATCGATCGGGCGAGTCTGCCGACGATGGGTCAGATGATCCACGACCAGCTCGGCGATCCCTCGCCGCCGGAATCGCAGGCCGACATGCTCCGCCGCTACGCCGCCGATCTCTGACCCGCCTGGGATGGGTGCGGCGGTCTCCGGCGGCGCCGTTCGTCAGGTCGGGCATGCAGGTGCTTGCAAATAAATTTGCACAAATACAAAATCAAGGGGTCGGCTACCGTTCCCGAGAGCGGTCGCCGATGGCGACAGGAGCAGTGCTTCGCGGGGGGTCCGAAGATCCCCCGTTTTTTTATCCGGATGGCGGCTTGCGCTTATGATCGTCGGATGGCCGTCGACCGCAGCAAGCGCCGCCCTGCCGCTCGCCACCCCGTGGTCGACGCGGATGTCGACCTCTCCCCCGCGGTGCGGGTGCTGCGCCAGTTCCGGCAGGTGTTCAACGCGGTACGCACCCACTTTCACGATGTCGAGCGCGGCACAGGCATCGGTGGCGCGCAGCTCTGGGCTCTCGGGGTCATCGCGTCGCGGCCTGGTATCGGCGTGGGCCAGCTCGCGCTGGCGATGGACGTCCATCAGGCGACCGCGAGCAACCTGGTGCGGGCGCTGCTGGAGGCCAGGCTCGTCGCGCGAGAACGCGATCCCGAGGACCGGCGTGCGGTCTGCCTGCGGCTGTTGCCCGAGGGCGGCGAAGTGCTCGCACGGGCTCCGGGACCCTTCGAGGGCGTCCTGCCGGCGGCGCTCGCGCAACTCGATCCCGAAACGCTCGCGCGGCTGCACGGCGATCTCGACGCCCTGCTCGCCCTGCTCGAGGTCGACCGGCGGGCCGCGGGCATCCCGCTCGCCGAACTCTAGCCTTCGTGCGATGCGACAGATCTGCTGATGCCGCTGCTCGGTCGTCTGCGTCAACTCGGTCTGTGGCGTGATCAGGCGCTGATGCTCGCCTTCGCGCTGGCCACCGGACTGGTGGTCGTCGCCTTCACGCTGCTGGCCGAGGCCGCCTCGCATGCCTACGGGCGCCTGCGCGCGAGCGGCATTTACGGGCCCTGGCTGGCGCTCGTCTGGACCCCCGCCCTCACGGTTGCGCTCCTGTGGTGGACCCGACGTTTCGCCCCGGGGGCGGCGGGCTCCGGGATTCCGCAGGTGATCCGGGCGCTCGACGACGGCCTGCAGCCGACGCAGCGCGCCGCGCTGGTGTCGTGGCGGCTGTCGCTGCACAAGGTGGCGCTGGTGTCGGGCGGGCTGCTGGCCGGGCTGTCGATCGGCCGTGAAGGCCCGACCGTGCAGGTCGGCGCCGGGGTGATGCTGCAGGCCCGGCGCTGGTTGTCGCGCGACGCCGGCATCGACGGTCATGATCTGATGGTGGCGGGTGCCGCTGCCGGCATCGCCGCGGCCTTCAACACGCCGCTTGGTGGCATCGTCTTCGCGCTCGAACAGCTCTCGCGGCGGCGCGGCATCTCGCACAGCGGGCTGGTGATCGCGGCTATCGTGCTGGCCGGTCTGGTCTCGGTCTCGGTGTTCGGCAACCAGACCTACTTCGGGCGATTGCGGGTCCAGCAGCTCGATGCCTCGCTGCTGTTGCCCGGGCTTGGTGTGGCGCTCGCCAGCGGTCTGCTCGGCGGCCTGTTCGCGCGGCTGATCGTGGCCTCGGTGCGCGGCCTGCCCGACCGGTTCTGCGCCTGGCGGGCCGCCTTTCCGTTGCGTTTTGCGGCCGGCTGCGGGCTGGCGGTCGCGGTGATCGGCCTGGTGACCGACGGGGCGACCGCGGGTGCGGGCTACCAGGCCACCCGCGATCTGCTCGAAGGTCAGGGTGAGCATTCCCTGCTCTACACGCCGCTGAAGTTCTTCGCCACCTGGCTTTCGGCCTGGAGCGGCGTGCCTGCCGGGGTGTTCGCGCCCTCGCTGGCGATCGGCGCCGGGCTCGGTCACGATGTCGCCATGCTCAGCGGACTCGGCCGCGAGGCGGCGATTCCGCTGATCGCGCTGGGCATGGTGGGCTTTCTCGCCGCGACCACCGGCGGTCCGATCACCGCCTTCATCATCGTGATGGAAATGGTGTCGGGTCATGCGATGGTGCTCAGCCTGATGGCCTGCGCGCTGCTGGCCACGGCGGTGTCGCGGCTGCTCACCGGGTCGATGTACCTCGAGCTTGCCGTGCTGCTGCCGGTGCCGGATGCCGCCGCTCCGGGGCACGAGACCGCGACGCGGCAGCCGGACCGCGCGCGCTGAGCGGCGCGCTGTTTCAGGATCGCCCGCTGTTGTCCGCGGTGGCGCGTCGCTGCTGCCAGAATCGGCCGCCTCGGTGTCCGGTGTGCTGCCGGTGCGCCGGCGGCGGGCGTCTGCCCGTCGCGCACCCGTCCCGGAGATCCTGATGAGCCGTCTGCGTTTCGGCGCCTTTCTCGCCCCTCACCACCCGATCGGTGAACACCCGACGCTGCAGTTTCGCAGCGACCTCGATCTTGTCGAGCATCTCGATCGGCTCGGCTACGATGAGTTCTGGTGCGGCGAGCACCATTCCACCGGCTGGGAGACCATCGCCTCACCCGAGATGTTCCTCGCCGCGGCCGGCGTGCGCACGCAGCGCATCCTGCTGGGCACCGGCGTGGTGTCGCTGCCCTACCACCACCCGTTCAACGTCGCGCAGCGCATCGTGCAGCTCGACCACATGACCGGCGGGCGCGCGATCTTCGGCTCGGGCCCCGGTGCGCTGCCCTCGGATGCGTACACGCTGGGCATCGATCCCGCCCTGCAGCGCGACCGCCAGGACGAGGCGCTCGGGGTCATCAAGCGTCTGCTCGAGGGCGGCGAGCGCTTCTCCCACGAGAGCGACTGGTTCACGCTGAAGGACGCGCAACTGCAGCTGCTGCCGCTGCAGCCGAGGATGCCGATGGCGGTGGCCTCCACGATCAGCCCCTCGGGCATGACGCTGGCCGGCAAGTACGGCATCGGCGTGATCTCGATCGGCTCCACCTCCACCGAGGGGCTGGCCGCGCTCGCCACCCAGTGGAGCTTTGCCGAGGAGTCGGCGCGCAAGCACGGCAACACCGTCGACCGCGCCAACTGGCGGGTGCTGCTGTCGTGGCACATCGCCGAGACCCGCGAGCAGGCCCGCCGCGAGGCCGGCGAGGGCCTGATGCGCTGGAACAACGAGTACATCCACGAGACCCTGAAGCGGCCGGGCAGCAAGTACTTCCGCAGCCCCGACGAGGCGGTCGACGAGACCGCCTTCGTACCGGGCGCGGCAGCGGTCATCGGCACGCCCGACGACCTGGTCAGGGCGATCCGCAGCCTGGTCGAGATCACCGGCGGCTTCGGTACCGTGATCGGCTTCGTGCACGACTGGGCCAACCGCGAGAACACGCGCCGCAGCTGGGATCTGGTGGCCCGCTACGTGATCCCCGAGGTCAACGGGCTGCTCGACCACTACCGCGCCTCGCGCGAGTTCGTGATCGGCAACCGGGGCGTGTTCGAGCAGGCCGGCCGCGCGGTGCTCGACAAGATCATGGCCCACGAGGGCGCGAGCAAGGCGCTCGCGGTCACGAAGAACAGCCGGCTGGCGATGCCCGGCCACCATGCGCCCGATCTCGACCGCAAGGACTGAGCCGATCATGAGCGACCTGCAGCACATCCTCGTCGACGAGCCGCTGCCCGGGGTGCGACGCATCACGCTGAACCGCCCCGAAAAGCGCAACGCACTCAACAATCGCCTGCGCGCCGAGATCTTCGCCACACTCGAGGCGCACGACCGCGATCCCGCAGTGCGCCTGACCATCGTGCGCGGCGCGGGTCCGGCCTTCAGCGCCGGCTACGACCTGTCGGCCGACAATCGGGTCGACCAGCCCTATCACACCGCCGGCGGCCTGGGCCAGTGGGCGCGGCATGTGGTCGAGGGCTGGTTCGGCGTCTGGGATCTCGCCAAGCCGGTGATCGCGCAGGTGCACGGCTTCTGTCTGGCGGGCGGCACCGAACTGGCCACCGCCTGCGATCTGGTCTATGTGGCCGAGGATGCGCAGATCGGCTATCCGCCGGTGCGGCTGATGAGCCCGCCCGACATGCAGTTCCATCCCTGGATGATGGGCATGCGTCAGGCGATGGAGTCGATGCTCACCGGCGATGCGCTGTCCGGCCGCGAGGCGGCGGAGAAGGGCTGGGCCAACCGCGCCTTTCCGGCCGAGCGGCTCGAGGCCGAGGTGCTCGCGATCGCCGAGCGCGTGGCCAAGCTGCCCACCGAGCTGGCCGCGATCAACAAGCGCAGCGTGCATCGCGCGATGGAGGCGATGGGCATGCGTGCGGCGATCCGTGCCGGCACCGAGCTGCAGGCTCTGGCCTTTCAGACCGAGCCGAGCAAGGCCTACATGAGCCGCTTCCGGCGCGACGGCGCCAGCGTGAGCGGGCTGCTCAGCGAGCGCGATGCAGCCTTCGGTGACTACCGCGAGCGCGACAAGGACGACAGGGGCTGAACCGAGGCGCGGGGCCCGCGCCTCAGAGGTTCTCGCTCACCACCCGCCAGCAGCCGTCTTCCCAGGCCAGGCCGTGCACCGAGCCGTAGTCGATGCGCAGGCCGCCGAAGCGTGACAGCGGCTCGCCGCGCACCCGCTTGACCAGGGTCATGATGATGCCGGCATGCGTGAGCACAGCCACCGCCGGCGGCGCGCGGTGTGCCGCGGCGTTGGCCTCGTGCGCCGCCGCCAGCGACTGCAGGAAGTCCCATCCGCGGTCGGCGAGTTCGGTCACGGTCTCGCCACCGGGCGGGCGCCAGTGGGCGATGTCGTCGCGCCACGCGTCGATCTCGTGGCGGGGCAGCTCGCTCCAGGGCCGTCCCTCCCAGTGGCCGAAGTGCATTTCGGCGAGCCGCTCGTCGATTTCGGGCTCGGGCCAGGGGGCGCCGGCCAGCGCGTGTGCCACGCGCGCGCAGCGCGACAGCGGGCTGGTGATGACCCGCAGCGGCGTGGGTCCGTCGCTGCTGCCATGCAGGCCGCGCAGCCGCGCAACCACCTCGTCGAAGTGCGCCGCGTCGGTCGGCACGTCGGTGCGGCCGTAGCAGGTGCCTTCGGGCACGGCGGGTTTGGGGTGACGGATCAGCCAGAGACGCACGGATCGGCTCGCAGTCGAGAGGTTGGGGGTCAGTCGAGGTTGTCGGGTCCCGGGATCTCGAAGCTGATGCCCTCGGGCGTGAGGGCCATCAGGGCGAGCGCCGCGGCCAGGAAGGCGATCTCGGCCAGTTGCTGCGTGGCGCCCAGGCAGTCGCCGGTGTAGCCGCCCAGCCGGGTACGTACCCGTCGGCGCATCCAGGCGGCCGTGGCCACCGCCGCGGCCAGACCCGCCACGAAGATCGCTCGTTCGCCGGTGTAGAGTGCGGCGGCCACCGAGGGGGCTACCGCGATGGCCAGCGCGATGCCGGCATCGCGCAAGGAGACGCCCTGCGCCAGCGGCTTGGCGATGCCGCTTTCCTCGGCGCGCAGATAGGGCAGGGTGAGCATCAGCAGCACGGCAACGCCGCGCGAGGCGGCCGCCGCGCAGATCATCGACACGCCGACCCAGCTCGGGTCGAGCGCGGTCAGCACCTCGAAGCGGCCGAGCAGCATCAGCAGCAGACCCGCGGCGCCGTAGGTGCCGATGCGCGAGTCGCGCATGATCTCGAGCAGCCGCTCGCGGCTGTGATGGCCGCCCATCGCGTCGCAGTAGTCGGCGAAGCCATCCTCGTGGAAGGCGCCGGTCAGCATCAACCCGGCGGCGATCGCCGCCACCAGCGCCACCGGGTGCGGCAGCAGCAGGCCGCACAGCGCGTAGACCGTGGCTGAAAGTCCGGCGACGACGATGCCGATCAGCGGGAAATAGCGCGTGGCCGGGGCGAGCCAGCCGGGGTCGTGGCCGAGCCATGCCGCCAGCCGCCCGGTCACCGGCAGTCGCGAATAGAACTGCAGCGCGACCAGGAACAGCCTGAGCTCCCGGGTGGCGTTCACGGCTGGCTGCGCGGGCTGACCCCGGCCTGCTCGAAACTCGCCATCTCGGTGAGCATGCGCGCGGCCGCGCGCAGCAGCGGCATGGCGAGCGCCGCGCCCGAGCCCTCGCCCAGCCGCATGCCGAGATCGAGCAGCGGCTGCGCGCCAAGGGCCGCGAGTGCCCGACCGTGGCCGGGTTCGGCCGAGCGGTGCGCGAAGACACAGCCCTGCAGCACCGAGGGGTCGCGCCGCCAGGCGACCAGCAGCGCCGCCGTGACCACGTAGCCGTCGATGACGACGACGCAGCGCTCGCTCACCGCGCCCTCGATCGCGCCGGCGAGTTGCGCGATCTCGTGGCCGCCGAGCGCGGCGAGTGCATCGACCGGGTCGGTGGCCTGCGCGTGTCGCGCGAGCGCCTGTTCGACCACCGCCCGCTTGCGTGCGAGCCGTTCGCCGTCGACGCCGGTGCCGGGGCCCACGCAGTCGGCCGCCGGCAGACCGAGCAGCCGTGCGGTGAGCGCGGCCGCGCTGGTGGTGTTGCCGATGCCCATCTCGCCCAGCCCCAGGGCCTGCGCGCCGTGGCGCGCGATCGCCGCGCGCGCGGCCCGCGCA
>Ga0315902_10000697_pt1 | contig 56473 bp, 50 predicted proteins | sample LakEriMetagenome_9_FD_203523 | JGI IMG/M metagenome (GOLD analysis project Ga0315902, IMG submission 203523) | Freshwater fungal communities from buoy surface, Lake Erie, Ohio, United States - Buoy 12 MA117 | ecosystem: Environmental > Aquatic > Freshwater > Lake > Lake biofilm | place: USA... | reverse complement strand
CACGATGTTGTATTGAAGGTCGCTGTTTCATAACATGCTAATCCTGTTGGCGCAGCTGGTTGTGTGCCTGTTACATCCCATGAACACGATGTTGTATTAAAGGTCGCTGTTTCATAACATGCTAATCCTGTTGGTGCAGCTGGTTGTGTGCCTGTTACAACCCATGAACACGATGTTGTATTGAAGGTCGCTGTTTCATAGCACGCTAATCCTGTTGGTGCAGCTGGTTGTGTGCCACTAATAACCCATGAACATGTATTACCATTCCAGGATGCTGTTTCATAGCACGCAAGAGTTGGCTGTGGAGTTTGAGGAGTAATCGAGATTGTTAATTGTGCTGTATTAGAGCACTGACCTGCTGTTGGGGTGAACGTATAAGTTGTGGTTGCCGTGTTGTTAATCGCTGGTGACCATGTTCCCGTGTAACCATTGGTTGATGTTGTTGGTAATGCACTGATTGTTGCTCCCGAACAGTATGGACCTACAGGGTCAAACGTTGGATCAACAGGAGAAGTAACTGTTAATAATCCACTAATGAAGGAAGTACCATTCCAAATACCCCCCCCCCCAGAGCTATATCCTCCATATTGCCATGCACATCCATTGATTTGATATCGAAATGTATAATAATAAGTGCCAGGAGAAAGACCTGTCAGTGTTCCCATGTATTCATCGTTCTGTGTTCCACCACCACCAGGATTAAATGTTGCCGTTGACCAGTTTGTCCATGTATTTGGGTTTGAATTAGTAGAATTATAACCGAATTGTACTGTTACTCCTGAAGCTGCAACCCCAGCACCAACTGTATTAATCGATCCAGTATTATATAATTGTCCATAAATTGTATAAGATCCTCCTTGACAAATACTTCCACTACCTGGAAATTGAAGGTTCGCCCAGTCGATAATATCATTAACAGTTACTGTAACAGAGGTCGAACAACCAGATGAATTGGTGTAGGTGATTGAAACAGACCCAGAAGCTACACCTGTTACTAAGCCAGTTGAGCTTACTGTTGCTATAGAAGTATTTCCAGAACTCCAAGGGTTTGACGCTGAAGGAGTTCCAGAACCGGTAAGTTGAGTTGATGCATCGATACATGTAATTATTGTTCCACTTATGGTTGGAGCTGATAGAGCACTTGATATACTAAATGAAGAACTGCCGTTAGAAGTACATGTACCATTATTGGTAGTAACAGTGTATGCTGTTCCAACCGTCATATTAGAAATACTACCCGTACCTGAAACAGTTGGACCAACAGGATTAAACGTGTACGTTTGACCGGCAACATAATTTGAAATTGACGCAGAAGATGGATTTGAACAAGTAGCAGGATTAATAGTTATTATTGGTGTGGCAGGTAGTGCGTTAACTGTTACTGTGGTAGATGTGGGACAGCCGCTCGAATTGTTATATGTAATTGTAGTCGTACCAGCTGAAACTGCAGTTAACAAACCTGTGTTTGAAATAGTAGCAACAGCAGTATTAGAACTTTGCCAAGGGTTTGTTGTGGCAGGAGCTCCTGGTCCCGCTAACTGAGAAGTTAAACCTGCGCAAAGAGTTGTCGTACCTGAAATAACTCCTCCAGAGGCCAAACTAGCAGTACCGGTAAAATCCATTGTAAAAGGAGTAGTTGTTGCAGAAAAATTATCGATGAGTATTAATAATTGTTGACCTGCAGTAACATTTAAATTCGATACCCATCCATTACCAAAAGCATCTTCTGATACATCAGCAGATCCATTGTTCATTCCTGTTGGCCCACTTGTAGCTGCCCATGAACATCTAACTGGAGGAATATTTGGAGGACAAGGAATCGGAGTGCCCGAAGGAAAAACCCATACGGCAAAATCATAGTCATCCGAAGGAGAAGGTTGAATTGTGAAGGAAAAGATACCATTTGTTGCAACTGTTGAATTCAACCAGATACTTTGATGTTCTGTAGAAAGACAACCTTGATTGGTTCCATTTAAATCATATGTATTTCCAGGCCCTGAACTTAATCCATTGATAGGTTGGTCAACACAAATTGTTTGAGAACCTGAGCAGTCTTGAGGTGTTGAAGGAGGTGGTGGACAAGTCGAATTTATTGATATTACACCATTCGTAACAGGCGCTCCACCACTTCCTACAATGTTACCATTATAATTAAAATTCCATGACACTTCACCAGGATAAGAACCAGAAGAAACCGCCATATTATAACACCCATTTGGTAAACAAAGAGTTACATTACCCGTTGAACCTGAGGCTAAAGTTCCAGTAGAAACAACTACTCCTGAAGAATTAGTTAAGGTATAGGTTGCACCATTCCAGCCATCTCCAAAAGAGTCATTCATATTTAAAATAACCGTATTGGTAGTACACGGCGCAACGCAATTAAGGGCTAGACTAAACGCGGATGTTGTACTGTAACCATGAACCAATATGTAATAATTTACACCAACCACCGTGTTCCAGGTATATGATGCAGATAAGCCTGCACACGCAGGACCATTATCATCGTTTCCTCCGACACAAGTAAGGGTATTACAATTGGGACCTGAAAAAACGGATATTTTACTATCCCAGACTGTACCACATAGGGAAGCCGTCATAGCTCCACCTGTACCAGCAACCACATACCAAACGCCTCCAGTTGTTTGAATTGTTCCACAGGTTTGATTTTCTCCGGTACCTGAATTTGTTGAGTTCACAGTTGTCCCAGCAAGTGTTTGACCACAGTTTATAGTAGTCGCGTTACAAACTAAATTATTTGAAGGAGCAGGTGGCGGGGCAGCACCGTTACACAAAACTCTTCTTGTACGACTTGCATTTAGCGAAGCACATCCAGGTCGATGCGTATAGAAACGAACAACTCCAGTGTAGGTAGCTGTCCAGGATACGGTTCCTGTACCCCAAGTTAATGCGGGAGCTGCACCATTATCATCAATTGTTATAATATCTGTTCCTACACTACTTTGAAAAGTATACGCCGTTCCAGCTATAACATTTACGTTAGAATATTCACCACACCATCCAATAGTTGTAATATTTTGATATGCCCCTGTGCAGGTCGGAGTAAATGTCGCAGCAGGAAAAAGTCCATTAGGCGAAGTAAAACATTGACCCAATCCAAATTGACTTATTAGAACAAAATGAGAAAGTATTAAAACCTTGATGATTAGCCTCATTCTTCTGATTTTCCGTCTACATAAAATTCTATTAATACTAATCCAATTTTTTCGAGTTCTAATTTTAAGGTATCTCGATTAAAATTAATTGTCGACTGAACCTTAAAGGATTCCTCATTGCCATCAAAGAGTAAATTATGGTTGTTAGATTTTGATTCACTATAAATTAATCGTATATCATCAAAGTAAGGCTTTGCTTGCGCATAATTTGTAATTCCTTGAATTTTAAATTTATAAAAATGATTATTTCTTTCTTGTGAAAAAATTGAAAGAAAAAGAAATTGAAATAAGATAAAAAATATAATTTTCATAAATCATTCTTTTTAAACACTTTAAATTTACGAAATTTTCTTTAAATAGTTGCCTATTTCAATTTAAAGCCCTGAACTAATTTTCAATAATCACTCATGTTAAATGAACATTAAAAAAAGTCGCTTCAAGTATGAAGCGACTTAACAAAAAATTTGATTGATCAATTTAATACTTAATTCTAGGTTTAATTCGATTATATCCAACAGAATAATCCATAGATCTACTACATCCGTTTGAATTTGTAATACTAACAGTATAAGTCCCTGCTACAATAACACTTAAATCTTCAGCAGCGCTTCCATTGCTCCAAAGATAGGAAAATGGACCTACACCTGTAACATTTAAATTTATACTTCCATTAGGCATTGTTGCTGTTGTTGAATTTATTACTTGAGCTGAACTTTGTGTAACAATTGTATTAATTTCAAAAGTAGCTGTATCAGAAGCGCATCCGGCTGTTAAAATTACCGTATAGGTTCCATTAGGCAAGTCCATCAAGGATGATGTAGTAGCTCCATTTGACCACTGATATTCAAAATTTACTTCAGGATTATAAACACCATTCAAAACTTGAATCTTACCAGAATTTGGCGTACAGCCTAAACTATAAACTTCAGATTCAATCTCCAGTTGAGTCATACTTTTAGCTCGGGATACGGCCATTGCTGCATTCAGTCTACCTGCACCCAATTGACCAGCATAACTTGGATTTAACTCGTCAATATTAACAGCACTTTCTCTCAATAATGTTTCAATTTCTTCGTTCGTTATACACGGATTTGCAGCCACCATCAAAGCAACAGTTCCAGAAACATAAGGTGCAGCGTATGACGTTCCACTATTGGTTAAATACCATCCTGGCGCGGCAGATATTGCAACATCATATCCTGGAGCACAAATATCTACTGATGAATTGTGCTGATGTGTCGTCGAAGGATTTCCAGGTGTACGCTCATGATTATCGTTTGGACCTATACTCGTTACAGCAAAAACATGATTATAGGCTGCTGGATAAACCAGGTTACTTGCCCCACCACAAGTTGTTCCATTTCCAGCGGATGCAACAATAAAAGTTCTATTATTCCAAATTTCATCAATTGCAGCTTGCGCATAAGAATTAAATGTACAACCTGATGTCCAGCTTAAATTCAGAACCCTTGCCCCTGCATAAGATGCCGCTAACGCATCATTATAGTTCATGCGATAAAGTTTCAAAGAAGAATTATAACCAATAGATGATTTTCCTATACCATTGTTAGTATTTCCAGCCGCAGTTATTGCTACAGCTGTTCCATGCGTTTTAGTAGAGGTATTGGTTGCATCATAAAAAAGCACTTTTCCTGCCAATTCCTCATGCGAAACTTCAAAATTTTGATCTGAAACACCAATTATTACATCAGAACTGCCGGTTGTAACATCCCAAGCGCCTCTGGCATTAATCAAATCTAATGCATAATCACTTGTAAAAACAGCTGAATAATCATTTGGATCAACCAAAGATTCATAAATTGGAGCAATTTCGACTCCCCTTACGGCTTTAGATTTATTTACCAAGTCTGCATATAAGTTCTCTACTGTACAATCACACGTAAATTGAACAACCTTTTGAAGTTCTGGATTTCTGGAATTTGAAAAAACATATTCAACAGATTTAACTTTGTTCCGAGTAATAACGGTATTCAAGATTTCATCTTTTGATTTTAATTTAGAACCAACTTTTTCGGGTAAAAGTGATTTATCATCTAACTTTAACCAAACTGATTTTGAATTTGATTTTTGAGCAAACGAATAGATTGAAATCAATAAAACGGTTAGTGAGGAAATTAATAACGTCTTCATAATAATATTTTTTTTAACTCGAACAAAGTTATGAGGGAGTAGCCTATATCTACAACATTTTTTTGATAATTGACACAAATTTAATGCTATGATTGTACGTTGAGCTAAGTATTTTCTCTTAGACTAAATCTTGTTTTTTATAAAATGAGCAAAATTCAATTTCATTTACAGTTATATTTCATTCAGAGTAAATAAATGAAGAGAATACCTGTTGAAAAATGAGGGAAAATCCACAAGAATGAAAAGAAATTAACTGTTTTATTAAGTTTTGTATTAGACCTTACCTAACATTTTATTCTTTAAATCAGTGCTAGGTGGTTTGGTTCCAAGCCATATTGAAAAGAGAGCTTTCTTAAACTCTAATCCGGATATAACACCTTTATAAACACCATTTTTGTATACTTTAACACCTGATCCGGAGGAATATTCCAAGCGTATTTTATCACCTTTTTTAATTGGGTCTGAGAAAAATCCTTTCAACTTGTTTTTCTCCGCCTCTGTAGCTTTACCGTGTGAAACAGAGTTAAATCCTTCTCCAACAGTTTCCAAAAATTTTTCACGGGTAACCTTGTCTGAAATAATGTGAATGTGAATACCCATACTAACATCATCATTGATGATTTTGTTAGCATCCATTGAAGGTCGCTTTAAATAAAGTGCACCAACATACAAATTAAACCCGTATTTCGACCTAATACCAGCACCATTGTATACTAAATTTGTTCCGTCGGAAGTTACTTTTTTAGGTAATGAAACGCCTCCAACAGTAACTGTTTCTTGTGCATTGATAGAAAATAAACTAATTAACATAATTAATAAAGAAGCAAAACTTTTCATAATTTTCATTTTATTTTTTGATAAAAATATTGAAAATAAATTAACTTTGATAAAAATTTAACTAATTCTATGAAAACATTTTCTAAATTTTTTATTCTCTTAATAACGACATTAACCTTAAACTCATGTCAAGAAGAAGCACCTAGTACCGATTGGAAGCAAAAAGACAGTGCAGCAGAAAAACAACTTCAAATAACTTGTGAAGGTTTCAAAGAAAGCGACAATTGGGATTGTGATTGCTTCAAAAAAGTAACTAAAGAAATGTTTCCTGATTTGAAAGAATATTATAAAATTCGTAGTGATCAGTCTAAATATGCAAAAGAAAATGACGCTTGGTTTGCTAAGCTCGATGAAAAATGCAAGCAAAAAGCTTCAAGCAACGCAAAGTAAAATTTAATCAACCCATATTTTGTTTGTATTAACTCCATGACAACTATTACATTGTCCTGAAGCTAAAGAACTACTCATATATTTGGTTACACCACTAGGTCCTGTAACAGCAGGGTACAATCCTTGAAAATTAAATAAATCTGTTGTAAAGAAATTTCCTTTGGAATCGATTTGTACATTTTCAATTTTCTGACCTTGTCCATTTGGCTCTGTAAAGAATTCAACTTTTCCAGAAGGTACTGTATTGAGCTGAAGACTATCGTAAACCGTTCCTGCAACAACAAAACATCCTTCTCCCTCTCCTCCATCTATGTGGCATTGCATACAATTTTGACCGCGATTATGACTTTCATCATCTCCGGCAATACTAATGTTATCTTCATCACATCCTTCGTGCTCTTTTTCACAAGACTGAAGTATCAATGTGGTTGAAATGGCAAGAAAAATAAAAACAAAAAGTTGATTAATCTTATTCATTGCTATTAGATTTTAGAAAAGTTGATAATACTTCAAAAGTTTCTTTACACACTATCGGATAATTTGTACCCAATTTTTGATCGAAATATTCAAATGCCGTTCTTCCCGAATCTTGCTTCAAAACACGAATGTAACAAGGCGTAAATTCCATTTTATCTTTCGTTGATTTGGTTTGAACAAAAATAACATCTTTATTTTCAATTTTAACAACCGCCTCCGTAGAAATTGTTTCTAAACATACTGGATTGGTTAATATTGTTGCTTTAAAAAATGAACCAGGCATTAAAGATTCAGATTCGTTATCCAAATGACAATGTACTTTGATGGTTCTATCTTTACTGATTTCTTTTCCCACTAAATATACGGTTGCATTTAATTCTTGATCAGAATTAATCATTTTGATTTTTACTTTCTGACCGATACGAATATATGACGCATCCTTTTCAAAAACATAAACCTCGGCATGTGTATGTTTCAAATCTATTATTTCCATTAAGTTATTCGTCTCAGGAGAGAACTCTCCAACATTTGCTAAAACCTTTGTTACCACCCCATCAAAAGGTGCTGTTATGGAAATAACTCGTTGTATTTCTCCTTTATTCAACTTAGAAAGATTGACATTTGCCATTTCCAATTTCGCTTTTAATCCGGTCAACTTCGCCTTTGAAACATTCAAATTTGATTTAGCAATTTGTAGATTTTTCAAACTTCCGGCTTCATTTTTCACTAATATTTCACTTCGCTCAACCTCTGATTGCAACAACTCCATGGATGCTTGAATTTCGAGGTAATCTTGCTGTAATTGTATGATTTCCGGATGTTCTACAGTTAATAATTCCTGTCCTTTCTTTACAAAATCACCATCCAAAACGAGAATCGATTTTATAAAGCCACCAAAAGGAACAGAAATAAACGATTTGTTTGTTGGAGGAACTTCCATTTTTCCATTTGCTTGAATCGTTAAACCGATCATCTCTATCTTTGGATAAGAAAACTCGAGTTTAAAATCTTGCACTTGTTTTTTGGTCAAGGTTACCGATTTGACCTGATTCTCCTTTGTTTTAATAACGGTTGGTGTGTCCTCCTTACATGAAGACAAGAACGATAAAATAACAAAATATAAGATTAAATTTTTCATATTATTATTTTTGAACATACCAATTATAAAGAATGGCTGTTTGATTAATGTCGTGTATTAATTCCAAATATTCAAATTCTGATTTCCAAGTCATTTCTCGAATTTGAAAAAAATCTAAAAGCGAAATCGTACCGGTCTGCCATGCAACTTTCGCCTCCTGCTCCATGAGTCGTGATTCAGGAAGAATTTGATTTTTATAAAGTTCTATACTTCCTAAATACTGCATGTATTGATTTTTCAACTGGAAGATTTTACTTTCAAATTCCTTTGTTTGATTTTCAAGCTCAAATGAAAGTTGTTTTTGTTCCAAATCTTTCACTTTCAGCAAATTTTTATATCCTTTATTAAATAATGCAAAATCAACCCCCAACTGAATTCCTTGAAAACGATTGGATTGATCAAATGAATTATCAAAACCCTGTACGTTTTGAACACCAACTAAAGTCTGGTTAAAATAAGAAAAGGTAAACTCTGGACTATTTTTCGCCTTCTGAACTTGTTTTTCTTGGTCTAATACCAATATTTCCAAATCGTATTTCGAAATAATTGGATGAGAAGCCATTATACTAGGATCATCTGAAATAATCGGTATTAATTCTATGTCGTACTGCTCCTTTAAAATGTTGTGTTGGCTTAGATCTATTTGAACCAATCCTTGCACAACGCTTTTTTGATTTTCCGATTCTTGAATATTCAAATCAATTTGATTCTGAATAACTTTCTGCCTTGTTTGAATAACCGAATAATCAAATTTAGTTATCTCCTGTAACTCTTTCTGAAGGGCTACTTTCTTATTTATCTCATTCAGAAGTGAATCTTGAGATTTCAGTAAGTCTATTTTTGCAAGGGAAAATTGATACGAATCAAAAGCTAACCTAATGTTGGTTTTCAAATCTAACCAGCCCAATGTATAATCTATTTTTGCAGATTCAGATTTTTTCTCTCCTAATAATTTCTCTTCTCGAAAAAGTGTTGGAAAAGGAATGGATTGAGAAATTGTTAGATTATTGTCCCAAGCATAATACGAATTGTATTGACCAAGCATAAAACTTGCACCTGTTTTAGGTGTAAGGACTGATTTTCCTTGTAATATTTCTTTTTCAACCCTCTGATTAATCGATTTTAGTCGTGAATTATTGACTTTTGCTGAATCAAGCAATCGATTTAAATTCCAGCTATTTTGAGAAAAAAACAAAAAGGTAGAATCAAAATAATTACGGTTAGTATTTTCATTTTTTGTTTTTGAAATTTCATTTTGTTCGTGAGCAAATACAAAATCGGAAGAATAAATAGAGTTAATAATGTTGCCGTAACCAATCCACCTATTACAACTGTAGCCAATGGTTTTTGAACCTCAGCTCCGCTTCCATGCGAGAGAGCCATGGGTAAAAATCCGAGTGACGCGACGAATGCAGTTAATAAAACGGGCCTCAATCTATTTTCTGTTCCAATTAAAACGAGTCGAATAATATTAGTTTGACCTTGTTTTTTGAGAGCATTGAACTCTGAAATCAAAACAATTCCGTTCAAAACTGCTACTCCAAATAAGGCGATGAATCCTACACCGGCTGAAATGGAAAAAGGCATGTCTCTCAGCCATAAAGCGAACACACCACCGATAGCCGCTAGAGGAATTGCTGTGAAAATAAGTGTAGCTTGTAAAAATGATTTAAAAGTAAGGTAGAGTAAGAAAAAAATAAGTAACAATGCAGCTGGGACTGCAATTAACAAACGATCCCTAGCATGTTCAAGATTCTTAAAAGTTCCACCAAATGTTGTGTAATATCCAGGTTTCATTTTTACAGATGAATCCATTTTACTTTTTTATTCATTCACAATACTCTCTACATCCCTTCCTCGAACATTGAAGCCGACTATGATTCTTCTTTTTGCGTCATCACGTTGAATTTGATTTGGACCGTTTTCAAAGCTCACTTGTGCTACATCGTTCAATGGAATTTGTTTTCCTGATTCAGAACATACTGTCAACTGTTTTAAATCATCGGAAGATTGACGGAAATTTGAATCTAATTTTACGATCAAATCAAATCGCTTCTCTCCTTCAAATACTAATCCGGCTTGGTTTCCTGCGAAGCCAATGTTAATTGCTCGATTTATCTCTTCGATATTGACTTGATACTTTGCAATAGCCTCTCGATTGTACTTGATGATCATTTGTGGAAGACCAGTCATTTCTTCTACATAGACATCTTGTACCCCTTCAATAGATTTTGCTATACCACCTACTTTTTGTGCATAATTTGATAGATCATTGAACTCTTCTCCGTAGATTTTAACAACTACATCTTGCTTAGCTCCTGTCATAAGTTCATTAAATCGCATTTGAATTGGTTGTTGAAAACCAAATGAAACACCTGGTAAAATAACCTCTAATTTTTTTTGCATTTTTTCAGCTAATTCTTCTTTGTTGTGAGCGCTCACCCATTCTTTTTTATCTTTCAGTATAACCATTAAATCACATGCTTCAATCGGCATGGGATCTGTCGGAATTTCGGCTGTTCCAATTTTACCAACAACTTCCTTTACCTCGGGAAATTCCTTTATTAATAAATCAGAAGCTTTTCTGGTTGATTCTATCGTTTTACTCAAACTTGCGCCTGTTACCAACCTCATCTCTACTGCAAAATCACCTTCATCCAACGATGGAATAAATTCTGCACCCAAATTTCCAAACATTAGAATACTAACTACTAATAATCCAATTATGGATCCCAGAGCCATTTTATTTACTCGAATTACTTTGCGCAATGCAGGTTTGTAATATTGTTTAATAAAATCTACGATTCGGTCGCTAAAAGTTCGGTTGTGATTTATTTTTTTTGAAAGGAATAAAGAAGAAATCATCGGGACGTATGTAAGTGATAAAATCAAAGCTCCTAAAATTGCAAACATCACCGTCTGCGCCATTGGCTTAAACATTTTCCCTTCTATTCCAACCAAAGCAAGAATGGGTAAATAAACAACCAGAATAATTATTTGACCAAAAACCGCACTTTTACTGAAACGCGAAGCCGAAGAATAAACCTCAGAATCCATCTCACCTTGTGTCAATTTTTTACCCCCTCGATTGTGTAAAATATGCAATGTGGATTCTACGATAATGACAGCTCCATCTACAATCAAACCAAAATCCAATGCTCCGAGGCTCATCAAATTTCCGGATACACCGAATAATTGCATCAAGGTAATTGCAAAAAGCATTGCCAATGGAATGACTGATGCTACTATCAAACCTGCTCTCAGATTACCGAGTAACAATACTAATACGAAAATGACTATTAAAGCTCCTTCAATCAAATTTGTTGTTACGGTTGAAATTGCACGATTCACTAAATTGGTTCGATCCAAATATACATCAAGCTCCACACCTATTGGTAGTGATTTTTTGATTTGCTCCATTCGTTCTTTCACCAGTTCAATTACCTCTGAAGAATTTGCTCCTTTCAACATTAAAACTATTCCACCAACTGCCTCTCCTTGATTATTCCAGGTTAAAGCACCATATCGAACTGCTGAACCAATTTGAACTTTAGCGACATTTTTTACAAGAACAGGCATTCCATCTTCTGTTTCCGTTAATGGAATCTCCTCAATATCCGAAATAGATTCAATCATTCCACTAGTTCGAATATAGGTTGTCATGGAATGTCTTTCGATATACGCACCTCCGGTATTACCGTTATTTTTTTCAATCGCTTGAAACACGTCTGATAATGCTAATTCATGCGACTTCAATTTAATAGGATCGATAGCGATTTCATAATTTTTCAACTGTCCTCCAAACCCACTTATGTCTGCTACCCCCTTAACACCTAACAACTGTCGTCTAATTGTCCAATCTTGGATTGTTCTTAACTCGGTAGCAGTAAATTGTGATTCGAATCCTTTTTTTGCCCGAATGGTATATTGATATATCTCTCCAAGTCCTGTGCTCAATGGAGCCATGGATGGTTCTCCAAATCCGGGTGGAATTTGACTTTTGGCTTCCGAAAGTCGTTCTGCTACTTGTTGACGCGCCCAATAAGGGTCTATTTCCTCTTCAAAAACAACAGTAACTACAGATAGTCCAAAACGACTGAAGGAACGTATTTCTTCAATTCCAGGTATTGTTGTCATTGTCTGTTCAACTGGAAAAGTTACCAAACGCTCAATATCTTCAGCTCCTGAAGAAGGTGAAGACGTTATAATCTGAACCTGATTATTCGTGATATCAGGAACAGCATCAATGGGTAACTTCTGTAAGGAAAAAACACCTATTCCTACTAAAACTAAAGTCAATAACGAAACCAATAATTTGTTTTGTATCGACCAATAAATAACTCGATTTAACATAAAACTCCATAAAAAGTGATAATTCAAATAACACGAGCACAAAGCTCAATTTGATTTATACTCTTGGAGGGTTCCAGATGGAGTGAACCTTATGAAAATTGTAGTTAGAAATATATGAACTTGGCTTTTGTAGTAGTTCAGACAGAGAAAAATGAGAAATTTCAATTTTTATTACTGATTTTACATAAAGAAAAAAAGAAGCAAAACCAGTGGAATTCATTTTGAATGGCATTTCTTGATGCTCTACCTCATAATCAGAACATTTTTCGAAATAATGCTCTTTTATAAAACTCCAAATAGTCGAATTTTGATTTCTTTCCTGATGTAACTGATAATGATTGATTAAATTACCAACTTTTACAAATTCGATTCCTTTCATATTTGGAGCCAAAGAAAGAATAAAAATGTAAAATCCTAATATGAATGAAGCATATTTCACGTTTCAAAAGTACAAAAATAAATCAATCTAAGATATTCTAAATTTGGCGTACTTAATAACACTTCCTTTTGCAGTAAACAATTTTTCGTAATGCGTTTTAATCTGTAAAATTTGCCTTTCCTCTTGAGATTTTAGTTTTTCAAGATCTTGGTATATATCCCAACTAACAATTTCGCTAGGGTATTGAAACGTTTGAATCTGTTCTTCTGTATATTCAAATAATATGTCACTATCCGTTTTCACATGCACAAATCCCCCTGGCTTTAAAATCATTTTGTAGCGTTCTACGAACACACGTGATGATAATCGTTTGTTAGGTTTCTTTGGTTGGGGATCAGAAAAAGTTAACCAAATTTCATCTATTTCGCGTTTATCGAACGATTCAGTAATAAAATCAACTTTTGTTCGAAGAAAAGCAACATTTTCTAACTTCATTTCCAACGCCTGCTTTGCCCCAATATACATTCGAGCTCCTTTAATATCAACACCAATATAGTTGATATCTGGGTTTCTTTCGGCCAATCCGACTGTATATTCTCCTTTTCCACAACCTAGTTCAACGACAATTGGATTTTGATTTTTGAAATAATGACTATTCCATTTACCTTTAAATTCACAAGGTGTACCTAATTCAGGTTGTATAAAATGTGGATAATTCTCCACAATCGCAAATCGTCTTAATTTATCCTTCGCCACAACAATTGGTTATAAAACCATTTTAATTAACATTTCAGACAACTGAGTTAAAGTTTGATCAACAGCTTGTTTAAGGATATTTGTTTTTTCATCTATTGCTTTCAATCTAATCACTCCACCATCTAAACCATATTCAAAATAGACGTAATCTATTTTTTCAATAAACGTAAATGCTCCTTCTGGATCGAAATCCTCTACAGGAATTCCATTAAGATGAAAAAATCCGCTTATCGGCTTAGATCCAAAACCTTCGCACCCTTGTGCTACACGAAAAGGTTCATCTGAAGGCTTATATTTTTCAGAAGTGAAAAACAACGCATGGGAATCAAATAAATCTTTTTGAAGCAATGCTAAACCAGGAACATTCAATTTATCCATACCTTGTTTACCTTGAGGCCCCAAACCAACGAATACATTACTTTGAGGAGTTAATCCTCCTTCAGCCATTGTTTCCTCATAAACAACAGCCCCCAATTGTCCATTAAAAATTTCACCAAATAATTCTTTTGATTGGATATCTGTTCCTGAAAAATCCTTCGCAATTCTGGTAAATTCTTCTTGTAAACTAAAATCTGCCATCAAAGAGTTCAACTTTAGAAAATCAAGATTCAAAAGCAATCCAAGTCTAGGCTCTCCCGAACCTAAATTTTTTAGTACATTTTGAGTAGAACTCTGATTAAATGGAATCCGTTTTGCCAAATTCTCTGAAAAGTAATTTTGAGTTCGAATAACAAACTCCCCGGAATTGAAGCTAGCTGTATTCAAAACAAATGATCCTTTTGCCATTGACTTGATTAATTCTTTTTTATCAAGTGACAATTTTTCTATATCCGTATTTGAGGTTGCAAGCAAAGTCTCTAAATTAACCCCAGCAACAATATCATTTTTAGTTTGAATAAACTGCTTGATTTTATCATCCTTAACTTCCATTGATGATTGCTCATAAATTTTAGCCAACAACCCTTTAAAATCGCTTGTTTTGGGTTTTAACACACCCACCAACAATGATTCTTTCACAGAAATTGAAAATTCCTTGTCCTGATAAAAATTGAATTTACCTTCTTCGTTTTTAATCATTTCATATCCCAATGATTTCAATTTCATTGTCACCGAGTCTTGATTTTTTGATTCGGCAAATAAATAAAGTGCAGCTGGTAAGCCTTCACGATCAAATGGCCCTTCTACTGCAAAATATAAAGGTTTATCAAGATCAATTGAGTTTGATAGTGATGATAATTGTGTTGCTATTATTGAGCCATATTTCGGGATTTTAGTGTAATCTGCCTTACTCAATATATCTTTTACGCGAATTGAACCAAAACCAACGATTTTATTGTTCGACTGAACAAATGATGTAAAAGATTCTTCTAGAGATTTTTGATTGGAGTCATTACATGAAAATAAACCAATAACAAGAATAAGTAAAGTAAAATATTTCATTCAACAAGATATTAAGAATCAAAGTTAAAATAAAAGTTTTAAACTAAAATGACCATTTGATTTTCTTCATGTAATTTTGTGTATGCATTACGTTGAACCATTTTATGGATGGCGAGGCTATTACATAGCATCCGAAGATTCACTTTCTCCATTTTATGGAAGAGAATACAGCGAATTTGAGTTCAGTAATACTATTTATAATTTCTACATCCACCCCCAATGGGACTCGATTGGTTCATCAACATTATTCATCAAAATTCTATTTGCAGATTATGATGAGAGGTATGCTATTATCGAAATGATCGGGGAATGGAATGACGCTATAGAAAATGATATCATGAGGTTGAAGCGAGAAATTATAGAAAAATTAATAGCATCAGGAATTATCTATTTTATTTTAATTGGAGAGAACGTCTTAAACTTTCATTATTCTGATGATTGTTATTATGAAGAGTGGTTTGAGGATATTGATGAGGGTTGGATTTCAATGTTGAATTTTCATGAGCATGTAACAAAAGAATTTCAACAAATTCACATTGATCATTTCGTAAATATGAAAGGTGAATTGGACGATATCGAATGGCGCACCTACCAACCTTATCAGTTGTTCAAAAAAGTGCATGAATTAATTACAAAACGAATTTGCTAATGCAAAAAACATTTAATCACATTATCATTGATAAATACATTGAATCGAATGAATTTGGAAAATTATTAGGTATCGATTTTAATATTATAGAACCAGGCGTCTGTGAATATCGATTTGAAGTTAATCATATTCATACCTCTATTCCAAAGGTAGCTCACGGAGGATTTGTAGCTGCTTTAATGGATGCAACAATGGGTGTAGGAGCTTTGTCACTAGTTTGTGAAGACATGAAAGTTGTATCCACTTTGGAGATAAAAGTTTCCTTCTACCAACCAGTGCTGTCAAATTCACAGGTAAGGTGCGTCTCCACATGTTTGAAGAAAGGTAAATCTATTCTTTTCATGGAAGCAGATTTGAAAAATCTAAACGGTCAACTTTTGGCTAAAGGAAGCGGCACTTTCAATGCTTATCAAGTAGAAAAAGTGCTTTTTTAGTGTCAATATAACACTAACTGAATATACGTTTTTTTTTATAAATTTCGCCTTTTTTTTGTCAACATTAAAAAACTAGAATGTTAGTAACTATTAATGTTAAGTTACCCGATTAGAATGGCAATCAATGTAATTTTGTATCTATTAATGATCCAACGAATACTACTATGGAAAAAATAGGAAAATTTGGTAATTATTCCGACTTAGGAAAATCTATTGGTCTAGATAATTTAGCGACTGAATATTGGAATTTAACTCCTGCAGAATTGATTGAAGATTCAATTATTTTAGGTGAAGGAGTATTAACCGATACTGGAGCACTAGCGATTGAAACAGGAACATTTACAGGAAGATCCCCTAAAGATAGATTCATTGTACGTGATGAAAAAACGGATAACGCTGTTTGGTGGGGTGACATTAATCTTCCTTTTTCTACAGACAAGTTTGATGCGCTTTTTGATAAAATAAAAACCTATGTGGCTGATTCAGATTTGTATGTACGCGACGTCTGTGCATGTGCTGATGAAAATTTTCGCATGAATATTCGGGTTATTACTGAACAACCTTGGTCTAATTTATTCGCATATAATATGTTTCTTCGTCCAACAGACGAAGAACTTGAAAATTTCAATCCAGAATGGCATATACTGTGTGTTCCTAGCTTTGAAGCTGAACCAGAAATTGATGGAACAAGACAAAGTAATTTTGCAATCTTAAACTTTACCAAAAAGATGATTCTTATTGGTGGAACAGGATATACCGGTGAAATTAAGAAAGGTATCTTCTCCGCGTTAAATTTCATCTTGCCACATGAAAAAAATGTATTATCGATGCATTGTTCGGCGAATGTTGGAAAAGAAGGTGATACGGCTATATTCTTTGGACTTTCAGGAACAGGTAAAACAACCTTATCATCTGATCCAAATCGGCGTTTAATTGGAGATGATGAACATGGTTGGAGTTCTGACACGGTCTTTAATTTTGAAGGAGGATGCTATGCTAAGACCATCGATTTGTCTCGTGAAAAAGAACCTCAAATATACGATGCAATTAAATTCGGGGCACTTCTAGAAAATATTGGATTTCTTGAAGAAACATCTACACCAGACTATTCGGATGGGTCCATTACAGAAAATACGCGCGTATCCTATCCGATACACCATATTGACAATATAATGGTTCCGTCCAAAGCCGGTTCTCCTAAGAATATTTTCTTTCTAACAGCAGATGCTTTTGGAATTCTTCCCCCGATTTCAAAATTAAGTAAAGAGCAAGCCATGTATCACTTTATGTCAGGCTATACGGCAAAAGTGGCAGGCACCGAAGTCGGAATTACTGAACCAACAACTACCTTCTCAGCAGGTTTTGGAGCAGCTTTCTTACCCCTTCATCCTGCAAAATATGCTCAATTATTAGGCGATAAAATTAATGGTACGGATATTAACGTATGGCTAATTAATACTGGCTGGTCTGGAGGAGCTTATGGTGTAGGTCAACGCATGAAATTATCCTATACTAGAGCAATGATTACGGCAGCGCTAGAAGGAAAATTATCGAAAGTATCTTTTGAAAACTTACCTATTTTTGACTTGGCGTATCCAACCTCATGTGAGGGAGTTCCAAGTGAATTATTAAACCCTCGTTCAACTTGGTCGGACAAAGCAGCATACGATGAAACTGCAAATAATTTAGCTGCTAAGTTTGTTAAAAACTTTGAGAAATTTGCATCCGAAACAAGTCCTGAGATTCTTGCTGCGGCCCCCAAAGTTCTTGCTTAATTCATTTTTACTTCGAATGAGTAGAAAATCTATATGAAACGCCTCCGTTAACAAAACCATCTGCAGCAATCTCGTTTAGACCAATTCCACCTGATAGGTCAAATTGAAGGTTGGGTGTTACTCTCTTCACAATTCCAAGGTTAAAGGCAGGTGCAAAGTCCTCTTGATTTGTCATGTTCATATACGCCTCAGCAAATATTACAGTCGATTTAGGCAAGTTAAAATCAAATCCTAAAGATGAAAAATATTCTGGAATTGCATCTTCACCATTCCAAAAAGCTCCCGTATTTACCGTCAATAATACTACTTTATTCAAATCCCATTCCATTGGTATTAGCATTGAAGGCGCAACATAAGTCGTTTTCAAAAAGCTTGTTGCACCATAAGGAATGGCTAAATTGCCCAAAAGAGCAGTTCTCGGAATAATTCCATTTTGTTGAGAAACTCGTGCCTTAAAACCAAGCGACCATGGTGACAATCCAACCCGAGTCTTTGCAGTTTGATTTCCATTTTTAATAAAATTTTGATTCGCATTAACAGCTAAACGAATTTCAAACTCTTCAAATACGCCCCATCGCAATGTTAGATTATTCCAAGACATATTGAAATATTCAAGACTTCCTGAATTATCAATCTCCAGATTCAAACCTGTTTCAATATTAAAATAACCTGTTGATACTATTTGTGATGATTCTCCTAAACCGGGACGATCCGTTGTAATTGGTCCAACTTCGGTTTGAGAAAAAATATTCTGACAGTGAAAAAATAGCAGAATTAAAGATAGTGATATATTATTAACCATATTTTCTACTACGAAAATACCGATAAAGGGTTCCAATTTACTTCATCGTTACGCGCAATTGTAATGAAATAAAGTACGCTATTGTTATTTCATATAATTTGTAACACTTCTGGAATTATTAGTTTTTAATTCATGAAAATTAAAAATATTCTTCCAACAATTTTAGGTTTTATGATAATTCATATTCCTTCAGTTTTTTTCGGTCAAGCATACCAGAGATCTTCCAAAAATATAGGCTTGGTGGGTGGTTTTTCGAAAGTAATAGATCAAAACCAAACATCTTTTCAATTAGGAATTGCAAGTCAAATCAACAGATATTTGATTCCTGAACTTAATTACAAAATCACTTCAATTAACGAAGAATCAAGACTTTCTAATGCCTCTGACATTCATTTCATAAGTCCTGCAATCCAATTTAGAACAAGATTTTTAAGGACACCAGCCAGAAAAGTTAGAGGGATTTGCACACAAGAATTCATGGATTTTGGATTAACCCCAGAATGTTTTTTCATACTGAATCCAAATCAAATAAATGTTGATTCAAAAAAATTCTTTGCTCTTCGAACAAGCTTAATATTATTCCGATATAAATCAGGGATGAGAAAAAGTCAGAAGGCATGGAGTTTTAAAGCAGAAACATTTTATAGACATAATTTTGGCTCCGATAAACATATTGGAAATGAAATTGGCTTGAATTTAAGAATTACACGATTTCAAGTTTATAATTTTTTAAAATAATCCTGTAAGCAAATTACATCCTACATAAATACTCAAATTTCTTTCGTACTTTTAGTGCATGAATCTAAAAGATTTGATTGACAGATATTTTCCGGATATTTGGCAACATCTTGTAATTATTTTAATTTTTATTATCGCCGCAATATTCATTTTGTAATATTTCCTTTATGCGAATATCCGTTTGTATTCTTTTTTTTCTGGTTAACAAGCTATTATTTTCACAACTTAACATCGATTCGCTTTCCCACATCAATTATCAAACTCTTCACGGAGCCAATTTGAATGATGTTTGGGGTTATGTAGATGAATTAGGAAATGAATACGCCATTGTTGGAACATCAAAAGGAACATCAATCGTTGACGTTACAAATCCAACTTCGCCAATTGAAGTATTCTGGTTACCTGGATCAGAATCAATTTGGCGAGACCCCTGTGTTTATGGTGATTATGCGTATGTCACAACCGAAGCTGAAGACGGACTTCAAATTATTGATTTAACTCCCCTCCCCCAATCTACAAATTTAATTTCAACATTATACACAGGACCAGCATCTGCTCCTTGGCAATCGGCTCACACCTGTTTTATTGACGAATATGGTTTTGCTTACATTTTCGGAGCCAATCGCGGGAATGGTGGAACAATCATTTTGGATGTGCACACTGATCCTATGAATCCGATTGAAGTTGGAATTTTTGATAATTGGTATATTCACGATGGATATGCCAGAAACGATACTTTGTACGCAGCCCATATTTACGATGGATTCTTTAGTTTGGTTGATGTTTCCAACAAATCAAATCCGATTTTGCTTGGAACAAAGGTAACACCAAATAGTTTTACACATAACATTTGGCCTTCGATCAATGGTCAATATGTCTATACGACCGATGAAGTCTCAGGGGCATTCATAGGAGTTTATGATATTACAGACCCGACAAATATTACAGAAGTTGACCGCACTCAAAATTCACCTGGGACCGGAGTCATTCCTCACAATACACATGTGAAAGGAAACTATCTGATTACAAGTTATTATTCCGATGGTATTGTCATTCATGACATTACTTCTCCATTCAATACCATTAAAGTAGGTCAGTATGATACTTATCCGGGTCAAACAATTGGTTATGACGGTTGTTGGGGTGTTTATCCTTTTTTACCTTCAGGAACTATTCTTGCTGCCGACATCACACAAGGATTGTTTATTCTTGGCCCAAACTACCAACAAGGTTCCTATTTAAGTGGAATTGTAACAGATGCTGGAAATGGAAATCCATTAAATAATGTTCAAGTTCAAATTGTATCCAATGATCAAATTGAATTAACGAATATCTCAGGAAATTATCAAACAGGATTATTTGGATCTGGCCAATACTCAGTAACTTTTCAAAAAGTGGGTTACTATCCAAAAACAGAAATTGTTCAATTATCCCAAGGAATAACTACTAATTTAAATACTCAATTAATTCCTATACCGCCATACAATCTTGATATCCAAGTAATAGAAAGTGGTACATCAACACCCATTTCGAATGCTCAAATAAAGCTTATTCATCCGTTAATTGAACATGCTGGAATTACGAATGGTTTGGGTCAAGAAAATCTAACATTATTTTATCAAGATGGGGACATATACAAAGTAATGGCTGGAAAATGGGGATATATTACAAAATGTATTGATTCCGCTTTGAGTGAAAACACTATTACTTTAACAATTGAATTAGAAAAAGGATATTACGACGACTTTGAATTTGATTTCGGCTGGACTATCGTTGCTAATGCGGAAACTGGAAATTGGGAAAGAGATAAACCGAATCCAACAAATAATACAATGATAGGTGAAGACGCTCCTTTGGACTGTGGCGATTTTGGATATGTTACCGGAAATGCCCTTAATTTAAATCCTACAAATGATGATGTACATAATGGATTTACAAAACTAATCTCTCCACAAATGGACTTAACCGCATTTTCTAATCCACATATTAATTTTTCGAGAGCATTCTATTGTTATTATGGACCAGGAGCCATTGATGATACTTTAAAAATACTATTATCAAATGGAACTACCGAAGTTGTAATTGATGAAATTGGAGGGCCTGTAAATCAATTAATGAATTACGAATATAAGAGTATTCCTATAAATGGTCTTTTGCCTTTAAACACATCCATGCAATTATCAGTTTTCATCTCGGATATCGCACCAAATAATAATGTTACTGAAGGGGCCTTTGATTTTTTTAGTGTGACAAATTTCAATACTTCTGAATTAGAATCTCCAGCACCTGCAGATGATTTTGTTATTTATCCAAACCCAACTAATGGAAATATTCAGATTGATAACATCAAGAAAGAAACAACTATTCGATTAATCAACTTAAATGGGGAGATTCTTGATCAGGAATTAATTTTTTCGAATTTTGAATTGAATTTGAGTAATTATTCTCCGGGACTATATTTTTTGGAGATAGGTGGAATCCTAAAGCGGATAATTCTTCAATAAAATGGGGTTGAAATTGATATGAAAAAACAATGTATCTTTGAATTCTAAAGCGAAAATATGTCTTGTAATTTATCCATTGTTATTCCGCTATTAAATGAAGACGAGTCTCTTCCAGAACTATATCATTGGATAAAGAAAGTGGTGGACTCAAATCAATTAACTTATGAAATTCTATTCATAGATGATGGAAGTAAAGATAAGTCTTGGTCCGTTATTGAAAACCTAAGTTCCCATGACAAAAATGTGAAAGGAATAAAATTTCAAAGAAATTATGGAAAATCAGCAGCTCTACAAATAGGATTTGAAAAAGCTACAGGTGATGTCGTTATTACAATGGATGCGGATCTTCAAGATTCCCCGGATGAAATTCCTGAATTATACCGACTTGTCACAATAGAAGACTTTGATGTTATTTCAGGTTGGAAAAAGAAAAGACATGATCCAATTTCGAAGACTATCCCCACGAAATTGTATAATTGGGCAGCTCGAAGAATAACAGGAATTTATCTACACGATTTTAATTGTGGGCTCAAAGCGTATAAATTATCCGTTGTAAAAAGCATTGAACTATATGGTGACATGCATCGATATATTCCTGCATTAGCAAAATATGCGGGATTTCAAAAAATTGGTGAAAAAATAGTTCAACATCAAGCTAGAAAATATGGTGTTACCAAGTTCGGTCTTAATCGTTTTCTAAACGGACCGTTGGATTTAATGACCGTCGCTTTTATGGGGAAATTCGGTAAAAAACCGATGCATTTTTTTGGAGCATACGGAACATTAATGTTTCTTGTGGGGTTTTCTTTGGTATTCTACCTAGGAATAGATAAACTATTTATCCATAAAAGTGCGCGATTACTCTCAGAAAGAACAGAATTTTATGTGGCGATTACCGCGATGCTAATGGGTGTACAATTTTTCCTTACTGGATTCATCGCAGAACTTATTGGACGAAATTCTGCCACCAGAAATCAATACTTGGTTGAAAAAGAAATATGATGGTTTCCTCCTGGGGTATTGATTCTTCATGGTGTTTATTTCTTGATCGAGATGGAGTAATAAACGAACGAATTTGGGATGGATATGTCTTGAAGTATGACCAGTTTATATTTCGAGAAGGTACATTAGAAGCATTTTCAAAATTCAAATCCACCTTTAAATATATTTTTGTAGTAACGAATCAACAATGCGTTGGAAAAGGAATAATTACATTCGATCAATTAAATGATATCCATACCAACATGAAAAATCAAATAATTCAAAATGAAGGAATTATTACTGATATTTTTATAGCTACCGAACTAAAAAACGAACCGCCCCACCGAAGAAAACCATCAATAAAAATGGGGTTGGAGGCAAAGAAAAAATATACAGAAATAGACTTTTCAAAATCAATTATGATAGGAGATACAGATTCAGATATAAAATTTGGCAAGAACCTTGGAATGAAAACCGTTAGAATTAAATCAATGGAAAAAGAAGACATTCTTGCTGATGTTAGCGTTACCGATTTAGAAAATTTCGTTCAACTCTTAATGAATTAATTTAATTATGAGACTATTAATTATTTTTCTTGTATTATTAACTAACATATTCAGTCAAAACGTAAATCGAACAGACGAGAAAGGACTTAAACAAGGCTTATGGAGAAAACACCATCCAAATGGCCGAATTGAATATGAAGGGACTTTTTTAGATGGGAAACCAACAGGTATTTTCAAATATTTCTATGATGATGGTAATAAAAAAGCATTAATTGAACATAATTTAAAAACAGGTAGATCACTGGCTAATTTCTTTCATCCTAATGGTCAGATGATGAGTGGCGGAATATACCGAAATCAACAAAAAGACTCTACTTGGGTAACATTTACCGAAAATGGAATAGTAAGCGAAATATCAAACTATAAAAACAATGAATTACATGGACCTAAAACCACTTATTATATAAGTGGATTAAATAATTCTACAGATCAAATTATTTTTACCCAATCCAATTATAAAAATGGAAAATTAGATGGTGAATACACAGAATATTTCATGGATGGATTAAAAAAAATCCATTGTTTTTACCTAGAAGGAAATCTTCACGGAATACATACCGAATATTATAGGAATGGCATAAAACGAACTTTATTAAGGTATAAAAATGGCTTGCGACATGGATATGGATCGGTTTACGATGAAAAAGGGAAAGAGATCAAAATTGTTTATTATTACAAAGGAAGATATCTAGAAGGAAAAGAATTGGAAAAACACATCAATTCATGCAAATCCAAAGGAATTAATCCTAATGATTAATTTTCGTAACTTTGTTTATGTTCTCATCAAAAATCATTAATTGGTTATTTATTTGTATTGTATTCATTGCATTAATTATCAGTTGTGCTAAAAAAAAAGATGATACAACTTCATTATTTTATAAAGATTATTATGACACAACTAAAGGTCGTTTCATTGAATATCAAGTACAAGAAATAAATCATGATGAAAATGCCCTTATCCAGCATGACACACTTAACTATTTTCTGAGAATTCAAATTGAAGATACAATTGTTGATAATTTAGGTCGGATTAGCAATAAATATGTTCGCTACAAAAGATTTAACACGAATGAATCTTGGGCCATTTCAGATGTTTGGACTACCCTGATTTACGATAACAATGCAGAACTTACAGAAGAAAATCAACGAACAATCAAATTGAAATTTCCTGTTAATTCCTTCACAAAATGGAATGCCAATGCCTATAATTTCAATGAACCAATGAATTGTTTTTATAAAGATATTCATAAGCAAAAAGTCATTAATGGAGTCGTTTTTGACAGTACTATAACTGTTGATCAAGGATCGGAAAGGAATCTTATTCGATTCTATCGAAAGAATGAAATTTATGCTAAACATATCGGAATGATACAGAAGTATTACAAAGATTTAGTAATCGCCAATTTTGATACCTTGAATATTAAATCTGGTAAAGAATTAATTTATCTTCCACTTCAATTCGGAATTGAATAAACTATGAAAATTAGCATTTTTTCTGCTTTTCCTCCCTTTCGTGGTGGTATATCACAATTCAGTACTAGACTTTGTGAAGAACTGGAGAAAAATCATGATGTCCAAATTATCACTTTTAAAAATCAATATCCAAACTGGTTATTCCCAGGCAAATCGCAATTTGACCTTGAACAAAAGAACACATTAAAATCTCCTATTTTCCGCAAAATCAGCACCTTATCTTTTTCAAGTTATTTGAGAACACTCTTTTTCATTAAAAGGAATAATCCTGATATATTCATCACAAATTACTGGATGACTTTTTTTTCGCCATTTATGGGGTTCATTGCTAGAAGACTGCCTGATGAAACAAAAAAAATTGCGATTGTGCACAACTTAACACCACATGAAAAGCGTTTTTTTGATAGCTGGCTTAATGCCTATTTTTTGAAATCTTATGATGGGTTCATTGCTCTATCACAACATGTTTATGACGATTTAAAAAAAAATATCGACGAAAACAAAATCACATTACTTCCACATCCTCCATACACTCAATTTGGGGAAAAAGTTGATAAAATCCAAGCAAAAAAAGAATTGAAACTCGATTTAAACAAAAAAACAATCTTGTTTTTTGGAATAATTCGAAAATACAAAGGATTAGATCTATTAATCGAAGCATTCAATTACCTAGATGATTCTTATCAACTATTGATTGCAGGAGAAGTCTATGGTAAAGATGAAGAAATTCAAAATCTTATAAATAAAAATAAAAACAAATTACAAATTCATTTTTTCAATCAATTCATTCCAGATGATAAGGTTTCCACTTTCTTCTCCGCTACAGATTTTTTAATCTTACCTTATCGATCTGGAACACAAAGCGGTGTGGCTGCAATTGCACGAAATTATAATATTCCAATAATTGCCACGAATACAGGTGGAATTACAGAAACACTCATTAAAAATAGAGATTACATTATAAATAACCCTGATTACCAATCAATTAAAGAATCAATTCAACTCGCTTTTCGTGAAATTGATTTAAGCAATATTACAGTAGAAAAATTGAAATCAACACAATACTCATGGGATGAATTTGGTGTAGAACTAATTCGATTTTCTAAATCGTTATTAAAATAAAACAAAAGTCATTCAATAATTCATCAATTTTATTGATTTTCACATTTCGTTACCCTATATTTGCGGGCTCAAATTGAATTTAACATTTTTGTATCATGCGTAATAGAGGATTTTTCTGGTTTATAACAATTTTATTAACGGTCGTATGTATTTACCAACTTTCGTTCACATGGGTGGCAAGTGGTGAAGAAGCTAAAGCTGAAAAGGAAGCTCAGCGAAAAGTGATGGAATTGAAAGCTCAAGCGGTAAAAACTGGAAACAAAGCAACACTTCCTAATAATACTGAAGTTGATTTTAATAACCCTGAAGCAGAAGAAATTGCCAAGGCTGCTTTCATAAATCAAATACTAAAAGATAAAGCAGAAAAAGAGGTTTATCCAGTATTGGGTTCTACGTTCTCCGAAGTAAAAAAACGGAGTTTAGCTTTCGGACTTGACCTTGTGGGTGGTATGAGTGTAACGCTTGAAATTTCTATTCCTGATCTAGTTAAAAATTACGCTAGAAATCCAAGAGATTTGAAATTTAAAAAAGTTTACAATGCAGCCATGAGTCGCTATAAAAATGGTGGTGATTTCATTACAATATTCATAGATGAGAATAAAAAGCAAAATAAAGATCTTGTAGTTAAATTATTTGCTTTAACTGAAATTGAAGGTTTAAATGGTAAATCGAGTGATTCCGATGTAGAAAATTTCTTGAGAAAAATTGCATCATCTTCCATGGATGGTGTTGAGCAAATCATGAATAAGCGTATCAATCAATTTGGTGTAGCTCAACCGAATATCCAAAAGGATCCATCTAAAAATCGTTTGTACATTGAATTACCTGGTGTTCAGGATGAATCAACTGTTGCGGCTAAACTACAATCAACAGCTAATCTACAGTTTTTTGAAACCTATGTTTACAATGACATAGCTAGTCAATGGAGCCAAGCTGTAACATTATCGAAACAGCAATTTGACCCGAGTTCAATTGATGATAATACTGATTCAACTTCAATGGCAAAAGATTCAACTGTTGTGGGGGCAGATACTTTAAAGACAAATAAATCCGATTCAGCTGATAGTTCGAAGGACAAAAAGCAAGCTGAAAAACCTACACTGTCAACGAATCAAAAAGGACTTGGAGAATTAGTCAAAGGAAATGCAAATGATTTTGCGGTTGGTTCTGTAAAAGTTGCTGATAAAGCTCAAGTTGATGCTCTTTTAAAAAGAGCTGATATCATAGGTCTTTTTCCAGATGACTTAAAATTCATGTGGTCTGCTGAACCTGAAAAAATTGATGAGAAATCTAAAGAAATGGGTTATCGAATCTATGCGTGTAAAATTCCGATGAGTGGAAAAGCGGACGTTGGAGGAAAAGATATATTAAAGGCTAGTACTGGTTATGACTCGCAAAATGGAGATATTACAGTTGATCTTCAAATGACAAATGAAGGAGCCGACAGATGGTCTAAAATGACATCTGAAAATGTCGGGAAATTTATAGCTATTACCATGGACGACGTAGTATATAGTGCTCCGCGTGTAAATCAAGCTATTAATGGCGGTAATACACAAATATCCGGTAATTTCACTGTGGAAGAAGCTAAAGATCTTGCGGGGTTACTAAATGGAGGTGCATTGCCTGCTCCTTGTGTAATAAAAGAACAAACAAAAGTTGGTCCAACAATTGGTGCTGAAAATACTCGTGCAGGATTGATTTCTTTTGCTATCGCATTAGTGGTTGTATTCCTATACATGTATTTTTACTACGGTAAATCAGGATTGGTGGCTAACGTAGCATTGATAGCAAATATCTTCTTCATTTTCGGATGTTTGGCAAGTTTTGGTGCGGTTCTAACCCTAGCTGGTATTGCCGGTATAGTACTTACAATTGGTATGGCAGTAGACGCGAACGTACTTGTATATGAACGAATACGAGAAGAATTATCAAAGGGTAAGGATACTTCTTCTGCTATTGACACTGGTTATAAAATGGCGCTTTCTTCTATTATTGATGCGAACGTGACTACATTACTTACTGCAATTGTTTTGAAAATCTTTGGCTCAGGTCCAATTGAATCATTTGCTACTACGTTAATTATCGGAATTTTCACTTCTGTCTTTGCGGCTTTGGTTATTTCTAGATTAATTTTTATTTGGATGATGAATAAAAATATGAAAATTGAATTTGACACGAAGTTGACAAAAAATGCTTTCAAAGATTTAAAAATAAATTTTATTGGAAAGAGAAACTTTTATTATATAGTTTCAACAGTACTTGTTGTAGGTTCTTTAATTCTAGTTGCAACTAAAGGATTAAAACCATCAGTAGAATTTTCTGGTGGTCGTACTTTTGGTGTTAAATTCGATAAATCTGCAGCAAATGAAATTGAATTAATAAAAGCGAATTTGACAAAATCTTTTGGTGGTGCATCTGTTGATATTAAGACAAAGTCCAATAATTTCTTCGTGGAAATCACAACGAACTATTTGCTTTCGGAAGATTCTGGTGAAGCAAAAGTAAAAGCAAAATTAAATGAAGGTCTTGCAAATTGTAAATCAAAATTAGGCAATTACAAAATCATGGAAACCAGAAGTGTATCTTCTACTGTTTCCGGCGAATTAATCACTTCCTCAACCATTGCAATTGGTTTATCTTTATTAATGATTTTTGCCTATATCCTACTTCGATTTGGTAAATGGCAATACTCATTTAGTGCGATTGCAGCATTGTTTCATGACGTTGTTATTGTTTTGGGTGTATTTTCATTATTCAATGGGATATTACCATTTAACATGGATGTAGATCAAGCTTTTATCGCAGCAATCCTTACGGTTATTGGTTATTCGATTAACGATACTGTTGTTGTATTTGACAGAATTCGTGAGGATTTATCATGGAAAAAAGACACTGATTTGGCGACAGAAGTAAATGGCGCGTTGAATTCAACACTTTCGCGTACAATTAATACTTCCATGACTACAATAGTTGTGTTAATTGTTATCTTCCTACTTGGTGGATCAGCAATTAAAGGATTTGTATTTGCATTGTTAGTTGGAATTGTGGTAGGTACTTATTCCTCACTACTGGTAGCATCTCCAATGTTATTAGATTTGACAAAAACTAAAAAATAATCTCTTACAGTTCAATAATCTTTAATTCAGGCTTTCGAAAGATGGCCTGATTTATTATATTCTTATCATCGCGATTTTCCAACTGCGGCTCAATAAATTTCACCCAGTTTTCTTTGTCCAAATAATTGAAGTGGTAAGGGGCAAAACCAAATCCTTTAAAGATCCCTTTATCAACAAAAACGAGACTTTTCTCGAATTTATCCCTCCCCTTGTCTAGTATAAAAAAGCTCTTTCTATCAAATGTAAGTTGATCAATTACTTGCTGAACTCGGTCATTGTAACTCTTTGAATTCTCCTCACGCAAACATGCCCCTATACATTGATCAATCTGATATTGAAAACAAGAATTTGTAACAATTGATGATCCACAATACTTTTCACATAAATTGAATTTCGTTCTCAAGTAACCAAGAAAATCATTCGCTTCCTTTTTTGTGGAAAACTGAATGATCGGGTATGTGCTAGCTTTAGACATTAATTTAACAGTAAGTCTTAAATATCCATCTAATTCTAACTCATCGTATATACCATAAACAAAGGATGATTTTTTTAAAGCCCTATTGTATCTTGGTTTATGATGTTTAACAAGGGTTGATTCGCGTAATAAAGCGATCATTTCAGAACCTGTAAGTTCAAATTCTACTCTAGCGATTTCCTGTAGCATGCGCAAGCCCTTTTCTGTTGAAGAATTACGAAGATGTTGCTCTACCCTTGTTTTGATATTTTTACTTTTACCAATGTAAATTAATTGATTGTTCTCATCATAGAAAAAATAAACTCCCGTTTTTGAAGGTAAATTTTCGATAATTTCCAAATCTAAAGAGGCATGAACCGCCTTAGGATTTATTTCATATTGAATTAATGCATTTAATTTTTCAGCATTTTTTTGATACATTAACTGAAAGAGCTGAGCAGTAGCATATGCATCTCCTCCTGCCCGATGTCGTCCTTCGATTAGTATTCCTAAATGAGCAGTTATCTTACCTAAACTATATGATTCATAACCCGGAAAAATTATTCTAGAAGCTTTAACTGAACATAAATTTGGCAATCGAAAATCATAACCAAGTCTCTTAAATTCACCACGAATTACGTGGTAATCAAAACTAGCATTATGTGCAACAAAAATAGAATCCTTGCAAAATTCAACAAGCTGTTTTGCTATTTCAAAAAATTTTGGCGCGTTAGAAACCATTCTATTGGTAATTCCTGTCAATTGAACTATAAACTCAGGAATTTTTATTTCAGGATTCAGTAGTGTTACGAATTCGTCAACAATTTTAATTCCATCAAATTTGTACAATGCAATTTCTGTAATCTTAGTTGTTTTTGGACTTCCTCCTGTTGTTTCAACATCGACTATGACATAGTTCATACGACGAAGATATCGAAATTCTTGTAAAAAGATTCCAATAATACATAACAATAGTTTGTACTTTTGAACGATATGTTATCAACTAAATTTAATTACGGCAAGAATTTCTGGTTAATGGCGCTATCCATGTTTTTCTTTATGCTGAGCTTCAATTTAATAATGCCTGAATTAAATGGATTTATCACCTCATTGGGAGGAGAAAATTTGAAAGGGTTGGTAATAACTCTTTTTACAATTTCTGCGGGTATATCAAGACCGTTTTCAGGCAAAATTGCAGACTTAGTAGGTCGAAAATTCACTATTTACCTCGGAACCATTGTTTGTCTTATCGTTTGCATTAGTTATCCACTCGCACACTCCGTATTTTTCTTTCTAATGTTGCGTTTCCTTCATGGATTAAGTGCCGGATTTATGCCAACGGGTGCTACTGCTTTAATTACCGATATTTTACCAGAAAAATCCAGAGGGCAAGCTATGGGTATTTGGGGAACATTTATTTCGTTAGGAATTGGAATTGGTCAAGCATTAGGGTCTTGGATATTTATGGAATTCAATTACAACATATTATTTGCTAGCGCTGGTATATTTAGCATTATTTCAATTGTATTATCAGTTTATGTAAAAGAAACCTTAAAACAGAGACAACCATTTGAGTTTACCATGTTATTAATTAAAAAAAATGATGTTTTCGAACCAAGTGTTTTACCTGCTGCAATGGTCATGTTTCTTACGGCTGCCTCTTCCGGAATAATTTTCGTAATCACTCCTGATATTTCTTCATTTTTGGGTATTCAAAATAAAGGATGGTTTTTCGGCATTTATGTTATTTCCACTATTTTGGTTCGATTGGCGACGGGTTCTCTTTCCGACAGAATTGGTCGACGTAAAACACTCTTAATTGGTAATCTTTTTCTAATTACGTCTATGATTTGTATTGGCTTATCTTCATCCGTTGAATTTTATACCCTTTCTGCCATCATTTTTGGTTTTGCTACTGGCGTTTCAAGTCCAACATTATTTGCATGGACAGCAGATTTATCTGCATTCGATCGAAGAGGTGTAGGCGCAGGTACGATGTTCATAGCTTTAGAATGTGGAATCATGCTTGGATCAATTTCCACATTGATTTTTTATGATTCTACCATGAGTACTGTATTCATTTCATTCTTGATGGGAGCTATCTTGTCTTTAATCGCATCTTTTTACCTTATTTGGCACATTAGAAATCGTGAATCACTCTTTTGACAATGCTTTTTTCACTAAAAAATGACCTAAATAAATAAATGGCGTAAGTGAAATCGCGATCAAAATTTTCAAGGAATAATTGGTGAATGCTAGTTTAAAAAAGTCATTTAGGGCAATTTTACCCGGTAAAACGAATCCAATATATAGCACAATAAAAGAATCGATTAATTGAGATAGTAACGTACTACCTGTGCTTCGAAGCCAAATAAACCGATTACCTGTCTTTTTCTTTATTGCATCAAATACAAAAGCATCCAATAATTGTGAAACTAAAAAAGCTACGATACTACCAATAATAACCATCTGAGCTTGTCCGAATACTTGATTGTACGACCTTGTATCTGCAAGATCAGAACCCGGGAGTTCAAATGCTGGAATTGACATCGAAATCGTTACAATAAAAAAACAGTAACCAATTAGAATTGAAGTAATCCAAGATAATCGCCGTACTACTTTTGGCCCGTAAAACTCATTCAAAATATCGGTTAATAAAAATACAATCGGCCAAGGAAGGATTCCTACAATGGTTAAAAATGGACCTATTTTATAATCACCCAACGAAAAAGAAATAGGAATTTCGATTAATTTATTGCTAATCAATTCTGCGGTAACGGCGTTAGTAATGAAAAGCCCAGCTAAAAACACAAATAGCCAAATTCTACGCTCATTCCATTTAAAATCTATTTTTTGATCCATTTATTTTTTATACTTTCTACTATAAATAATTCCCAATAAATCGCTAAATTTCATTACTTTCGAAGTTGTGAAAAAAGAAATTCATATTGACTACTCAAAACTAACCAAATTGTATTACTCGATTGGTGAAGTTGCCGAATTATTTCAGGTAAATACGTCATTAATTCGATTTTGGGAGAAAGAATTCAATTTGAAACAACCAAAAAAAAACAAGAAAGGTGATCGTTTATTTACAATTAAAGAAATACAAGTCTTTCATAAAATATTTGAATTAGTTAAAATTCAGGGTTTTAAACTTGAAGCTGCTAAAAATCAATTAAAATCTAGAAAAAAACCAGAGACGATTAAAGTAGATTTATTTGACTTAAGTCCGGAAGAAATTGTAATCAATAAACTTGAAGAATTAAAACTAAAAATATTAAAACTAAAAAGAAATTAATCCACGTAGCTTAGTTTCAACATATTAGATCCCCCTAACTCTTCCAATGGAATAGAAGCAATGTTTACAACCAATTCACCTTTTTTTAGAAATCCACTCTTTTTCATCAAATATTTAATGTCAGCAATTGTATGATCTGTACTAATACGTTTGTTGTAATAAAACGCTTTAACTCCCCATACCAAACTCAATTGACTTAAAATTTTTGAATTGCTCGTAAAAATAAAGATTGGAGCCTTAGGTCTTTGCGAAGCGATTTTATATGCTGTATAACCTGAAAAGGTCATTGTAATAATGGCATTGGATTCAACTCTTTGAGATAAACGACAAGCATTGAAACAAATCGAATCCGTAATGAAACGATCTTGAACTTTACTTGGGATTTCCTCTTTGTTATAAATCTGATCTTGATTTTCCATTTCCATTACAATGTTACTCATCGTTTGAATAACTTGTACCGGATACTTTCCTACCGAAGTCTCACCTGACAGCATTACTGCATCGGCACCATCCAAAACTGCATTAGCTACATCATTCACCTCAGCTCTTGTTGGAGTTAGACTAGAAATCATACTTTCCATCATTTGAGTAGCAACAATAATAGGCTTAGCATTGCTAATTGCTTTCTGAATTAACGTTTTCTGTATCAATGGAACTTTTTGATACGGAATCTCAACACCCAAATCTCCCCGTGCGACCATTAAACCATCACTTTGTTCGATGATGTCGTCCATATCATCAACAGCCTCTGGCTTTTCAATTTTCGCAATTACCTTGGCATTACTTCCCGATTCTGATATGATATATTTTAAGTCAATAATATCTCTCGCGGATCGAACGAAAGATAATCCAATCCAATCAACATTATGAGATAAGGCAAACTCTAAATCTTGGCGATCTTTATCAGTTAATGAAGGAAGTGAAATACGTGTGTTAGGGAAATTAACACCTTTTTTGGATGATAAAATTCCTCCATTAACAATTGTGGTTTTTATTTCACTAACACCATCTGTAGAAATTACTTCCAACACAATTTTCCCATCGTCCAATAATATTTTTTCTTTGGGTTTAACTTCTTTTGGCAATTGATCATAATTGATAGAAATTTTTTCAGATGTTCCTAAAACTTTTTCTGAAGACACAATAATTTCTTGACCAGGAAGTAAATTAATAGCATTATTTTCAACTTCATGAATTCTTATTTTTGGACCCTGTAAATCTGCTAGCAAACAAACATTTAATCCTAATTCTTCATTTATTTCACGAACGTTTTTTATAACATGAGCATGATCTTCGTATGACCCATGAGAAAAGTTTAACCTACAAACATTCAACCCATTCAAGATCATTTCTTTCAAAATATCTTTTTCCATGGATGCAGGTCCAATAGTGGCAACAATTTTTGTTTTTTTATTTAAGGTAATTGGATTAATTACAAATTTTATTTCTTCTTTTTCCATGTTGTCTAATTGAATTCTAAATATTGAAATGACTTGAATTTTTGGTTGTCAAACTTAAAAACACCTAAAATAGTATCTATTTTTCGTAGATTTTGAACAAAATCATCAATTTCAATTGCGAAATTATTCGTCAAAAAAATAAAATAATCAACGCTAGGTAATTCTGGAATCAAGTAATCAATCCCATTTTTGTTTTTCAAAAAATAATAATTCACCCGATCTAACTCATCTTTGAAAAGATAGTACGAATACTGAACATCAAGATTTTTTTTATCGTTGAATACATTTAATTCAGTTTCATGTTTTGAAAGATGAATGCCCAAAGCAGAATTTATTGACCAAACCAATCTGTAGTCCAATTGATGTGATGTTATTCCAACCACATCAAATTCCAATTCTTCATCAATGCTAAGAGTATATTTTTTTATTTTCGACATTTGATACAAATTTAAGATTATTGCTTCAACCTTTTATTAAGTTATTGTAAATCTGTTAAGAAAATATTCTTGATAAGATTTGTGAAGTTTAACATGAATTTGTAGAAATCAAAATAATGTGGTAAATTTGTCCTTAATTTCCGAAAGTCGGATTCTACATAAAAATCATTGTAAAAATATTGGAATGTATTTAACACCAGAAACTAAAAAACAGATCTTCGCTAAGCATGGAGGATCTGAAACAAACACAGGTTCTACGGAAGGACAAATTGCGTTGTACACATTTCGCATCAGTCACTTAACAGAACATTTGAAAAAAAACAGAAAGGACTATGGAACTCAACGTGCAGTTCAATTACTTGTAGGTAAACGTCGTAGTTTGTTAGATTATTTAAAAGGAAAAGATATTGAAAAATATCGTGCTTTAGTTAAGGAATTAGGACTTCGTCGTTAATTTCGAGCACAATTTTATTGAAGAGGGGACATTCGGCATTAGTCGTATGTCCTTTTTTTTTTAATAACGCTTTGAAAAGTATGTGTATTTAGGTTTTATCAAATACACTAATATAAAATGTAAATAAATAAATATGAATATAGGTATAAAAAAATCGATCATTACCGGAGGCAAAGAAATTAGTGTTGAAACCGGTAAACTGGCCAAGCAAGCAGATGGATCGGTCGTAGTTCGAATGGGCGACACTATGTTACTTGCAACAGTTGTAGCAGCAAAAGATGCGAAAGAAGGAATTGATTTTCTTCCATTAACAGTAGATTATCGTGAAAAATACGCAGCAGCGGGACGATTCCCAGGAGGTTTCTTTCGTAGAGAAGCACGTCCTTCCGAGAATGAAATTTTGATCATGCGTTTGGTAGACAGAGCATTACGTCCATTATTTCCAGATGATTATCATGCAGAGGTTCAATTAATGATTCAATTATTATCTTACGACGGGATAAATAATCCAGATGCTTTATGTGGCTTAGCTGCATCAGCTGCCCTTGCTGTATCTGATATACCATTTAATGGACCTATGTCTGAAGTTCGAATAGGAAGAATCAATGGATCTTATGTCATTAATCCGACTGTAGCTGAAATGGCTGAGTCAGATATCGATATTATGATTGCCGGAACGATGAAAGACATAAATATGCTGGAAGGAGAAATGCAAGAAATTTCAGAAGCAGAATTAGTCGAAGTATTCAAACTTGGTCACGAAGCTATCAAAGAACAATGTAAATTCCAATTGGATTTAGCAACAGCTATTCCTTCCTCCAACCCGAAAAGAGAATACTGTCATGAAGTACATAACGAGGATGTAAAAACTCGTGTATTCGAAATGGCCATGGAAAAATGCAAAGAGGTTGCTCGCATGGGATTAGCAAATAAAGCGAAACGAACTGAACTTTTTGATGCTATTAAAGAAGAAGTTAAAGCGAGTTTCTCGGAAGAAGAACTTGTCGAAGTTGGTGGATTTGTATCAACATACTTTTCTCAAGTAAAGAAAAAGGCAGTTCGTTGGGTTATGTTGAACGATAGAATACGTCTTGATGGCAGAAATTTTGATGAAGTTCGTCCAATTTGGAGTGAAATCGATTATCTTCCGGGCGCACATGGTTCTGCTATATTTACAAGAGGTGAAACTCAGTCGTTAACCACATTAACCCTAGGTGGAAAAATGGATGAGCAACTAATTGATGGGGCTACATTTCAGGGAACTGAAAAATTCATGTTGCATTACAATTTCCCACCTTTCTCAACAGGTGAAGCAAAACCAATTCGTGGAACCTCAAGAAGAGAAATTGGACATGGAAATTTGGCTTTAAGAGCCCTAAAACCAGTTATACCTTCAGATAATCCTTACACTATTAGAATCGTTTCTGATATTTTAGAATCCAACGGTTCCTCTTCAATGGCTACCGTATGTGCCGGAACCTTAGCATTAATGGATGGTGGAGTTCAAATAACATCTCCTGTTTCCGGTATTGCCATGGGATTAGTCGCGGACGAAGGTAAATTCGCGGTTCTTTCGGACATACTTGGTGATGAAGATCACTTGGGTGATATGGATTTCAAAGTAACAGGAACTGCTAAAGGTATTACAGCTTGTCAAATGGATATCAAAGTAGATGGTTTACCATACGAAGTATTAACTCAAGCATTGGAACAAGCGCGAGCGGGTCGATTACATATTCTTGAAAAAATCAAAGAAACTATTTCTACACCAAATGTGGAATACAAAGCCCATACACCTCGTATTGAACAGGTATTGGTTCCGAATGAAATGATTGGCGCAATCATAGGACCAGGTGGAAAAATCATTCAAGGAATTCAAAAAGAAACAAATACGAATATCACGATTGAAGAATTGCCAAATGGTGAAGGCCAAGTTCAAATTTTATCCAACAATGGAAATGATATGGCTGAGGCGTTGCGAAGAGTAAGAGCAATTGCCTTTCCTGCACAAGTTGAAGAAGGCGAAGAATATGAAGGAAAGGTCAAAGCAATTAAAGATTTCGGTTGTTTTGTTGAAATAATACCAGGAACTGATGGGTTGATTCACATTTCTGAATTCAGCTGGGAGCGCGTACAGAATATGAATGATGTCTGCAAAGAAGGAGATTTATTGAAGTTCAAAGTAGTTGGTAAAGATCCGAAGACAAAAAAATGGAAATTATCACGTAAAGTACTACTTCCAAAACCTGAGAAAACAGAATCTGAAGCAAATGCATAAATCAGTTTCTTTTTATGATTATAAAAACGATTCAGAAATGGATCGTTTTTTTTTAAGTATTTCGCAAGTATTTGAATAAATTAATCACTAAAGAACTTTAACCATTTTAAACTATGAAAAAATTACTATTAAGCGGATTGATAATTTGTAGTTCACCAATACTCTTATCTCAATTAAATCCAGCAATTACCTTATGGCTTCAAAATACATCTGGCATAATGGGTAGTCATTATGTTTCTGGAAACTCAACTGTTATACAGGACAATGTGGAAGCCAATATCCAAACAGTTCAATACTCGAACAATTGGGTGTATGTTTCTACAAATGGAATTCCGGCCTATCCAACTGGACCTTTCTTGGATGGAAATCCCTCACTAGCTACAGATCAAAATGCCATATTTAAAATGCCTTTGAATCCAACACAAAATACCGGAACCTTAACTGCAACGACAGGTGGAAATATCGGTATTTTCATCAATGGTGTAGCCCTTTTTGATTATCGAGATGGTGTGGCATGGAATACTTCTACTAATTCACTTTGCGGAGGACTACCGGGCATGTCACCTTGCCCAGGCGGACCAGGCGCTTCACAATCATGGAATCGGGATGCTGTTCCTGCAGAAAAATTAGGATTTGACTGTTCCAAAGGTCATCCTGCTCAAGGAAATTACCATCATCACCAAAATCCGAGTGCCTACAAACTCGATTTAAATGTAATCAGCACAATTTGCGATCTATACGATGCTGATGGATTGTATGCTATTGATTCTACTGTTCATTCTCCTCTTATTGGTTATGCTTATGATGGTTTTCCGATCTATGGGGCTTATGGATATAAAAATGCAGATGGAACTGGAGGAATTACGCGCATAAAATCAGGTTACCAGTTGAGAAACATAAGTACACGTACAGTGTGGGCTGATGGCACAGATGTACCTGATGGACCAGCGGTTAGTACAACATATCCGCTTGGTTATTTCAGAGAAGACTACGAATTTGTATCCAATGCAAATGAAGATTATTTGGACGAGCACAATGGAAGATTTTGTGTAACACCTGAATATCCAAATGGTATATACTGTTATTTTGCAACAGTTGATGCAAACTGGAATTCCGCTTATCCATATGCTGTAGGTCCTTATTTTTACGGAAACAAAACAGCTTCTAAAGTAACATCGATTGGAGAAACGGTAACTACGTATACATCAACTGCTTCAATTCAAGAACAAGAAATTTCAGCGAATGTATTTCCTAATCCTTCAAATGATTTATTAATTGTTCAGTTAAATGGTTTAAATAAATCCGATACAAAAATTGAGTTATTAGATTTAAATGGCCGAACGATTATTGAACAGTCCATTTTACAAGGTAGTACCATTGGTTATATGGATGTTTCCACTGTTTACCAAGGAAATTATCTCGTGAAAATAACTAATGGAAATACTTCTAAAACAATTTCGATTGTTGTCGGAGAATAAAACCTTATAATTAATTAATAAAAAAACCGCTTATAAAAAGGCGGTTTTTTTATTCCTTACACAATCCTGCAATTTCATGAAAAGTATCATGAATTGCTGTAAGTTTTTTGAAAATCATCTCATTTGTGATTTTTTTACCAATCATTAAAAAGGTGTGAAGTTCTGTTGTTTGCTTTTCAAGTTTTGAAAGCGATTTATTCATTGCTAACAATTCAGTTGAGTTTAGCACAGGGATTTCAGAGTTTTTAAGAATGTATGCTTTTACCATTAATTCATTATTTCTCTCCTGAATTGGTTTAAAATCTGCCTTTTCTGCAGCATGAAAAGTAGCAGACATTACCTTATGGAATTCTTTTAATTCGGGCCAGTTGTCGGAGCGAATTATCTTTATATTAGGATCCCCCAAAGCATCTTTATATTTTTGAGAAATAACATCCCAATTTAGCATGCTAAAAATTGCATATATATAATCATTACGCTTATTTTGATGTTTTAAATAATATGCATGCTCCCAAACATCAATTCCTAGTATTGGAATTCCTCGTTCAGCCACAACATCCATCAAAGGATTATCTTGATTGCCCGTACTCGTAACCTGTAGCTTTCCATCAACATTAACTATCAACCACGCCCAGCCTGAACCGAAACGGGACATTGCCGCTTGATGTAATTTCGTTTTTAATGAATCTAATTTACCAAATGATTCTTCAATGGCTTTCAAAAGTTCTTCATTCGGTTGAGAGGACGACTTTGGAGATAAAATTTCCCAAAAAAGAGAATGATTATAATGTCCACCTGAGTTATTTCTAATAGCATCAGAATAATTGCTAACATTTAATAATAACTGTTCCAATGTTCTTGTCTCCATCTTTGTTCCAGAAACTGCTTTGTTTAGATTATTAATATACGATTGATGATGTTTGGAATGATGTATTTCCATTGTTTTAGCATCAATAAATGGTTCATATTCTAAATACCCAAATGGTAAATCAGGAAGTTTGAATGTCTGACTAAAACAAATAAATCCTGTCATTAGAGTAAAAAGTAAAGTAGATAACGATTTCATATTGACATTTTTTTGTAAAGGTACGATATAAAAATTTCATTGAAAACCACAAAATATTCAATTTAAAGTGGCAAATATTCATTTCATTCAAACAGTTCGAATGAGAAAATTATATTTGTTTTAGGAAATAAGGAGAAGAGCAGGTCACACTTTTCATTTTGTCATTCCTGCTAAAAGAAGCAGTTTAGTTTATAGTTTGAAAAGAGTTTAATAGTTTTTTTGCACGAAATGATAGTGACCTGCTTCTTTTAACACATGTTGCAGCATTTGTTCAAAGAAGATTCTACTTACTACCTACATGGTTTAGGTTTTTTGGTTAAAAATGGTTGCCACTAGCAACCATTTTTATTTCATACAATACTGGTCTACTCGGAGAGGCATCATTCTCAATAGGTGCAACTTGTAACTCCAAAATGTATTCACCGTCTTTTATTTCATTGTTTACATAGACCAATTCAGTGATGGTTCTTTGTAAATCAGGGTTAAACGGAACATTCCAATATCGATGATGAAAAGCCAATTCACCACCATCTAATTCACGATCAACAGAAGGAAGATCTGTAAGAAAATGAATAACTCCTAATTCATTTAATAAATCAACAACTTCTACCTCAAAAAAAGGAGGGTTCGAATTTGAATAATTCAAAGAACGTTTATTTTCCTCGTTTGGAGCGGTTCGAACAACGAGTGCTTCATAATGTTGACTATTCGATATTCTATCGCTAATTTGTTCTTTGGTAATGACAAAATCGAACGTTTTATATTGCTCATTCCAAACTTTAATTGGCTCGACTGTAACCAATAAACAATGAACAAAAAAATGTTTTATGACCTGATTGACAGAATAAACCTCGGGTGTTATGTGTCCACAACATTCCGTATGGGTTCCATGACCGTGGGGATTAAAAAAAATATTTCGGAAATTCACACTTCCCCCCTCCTCTATTGACCCCAAAAATTCGTTTGTTCTAACAGGAGATATTTCTGGTTTATCCAAATACCAAGCCCTAACAGATTGGTTTGATGATTTAACCGGAATTGAAATATCTATTGCAGATTGTGTATCAAAAAATTTGTTGTTGGAAATAAAAAGTTTCATGAAAACGAAAATAAGAAAGTTATTGGAATTAGTTACAAACAATAGGAAATCATACTATTTATTACTCTAAATTTGTAGTATGAGTGAAGTGGAAAAAATAATCCATCCCATCCAGTCTGAAATGATTGAATTCGAAAAAAGATTTCGAGAAAACATGCATTCGGATGTTGCCCTTCTAGATAAAGTAACGCACTATATAATTAAAAGAAAAGGAAAACAAGTTCGACCAATGTTTGTATTCCTTTCCGCAAAAATGCTGGGTGAAATTAACAATAAAACTTATGATGCGGCAACACTTGTCGAACTACTTCATACTGCTACTCTGGTACATGACGATGTTGTTGATGACGCAAATGAAAGAAGAGGACATTTTTCAGTTAATGCTCTGTGGAAAAACAAAATTGCTGTTTTAGTAGGTGATTATATGCTTTCCAAAATTTTATTGCTTTCGCTTGAAAAAAATAATCCTGATTTATTAGAAGTAGTAGCACGCTCTGTGAAAGAAATGAGTGAAGGTGAATTATTGCAAATTGAAAAAGCAAAACTGCTAGATATTACAGAAGATATTTATTTTGATGTTATTCGAAAAAAAACTGCCTCATTAATAGCAACATGCTGCGAAAGTGCTGCCTTATCAGTTGACCGGAAGGACATTAGAGAAACCATGAGACAATTTGGTGAATACGTTGGAATTGCTTTTCAAATAAAGGATGACATATTTGACTACGGAACCCCTGATAAAATTGGAAAACCGACAGGGTTAGATATTAGGGAGAGAAAACTGACGTTACCTATCATTTTTACACTAAATAATTCTACTCCTGAAATTAGAAAAGAATTGATTTACATTCTAAAAAACCAAAATGACCAATCAAAAGCTATTGAAAGAGCGGTTGAATTAGTTAATAAATGGGGGGGTATAAAATATAGTTATGAAATCATGCATGAATATGCAAAAAAAGCGTTAAATTTAATAGACCACCTACCTGATAATGATTCGAAAAACTCTCTTAAATTATTGGTAAATTACACCATGAATCGTGAAAATTAGTTTATGAAAAAAATCGTGAAATCGTTATTAATTTTTGTTTTGATTTTATCCAGTTGTAGTGAGGATGAGAAAAAAAACACCAATCCACTCATTGAATTAAAAGATGGGGTTGAAACAATTTGGTATCCTGGAAAAAAACAAGTGAAATACCGCAGAGAATATGACTCTGAAAAAAGAAGGCATGGCAAATGGTTATTATTCAATCCTGAAGGAAAAGTGATGTCAAGTTCGTTTTACGAACACGGAAAAAAAACGGGAGTTTGGCTTGTAAATTATCCGAATGGTCAACTGAGGTATACAGGAGAATATAAAAATGATCAGCGTTTCGGGGAATGGATTTTTTACAGTATTACCGGAGCTAGGCAACTTGCTCTGACTTATGGGGAAAATGGTAAATTGATTAAAAAAGATTCTTTCAAAGAAGAAGAAAATCAGAAAATAAGCGACTCGAACCTACAATCTTCCGATAAAATATCAAAAACAACTAAAAGATAAACATTTACTTTGAGTAAAATCCCAGGACATATCATCGATGAAATTATGCAAACTGCTCGTATCGAAGATGTTATAGGTGGATTTGTTCATCTTAAGCGAGCTGGTTCCAACCTGAAAGGATTGAGTCCTTTTACAGATGAAAAAACGCCATCTTTTGTCGTTTCTCCTGCAAAACAAATATTCAAGTGTTTTTCTACAGGTAAAGGAGGGACAGTTGTGTCTTTTTTGATGGAAAAAGAACATTTCTCCTATCCTGAAGCCCTTAAATGGTTGGCAAACAAGTACAATATTGCAATTCCTGAAGAACGTGAATCAACCGCTGAAGAATTAGCACTTCTCAATGAAAGAGATAGTCTTTACATCATTAACGAATTTGCAAAAAATCACTTTGCTCTTCGAATGACCGAATCTGAGGAGGGAAAAGCTATCGGTTTATCTTATTTTGAAGAAAGAGGATTCCGCAAAGATATCATTGATAAATTTCAGTTAGGTTATTGTCTTAATAAAAGTGACGATTTCACAACAGCAGCTTTAGAAAAAGGATATAATCTCGAATATTTAGAAAAGGTTGGCTTAGTAAAGTCAAAAGATGATCGTCAGTTTGATTTTTTTCGTGGTAGAGTTATGTTTCCTATTCACAGTATTAGTGGACGGGTGCTAGGATTTGGTGGAAGAACTCTTCAAACAGACAAGAAAATTGCGAAATACTTTAATTCACCAGAAAGTATCATTTACAACAAAAGTGAAATTCTTTATGGACTGTATTTTGCGAAAGGAGATATCATTAAGTATGATAATTGCTTCCTTTGCGAGGGTTATACTGACGTAATTTCACTGCATCAAGCTGGATTGATTAACGTAGTCGCCTCTTCTGGCACCTCACTTACTAAAGATCAAATAAAACTAATACGTCGTTATACACAAAACATCACCATTTTGTATGATGGGGATTCCGCTGGTATCAAAGCATCTTTCCGAGGAATAGATTTAATTCTAGAAGAAGGGATGAATGTGAAAGTAGTCCTTTTTCCTGATGGCGAGGATCCCGATTCGTTTGCAAAGAAAAGTAGCGCCAATGAATTGGAAGAGTACATTCAAAAAAACACGCAAGACTTTATTTCGTTTAAAGCTGACATACTACTCGGTGAATCTAATAATGACCCTTTAAAAAAATCTGAATTAATTAGAGATGTAATACAATCTGTATCCCTTATTCCAAATTCTATTACTCGCTCAGTGTATGTTCAACAAATAGCCGTATTATTTAATATCGATGAGGCTATTGTTTCCAACGAATTATTAAGGATTCGAAAAGGAGTCGTTTTAAAACAAGTGGATGCCCCAGAATTAAAGGATATACCAGTTGAAAAACAAGATCAAGTTGACCGTGAATCAAATTTAGTTTCAACTGAAACCAACCACCACCACGAATTTGAAGTAATTCGTTTGATGGTTAAATATGGTACATTTGAAATAATTCAGAAGAACAATCATGAAGAAATTAACCTTAGCGTGATCGAGTTTATTTGTCAAGAAATTACACGTGATGAGCTTAAATTCAGTAATGAACTGTATGGAAAAGTTTTTTCTATTTACCTAGATGGGCTTGCAGAAAATACATTGTTTTCAGCGAGTTACCTGAAAAGATTAGAAGATCAGGCTATTGTTGCTTTAGTAAGCGACATTGAAACGAATGAACATGAGTTGAGCAACAATTGGTTGACGAAATATAAAATAGAAACAAGAACGGAAATCGACCAATTGTATGATTCGGTGCTTGAATCGATATATCATTTCAAAGCAAAAAATATCGATATCAAAATAAAGGAAATACAAAATGAATTGAGCAATAATTCTGCTTTAAGTGAAGAAGAAATGTTAATTTTACTAGCTGAACAAATGAATTATGAGCGTGTGAAGCGTGTTTTCGCTGATAAACTTGGACGAATAATATTAAAATAATGTTTTCTGCTACAATATTCAATATTGGACCTTACCAGATCTGTCTTTGGAACATTATTTTGCTATCAATCATTTCACTGATAGCGGTAATTCTTCGTCGGGTTATTCACAGATTATTAAAAAGGTATTTGACCAATGCAAACATACGTGTTGAAGGACGTAGAGTAACTTGGTTAAAGTTATTGAGCCAAAGTGTTTATATTCTTGCTATTTATGTCGGGGTTTTAAGTCTAAAATTTAATAATCCTTCCGTAACGTTTACTGATTTTCTGAACCATAATATCATTTCATTATCTAAGTTTAAACTTAATTTTTATCAATGTTTATTGCTCGTATCGTTATTTTTTGGAGCAAATATGTTCGTTAATATTGTTAAGCTATACATTGCAAAAAAATTCAGACAAAATTCTCAATTTGATAAAGGCTCAGACTACGTTTATAATCAAATTGCTAAATACATAATTTACGTATTCAGTATTCTGATTGCATTTCAAATATTAAGCATCGATCTTACTCTTCTTCTCACTGGGTCAGCTGCACTTCTAGTTGGACTTGGGCTTGGGCTTCAAGACGTATTCAAAGATATGATTGCGGGGATTGTATTGCTGTTTGAAGGAAATGTTCGCGTAGGAGACATTGTAGAAATTTCGGGGAATGGTAAATCAACTGGAATTATTGCCAAAATTCTTAAAATTAATGTCCGAACCACCCAAATTGAAACGAGAGAAGGTAATGTTTTGATAATTCCAAATACTCGTTTGACTCAAGATAGTGTTGAAAATTGGAGTCATGGCTCCGAACTTTCCCGATTTACTATTCCCGTTAATGTTGCATATGGGTCAAACACAGAATTAGTCACAAGGCTGTTAAAGCAATCAGCATTGGCTCACCCAAAAGTTAAGAAAAATCAGCCTGTTATTGTTCGACTTGCTCATTTTGGTGAAAATGGCCTAGAAATGGAATTAATCTTCTGGGCTGATCAAAGCTGGGATATTAATAATTATAAATCGGAAATAAGGATGGAAATAGATCGATTGTTCCGAGAATATAAAATTATAATACCATATCCACAGAGAGTTCTCCATCAAAGTGAATGATTTTAAATATTTAGTATGATTCGCATTGCTCCATTCAAAGCCATTAGACCCGTTAGAGATAAAGTTCATTTGGTTGCAACTCGACCATACTACACCTATAAAAAGAATATATTAAAAGCGAAACTTGAAGAGAACCCTTATACCTTTCTTCGCATAATAAATCCAGAGTTTAATTCGGAACGAAAAACGAAACCCAATTCCACAGAAAGATTTGTACACGTGCAAGATAAGTATTTGGAATTCATTCATTCTGGAATTTTAATTCAAGATTCAAGTCCTGCTTTATATGTTTATCAGCAGACTAAAAATGGACATAAATTTACCGGAGTTATTGCTGGAGCTAGTGTCCAAGATTATAAAGACGGAAAAATTAAAAAACACGAGGCAACGTTAACTTCACGAGAAGCAATGTTTGTTAATTATTTGGACATTGTGGGCTATAACGCGGAACCTGTACTATTGTCGCATCCTGCTCATGATGATTTGGAAATTACCTTATTGAAATTCATGCAAGTTCGACCTGAGTATGAGTTTACCACAACGGATAAAATCAAACATGAATTGTGGATTTTGAATGCGAATCAGACAAAGGTAATTCAAGGATATTTCGCACAAATGAATGCGTTATATATTGCAGATGGTCACCACCGCTCAGCCTCTTCGAGTGGACTATTTGATTCTAGACGAAAGTCCGTTAGAAAACACTACCCTAACGAAGATTTTTTTCTAGCTTTTTTGATGGACGAGCGTAAAATGCAAATTTTAGAATTCAATCGACTAGTAAAGCATTTGAATGGTCTTTCAACAAAAGAATTCCTTACAGATATTAATAAACTCGGGGCGTTAACCAAATTAAATCATGCTATACATCCAACTCATGAACACCAGATAACTTTTTATTTGGAAAATGAATGGTATGCTTTAAATATTGATAAATCCTTAATTCCAAAAAATGATCCGGTCAAATGTCTTGATACCGATTTATTGACCAATTTTATTCTTGATCCGATTCTTGGTATCAAAGATTTAAAGACAGATGAAAATATTAGTTTCGTAAGTGGCGCAGAATCAATAGAAAGTATCGTTTCGACCATCGATTCAGGTAAATATAAAATAGCTTTTATCCTTTATCCTATTTCGATTGATCAGGTAAAAGCTGTTGCTGACGCTAATGGTATTATGCCTCCAAAATCAACATGGGTTGAACCTAAGTTACGTAGTGGATTAACGATTTACAATATCAATGAGTAGTGAAATTGAATTAGCTTTCCAAAAAATTAAATCGACCATTCCAAATGGTGTAACACTTGTTGCGGTTTCGAAAACGAAACCAATCGAACTCATTCAAGAAGTATATCAGCAAGGTCAACGGGTTTTCGGTGAAAATCGAGTACAAGAATTGGTCGAAAAATACGAATCACTGCCCAAAGATATAAAATGGCATTTAATTGGTCATTTACAGCGAAATAAGGTTAAATATATAGCTTCTTTCGTGGATATGATTCATTCGATAGACAGCGAGAGACTCTTAGACGAAGTGAATAATTCTGCAAAGAAACATAATCGTAAAATCAATGTCTTATTGCAATTTCACATCGCACAAGAAGAAACAAAATTTGGATTTGATTTCGATGAAATTCAACAATTATTTTCACGTAGATTACCTGAAACGTTTGAATCCGTTGAATTTTGTGGAGTAATGGCAATGGCAAGTTTTTCGGATGATGAAAACTTAGTTAGAGGAGAATTTAAAAATCTGAAATCTATTTTTGATCAATTAAAATCAACTTATTTCAAGAATTATTCAAATTTTCAAGAAATCTCCATGGGAATGAGCGGTGATTACCTATTGGCAGTGGAAGAAGGTAGTACAATGGTTAGAATTGGAAGTTCCTTATTTGGATCTCGTTGATTAATAAATTGTTAGTTATTTTTAGTTTATCCTCTTCTAACAATAAAGTTGAATTAAACTCAATTTTTCTTTACATTCACAGCATTCCAACCCTTTTGTCCTCTAACCATTTCAAACGATACACTGTCATTTTCGTTTATTTCACCAGAAACCGCATTGATGTGAACAAAAATATTTTCCTGCGTTTCTAAATCTTTAATGAATCCATAACCTTTCGATGAATTGAAGAATGCTACTTTTCCTAATCGTCTGCCGTCATTCGGAATATCTTCCTTTTTAGGAATTCCAATTTCTATTGAATCAGCATTTACTGATTTACGAACTTTTGGATCAATTGGAGTATCTGTAATATTACCGAACTCATCAATATAAGCCATCATATTTTCTAATCCTCCACCCTTTGAATTCGCTTTTCTTTCCTCTTTTTTTAGGAGTTTATCTTGACGCTTTTTGAGTTTATTTTTATCTTTTTCCTTTTTGTTAAATGTTTCTTGAGATCTTCCCATAGATTAAAAAATGTTGTTAATTTATAAATCGTACAAATGGGAGATAAAACCGTATAATTGAGATGATAAGCAAAATAAACTGACCGTTCAAAAAGTCAAAACTTCCATATTTTATAAAGTTAATCAAATTAACTGATTTTAATGATTCGACTCTAAAAACACTTCAATTATTTATACCTTTTTTGTTGAACTATTTTATTTGTAATGAAAAATAAATGGAATTCAAATCATTTTTTTATATTATTTAGTGCTTTTTATTGCACTTTTATATAAATTTAATATGGCTATCAATGATAAAATAAAATATAGTGCATTTTATTACACTTATTATTGATTTTTAAAAAGAAAATCATACATTTGTAGTGTTTAATGCAATATAATGCACTTTTTAGAAATTATAGATATCGTCAAAATGCGCCGAGAATCGCTTAAAGTGACACAAGAGATGTTAGCAGAAATGTCAGGCGTAGGATTACGTACACTCAAGCAATTCGAAAGCGGAAAAGGGAATCCAACCCTTTCTACACTTTCAAAAATCTGCGATGTTTTGGGAATTGAAATATATCTAGGAATTAAACATATTACAATCAAAAAATGAGGTCTGCCAAGGTACTTTATAAAAATGAAGAAGCCGGAATCATCACACAACACGATGACGGAGCATTTTCATTTCAGTATCATACGAATTGGTTAGGAGATTCTCAAAAGCCTAGTATCAGTCTTACATTACCAAAATCAACAGAGATTTATTCTTCTCAATTTCTATTTCCATTTTTTTATAACATGTTACCAGAAGGAACAAACAAACAAATGGCCTGCGTATTTCACAAAATCGATCCGGAAGATTATTTTGGATTGTTAATGAATACCGCAAATATTGACTCAATTGGAGCTGTTCGAATCATTAAAATATAATCTACAGTGAGTTTACCCAATATTGCATATTGCCCAGGAACATTATCGAGTGGATTTGAATCGTATAGTCAAACGGCATTAAATCGTGTTTTTCACGGAAAAAAAGTTTATCATATTTTGCCTTACTATTCACCCACATCAAGCGAAGAAAGCAATATCATCTTCGATGAAAACCGGAAACGAATATCCATTTCGGGTGTTCAAGAAAAATTCTCTGTTGTTCTAGAAAAAAACAAGTTACGTTTGGCACGTGAAAAGGAAGCTGGAACTTATATTTTGAAACCAATCCCAAATTTTGGAAAAAAAGCGGATCAAATGCCCGCAAATGAGCATCTAACCATGCAAATAGCACGGCAAATCTTTGGTATCGAAACTGCAGAAAATGCGCTCATCTTTTTTAAAGACGGAACCCCAGCTTATATCACAAAACGATTTGATGTTCAACCAGACGGCTCAAAACTAGCACAAGATGATTTTGCTTCCTTGTCAGAACGAACTCCACAAACTCACGGAGAGAATTATAAATATTTAGGAAATTATCTAGAACTTTTCCAATTGATGGAACGCTACTTACCCATTTATAAAATTGAAGCTCCAAAACTTCTTAAAATACTCATTTTTAATTATTTATTCTCTAACGGAGATGCCCACTTAAAGAATTTCTCCATAACAGAAACTCCAATGGGTGATTATCGACTAAGTCCTGCATACGATTTATTAAATAGTCGAATACATATAGATGACAAAGAATTTGCTTTGGAAGATGGACTTTTACCAAAAAATTTGACATCCGGAAAAATGAGTTCCCAATTTGCGACGCTTGCACATGAAGCCGGAATTAGTGAAGTTATATTTCAAAAAATAAAACAACTCATGATTTCTCAGACCGTTTCCGTGGAAAAAATGATTGAATCGTCCTTTCTGAACGAATCGATCAAACGAAATTATCTACAATCCTATAAAAGACGATTGAATCTTTTTATAAAGGAATGAATTCATAAATGTTTCTGCCAAATCTCCCAACTTTTCAAGGCTTGTTCTTTGAGCATAGATTCACCATTGAGAATCGTTGCACCGTTTTCTTGGGCTTTTTGTAAAAACATTGTTTTGGGTGGATTGTAAATGAGATCTACCACCAAATGATCTTCGGTTAATTCACACCAAGGAATGGGAAGTTCTTCGTTTTCATTGGGAAATGTACCAACGGGTGTACAATTAACCCATAATTTACACCCCACCAACATATGTTGATTTAAGTCGTTGTATGAAAAAATCCCTTCTCCTTCTTGGGAAGTTGAGATAAAATAAACTTGAACTCCCAATTTTTTAAGTACATGAGCAATTGCTTTGGATGCGCCTCCTGTACCAAAAAGTAAAGCCCGTTCATGTTGATTCGTGAAAAATGGTTTTATCGATTGAGCAAAACCAAAAGCATCCGTATTGTGACCCATCGTTTTTCCATTTTTAAATTGAACCACATTTACCGCTCCAATTTGCTTTGCGTCATCAGTGATTTCATCCAAAAAAGGTATAATTGCTTCTTTGTATGGAATGGTCACGTTCAGTCCATGAATATCAGATTCGAGAATTGATTTAACCTCATCAATTTGTGCAATTTCAAAATTTGAATAAACCGCTTTGATGTCGTTTTCAGTAAAATACTTTGTAAAAAAATCCTTAGAAAATGAATGTGAAAGTGATTTTCCGAGGAGGCCGTATTTGTTCATCGTACAATTTATTTACCAATTGCCTTGATGCTATTCTTCAACCTCTCAGCTTTTTGTTTCAAGTCCTCAACAGTCGGTGAAGTGATGGTAAAATGTCCCATTTTTCGAAATCCTTTTACTTTTTCCTTTCCGTATATGTGAATATAAACGCCTGGTTCGGACAATAATGACTCCATGCCAGGATAGTATGCCAATCCTGAAGAATTTGGTTCACCTAAAATATTTATCATAGCTCCGGGTTGAATTAAATCCGTTGCTCCCAAAGGCAAATTCAAAATACTTCTTAAATGTTGTTCAAATTGAGAAGTAACGTTGCATTCAATTGTATGATGTCCGCTATTGTGTGGTCGAGGAGCAATTTCATTTACCAATAATTCTCCTTCTTTGGTCAAGAAAAATTCAACAGCTAAAATACCAACCATGTCTAATTTCTGAATGATATCAACCGCCATACCTTGAGCCTCTTTCTCAATTTCAGGTGAAATTTCAGCAGGAGAAAATAAAAATTCAACTAAGTTAGCTTGCGGATTGAATTCGCATTCTACTGTTGGATAAGAAATTACTTGACCATTTTTGTTTCGAGCCACAATAACCGCCAATTCCTTTTCAAAATCAACGAATTTTTCCAAAACGGTTGGAGCGTCAAATGCATTTTGAAAATCTACTTCTGATTGCATTATCTGAACACCTTTGCCATCATATCCTCCAGTTCGCAGTTTTTGAGCGAAGGGAAGAAAGTCTTTGTGCAATTCAATTTCATTGGCATCAATCAAGCGAAAATTTGCAGTTGGAATTCCATTGTCCGCATAAAATTGTTTCTGAATACCTTTATCGCGAATAATTCGAAGCACTCTTGGTTGCGGATAAACAGCTACACCACTTTTTTCCAATTCTTCCAAGGCCTCGATATTCACATTTTCGATTTCGACTGTGATTAGGTTTTTATCCTTACCGAAGTTCAAAACCGTTTCATAATCTGTAATCGAACCACAAGTGAATTCATGTGAAATTTTAGCACATGGAGCTTCCGGATCAGAATCCAAAGTATAAATATGAACATTCCAATTGATCGCTTCTTGAATCAGCATACGACCCAATTGCCCTGCGCCTAGTACACCTAATTTAAAATCTTTACCGTACCAAGTCTTCATCTATTAATATGCTTTTGCGAAGATAACTCGTCCTGTGGATGGATTTCCCGTCACCATACATTTTCCTTCTTCTGGAACTTGATCTAAAGAAATACAACGAATGGTTGCTTGCGTTTCCTCTTTTACTTTCGATTCAGTTTCTGGAGTACCATCCCAGTGAGCCAAAATAAATCCGCCTTTTTCAATTTCCACTTTAAATTCTTCGTAGGATTCGACCGTTCTGGTATTTACCTCACGATGCGCCAAAGCACGATTGAATAATGAATTCTGAATTTCTTCCAATAAATTCTCTATGAAAACTTCAATACCATCCATGGAAACCAAGGATTTTTCTTTTGTATCTCTTCGAGCAACCTCAACTACATTGTTTGCCATATCGCGAGGTCCCAAGGCCAAACGCACCGGCACTCCTTTCACTTCATATTCGGCAAATTTCCATCCCGGTCTGCGGTTATCATCATCATCTATTTTGAATGAAATTCCTTTTGCTTTCAACAAAACCGACCATTCTTCAAATTTGGCTACAATAGCCGCTTTTTCTTCATCCGAACGATAAATTGGAATAGCAACTACTTGCAATGGAGCTAATTTTGGGGGAACTACTAATCCTTCGTCATCAGAATGCGTCATAATCAAAGCCCCCATCAAACGGGTAGAAACACCCCAAGATGTTGCCCAAACGTAATCCAATTTTCCTTCTTTATCTGCAAATTTCACTTCAAATGCTTTGGCAAAATTTTGACCTAAGAAATGTGATGTCCCTGCTTGTAATGCTTTACCGTCTTGCATCAACGCTTCAATACACAAAGTGTCTTCTGCTCCTGCAAATCGCTCGGAAGCAGTTTTTCTACCTTTAATTACAGGCATTGCCATATATTGTTCAGCAAATTCCGCATATACATCCAACATCGTTTCTGCTTCTTTGATTGCTTCTTCTTTTGTTGAATGTGCAGTATGACCTTCTTGCCATAGAAACTCTGCAGTTCTCAAAAACAAGCGCGTTCTCATTTCCCAACGAACGACATTTGCCCATTGATTGATGAGAATCGGTAGATCTCTGTAGGATTGAATCCAATTTTTATACGAATTCCAAATGATGGTTTCAGAAGTTGGACGAACGATTAATTCCTCCTCTAATTTTGCCTCTGGATCAACAATGACACCACTACCATCTTCCGCATTTTTCAAACGATAGTGCGTTACTACAGCACATTCTTTGGCAAAACCATCCACATGTGATGCTTCCTTACTTAAATAGGATTTAGGAATAAACAGTGGGAAATAAGCATTCGAGTGGCCAGTTTCTTTGAAACGACGATCCAACACATCGCGCATATTTTCCCATATAGCATATCCATAAGGCTTGATAACCATACAGCCGCGAACATCGGAATGCTCCGCCAAGTCTGATTTATATACTAAGTCGTTATACCATTTTGAATAATCCTCCGCTCTTGTAACTTTTTGTTGAGACATACCCTTTGAAATTTGATTGCAAAGGTAATTAAAGCGAACGGAAAATCGGAGCTGTTACAAAATGAAAGTTGGGAAATTATTTGATTTTTAAACTTTAGCACCCTCCACCAAGTGATGCAAAAATATACTCTACCTTGCCATTGTATTCAATTCTTAATACCCCCTTTGCCGAACTTGATTCATGACCATGATCTGTAGTTGCTCCAAAAAACTCTAATTTGATTTGAGAGGATTCCCACTTTGTGAAATTTGAATTACTTTCGACTTGATTTAACGAATGAATTTCATTGTTTACCTTAAATTTAAAAACAGAATTAGAGGACTCCATATCTTCAAATCCGAGGATTCCGAATGCAGAATTAACCCCCCAAAAACATCCACTTCCAGAAATTTCCTCACTCAAAAGAGGACTTAAGATGGAGGATTTAAAAAAATTATCCTCAACATAATTCAAATTAACCCATCCAGAAACTTCGATTAATTTCGATTCATTACCAATTTCATACGATGGTCGATTCGAGTAAACAACTTTTATCCATCCATCAGACCAATTATTATCATATAATAATTGAGAGCCATTAGGAATTGAATAAAGAACCTTGCTGGAAGTAGTTGGTTCAGAGCGCAAATTTAAACTAGTATTCGTAGTTTTTACTGTAATCTGAGAAGATATAAAAAACAATTTCAAACAAAAAATAAAAGAAATTATACAAACTCTCATACATTCAAATTTTAAACATCATTATTAATAAAGCATTAATTTTTAAACCAACCGGCATACATTTTATAATTGGTGGCGATTCGTTGAACTTCTCCCTTAAACAATTCAGGTGACAGCGTTTTTACTTTTCGAGCAGGAACTCCTGCATAAATACTCCATGATTCAACACGTGAATTTTCGGTTAGTACTGCTCCTGCCGCAATTATACAATTGGATTCAATGTAACAATTATCCATTACGATTGCTCCCATTCCAATGAGCACATTATCTTCTACTGTGCAGCCATGTACAATTGCATTATGTCCCACTGATACATTGTCTCCAAGAATAACGCTAGTTTTTTGATACGTACAATGTAAAACTGCACCATCCTGAATATTGACTCGATTACCAATGCGTATGGAGTTTACGTCACCACGTACAACAGCATTGAACCAAACTGAACATTCATCTCCAAATACAACATCACCTACAATTGTGGCATTTTCTGCCAACCAACAATCGATTCCAAATTTCGGTTCGATTCCTTTACATGTTTTAATTAGAGCCATGATTCAAAAATAGAATATTTTCTCGAAACTAAGATACTATTCAATTTATCGTCTAATTTTGTGTTCAATTCAAAAATAGACTATGAAATATACAATCATGTTACTGTTACTACTTACTTTAATTTCATGTGGAAATTCAATAGAAAATATAGACGCAAAAAAATTAAAAACCTCATGTGATTGTGCTCATGCAGCTGAAAAAATTATAACTGAGCGTTTAGATTTACAAGAATCTGTTATCGGTAAAGAAGTAGAGGACATTCAAAATTCTGACCATAAAACCAGATGGGGATTAATGATGAAAAAACAAGAAGAAGTTTTGAAAGTTTGTAATGGAAAACTAGAATTTAATTTGTGTCCTGAATGGAAAACAATCAAGAAAAAATTGATGGATCGGGGAAATGCAATTAACAAGAAAATTCAGGAGGAATCTATGAAAAGTTCCAAAAACTAATCAAATCGAATTGCTTTAACAGGGTTCACTTTTGTAATTACAAAACTTGGAACTATCAGTGCTGAAACACAAATCGTTATCGTTCCAAGATTTAGTAGTAAAATATGCCACAAATCCAATTCAATCGGAACTTGTGATAAATAATAAACTTCTGGATTTAATGAAATTATGCCCGTGTATTTCTGAATGAGACATAAGGATATTCCAATTAAATTTCCTAATATCATCCCACGAACAATCAAAAATCCAGCTTGAATCAAAAACACCTTTCGAATCAACCAATTCGTACCTCCGATTGATTTAATCATTCCAATGAAATTGGTCCTAACCACAATCAAAACAAGCATTGCAGAACCCATATTAATTATTCCAATAATTAGCATCAATACAATAATTATCAAAACATTAATATCTAAAAACCCTAACCAAAGAAATAGTTCTTTTTCAGTTTCTTGAATACTATTAACTTGAAGTAATTCTCCTGAGGAATCCGGAATCATTTCAACCAAATTTTTAAGTTCAATTTCCTTTTCGTCTAAATCATCCCAATTGTTTAACGTTACTTCATATCCGCTTACATAAAGTAAACTAGAGGACATTCCATCTAATTGTCTTACTTCCAAATAACTTCCATTTTTTGAAAAAATTTTATAATGATTTCCCTCCTCGTCTAAATATTCCCTATCCAACTCATCATTTTCATTTAAAACATAATCACAATTTGGTGCACCATGAACGCTAATTTTTAAATATGATGTATCAATCTGAACGGAAGATTTCTTTTTCTCTCCAATAGTAGTGGATTGCGTAATAAGCCGAATCGTTGTATCGCGATTTGGACAAGCCGAAAAGCCAGAATACCTCTGAAAACCATTTCCCCAGTCGTATAAATATGATCCATCTCCACCGCTCACTTCTGCAGAAATAATTAATTCCCCATTCGAGAGCGTATCAGAAATACGAATAGAAGAATTTAATCCCCAGTCATTCAATTCTTGAACGATGGGTAAATTTGTCAAAATTAGTTTTTTGTCAAATTCTTCAAGTCCAGTAGAGTAGATTCCTTCGATGACAAATTGTCGTTTAACCGGACTTTGGCGTACAAAAAATGCAGCAATTGTATCTTTCAGTTTATAGTTTAATAAACTAGCTGTTTTAGAAAGAACAA
>Ga0315902_10000696_pt1 | contig 56503 bp, 45 predicted proteins | sample LakEriMetagenome_9_FD_203523 | JGI IMG/M metagenome (GOLD analysis project Ga0315902, IMG submission 203523) | Freshwater fungal communities from buoy surface, Lake Erie, Ohio, United States - Buoy 12 MA117 | ecosystem: Environmental > Aquatic > Freshwater > Lake > Lake biofilm | place: USA... | reverse complement strand
AACGACAACGACCATCAATCTTGCAGGTTGTCTGGGAGTTCTGGAATATAAAACCTTGATTATTGATGCAGACCCTCAAGCTAATGCAACTTCTGGCCTTGGGTTCGACCCCAAAAATACCCGAAATATCTATGAAAGTATTGTGAACGATGTTGATCCAAACGAATTAATATCCGAAACATCAAGTCCCAATTTATTTTTAATTCCATCCAACATTGATTTGGTTGGTGCTGAACTAGAAATGATTAATATGCCTAATCGGGAAAAAATGCTAAGATTGGCAATAGATAAAATTAAAGATGATTTTGATTTTATTTTGATTGATTGTTCACCCTCTCTTGGACTAATCACTGTTAACGCTCTTTCGGCGGCTGACTCAGTAATGATTCCCGTTCAATGTGAATTCTTTGCTCTAGAAGGATTGAGTAAATTATTAAACACAATTAAAATAGTTCAAGGAAGATTGAATACAGATCTCGAAATAGAAGGTATTCTGCTAACTATGTATGATACTCGATTACGATTGGCAAATCAAGTCGTTGATGAGGTAAAAACGCATTTTCAAGAACTAGTTTTTGATACGGTTATACATCGAAACACCACATTAAGTGAAGCTTCGAGTTATGGAAATACAATAGTTATGCATGATGCTTCAAGCAAAGGTTCTGTTAATTATCTTAATTTTGCACGAGAAATTCTTCAAAAGAATAACTTGACAAGAATAGGTAACGACGATAAAAAAATTGAAATCGATCATGAGCTCTAATGCAAAAAAACGTCCCGCTTTAGGTAAAGGACTAAGTGCACTTCTTGAAAACTCAGATACTGATATTACAACCAAAACAAATTCGAACGGTTTGGCGGGTTCTATTTCAATGATATCTATTACGAACATTGAAGCAAATCCGTTTAATCCTAGAACACATTTTGAAAAAGAAGCCTTAACAGAATTAGCAGAATCCATAAAGATTCATGGAATAATTCAACCACTGACTGTTCGCAAAATGGGGCGAGATAAATATCAGTTAATATCAGGTGAAAGACGATTCCGAGCTTGCCAGTTAGCTGGAATCACAGAAGTTCCTGCATATATTCGCATTGCGAATGACCAATCAATGCTTGAAATGGCTTTAGTTGAAAATATTCAACGAGAAAATTTAAACGCAATCGAAATCGCATTATCCTATGAACGGTTAATTGAAGAATGTAATCTCACACAAGAACAGTTAAGTCAGAAGTTATCCAAATCCCGTTCTGGTATAGCTAATTTTTTAAGACTTCTAAAGTTACCCGTGGAAATTCAAGCTGGCGTCAGAGATGGTAAGATTTCCATGGGACATGCTAGAGCATTACTCAGCTTAGCAAACGAGAATGAAATGTTGGAGAAATACAGAATTATTCTGGAAGAAAATTTGAGTGTCCGAGATGTTGAACATTTTGGAAAATCTCCTAGTAAATCTCCTGTTTTTCAGCCAATTCAAAAAATTGAGCTGACAAAGAACCAATTATCTTTTAAAGATTTGATGAAAACTAAACTTGCGTCTAAAGTTCAAATTCAAAAAAATCAAAATGGATCTGGGAAAATTACATTCAATTTCACATCAGAAGCAGATTTAAATCGAATTATTCAAATTTTGAAAGATTAATGTTGAAGACATTGTCTGTGTTACTTTTTCTAATTTTTGTTGCGGAAGGAAATGCACAAAAGAATACTGACTCACTGGAATTTTATTCTGATACTATCAAAAGACATTCTGTAAAGAAAGCACTTATTCTTTCGAGTTGTATTCCGGGTGCAGGTCAAATCTACAATCACAAGGCAATGCCGAAAGGAAAAAAAAAAGCATTTTGGAAAGTTCCTTTAATTTACACTTCATTAGGAACTTCTGCTTATTTTCTATTGAGTAATCAATTAATGCAATCTAGTGTAAAAACAGAATACAATAATCGAATTACAGGCGGAATATTAAATCCCGAATGGGAATTATATGATAGTCAGGCTTTATTAACTTTGCACAGACAATATCTCGATAATCGGGATTTATCCATGTTATTATTTTTTGCGTTGTATGGTCTTCAAATTGCTGATGCTGGAGTGGAGGCTCACTTTGTTAAATTTGATGTTTCTGAGGATATCAGTTTACAAGTAAAACCTAAATTATTTTCATCAAACCAATTTGGATTAAAACTTCAATTCAATTTTAACTAATTTAGCACGTATTATGAATATTGCATTAATCGGTTACGGAAAAATGGGTAAAGCTATCGAAGAAATAGCGTTGAAAAGAGGACATAAAATCAGCACTATAGTAGATAGTAAAAATGAAATTGAAAAAGCTGATTTTTCAAATACGGATGTAGCTATAGAATTTTCAAAGCCCGAATTAGCAACAAAACATATTATTCATTCCTTAAAACATTCCATTCCAATTGTGGTTGGAACAACCGCATGGCATCACGAATTAGAGGCAATAAAAACCATTTGTACTGATCTCAATGGCACCATGCTGTATTCATCCAATTTTAGTCTTGGGGTAAATATATTTTTTGAAATTAATAAAAGATTAGCAGAATTACTTACTAATCATCCAGAATACCAAGCTGAAATAGAAGAAATTCATCATGTTCAAAAATTAGATGCTCCGAGCGGAACAGCAATTGAAATTGCAAAAGGAATCATTGGATATAATCAAAATTATGATGATTGGAAATGTGAAATTGGCCAGATACCTAACGTGGAAAATCATGTGCTTCCGATAAATGCTATACGTAAACCAGAAGTACCTGGTACACACTCCGTTACTTATAAATCAGAAATAGATACGATTACTTTAAGTCATATTGCTCACAATCGAAAAGGATTTGCTTTAGGATCTGTAATTGCAGCAGAGTGGATAATCAATAAAAAAGGTATTTTTACAATGTCAAATATTTTAAATTCATAACATGGAATTCATATATTATTACGGATTAATACTCCTACACCCCTACCTTGCCTGCTGGTGGATGTCATTTCCTACTGCAGGGAGACAAAAGTGGGAAGCTTTAATTCCTGGCTACAATTATTTCGTTGCTTTTAAAATTGCATGTGATAAACCATTCTGGTCGTTATTATTGCTTATTCCTGGAGTTCATCTAATCATGTTAGCGGTCATTAATATTTCGTATTTTAGAAAATTTGGTTATTTTTCAATTATTTATACCATTCAAGGAATTGTTTTTCCTTACTTTTTAATGTATAAAATTGGATCAAACGGAGACCCTTGTGTTCCAAGCACAAATTGGGCACGAGAGAAAGATCGAGCAGTCAGATTATGGAGCGACCATATGATATTATTTCTAGGTTTACCTGTTATTGGACATGTTCTTACAACCATTTTGGGATGGTTCAAAAAAGAAAAAAGCGGTGATAAAACACTCGTTAAAGAATGGGGCGATTCAATCTGGTTTGCGTTAATTGCAGCAGGAATTATTAGAACCTACGTATTTGAACCTTTCCAAATTCCAACTGGATCAATGGAAAAAACTTTACTTGTCGGAGACTTTTTATTTGTAAACAAATTAGCCTACGGATCAAAAGTACCAGTTACACCTCTCTCCTATCCTTTAGTTCACAATACAGTTCCATGGATTAACATAAAATCATATACTACTCTAGAAAAAGGATCGTATTTTCGATTACCGGGATTTGGTGATGTTAATAGGAACGACGTAGTAGTATTTAATTACCCTTCAGGCGATACAGCAGTATACGATCCTAGAATGCCGGATGGATTAATGGGACATGATTATCATGGAATATTAGTAGATGAGGCAAAATATTACTGGACACAGGAAAACCTTTCCATCATAAATGATATTGCTCAAAAATATAAGTTCAAATATGAATATGAGGCTAGAGATAAGTTTATCGATTCTTTTGGACAAGATTTCATTGCAAATTTTTCTAAATGGAAAGAAAAAGCAAGAAATGGAATGCGTCAAGGAATCACCTATTGTCGTGGAGGAATACCAGGTGGTGATCTAAATTATATTGAACATTATGGTTTAATTGATAGACCAGTTGATAAACGTGAAAATTATATAAAGCGATGTGTTGGTATTAAGAAAGATTGGATTGAAATAAATAACTCTATTCTATCTGTAAATGGAAAACAAGCTTTTGTTGCTCCTAATCAATGCTTACTTTATTTTGTCGAAAAAACTACCGCCAATTTCCCTTCTGAAGGAGAAATGTTTGAAAAGTATGGGTTAGAATCTGAACGCGGAGATTTTAAATCTCCGGAGAGTATGGATTTTTCGAATCGCATGGAATATGCATTGCAATTTGAGATCGATCCAAACAAAGAATTTTATGTTTTTAATATTACATTAAATGAAAAAAATCGGATCCAAAAAGATTTTCCAAAGGCCCAATTTGTCTTGGCAAAATCAAAAAAATCATTAAGTAAGAATATTTTAGCATTAGACAACTTAAGAACCTTTCCGAATGATTTCTCGGTAGATAACACCGTAACAGATTTTCATCGTTTTCAAGTTCCATATAGAGGTCAGATAATCAATTTATCTAAATCTAATATAGCATGGTATAGAAGAATTATTACCGCTTATGAAGGTCATAAATTGGAAGAGAAATCCGATGGAATATATATTGATGGACGAAAAACAAATACTTACTCAATTGAAATGGATTATTATTGGCTTATGGGGGATAACCGATATAATTCAGCAGATTCGCGAATTTGGGGCTTCGTTCCTGAAGACCACGTAGTAGGAAGAGCATCATTGGTTTGGTTTTCGAAAAGTCCTTATTTGGGCATACGATGGGAAAGATTATTCAAATGGATTGAATAATGAACTTGTTTCCTACAAGTTATTTTCCGTCAATATCGTTTTTTCAACATAATCAAAGTATTGAAAATCCTTGTATTTCAGGGAACGAGGTATATGTTAAGCAGTCTTTTCGAAATCGCTGTGAAATACTAACATCAAATGGAGTTCAAATCCTATCAATTCCCGTTATAAAAGTAAATGGAACCAAATCATTGACATCTGAAATCAGTATTTCAGAACAAAAAAATTGGAGATTAGATCATTGGAGAGCCATTGAAAGTGCTTATAAAAATTCACCCTATTTTGAATTTTATGATGTTGAGATCAAAAACTTGTTGTTTCATCAAACCGAGAAATTATTGAGTTTTAATCAAAACATCATTGATTTCTTTTGCTCAATATGGAAATTAACTCCAACAACATTAATTGATTCTGATTTATTTATTTCTGAACAATATGAATTTTTAGGTCGAAAAGTAAAATGTAAATCATATATACAAGTATTTGATGATCGTTTTGATTTTCAAAACAATTTAAGTATTCTTGATTTATTGTTTTGCGAAGGACCATTGGGTAGAAACTGGATTAAATAAATTCAAAATTATATGTATTTTTAGCTATGAATTTGCTCAAAGAACTTATTTCTATTCCTGGTGTTTCGAGTGATGAAAGTCGAATTTGCAAATTCATCTATGAATATTGTCTATCAAATAGGAATTCTTGGAAAAATATTCCAGAAATTGTATACGAGCCTAATAAACATGATGGCTTAATGCTCATTTTTGGTAAACCAAGAACGGCTATTTATGCTCATATTGATACAATTGGTTATAGCGTAGGCTATTCTAATAATCTTATCCCGGTAGGAAGTCCGCGATTTATGGAAGGAATGATTTTGGTTGGTCATGACAAATCAGGAGAAATTGAAACAGAAATCATGATGTTTGAACAACCAGACGGTGATTATGATTTAAAATGTATTTTCGATCGCCAAATTTCTCCGGGAACGCTACTTAGTTTTAAACCCAATTTTATTGAGACAGAACGCTATATTCAGTCGCCTTATCTTGATAATAGACTTGGTGTATTCGCAGCATTAAAGATTGCTGAAAATTTAGAAAATGGTGCAATCGTTTTTTCCACTTATGAAGAACATGGTGGGAACTCTGTTGATTATTTTTCTGAATTTTTATACAATAAATATGACCTATATCAAGCATTAATTTCCGATATTACTTGGGTTACAGATGGAGTAAAACATGGCGCAGGCGCAGCTATATCACTTCGTGATTCAATGCTTCCGAGAAGGAAATATGTTGATCAAATTTTATCCATTTGTAAAGCAAATAAACTTCCTTTTCAAATAGAAGTTGAATCGGCCGGGGGAAGTGATGGAAGCACATTACAAAAGAGTCATTTGCCTATAAATTGGTGTTTTATTGGAGCTCCTGAGAATCATGTTCACACCAACAAGGAAATAGTGTATAAATATGATATTGATAATATGATCAATATTTTTCAAGTATTAATGAAAGAATTATAACATGAAAGCACCCACTGTTCTAGATCAATGTCAACTGTATAAATATAACAATGAGTTTTATCTGATAAATCGGGAATCGCCATTTTTTTTTAAGGAAAATTTTAAATCAGATGAACTTGACAATGATTTCGTCTCTTGGCTCAATTTTCATGGCTTGAAAGATAGGGATAGCATTGAGGAACTGTGTAAAAATTTAGAAATTGAAAAACTTAATATTGAAACCATATATTTTCCTTCTCGAAGACCAAAAGTAGAAGAATATTCGAATTATATGTTCTTCAGTATCAAATCTGCCTTACCAAATGATTCATCTGACACTCTATTGATTGAAGAAAACATTTCATTCATATTAGGGAAAAATTATTTAATGTCATTCCAACAACAATCTTCCGATCATTTTACAGATGTTAGAGATCGCATAGAGAAGGCTAGAGGAAAAATAAGGACGAAAAAACCAGATTTTTTATTATTTCGACTTTTAGAATCTATTATTGATAATTATTACGAAGTTATTGAAAATATTAGTGATCGAATTTCGCAATTAGATACAATAATTCTTACTAAGAATGAAAAGAACATCTTAAAGGAAATAGAAATTGAAAAACGAAAACTCATTGAACTTCGAAAGATTGCTCAACCGATGAGAGAAATTACATATCAACTTGAATTAACCGATAATAAATTTATAGAAAAATCGAATAAATTATATTTCAGAAATTTAAAAGACGCATGTTTAACCGTTTTAGAAGAAATCGACGCAAATAAGCAGATTTTAGATGGTATGGCAAATCTTTATTATGCTGCTCAAGGTCAAAGAATGAATGAAATAATGAAAGTGCTTACAGTGGTTAGTTCAATTTTTATTCCTTTAACATTCATTGCCGGAGTATATGGGATGAATTTTAAATTTATGCCTGAACTAGAATATACTTATGGCTATTATACAGTTGTCAGTGCAATGTTATTAATCGGAATATTTCTACTTACCTATTTTATTCGTCGTGGATGGTTGCGAAAGGATAATTAATAACGATAGATATACGGCTTAGAATTACTTAAGTATTTCAATGAAATTTTAAAATCACTAAATCGAAAGTCAGATTTGTAATAATCTGTGGAAATAATTTGTGCATTGCTTTTCATGGCTGATTCGAAATCTGAATAATCGCTATTTCTGCATTGTATTGTACCTGCATCAGTTCGAGTTCGAACAATGTAATAGTTGGATAATAATCGTATTTCATTCTCTTGATTTTTTGGATTGTTACGTATAACAAAAGCAGTGTTTGGTTCCCCTGGTTCATCATAAACAAACATGCATAAATTTGAATTCTCAGAAATTAACCGCTTGTAAATATGGTCATTATTACCTTGTAATATGAATATTATCTTTCCCAAACAATCGCTTAGCAATGGCCATCCAACACTGAAAATTCTATCCTTAATACATTTGTAATTTGATTTTAACTCAAGCGGTTTATAGATTTCTTTCTCAGAAAAGACATTCAATATCTCATCGTTTAACTTCAAATACGCCAGACTATCCATGGGAACTGCTCTTTTAAATCCAATCATTCGTAAAAATTTTGATTCATCTGCGGCAGATGAACCTTTAGCCTCAACATTAATAAATATTGGTGAATGATTAGGATTAGTGTTTGACCAATTTTTTATAGAAATCAATGCGTCCTTAAAAGTCAAATAATTAGTTTCAAAATCAATATCAGGTATATGCAATACTTTAAATCCGGGTTGTTTCATTTTTTCATCTTTGATCTTAACTTTTTGCCCAACTAGAAATCGATTTATTTTTCTCTTGCGATACAACGAACCTTTGGGATCGTAATAAACATCTAATTCTAACCCCCTTACATGATAATCAGTTAATTGAATCTCGATAGGTAGATGTCCATAATCAAGTTGAATTGGATTATTTTCTTCACCTAATCTCTTCTTAAATTTTGACAAAAATTTAATTAATTTCAGATGAGGTAACTTTTTATATGAATTATGTGATGCTAATATTCGAATATCATTCAACCTAACATTCGTATCCTGAGCGTATACTTTTGCAGCAAGAAAGATAATATAAAACCAAAAAACTGTATTAGTTTTCATTGGGATTTTTAGGGAATTTTGATATTATTTTGAATCGATCACCTTGTTTTTCCATACAATATTTCCAAAGATCTAAATTGGTAGTATCCATGATTTCATCTCCATTAATATTGTTTACAACAATCCATGAATTTTCTTTCAATTCCTCAATTAATTGTTCTGCACCCCAACCTGAATAACCAAGAAAAAATCGTACTTTTTTATGATTTTCATCCGACTCATTAAGTATGAACTGAAGTTGACTATAATTTCCTCCAAAATATAGATTATTCATGATTTGAATTGATTCATCAACTTGATCGCCAAACTGATGAATATAGAATATATGTTCATTATCGACGGGTCCACCAACACTAATTTTGGCATTTTTTACGGGAAAAGACGAATCTAATTTAGCCAAATCCAAATCAAGATAATTGGTTAATACAAAACCAAAAGCCCCATCTTTCGAAAAATCGCATAATACAATAACAGATCGACTAAAGTAACTATCATCCAAGAAAGGGTCAGATAATAAAACACTTCCTTTTTTGGGAAAAAGATTATTTTTAAATGATAAATCAATCATGATAAAACAATTTCGTCAAATGTGCAATAACTATACCCGAAGCAACAGACGCATTCAATGATTCTGCCTTACCGTGACCTGGTATTGTAACTTTATAATCGATAATCTCCAACACTTCAGGAGAAACCCCATTTCCCTCATTTCCAATTATCAATGCAAGATCTTGATCAGTTTTGAAATTATATAAACTATCCCCTGCTAATGTAGTCGCAAGTTTAAGGCGATTACTACTCCTTAACCAATCCACTATGTTTTCATAAGTTACATCTACACGATAAATAGAACCCATACTTGCTTGAATAACTTTTGGATTAAACCGATCTACTGTATTTTTTGAAGCAACAATAGATTGAATACCAAACCAATCCGCCGTTCGAATTATTGTACCAAAATTCCCAGGATCTTGAATACCATCACAAATCAAAACTAACTGATCTTTATTTGATTTTTGAACTTTAAATGTTGAACCAACAACAGCTAGTGAATGTTGGGGGTTTTTATGAGATGAAATCCTTTCTAAATCATTTACCGAAATCTTATATGTTAGATAATTAGTTAATATTTCTGACGACAATTTTGTGTTATCCGTAATAAAAATTGCCTGAATTTGATCCGGCACACTCTGTATAGATTCTAGAATCATTTTATCGCCTTCGACAATAAATTTTTGTTCAAGATTTCGAAATTTTGACATTTTCAACTTCTGAACCGCCTTTAGTATGTTTATTGATGCGTTTAACAAAGTGATTATTCTTATTTTTGTTCAAGATTATGATTTGTAAACTTACCTATTTTTGTGTTATTTCCCTATTTTTTTTAGTGGGGTGTAATATTTCGAAAAATGTTCCAAAAGGAAGTTATTTATTAAAAAGAAACAAATTATCAATTTACTACACAACTTTTGATAGTAGTAAAAATATTAATTCGATTGATCTAAATAATCTTATTAAAGAAAATAATGTTACAAAAGATGAATTAGAAATATTAATAAAGCCTCAACCAAACTATAAAACACTTGGTATTCGTTTAAAGCTCAGGGCCTATAATCTCATTGACTCCTCAACTGTTGCAAAGAAAAGGATTTCAAAAAATAAAATAATAGAACAAAAAAATATCAAAAGAAAAGAACGTGAAGTAAAAATAAATGAAAAGCGACTATTAAGAGCAAAAGAAAAAGGATTCGAATATTACACTGAGAAAATAATTGATACTATCAAACCAAAGTTATTTTTAAAAGAATGGTTCAAATATAAATACGGTGAAAAACCAATAGTGTATGATAGTTTGTTAATGAACAAATCCAATGAACAAATTAGTAATTATTTAAAGAAAAAAGGATATTATTTTTCACATATCACAAGTGAAGTTAAATATAAAAAACAAGCTGAGGTTAATTATAATATATATACTGGCCCTTTATTTAAGATAGATTCTTTGTATTTGGAAATTAATAATAAAGGATGCAAGGATGTTTTGAATAATTTCATAAAAAGTTACATAGCAAAAGAGAAAGAGCATCCGTTTTTAGGAAAACCATTTGATAGTTTTTACTTGGATGAATTCCGAACCATCATGGCAAAAAAAATGAGAGACAAAGGTTATTATGGATTTACAAGTTCTAGTATCAGTTACAAAGCAGATACAAATAAAAGAGAAAATACTGTAACTCTAGGAATCGTTTTTTCGGATAGAATACTATCCAAGCAAAATGGAAATATAATAACTACAAAGTACAATGTTTTTAAAGTTAGAAATGTTGTTTTTCACTTGAGTGATACTATACATATTGACAATTTCAGCCTAAAAATGAAAGACTTAGGACTACCATTAAATGATTCAATATTAAGTCAATTTTTTAATACCTCAGAAAAAATTCGATATGAAAAAATATTTTTCACACAACAAGAAAAACGAAAAAATGCTAAGGACAAATTGGATTCCTTACTCAAAATATCGAGTTTGACAGATGAACAAAGACAAAATGCCATTAATGAATTCAATATTCAAATAAAAGATAAGAGCAAAGTATTGAACCCATTTCGGAAACTAACGCTAACCTATAATGGTAAGAAACCCTCGATCAGGCCAAGCTATCTTGAATTACAAAATTACTTGGAGGAAACAAATACTTACAAAGATTACTACTTAGATAGATCATACAAAAGTTTACTTCAATTAGGATTGTTCAATACTATCAAACCACACTTCATAGAAATTCCGGGCAAAAACCAAGTTGATATTCATTATTTTTTAGTTCCTGCTGAAAAACAAATGGTCCGATTTGAACCTAGATTTAAAAACTCAAACGGATTTCTCGGATTATCAGCTTCAGTAAATTACACCAATCGAAACCTATTTAGAGGTGGAGAAAAATTGACTCTTTCATTCGGTGGTGGATTTGAATCCCAGCCTCCTGTTTTTGACCGAACAGAAAGTGGCGAAGTCATTCAAACTTCAAATAGAAGCTTCAACACATTTGAAATTGGACCTTCTTTAAGATTAGAAATACCAGGTTTGTTTCCTGTTCCCGTTACAAAATTATCCAAGAGACAAAAGCCTCAAACGATGATGAGTATTGCATACAATTATCAAAAACGAGATATATTTGATAGAGAAATTTTTCAACTAAACTACTCCTGGCAGTTTATCGAAAATAAGTGGCAATTAATTCAATTTGGACTTCCTTTTGCTTCTTCGATAAAATATGTCTTTTTCAATCCTAGTCCAGACTTTGAAGCTAAAATAAATCAATTAAATGATCCTTTCCTAAAAAATACTTATTCGAATCAGTTCATTTGGCAAGACTTTAGAATTTATTACGAATTAAATAATCAGAAATTAGAGGACAGAAAAATAAACGATAATATTTATTTCAGTACAGAATTAGACCTTGCCGGTAATACTCCTTGGCTAATGAGAAATAATCAACAACTAAATTCAAATAATCAATATGAAATTTTTGGATTGGGATACTCTCAGTTTTTTAGATTGGATAATCAATTTATTTATTCCCGAAAAGTAAATGCTAAAAGCAGTTTACACGCGCGAATGCAAGCAGGCTATGGTTTACCTTATGGAAATTCTTCAACTTCTTTACCTTATGACTATAGTTTCTATGCTGGTGGGGCAAATGATAATCGTGGATGGAAGGCAAGAAGCCTTGGCCCTGGAGTTTATAAATATTATCTAGACACAAATCGAACATTAACCCAAGTAGCTGATATTCGACTGGGGCTTTCTACTGAATTTAGATTTAATATTACCAAAACGCTTAAATCTTGTATATTTATCGATGCGGGAAATATCTGGACAAATAAACAAGACCCTCAAAGAGAAGGTGGAGAGTTTACCTCAAATTTTTATAAACAAATTGCTTTTGCCGCTGGTACAGGAATTAGAATTGATTTGAGCTTCTTTATTGTTCGATTTGATATTGGATTCCCTATTTACAATCCAGTTTTCCCAGGTGGGTCAAAATGGATTTTTCAAAGTAGTGAAAACTATATTGGTGAGGGACTTGCGAAGTTTGTTGGAATACCCCCACCTAATGGATATACACAAGAACAAAGAGATTATGTTACAAGCATATTACCAAACCGCTTTCCACCAGCAATTCACTTTGGTCTAGGCTTTCCATTTTAATATTAGCTTTCAATTTCTGTTTTAAAATCTAGGATTTGGCCATTTTTGTAACGTAGTAATCTAGAGCTATTTTCTGTGACCTCTAAAAACGTTTGACTATACAACCATTCTCCAAGGTTAATGTATCTTGAATTATCATTTAAAGAAATGTCCAATGGTAAATGTCTATGTCCAAAAATAAAATAATCCATCTCGCGCGTCTTCAAATAATCTAAACAAAAATGATAAAGTCGCTCCGAATTAATGCCTGAAAACACAAAATCATTCTGTCCTGTAGAGGCTCTGCTTGATTGGGATGAAAAGTTAGCCAGACCAATCCCAAAGTTTGGATGTAAACGAGCAAACAGCCATTGAGAAATTGGATTTCTAAAGACTTTTTTTATGAATTTATACTTATAATCACCTGGTCCTAAACCGTCACCATGTCCGATTAGGTATTTTTTTCCAAAAAACTCACGTTCAATACAATCACTATGTAATTTGATACCTAATTCTTTCGGAAGATAATCGAAAATCCACATATCGTGATTCCCCTTGAAAAGATGGACTTTAACTCCAGAATCTGTTAACTCAGCAATTTTACCTTGAAGACGAACAAATCCTTTAGGTATAGCGTGCTTGTACTCGAACCAAAAATCAAACACGTCTCCGACTAAGAAAATTTCTTCCGCTTTTGCTTTAATACAATCTAACCAAGAAACTATTTCTTTTTCCCTTTCTAAGCTCATTTCATAATCAGGTGAACCCAAATGAAAGTCTGAAGCGAAATAGATATTTTTTGAAGAGTTCAAATTAGAATCCAAATATTTTTTGAAGTTCTGTTTCCAAGGCTGTTCCTCTCAAATTAGCGGCAATAATTTTTCCTTCCTTATCTAACAAAAATGTTTGTGGAATACTTCCAATATTGTATTTTCTTGCAACTTTACTCTGCCAGCCACCGAGATCTGAAACATGATTTGGCCATGATAACCCATCTTTTTGAATGGCATCCAACCATTTGGCTTTATCACTATCTAGTGAAACACTCATCACTGTAAATCCTGCATCCTTGTATTTTTCATAAGTCTTAACTACGTTCGGATTTTCTTTTCGGCACGGTCCGCACCACGATGCCCAAAAATCAATAAGAACAACGTTCCCTTTCAAATCAGATAATTTCATTTTCGTTTTTCCATCTGACTTTAATTCTTCAAAATCAGGAGCCACTTTTCCTACAGCAAATGGATTATCGTCTATCAATTTTTTCTTCAATGCCAAATATTTTCTTTTTTCAACTTGTACCAATGAACTTTCAGAAAACGAATTAATTACTTGAGAAACGATTAGTTGATAATTTTCGAAATCTTTATTAGGATCTATCATACGAATCATGGGATAAAGTGCTGCCGAATTTTGATTCATTTGCACATAATTCTGCTTAAATTGTTCAAACTCCATGTATTTTGGAGTAATTTGATTATAGATATCTTGCTGTTTCGCTGGATTCAATTTAACCTCATTATTGGCGGAATCCAAAATTCGTCTCCAATTCATTTCAGCTCTTTGAAACTCTAACAATTGTTGAGATTCATCCGAGTTAATAATATTACAAAATCGATCTAATTTATTTCCGTCTCCATAAATTTTTATATCCGCATTATTTCTAATAATTAATGGTATGTACTGGTTGTTTAGTCGAATATAAAAATAATCTGGACTAGTTGATTTACCCCGAAACTGAAAGGCTCCATTGGAGGATAAATCTGATTTCATTACGTTAAAAACAACACCGTTAGAGTCTGATTTTACTAATTCAATTTCCTTGAAATTTGTATTCACAATATTACCACTGACCGAAAATGAAATTTCAGATTGAGAAAACGATATTGCAACAAGAAAAACGAAATTCAGTATAATAAAATAATATTTTTTCATGGTTTTAGTAGAGTTTTTAATTTGTTTTCTAAAGCAGCCCCTCGTAAACCCCTAGCAATAATCTTGCCTTCTTTATTTAATAAAACAGTGTAGGGAATTGATTTGAAAGCATACAGCTTAGTTAGTGGTGTATTCCAGCCTTGTAAGTCACTTCCATGATTTGGCCAAATTAATCCATCTTTTTGTATTGCTTCTTTCCATTTATTGGTGTTGTCATCCAAGGAAACGGAAAAAACTGTAAAGCCTTTTGATTTGTATTGATTGTAAAGCCTTACCAAATTTGGATTTTCCATTCTGCATGGGACGCACCATGATGCCCAAAAATCGATCAAAACAAATTGACCTTTCAAGGAAGACAATTTGATCTCTGCACCTGATGGGGTTTTTAATGTAAAATCAGGAGCGTCTAATTTGCCTGCTTTCATTAATTGCTCTTCTTGAAAAATACGTTCAATTTGAGATGTTTGTTTTTCGATCATTTGAACTCTTGGTGATTCAGGATATTTTGATTTCAAATGGTTAACCACCTGTTGCATTAAGATTAAATTATCTCCATTCCATTCGTCCATCGATTGAACGGGAGCTAAAAAAGAGAAAAGAACCAAATTAAAATCAGATTTAGGATTATCCTTAACAAGCTGTACTACAGAAGAATCAAGGTTGTTAATAATTACTTCTAAAAACTTTTCAGACTCTTCCTTGGTTGCTTTTGGGTTCTCCGCTCTGAATTGATTTTGCTGCGATAAAAATTCATATTTCAATTTCGTAAATGAATTAGCTTGATTTGCCCAGGCTACACCTGAAATTTCAGGAGAAATATCAAACTTATCCAAAGAAGTATTGATCTTTATTTTGTCATTCGGTGCGGCGATTAATTCAAGTACTTTTTTATCGTTATCTAGAATCAACTGATATGCATCAAAATAATCGATATGTCCATTCAGTAGAAAATTCCCTTTTCCATCAACTACTGCTTTAGAAATTTCTTTCTGTTTACCTTCAGGATTGGTAATTACCAAGAATAAAGACTTACCTTCTGCACCTTTGATAACTCCCGATATTTCAACATTATTTGAAACAAAATCTTCTTCATCATCATCTTCACAAGATGTAAATACAGTAAGAGTTAATAATAGAAAAAGAACATTTACAACCTTCATGTCTCCAATTTATTTCTTAACAAAACATTAGCAGATTTTGGATCAGCTTTTCCTTTGGAAACCTTCATTAACTGTCCCATAAAAAAACCTGTCAGTTGTTTTTCACCATTTCTGTAACGAGCAACCTCATTCGGATTGTCTTTTATAACCTCATCAATGTAAGTCAATATACTAGACTCATCGGATTCTTGAATTAAATTCAATCTTTCAGCTACATGTATTGGACTCTCTCCCGTGGAAAGAATTAATTCGGGGAAGACTCTTTGTGAAGCTACTGAAAACGAAACTTTCCCTGAGTCGATCAAATTAATTAAATCGGCAATTACAAGCGGGGATATAGGGAATTGAGAAATTTCAACTCCATTTTCATTCAAATATGACTTTACATCACCCATAACCCAATTAGCTGCTGCTTTGTAATTATTTGTGTGTTCAATAATCTGTTCATAGAACCTTGCTATCGCTTTGTTTTCAATAAGATTAATAGCATCATAATCAGATAATCCAAATTGCGAGGTAAACTTATGATGCAACTCTCTGGGTAAAGCTGGCATATCTTGTTTCACCAATTCAATTTGATTCTTAGTAACTAGTAACGGTTGTAAGTCTGGCTCCGGAAAATAACGATAGTCATTAGCAGCCTCTTTTGTTCGCATAGAAATGGTAGTTCCCTTCAGTGCGTCAAAACTTCTTGTTTCTTGTGCAAGCTCACCACCGTTTTCCAATACTTCAATTTGTCGCGAAACTTCAAATTCAATAGCCCGCTGAACATTGCGAATGGAATTCATGTTCTTAACTTCCACTTTTGTTCCAAAACTATCTGAGCCTTTAAGACGAACTGAAACATTGGCGTCACAACGCAATGAACCTTCCTCCATGTTACCATCACAAATATCCAGATAACGAACAAGCTTACGCACTTCTGTTAGATAAGAATATGCCTCCTGAGAGGATCGTATCTCAGGTTCAGAAACTATTTCTAACAATGGAACTCCTGCCCTATTCAAGTCAACTAAAGTATCATAAACATCAATATCATGAATGCTTTTTCCCGCATCCTCTTCCATGTGAATTCTTGTAAGGTGAATGGCTTTTTCTTTTCCTTCCTCAGTATTAATAAAAATTTTTCCTCCAGTGCAAATTGGAGTTTTATCTTGTGTGATTTGATACCCCTTGGGCAAATCGGGATAAAAATAATTTTTTCGAGCAAAAAATTGATATTCCGAAATTTCACAGCCACAAGCTAATCCCAGTTTGATAGCAAATTCAACTGTTTTTTTATTCATCCGTGGAAGAGTACCAGGATGACCTAAAGAAATTACGCTTACATTCGTATTTGGAACAGAGCCATATTCATTCAAATCATCGGAATATGCCTTGGACTTAGTAAGCATTTGAGCATGAACTTCCAATCCAACTACAACCTCATATTTATCCCTTACGTTCAAATCCATTTATATCCGAGAAATTAATTCACGCATAATTAAAGTCATTTTAGGTTCTTGACGGCTAGCTACTTCAATTACATCTTGCACACTCACTTTTTGAATTTTTCCTGGAACTCCTAAATCTGTAATTATCGAAATTGCAAAACAAGGAATTTCCATATGACGGGCAACAATTACTTCTGGAACTGTTGACATTCCAACAGCGTCTGCTCCAATGTTACGAACATAGCGATATTCAGCAGGAGTTTCTAAGGTAGGTCCAGTTAATCCAGCGTATGTTCCAACGGATACTCGAATATTATGTTCTCCTGCGATTTTCTTGGCTAAGTCTATCATTTTTGGATCATAAGGCTCACTCATATCAGGAAAACGTGGTCCGAGCTCATCAATATTTTTACCAATCAATGGATTACCTGGAAATAAATTGATGTGATCATCTTGAATCATTATTTCACCCACTTCAAAATCTGGATTGACTCCACCGGAAGCATTCGAAACAAACAAGCTCTGTATCCCCAATAATTTCATTACACGTACAGGAAAAGTAACTTGTTGTAAGCTGTAACCTTCATAATAATGAAAACGCCCCTGCATAGCAACTACTTTTTTACCTCCCAATTCACCAAAAATCAATTTTCCAGAGTGACTTTCAACAGTGGAAACGGGAAAGTTTGGAATATCTTCGTAGGAAATTGTATCAATTACATTAATTTCTTTTACCAAGCCTCCTAAACCTGTACCTAAAATAATACCAACGGATGGTTCCACAGATGTCCTACTTTGTATATATCCGGCTGATTCTTTGATTTTATCCAACATAATCTTTTATAAGTTTAATAAATTCTGTTTCTCTATCAATTTCTATAGTAATGGGCAAAACATACCAAGGATATTCTTTCAACCCCCAATCATGAATCTTATCTTTTAACCGCATAAAATCTTTGAGTGTCGTAACAATTGCTTTACTATCGGATGCAAAGGTATCAAATTTTTGATGAATTTTTTGGATGTCAGCTTGTGTATAATTATGATGATCAGAAAACATGAATTCTTCGACATAATAATTCTTGTTCAAATATTCAAACATATTTTTGGGATTGGCAATACCAGCAACAAGTAGAATTGATTTTATTTGCTCAGCTTCTTGCGTAAAAGACTTTATTTGGCCGTATTGAATGTTTGAAAAAAAGACTGGCTTTTCATATTTTTTGAGTTTTTTCTCAAAATAAACCTTTTGATTCTGTGTTAAATCACTTGGACATTTCGTTACAACAATTACGTCACTTCTTAATGCTCCTTTCCTCAATTCTCTCAAATTTCCTGCGGGCAAGAGATAATCATTAAAAAATGGATCTTGAAAAGTGGTAAGGAGAATATTAAATCCTGATTTTAATTTTCGATGTTGGAAAGCATCATCCAAAATAATGCATTCAAGATTTGAATTATCCTTAATCATTCTGTTAATTCCTTCATTTCTATCTTCGCAAACCGAAACTTGAATTCGACCTAAGCTATTTTGAAGAAACATTAACGGCTCATCCCCTACTTCATCTGCCTTAGAATCATTAGATAAGGATAAATAACCTGAAGTCTTACGTCCATAACCGCGACTTAATATTCCCAAATTCTTTTCCTTATTCAGTAATTCAATTAAGTATAAGACAAAAGGTGACTTGCCCGTGCCGCCTGTCGACAAATTACCCACTACAATTGTTTTCAATTCGTGACTTTTTGAAGATAATAAATTATTATCATATAAAGTATTACGAATTGAGGTTATTAGGCCGTAAAAAAAGGAAAATGGAAATAAAAAATATCTCAATTTCATAGACTTACAAAAGTAAATGAATATATTGCAAACACAAGAAATTAGCATGTATTTTTTGTTCAAAACTTATCATAAAATTAAATCTAAGAATCAATTTAATTTTGGCATTTTCACCAATTTTGTCAAATGATTCGATGCCTAATTTTGTTTTGGATATTTGCATTAAATGGTTTAATTGTCAATAGTCAATGTGTTTCCGGACAGCAATTATTCAACATTCAATTAAGTCCTGACTTCTTTGCCGATGAAATTTCATGGGAACTAATTCAAAATAACACACTTGTACTTACAGGAAATTCCAATAGTGATTCAACCTGTATCGATACTTCAGAGTGCATCATTTTTGTAATCAAAGATTCTGGAAATGATGGTATTTGCTGTAATTACGGAAATGGATTTTACGAGGTTTTTGTTGATCAACAAAAAATTGGAAACGGATCTTCCTTCGGAGCGTATGACAGCATTTATTTGAATTGTCCAAACATTTCAGATGATGATTTTGGAGTATTTATTCCTACAGCCTTTAGTCCGAACGATGTGGGAAACAGCTCGAATAATCAATTCTCAATTATTGTTGATGAAACTGTCAAAGAAATTTATTTTTACATTTATGATCGTTGGGGAGAACTGATTTTTACCTCAAACAATTTATATTTTTCATGGGACGGTACGTTTCGCGGAAAAAATTGCATGTCCGGAATATACGCCTACCAGGCTATTATCTTTTATAATGATGGAAAAAAGAAAATAAAAACAGGTAACACAACCTTAATTCGCTAATGTAGATTAGTTTTTTCATAATGTTCAAAAAAAAATAGCTTTCTTTCCGCTTGGATGTATTAACTTTGCGCCCCGTAGTTACAAATTATTTTCATGTCTAATTCTACCAAATATGTTTTTGTAACAGGGGGTGTAACATCTTCTCTGGGAAAAGGAATTATTTCAGCTTCTCTAGCTAAATTGTTACAAGCTAGAGGATATTCTGTTACAATTCAAAAGTTAGATCCGTATATCAATATCGATCCAGGAACACTAAACCCATACGAACATGGTGAATGCTTTGTAACCGATGATGGAGCGGAAACTGATTTGGATTTGGGGCACTATGAACGTTTTTTAAATGTTCCAACTTCTCAAGCTAATAATGTAACGACCGGAAGAATCTACCAAGCTGTTATAGAAAAAGAAAGAAAAGGTGAATTTCTTGGCAAAACTGTACAAGTTATTCCTCATATTACAGATGAAATTAAAGACCGAATTCAAGAAGTTTCTAAGGAAGGTAAATTTGATATCGTAATTACTGAGATTGGTGGAACAGTGGGTGATATTGAATCTCTTCCTTATGTAGAAGCTGTTCGTCAAATGTTGTGGGAATTTGAAAATGATTGCATTGTCGTTCATCTAACCCTAGTACCGTATCTGGCTGCCGCTGGTGAGTTAAAAACGAAACCGACTCAACATTCTGTCAAGCAGATGATGGAATTAGGTGTTCAACCCGATATATTATGTTGTAGAACAGAACATGAACTAGATTTGAATCTTAGAAGAAAAATCGCAAAATTCTGTAATGTTTCGATGAATGCAGTTATCGAGTCTCGGGATGCAGAATCTATTTATGACGTTCCATTATTAATGCAATCGGAAGAATTGGATAAGGTGGTATTAGAGAAGCTTGGACTACCTACAAAATCGGCTCCTAACCTATCCAACTGGAAAAACTTTTTAGAGAAATTAAAAAATCCAACAAACGAAATAACCATAGGATTAATAGGTAAATATGTTGAGTTGAAAGATTCTTACAAATCGATTAGTGAATCCATTATTCACGCAGGTGTTGCAAATGAAACTCGCGTTAATGTAAAGTGGATTCATTCCGAAAAACTAACAAAATCGAATGTTAAAAAGGAACTTAAAGATTTGCAAGGAGTTTTAGTTGCCCCAGGTTTTGGCTCGAGAGGTATTTCAGGAAAAATTGAAGCGGTCCAATATGCTCGAGAAAACAATATTCCTTTTTTCGGAATTTGTTTAGGAATGCAATGCGCAGTCATTGAGTTCGCTAGAAACGTTCTTGGTTTAGATGATGCTCATACAACAGAAATTGATGAATCCACAAAGCATCCTGTTATAAGTATGATGGAAGAGCAAAAAACCATTGCTAACATGGGAGGCACAATGCGACTCGGAGCATACAAATGTCAGTTAAAACCGAAAACAAAAGTTGCTGCGGCTTACAATACGGATGTTATTTCTGAAAGGCACCGTCATAGATATGAATTTAACAATAATTATTTGAAAGATTTTGAAAAAGCAGGAATGATTTCAGCTGGAAAAAATCCGGAAACCGGACTTGTTGAAATTGTTGAAATTCCAAATCATTCATGGTTTGTAGGCACTCAATTTCATCCTGAATATAAAAGTACAGTGGATAACCCTCATCCTGTTTTTGTGGCATTCATACAAGCTGCTCTGAACAAAAAACAATCAAAATAATGGAAAGAAATACAGTAATAGGAATTATTTTACTAGGTTTATTATTGACAATTTATACAATAGTAAATCAGCCTAGTGATGAAGAAATAAAAGAAAAACAACAGAAAGAACTTGCTTTAAAGAAAAAACAGGAAGCTGATAAGAAAAACTCGATTGAAACAAAAAAAATTCAAGAGTCCAAAGTTATAACCAAAGACTCTTCCGATACAGTAAAAAAACCAATTCCAACGGAAGAAATTATCACCCTTCACAACAAAAAACTTACGGTAGAAATATCTACAAAAGGCGGTCAAATAAGTTCATTGTACTTAGCAGAATTTAAATCGTATGACGATTTTGCTAAAAATTTGACCGGAAAATCAACATCTGACACGAAGGGACTTTGTCTTTTCAAAAAAGGTGATCAATCGACAGGATATGTTCTTCAAGATGATAAAAAAACTATTAATTCATCTGATTTATTTTTTGAAAAAACTAATGTATCAAGCAACAAAATTGTATTAACTGGAAAAACCTTGTCTGGAAAACAAATTATTCAAACTTATCAATTGCAAGCTGATTCATATTACATTGACTATTCAGTTCAACTTATCGGTTTTGAAAAAGGAACGAATATCGCATTTAATTGGAAAACAGATTTCTTAAAAACCGAAAGGCTTTTAGATGAACAAAGACGAGTTTCTACTGTTTGTTTCGATCAAAAAACGGAAGGTTTTGACTATCTGAGTGAAACCAGTGATGACGAAATATTAGCCGAAGATGAAATAAAATGGGTTTCTTACAAGCAAAGCTATTTCACGTCTATTCTTAGACCAGAAAAACCAATATTAAGAAACGGAACCAAAATGAACATAAGAAGCTTTTCTGAAGTTGAACCTAAATACAAATCGCACATAAAAAATTACAGTTCCACTCTAATTCTCGGAACCATCGATGGTAATGAAACCAACGTAAGAATGAATTGGTATTTTGGACCAAACGAATATGACATTCTTAAAGAATCAGGGCACGACTACGATATTATACTAAATTTTGGTTGGGGGCTTTTCAGGTGGATAAATATATATGCTGTACAACCAATATTCAGTTTGTTGGTAAAGAATGGTATCGGAGTGGGAATAGCCATTCTCTTGTTAACACTCATTCTCAAGGTGATTTTAATGCCTGTTCAATGGAAAATGTTCGTCTCCTCTGTAAAAATGAGAATTCTTAAACCGGAAATTGATGAGCTCAATGCAAAATTCCCAAACAAGGAAGACGCTATGAAGAAGCAGATGGAAATGATGAATTTATATAAAGAATCCGGTGCAAGTCCTTTAGCAGGTTGTCTTCCAATGCTTATTCAAATGCCAATATTAATTGCTGTTTTCCGCTTCTTCCCCGCAGCTTTTGAATTAAGACAGCAACCTTTTCTTTGGGCTGAAGATTTATCATCATTTGACTCAATTGTGGACTTAGGTTTTCATGTTCCTCTTTATGGTGATCATGTAAGTTTATTTACTTTACTTATGTCTGCCGTAACTTTATTATACACTTTCATGAATAGTGGAAATATGCAACAGCCGCAACAGCCGGGAATGCCTAACATGAAAGTTATCATGTACATTTTTCCTATTTTGATGATTTTCTTCTTCAATAATTATTCATCAGGATTAAGTTATTATTATTTCCTTTCAACACTTTTCTCGATTTTCATCATGTTGGCTATCAAATATTTCTTTGTAGATGAGGAAAAATTAAAATTAAAAATGGCCGATCGAAAAGCACAACATTCAAGTGATGGAAAGGAGAGAAAAAAATCACGTTTTCAGGAAAAACTCGAGGAAATGCAACGCAAGCAACAAGAAGCTCTAAAAAACAGAAAAAAATAAATTATGAAATTCTTTATTGATACGGCAAACCTAAACGAAATTCAAGAAGCCAATGATTTGGGTATTTTGGATGGTGTTACAACCAATCCTTCTTTGATGGCAAAAGAAGGAATTACAGGTGCACAAAACATTCTTAATCATTATGTAGCAATTTGCAAAATTGTTGATGGTCCTGTAAGTGCCGAGGTAATTGCAACTGATTTCGCAGGAATGATTCGTGAAGGAGAACAATTGGCATCATTACATAAGAATATTGTTGTGAAAATCCCAATGATTCCAGAAGGAATAAAGGCAATAAAGTATTTTTCCGGTAAGGGAATCAAAACAAATTGTACTTTGATTTTTTCGGCTGGACAAGCTTTATTAGCTGCAAAAGCAGGAGCAACATACATTTCTCCATTTTTAGGAAGATTGGATGATGTTTCAACAGATGGTTTGTCGCTAATTGAACAGATCAAAACAATATATGATAATTACGTTTTTCAAACTGAAATTTTAGCGGCCTCAGTTCGTCATCCAATGCATATTATCCATTGTGCAGAAATAGGTGCCGACGTAATGACTGGACCTTTAAGTGCTATAAAAGCTTTGGCTAAACATCCATTGACTGACTTAGGTTTACAGCAGTTTTTGGCGGATTACGCTAAAGGAAATAGCTAGTTCATGCTAACTAAGGAAGAACGAAAAGAACGCAATGAAAGGTTCTGGACGGCCTTCAAAGAGGTAATGCGAAAAACCATGTCCAGTAGCGGTCGCAGAGTAAACTGGGCCACCTACCCTACCGAAATAAAAGATCTTTATCTCAGATTAATCTGTGACGGTAAATTAACCGCAATGTGCCTTGATGTTCAATTTAAAGATACAAGCGTACGTGAAATCGTTTGGGAACAATTAGGCGAATTAAAAACTGTGATGGATGCATCAATGAAACAACCTGGAGTTTGGATTGAAAATCATCAAACAACAGAAGACTTAATAATCAATAGAATTAAATGGGAGCTTTCTGATAAGAATTTTTACAACGACGAGGATTGGCCTGAAATACATGCTTTTTTTAAGTCGAGATTAATCGAATTCGATTCATTTTACCAAGAATTTAAAGATATTTTGATTCTTTTAGTTGAATAAACGTATTTTTGCCAATATGAAGTTTGTCTTATTACATAGCATATTTGTTATTTTGAGTTTCGGTTTGAAGGCTCAGATTTCTTTACTTTCCACTGATTTTCAATCGGGAGTTCCAAATCAATACACAATTCTTGATAATGATGGAAACACCCCATTTTCTTCCATGATTGAATTTATTGGTGAAAACGCTTGGATTGTATTACCTGATCCTGAAAATCCAAACGATACAGTAGCTGCTGCCACATCCTATTTTGAAAGTCCTGATTCTGCCGATAGATGGTTAATCACACCTCAACTCAACCTATCTTCTTATGGAAACTACTTATCATGGAATGCAAAATCTCATGATCCTTCATTTCCGGACGATTACCTAGTTTTAATTTCTCATACAGATAATCAACCTTCTAGTTTTAAGGATACCATTGGTAGCATTGAACAGGAAAATTTTGAATGGACAAATCGCGAAGTGAATTTAAGTAACATAGGCTACGATGATTCGTCAATTTATATTGCTTTTGTTTTAAGAACTTACGATGGTTATAAACTATATTTAGATGATATTCAAGTGAGGACTGAAGATCCAGTTGGTATTGAAGAAAAAAATGATGTTCAAATTTCAGTATATCCTAATCCAACTTCAAATCATTTATTCATTACATCAGAACTTCAGATTGAAAAAGTACAACTGTTTTCAATGAATGGTCAACTTATTGTCACCGAGACTAATTCAACACTTAATATCAGTGAATTAGATTCTGGAAGTTACGTTCTGAGAGTAATTACTGAAAGAGGGATTTTCTCTAAAAGAGTTTCCAAGATTGATTAATTGATGATTAACTAAGTTTATATTTCAAGTGTCTTTGATACTGTAAAAAAGACTTGAAATATATGATATTCGAATTTTTATTTAATCCGACTTCTCCTCTGTATCCCATCTAGTAACATTTTGAACACCTTCGACTTGCTCAAATTTTTGCATCAGCAATTCCAAATGTTCTGTATCATAAACCATGACCTTTATTTTGCCTTCAAAAATTCCATCTTCTGTATCAAAAGAAATGCTTTTCATATTTACATTACTTTCTTTAGATATTATTTCGGTCAATTTGTTTACTAGTCCAAGCTGGTCAATACCGATGATTTTAATGGCAGCCTCTCGTTCAACCAATTTATCTGATTTCCATGTAGCCTTAATCGTGCGATAAGCCATTTTTGACATCATGTTTTCGGCATTGGGACAATTGAAGCGATGGATTTTTATTCCATCAGAAATCGAAATAAATCCAAATACTTTATCTCCTGGAATAGGATGACAACATTTTGCCATTTTATATTCAAAACCATTAAAATCATCCCCTATGATAATTGTATCGGATTTCGTATTTATAACTTTTATTTCTTCTTCTTCTTTTACTTTTTTTGTCCGAACGATTTTCTTTTGCAACATTCCGTTTGCCTCATCCATGTCGCGTAATTTCGATAAATCGATTTTACCTTTTGCAATGCGGAAATAAAGTTCTGTCGCCGTTGATAATCCAAAGAAGTTGGTCAAGAAAGTAATATTATCGGAATGAAATTTTAAATTATATTGTTTGAATTTTCGCTCTAAAATTTCTTTTCCATCTTGTGCAACAATTTTTCGTTCTTCATTTAAAGAAGATTTAATTTTCTGTTTTGCTCGTGCCGATACAACAAATCGCAGCCAATCTTCAGATGGTTTTTGTTTATTTGAAGTAATAATCTCCAACTGATCTCCATTCTGCAATTGATAACTCAATGGAACTAGGCGATTATTTACTTTTGCACCAATACATTTATTTCCAATGTCTGTATGAATGTCATAGGCAAAATCAACTACGGTTGAACCGACAGGGAGAACCCTCAATTCGCCTTTAGGTGTGAAAATATATATCTCATCATTGAATAAATTCGATTTGAACTCATTCACAAAATCTAACGCATTCGAATCGGCGCTTTCTAATAAATCACGAATTTCAGCTATCCAGCGATCAAATTTATTATCATCATTTTTCGACTCTTTATAACGATAATGAGCTGCAAATCCCTTTTCAGCAATTTCATCCATCCGTTTTGAGCGAATTTGTACCTCCACCCATTTTCCTTGGGGAGACATTACCGTTGTATGTAGTGATTCGTAGCCATTTGCTCGTGGTGTAGATATCCAATCTCGCAATCTTTCCGGGCTTGGTTGATAAAAGTCTGTTACTAAACTATAAATCCTCCAACAATCAGGTTTCTCCAATTCAACAGGAGTTTCAACAATTATTCGAATGGCAAAAACATCATATACCTCCTCAAACGGTATATCTTGATCTTGCATTTTTTTCCATATCGAAGAGATAGATTTTGTCCGTGCTTTGATATCAAAAATATAACCTTCATGAAGCAAGGATTCTCGAATTGGTGAAACAAACCGTCGGATAAAACGATTCCGAACATCTTTCGAACTTTTGAGACTTATTTCAATTTTGTGATACGCTTCTGGTTCGCAATACATCATTGACAGGTCTTCCAGTTCCATTTTTATTGTATACAAACCTAATCGATGCGCAAGTGGGGCATAAAGAAATTTTGTTTCCGAAGCGATTTTCAACTGTTTGTCAGGCCGCATACTACCGAGTGTACGCATGTTGTGCAAACGATCGGCAAGTTTTACTAAAACCACACGAAAATCATCCGAAATGGTTAAAATCATTTTTCGGAAATTCTCTGCTTGAACAGAGGCGTTTTCGTCAAATACCTCAGGTATTTTAGTCAAACCGTCAATTACTCTTCGAACTTTTTTTCCGAAGGCATCTTCGATGTCTTGAAGCGTAATGTACGTATCTTCAACAGTGTCATGCAATAATGCACAGGCTACTGCCGTAGCATCCAAATCCATTTCTTCAGCACAAATTCGCGCAACCGCAATGGGATGATAAATGTATGGTTCGCCTGATTTTCTTCGAATATCTTTGTGTGCTTCCAAAGCCATGTCAAATGCTTTACGAATCAATCGTGTCTCTTCACGACTCCGATCCTTCATGGCACGCATGAGTCCTTTGAACGCATTTAGTATTTCCTTGCGTTCCTTTTCTAAATCGATATTAGGAAAATCTGCCAATTCAACTTATTATTTTGCCGGTAAAATTTTTGCCGAAACTTCACCAAATCCAATTCTAACGCCATTCGCTTCACAATGGCCACGCATGATGACTGTGTCGTTGTCTAAAATGAATTTACGCTCGGAACCGTCTTTCATTGTTAATGGTTTTGTGCCTCTCCATGCCAACTCCAACATGGATCCATAGCTGTCTGGAGTTGATCCCGAAATTGTTCCAGAACCCATTAAGTCTCCGCAACGAACATTGCATCCATTCACTGTGTGATGCGCCAATTGCTGGGCCATATTCCAATACATATATTTGAAATTGGATTTGCAAATTGTTGTTTCTGAGGAGTTTTCTGGTTTTAAGCCCACTTCTAGTTTCACATCATAGGATTTTTTACCTTCAAATTTTAAATAAGAAAGAACTTCCGGATTTTGTTCAGGTGATTCCACAGCAAATGGTTCTAAAGCGTCCAAAGTGACAATCCAAGGCGAAATGGATGATGCAAAATTCTTAGCTAAAAATGGCCCAAGTGGAACGTATTCCCATGATTGTATATCACGTGCCGACCAGTCATTGAACAGACAAAGGCCAAATATAAAATCCTCTGCTTCAGCGGTTGAAATGGAATCTCCAAGAGGTTTTCCGTCATATGTTACAAATGCCATTTCCAATTCAAAATCAACTTGGCGAGATGGAGCAAAAATAGGATCGGCATTTGGATCTGGTTTGATTTGTCCTTTAGGTCGGTGAATATTTTGTCCGGATAAAATCACTGAACTTGCTCGTCCATGATATCCAACTGGAATCCACAACCAGTTTGGTAAAAGTGCATTGGCTGGATCTCGAAACATCATCCCAACATTAGTAGCATGTTCTCGACTTGAGTAAAAATCGGTGTAGTCTCCAATTTGAATTGGCATCTGCATAATGACGTCTTCAATTGGTATTAAGACTTGATCCGCTTTATCTTGCATTTCATCTGATTCTAATGAAAGTAATTCCGAAATTCGATTTCTCAAATTTCGAGTAGCCATTTTGCCTTTTTTCATCATAACGTTCAAATAGCAAGATGAAAAGTCAGATAGATCAAAAGGTAAATCAGATAAAAAGCCCAAATTGTGAACTACCGATAAATCTAAAACATAATTGCCGATTCGAACGCCTACGCGTGCTTCAGAATAACTTGTTTTGAAAATTCCAAAAGGTAGATTTTGAATCGGGAAGTCAGAACCTTGCGGTACTTCAACCCATGATTTTAAACTTGGATTATTTGCTGGTATCATATTATCAATTCTATTTAAATTAAACATTGAATCTAAAATGCATAACATCCCCATCTTCAACTACATATTCTTTTCCTTCTACTTTAAATTTCCCAGCTTCTTTTACGGCATTTTCAGATCCTAAAGTTGTAAAATCATTATACTTCATCACCTCAGCTCGGATAAATCCTTTCTCAAAATCAGAGTGAATTACACCAGCAGCTTGTGGGGCTGTCATTCCTCTGCGAATTGTCCATGCTCGAACTTCTTTAACGCCAGCAGTAAAATAGGTTTGAAGATTCAACAAAGAATAAGCTGAGCGAATCAAACGATTAACACCAGGTTCTTCCAAACCCAGCTCATCTAAGAAAAGTTGACGTTCATCATATGTTTCCAATTCTGTAATATCCGCTTCGATCTTAGCTCCGATAATTAATACTTCGGCTTTTTCGTGTTCAACGGCTTTTCGAACCGCTTCAACATGCGAATTACCGGTTTTCACGGATGATTCATCCACGTTACAAACGTACATAACAGGTTTTGAAGTAATTAATTGGAATTTTTTTATGATTTCAAATTCCTCTTCTGTAAAATCTAAACCACGAACAGAAAGCCCTTTTTCTAAGCCTTCTTTGATTTTGTGAGCTAATTCATTTTCTTTTACTGCATCTTTATCTCCCGACTTAATTACGCGAGCTAAACTACTGATTTTCTTTTCAATAGTATCTAGATCTTTAAGTTGTAATTCAATATCAATAATTTCTTTATCACTTACCGGATCTACGCGTCCATCAACATGCACAATGTTTCCGTCATCAAAACAACGTAATACATGTAAAATCGCATCTGTCTCACGTATGTTTGCTAAAAACTGGTTTCCCAAACCTTCCCCCTTTGAAGCTCCTTTAACTAATCCTGCGATATCAACAATTTCCATGGTTGTTGGCACAACACGTTCGGGATTTACCAAAGACTCTAATTTTTCTAAGCGAGGATCAGGAACGGAAATAGTTCCAATATTTGGTTCGATTGTACAAAACGGAAAATTAGCTGATTGTGCTTTTGCATTCGATAAGCAATTAAACAATGTTGATTTTCCCACATTCGGCAAGCCGACAATTCCACATTTTAAAGCCATAATTTATTTCAAATAGAATGCAAAGATAATCATAATACACGACAGCCTCAAATGAAAAGTCAATCGAATAAATATGTAATTTTGCATAAAAATTAACAACATGTCTGACGATAAAAAAATCATTTTTTCAATGGTTGGTGTTTCCAAGCAAACGCCTCAAGGAAAACAAATTATTAAGAATATTTACCTTTCATTTTATTATGGAGCCAAAATCGGTATTATCGGTTTGAATGGTTCGGGAAAATCTACAGTAATGAAAATCATTGCTGGGCTTGATCAATCGTATCAAGGAGATGTAGTTTTTTCTCCAGGATATACCGTTGGTTATTTGCCTCAAGAACCGGAATTGGATGCTGCGAAAACGGTGAAGGAAATTGTGATGGAAGGGGCACAAGAAACTGTCGATGTTCTGAAGGAATACGAAGAAATCAACAATGCTTTTATGGATGAAGAAGTATTGAATGATCCTGATAAAATGGATAAATTGATTGCTCGTCAAGGTGAAGTTCAGGACAAAATTGATGCTTTGGACGCATGGGAACTGGATTCTAAATTAGAACGAGCGATGGATGCCTTGCGTTGTCCTCCTGATGACCAATTGATTGGAACACTTTCAGGTGGTGAAAAACGTCGCGTTGCTTTATGTAGATTATTGTTGCAAAATCCAGATGTACTATTATTAGATGAGCCTACCAACCACTTAGATGCGGAATCTATTGACTGGTTAGAACAACATTTACAACAATACAAAGGAACGGTAATCGCCGTTACTCACGACCGTTATTTCTTAGATAATGTCGCAGGTTGGATTTTGGAATTAGATCGTGGAGAGGGTATTCCGTGGAAAGGGAATTATTCATCTTGGTTGGAGCAAAAAGGAAATCGTTTGAAGGAAGAGGAGAAATCGGAATCAAAACGTCAAAAAATGCTTGCGCGAGAGTTGGAGTGGGTGCGTATGAATCCGAAGGCACGACAAGCAAAAAGTAAGGCGCGTTTGGCAAATTACGATAAAATGATGGCCGAAGACTTGAAAGAAAAAGAAGCACGATTGGAATTACCAATTCCGAATGGTCCGCGTTTGGGTATGAATGTGATTGAAGCTCAAAATGTAGCTAAAGCCTTTGGTGACAAGTTGTTGTATGATAATTTGAATTTCAAACTTCCACCAGCAGGCATTGTAGGTGTCATTGGACCAAATGGTGCAGGTAAAACGACCATTTTCAAAATGATTATGGGTGAATTAGCTCCAGATTCCGGAACTTTCTCGATTGGTGAAACGGTTAAAATTGGTTACGTAGATCAAAATCACAAAGACATCAATCCAGAAAAAACGGTTTATGATGTTGTTTCGAATGGATTAGAATATGTTGAGGTAGGAAATCAGAAAATCATTTCTCGCGCTTATTTATCCAAGTTTAATTTCAATGGATCAGATCAAAATAAAAAAGTAGGTATTTTATCTGGTGGAGAGCGTAATCGTTTGCATTTGGCCATGACATTGAAAACGGAAGCCAATGTATTATTACTCGATGAGCCCACCAACGATATCGACGTGAATACCTTGAGAGCTTTAGAAGAAGGAATTCAGGACTTTGCAGGTTGTGCGGTAGTTGTTTCCCACGACCGTTGGTTCTTGGATCGAATTTGTACGCACATATTAGCTTTTGAAGGCGATTCGCAAGTGTATTGGTTTGAAGGAAGTTACTCTGAATACGAGGAAAACCGCAAAAAACGTATGGGTGATGCCGGTCCAAAACGTATCAAGTACAGGAAGTTGGTGAAGTAACTATTTTAATATTAATTCAAAATAAATGATCTTTTAATAATATTAAAAGATTGATTTCCAAATTCTTACAAATCTTCTTTTAAGTTTGCTCCAAACACTTTTGGGTGGTTCAATTTTTAATGAAATTTCTTTCAGATCAGGTTCCTCCAAATGTTGTAGAAAGGATATTAATTCCTTTTCTATAGATGCATCTAATTGTAATTGATTAAGATTATTTTTTAATGTATTTATTCCGTTCATTCTTTTTTGGTCAATTTCTTTTTGAAGTTGGACTTTTTCTGTTAAACTTTCAATAAGATTCACTTTTTCATTTTGATCTTTGTCTAAAAATTTCAGCATAGTAGCCATTTCATCTGACGCTCCAGCGAGTCGATTTAATATGCCCAAATATTCTTTGTAGAGAGGATTTTCTTGTTGATATGGATATCTAATATCGTGATCTATTTCACTCCAGCCCTCTTCAAAAATTGTTCGAACTTGCAATTCAGCATAGAATTTATGTTGATTATCACCATCGAATGTCAGAATGTAATGAATTGATCGATAACCATATTGATGTTTTTTGATTTGTCCTCCTGTTTGTTCAAATAATTTGATGAATTCATTATTATCTCCATCTCTAATATTAGCAACAGGTTTTCCATGTAATCTATCTCCCCATCTATTTTTTATCTGTGAATCTATGTTTTCCCAATCTTCTTTGTATAAATGAATAGCTCTAAGTCCTATAAGATCGTGTAATTTATAACGATAATTCGATAAATTAATCTGATCTTCAGAAACTAGATTCTTTCGGATTATTTTTTCGATGAGATGCTCAGGATCTTTAACTCTGTATTTACAAGAATGAACATTATCAAAAGCAATGATTTTTTTAAAAACAAATTCAGCCTGATCGTAAAACTCATGAATACTACTTGTAAAATCATCATAGATTGCCAATAAATCATCCCAAACCATTGTTGAATTGTTAAAATCCTCCAAACTGATGTTAGGGTATTTTTGAAAAAACTCTTCTTGATTACGCATATTCAGAAAAATAATTGGTAAAATTATCGTAAATCGAAGTATCTAATTTAAAAACTAATTTAATGCTAGACTCATAAAAAATTGTTTTTTTTTTCATCTTGAGTACACATATGCTTCCCGAACAAGTTAAAAAGACTAATTATCTTGCATTAATGTTCATTTCAATTTTTAGAATTATAAAGTGTTCTTTAAAGTTACCCACTTGATTTCATGCAGTGCATACAAATTTTAGGGTATTTTAAAATTATGAAAATGATTAAATTAGAAAATGAAAATATCTGAGAATGGAATAAGATTAATTAAGCAACTTGAAGGTTTGAGACTCAAAGCATACCTTTGCAGTTCAAATATTTGGACCATTGGATGGGGAACAACTCAAATAAATGGAACTAAAGTTAAGGCGGAAGACCAAATTAATTTGGAGTATGCTGACCTATTATTCAAACAAGATCTAAAAAAATTTGAAAACCTCGTAAACTCTAAAATTCAGATACAGATTACTCAAAATCAATTTGATGCGCTTGTCTCACATTCATACAACACAGGAGGCTCGGATACACTTTTTCAATTGATAAATCAGCACGCTGAGAGAAGCAAAATAAAATTTTGGTTCGAGAACACCTACATAATGTCAAAAGGAAAAATAATTCAAGGGTTAGTTGAAAGAAGAAAAAAAGAAGCTAATTTATTTTTTTTAGATGATGCCCGTTAAATAAATGAATTAAATAGTTAATCGAATTGTTTAGAGGTTAGAGTTGTAACCTTATCAAAATATTATGAACTAATATTATAATGATTTGACAGCAACTAGTGAAACTGATTCATTCATGATTAATTTAAAAGAATCGGCCAAAGATATTTGCTTTCGAATAATAGCCTTGATGTTCGAATAAAACTGAGTATTTCTGAATATTCCTATCATCCACTTTTTCCTCAATTTCAATTCGAGATTGATACGAATTGGTTTGTGCATATAATTCACACACATCCTCTAAATAGTGATTATTGACCACAATTATCTTAACATGATTATATTTCTGATCTTCTGTTCTGATGGGATGAAATTTTTGGATGAGTGTTATTAATACATTATCGAAACCTTGTGCATAAGATAAAATTAAATTCATGTCGGGAAGTTTTACTTCCTCTTTTAGCAGATAGTCAATATATTGAAATACTTCGCTCTTTACAAAAATAAGTTCGCAAGCATCGAAGGTATAATATTCTGCATCAAATTGATCATCAGATAACTTTTGAAAAGAGTTAATTTCTATCTTTTTCAATCCAAGCTTATTTTCAATAAACGTAACGTCCTCGAAATGACCTCTAGCCAAAGGATTATTTTTTGACCAATGATCATACTCATCTTTTGTTACCCCAATTGAGCAATAGACGAAAAGAAATTTTAAATCAAGTCCAGAAATTGAATGCTTCAAATGATGCATTATGTCAAAGTGAATTCCGCTGAATGGATAGAAAAGAACAAGACCATCATGTTTTTTAATTATTTCGTGTGATTTCATAAATTATTTATTGTTATTATTTTTCAATTATTTTCACCTACATTCATACAGATTTTTCTCAATTCGGAATAACTTACGGGATTTTCAGCTAAAGGTAAAATGGATGTGTACTTTCTTCGAGCCTCAATTTTAACACGTAATGGACTGCTCATACCTCCTTTGTTGTCAATTTTTTCGCACACCAGACAAATTGTTTTGGATACCCATTCAGTTCCTGATAATGGACTTCCTCCAAATTGAAAACAAACACTTTTGCCTCCACAAGAACATTTGAAAATGAATGATTCTTCCTTTTCCCAAATCAATAATAATTCACCAATAGTTATTGTTCGGCAACCTCCATAATAAGCCAATCCCATAAAAAAATTCGGAGTGACAACACTATAAAAACGTGGATTATTCAAGATAAGGTCTTTATTTTTCCAATAAAGCGGTATGTGAGGATAAAAACAATTGAATCTTTCCTTTTCTAATCTTATTTCCTCCTCCTTGGCATGAATTTCTTTCTTGAACCATTCTTCAAATTGCTCTTTTTGAATAAACATATTTCCTTCGCGAACTGTCAGGTTGTATTGATTTATGAATGTTGTCGGAATAGTAGTACAAAATCCTTGACATCGAATTTTTAAAAATCCATTTTCTTTTTGATTTTTATTGGCGTAAACGTTAACATAATATCCTTTCTTGTTCATTTGATTATTAATTTAAATTAGGGAAATTGGATAGATTTTTATTTTTCTCAGTAATCTCAACCTTTTTGGCATAATAAGTCAATTTCTTTCCAAAATCAGTTTCCACAAGTTTTGGTTTTATTGTATAATCCACCTCAAAATGATATTCCTTGACTTTTTTTAATAATCGTAAGGGAGATTGGTTTGCACTTTCAACACCATACGCGATTATCGTATCAGTATCTACACGAAAATAGACCATCCCACATGGATAACCATAATTGAAATATGGTTTATCATATTCCTCCGATTCGTCATAGAGACAATCTCGAAAAAGATCGCCACTAAAAATGTGTTTTACAAACTGATTTATTCTCATGCGCTAAAAAATTAAAGGAAGAAAACAATACAATTAAAAAAAGTTACAATTCGCTTTTTTTTTATTCGAATCGAATTACAACTTTATCGAAGCTAATAAAAAACTTTGCAGAAAAAAAAACTCGAAGGAAGAAATACTTTTCTTAAAAATTGTAGAATCAGGGAAGATATGCTAGTGAGGCATACGCAATGGTATTTTGGTCAATGTAAATCCCTAAATTTGTCAAATATGAAAACTAATTTTATTTTATCAAGTTGGATATTTATTATTTTATCAACCAGTTGCGAAGATAAATCACCAACAGTACAAAAACCAATCGATACTAAGAATATACTCAAATTAAAAAAGAATACCGCTACAACAAGCGATAGTTTGGTTGGCAAGGGCAATGTTCTATTAAAAATCGATTACGATTATGATGATGGGAGGGGATTTTATGAATTTAAAGAATATTCTAGGCATCTTATTTTAAAAGAAAAAAATAGAATTTCCCAAAGTAAATATGCGTCAAGAAATAAACAATTAACAATAAAATTATTAAACGGAAACACCTTAAATTTTAGTAATACTTCAAAATACGAGATAGTCCAAACTTATTATTCCTATTTATTCGAAGAAGTAAATAATTCAAAATTATATGTTGTTAAAATAAATTACAGCGGTGCTGGAGGGGGATATAAATCGATAAATTTAATAGAAATAGATTTAACAAATGGAAAAGCTCAAACTATAGAAGAGAACTCAGGGGGTGACTTTTATTTTAATGCAAATAATTCTTTTCTAATCACAACCGGATGGCATGAAAGTGAAGAATACGCCAAAGACTGTGACTTAAAATTAATTAATTTAAAAAATTTCAAAAAAGAACTTTCTATAGAAAAGATAGAACCCGTCGAAATAAGATGGAATTCCTTAAATGAATTTGAATGCATATTGCTAAAATATTCGAAAGAAAAAGAGTGGCCACATACAAGAATACCAAGTAAAATTAGAACTGGTAAAATTCATAAGTTTAGTTTAGAAGGAAATAACTGGGTAAGCAAAAAAATGGAATAATGGATTGGAAAGTAATTTATCACAACAATACGAACGCTTGAACTCCATTAATTGCAATACCAATTGGTAAAAACTCTAATCTATCTACAATATAACCCTATGCAAACACCAATAGCGTCGTAAATAATTGCTCCGATTAACGCGCGTATACAGAATTCTTTTCTCTGTATCATGGCTCGTATTACAACAAATAGATTCATAATCTTAGTTTATGAAATTTATTTTTTATCAAAATAAATTAAGGATTAGACAATTCACCCCCCAATTATTTCAATCATTTCAACTTGGAATTTAGTAAAATAATGAGCCTTTTTTATTATTCTCCAATTCATATTTTCCTCCTCCATAAATAAAATTCCAAGTATTAGTAAAGTTTGAGTCATTTAATTTGAAAGTAATTGTTTCTCCTGATGAGTTTTGGAAAGAAATAGTATGAGTTTCATAAAAATCATCAAAATAGACTTGTGCCATTCTTCCATAAGGTTTGTCATTTAAATAAAGATATGAAAAACTAATTCTATTGTGTGCATTGATCAATTCAACTCTTCTATGTGTCCTACCGCTCATTTTTTTGACATAAGGTGATGGGGATAATCTTTTTGGTTTTGACAAATTAGTATCTTCATCTGATGGAGAGCCTAACATATGATACTTTAATGTTGTATCATTATTTAAATCAGAATCATGATATTTGTTTTCATTATCTGCTTTAGATTCCTAAATTTGGTTAAGGACTCCGGCATTTCTTTTTGAATCCCCTTCATTAGGATAGTTGTTTGTTTTTTTATCTGTAAAGCTTCTTGATGCCTGGAATAATCCTACAATTAAGATCAAAGCCACTATATAAAAAAAATATAAATTTTTCACTCTTATTTAGTTTTGCATTATTTTCTACTCAAACCAATATTCATAATTCCAGTGATCAACTCCTCCGTGATGAGAACATGTACCTGAGCCGGTAGAATAACTCTCCCAGCCATCTTCACAAGTTGCACCAATCCTTTTTTTAGTAGCCATAGTATAGAAGCATACTACAAAAGAAATAATGGTTAAAAAAATAGCTAGTTTCGTTAATCCATTCGCCAGTGAACCAAGTTTATCCATGTTAATTACTAGAGTAAATAATAGGATTATTGATAAAATAAATGATCCCCAATAAACAAACCAAAATGTATAATCCATGAGTTAATTCTTAATACATCTCACTGAACAACCAATATTATATATAGAAAGACAATTAAATTTTATTTGGTCATTGTTAATCAAAATTGAACATGCCCCTGGTATCCACATTTTGTTATATTTATTTCGCATACCACCATCAGTATCAGTCCAAAAATCAGCATAATCTGCATCTCCAAAATTACCATCCCCAAATCGGGAACCTATTGGTTTTGCATTAAAACCTGATAAATTATTACCCTTAATTTGCCAAGATGTAATTGATTTTAATTTAGTAATGGCATAATCAACACCCCCTAAATAATCTAATAAATCTTGAAATTCATTACTTGAAGGAACATGCCAACCTACTGGACAAATTTCTCTAGAATCTATTACTGTATACCAATTGTATAATGCATTATCTCTTCCTTTGGTGTTATTTGTGTAACACATCGCTGGATAAATATCCTCTAATGTAGTATCTGACATAGCAATAATGCTTATCTCCTGCCAATACCTGTTGGAAGTGATTTGCTCTATTGGATCTCCATTTCTAAATTTCTCAGTTCTTAAATTCTCAGCCATCCAAATTTGGTTGCCTATCTTCACGGTTTTGTATATGTTGCCACTAACATCAGTAACAGTTGACTGAGAAAATATCATCTGCCAAATACAAACAAAGAAAAAAGAAAATATGAGTTTCATTGCGTTAATTTTACACAAAGTAAGAAATTAATTCTCATTTTATATTGCAGAAACAATAATTTTTCATTCATACGATCCACTATTTACGGATCAAATTGTTTTAGATAATTTCCGGTGTCACAATTCAATTATTCAGGACATAACGCTTTTGCAATTAAGCCTTTTGAATGAGCTATATTAGTTCCAAGTTGGCATAAAAATCTGCTTAAAAAAAGAAGTTAATTTTTCTTCTAGGAAAAAAGTTCATCTATCTTAATAATTGATTTGCAAAATAATTATTAATAAACTTCTTCCAACCTTCACTATAGGTATTTAAGTTGCTAAAAGCTAATCATTAGTGCTCTTGTAAATTTGATATTGAAGTAATTTTGAGTCAGATTAATTTCATTGATTTCATTTTCCAAAATTCCCGACCGAAAAAAACCACAAAAACCTCAGTAAAGCCTTAACAATACTAGGTCTTAATGGGGGGACTAAAGGTCTGAAATACTCAACAAACTTAGTGAGTATGTTGAACGAGTTGGGATGGAATTAGAAAAGTGAATTATTTATACATGAGAACTTTGTCATGTATAAAAAAAAATAATATATTTACATGACAATAAGATTAAGTTAAAATACTATACATGACAAAAAAAGGAATGATCGAAAAAAGTAACTATGAGATTCCATTTAACGACCTGCCGATATTACCCCCAGAAAAGGAATTTATTGAATCCGTAATTATTTTAAAGCAATTAGTGAAATCTTCAGTTGCACTTTCTGAATTGAAAGGAATCATACATATTTTACCTAATCCAGAAATTTTACTCAATGCCGTTATCCTAAAAGAAGCAAGAGCAAGTTCAGAAATAGAAAATGTAATAACTACTCAAGATAAATTATATCAAGCATTATCGGCAAAGGGAGATCAAATCGATACCTCCACCAAGGAAGTATTGAGATATAGGGAGGCAATGTTATTTGGATTCAGAACAATCCAGAAAAAAAACATGCTTACTATCAATACGATTATTGAAATCCAGCAAATTCTTGAGGAGAATAATGCGGGTATAAGAAAACTACCCGGAACTGCATTGAGAAATTCAGCAACGGGAAAGGTTATTTATACCCCGCCTGATAATACAGTAGTTATCAATTCGCTATTGAGCAATTTGGAAAAATTCATCAATCTTGATGAAGACGAAATTCCTCATTTGATAAAAATGGCTATTCAACATTATCAATTTGAGAGTATACACCCATTTTATGATGGGAATGGACGCACAGGACGGATTATTAATATTCTATATCTTATTATGTCTGGTCTGATTAAGCAACCCATCTTATTTCTTAGCGGTTATATCATTGAAAATAAGTCAGAATATTATCGATTACTGCAAGAGGTACGAACGAAAAACAACTGGGAAGACTGGATTCTTTATATCTTGAAAGGAGTTGAAATAACTGCCCAAGCGACAATAAATCAGGTTACAGAAATTAATGCGCTTTTTGAACAGGTCAAGGAAAAGACAAGGAATGAGATTCCGAAAATATACAGTAAAGAATTGATCGAATTGCTTTTTGAGCACCCGTACAGTAAGAGTGAATATTTGGAAAATCGACTGTCCATCTCACGTATTACTTCGGCAAAATACCTCAAGGCTCTTGAGAACATTGGAGTTCTTCAATCAAAAAAGGTATGGAAGGAAAAACTATACATTAATACTGCACTTTTTGAACAATTAAAAAAGTATTAAAAGAAATTAGAAATTCTAAACGAAAAAGCCCCTTTTAATGGGGCTTTTAAACTGTGGTCCCACCTGGGCTCGAACCAGGGACCACCTGATTATGAGTCAGGTGCTCTAACCAACTGAGCTATAGGACCGTTGAACCGAAGTTCAATTGGAATGCAAAAATAGTAAATTCTTTCTATCCAAAAAGTTATTTTGAAACTTTAATTTTTAAAAATTTAAAGAAAATCTAGCTCGAATTCCTAATGGTGAGATTCCAGGTATTTGATGTGTCATTCTCCAAACCAAATCTACTCGAATTGCTTTTAATATATTTTCAATCCCAACTGAAGATTCAATATATGGAACATTTCCAAATCTTTTGACAAAAGATGGAATAAGCATTTCTTGTTCGTGTCTAGAACTTAACGACCCGTATGCAATTCTACCCGTAGTTAACAAACGCCATTTGAGTTTTTTATTAATTGGAATACGATCAAATAACAATCCCTCCCAATGATTTTCTACAAATGCTCCCACATATTTATCAGAAATAAATTCAAGGAAATTCAATTTATTAAATGCAGTCGTCAAAAGCCAGAGCGATTGATTTCCTTCATGAACTTTTAATAGAGGATATGCAGCATTTCCAAAAATATATCCAGCAATGGCTCCATAACGCATACGACCAAAAATCCCTACTTGAGCATTGTGTTCCAATTGAAATTCTAGCTTTTGATAATTATATTGGCTCCCTCCTATTCCTTTTACACCGATAATTGCCTGCAAGGACAATATTGGAAAAACAGAACGCAAACTTGTTCGATCAAATTGACCTGACAAGAATTCTTCGTCCTTGGTCCAACGATAGCGAGCTGTAAATTCAGCCGTACGAATATTAGAAATCGTATCAATTAATCCAGTTGTTGGATTATTTTTAAGATAATTAGCTAATCCCAAAGGTGTAAATTCTTTCCAATCAAATGCAGAATAGATGACAATGTCCTTTTTAATGTCTTTTTCCAAACTAATCCCTGTCTTTTTGACAAACGTTAATTTATCGAAAGGTGCAGTACTCAAAACAGTGGCGAACGAAGAACCCATTGAAACTGCAGTTGGTGATTGCCCGATTTGTTCAATGTCATAGGTGTAATAACCAACCATCATTCCTCTTTTTTTAGGGGTAATATTAAACCGAGTAGTAAATCCATATTTAATTCTTTGATCGCCAAAACCATACGCTACCCTCCCTCCTAGTTCCAAACGCTTCGAGAAATTATTAGAAGTTCTTAATGCAAAAGCAGTTCTCAACTTTTCTACTTGATTAAAAGCTAACAAACTAAATGCACTTCCAATTTCTATCTTACCGATTGGGTAATATCCCGTTGTAGAAAAATATGTCAAATTTTTAACGGTTTGAAAAAAAGGCAAATTATTTAATGAATCTACCATATCTACAATTCCTTCTTGTTGCTCGGTGAGCTTTTCAGTTCTTATGTTATTCCAATAACTATCAGGGCGAATTTTAGCGCTATCTACTAATTGAATTGTATTTCCCGAATAAAATTCGGAATCTCTTTTAGTATTGATGACATAATTTCTCCTCGTACTGTTTTTTCGAGCATAAATTCCGTACACTTTTGTTTTTTGCGTTAGTTTGATATCTGCAATTAGTTTCTCTTCTTTTAACATCCACACTTCCTTTTCAACTTGATCAAACTTATGTTCCAAATACAAATCTTGTATGTAATTCAAGTTTGCGTCCGGTGCGATGGAAGCTTTTATTAATTTAATAGCATACGTTGTATCATGAATCCACATTTCACCACTAAAGGTTAAATCGCCAGCTCTTTTGGGTAAAAAACGCAATTTGTAACACCAATCGTTATCAATAAAAGTTGAATCCTCCAAGAAAAACTTATAATAACTTCTTGCTATGGGTGAAGTTGGACTGATAAATGATTTATTAAATACATCAATAACGTTGTCATAGACGTTCACATCCAAATACATATCACCCAAAAATTGATTCAACTGAAGATTATCAATTCCTGTAATTTTAGTTGCCTGAATAACTTCTTTTTTAATTTTTGGATTATTTTTGAAATAAAAGTTGGAAAAAGTCTCACTTAATATAACTGGAAGATAATTTTCACCTTGAGAATTAGAGTCCAAATAATCCATAATCAAATCCAGTCTTTTCACCACTCCGTTTTGCCCAAACTTATCGTCAATGTTGTTCAAATCAAATTGAATTTTACTGTACAAATCATATTCATAAGAATTCAGTTTTTCTTTATTATTGATTGGTTTGTTGGCAACCATTTTTTTGTGAAGCGTCGTTGATGGAAATTCATCCGGAGTGTATATTATTACCTCTGATAAATCATCAGTCAGAATTTGCAATTTAATTTCCAATCGTTGTTCTTCGTCTTTCTTTACAAAATGAGTTTGAGAAATAAAACCTGAAAACGAAAACCTTATAGAGTCAGTTGCATAATACGTCTCAATCATGAAATTACCGAGTGAATCGGTTAGGGTTCCAATTTTAGAATCAACAAATCGAACCGATACATAGGGTAACTTCTCCCCTGTCGACGCATCTGATACTGTTCCAGTTAACTTGGTCTGTTGACCGAAATGCACTAAAGATAAAAACGTGAAAAATAATGTAAAAAATTGTCTCATCATCACTAACTAGTTGTTCGATTCAGCCAACATTTTCTTAGCTGCTCTATTCGATACTAAAATTCCAATCTCGTATAATATCAAGATTGGAATTGAAACGATAATTTGGGAGATAACATCTGGTGGGGTAATGATTGCAGCAAGAGTTAAAACAACAACAATAGAATGCTTTCGATATTTACGCAAAAACTCAGGTGTAACAAGACCAATTCTTGTTAATATGTAAGAAACAACTGGCAATAAAAATAATAATCCTGAATAAAAAATTGTCGAAATAATTGTTCCCATGTAAGAGCTAATAGTAAAGTTATTTTCAATCTCCTTACTAATTTGGTAACTTCCAAAAAACTGAACAGATAACGGTGCAACTATCAAATAACCAAAGGTTATTCCAAGAAAAAATAAAAGGCTTACGTAAAACACAATACCTTTCGTGGCAGTTATTTCATTCAGTTTTAGACCCGGCTTGATGAAACTCCATAATTGATAAAATACAAATGGAAATGAAAACACAAAACCACCCATAAAACTCATTGTAAGGGCATAGGAAAACTGACCTCCCATAGTCATACTTTGCATCTTAATGGGGATTTCTTCAATGCAAATTGAGAAATAATCACAAAGTAATTGAAAGGTAAGAAAACTCTTTTTATTCATGGACAAAAAGACATGCTCCATAATCCATTCCTGGAAAATCCAAAGGACAATTGAAAAAGCCAAAATTGCAATAGCGCATCTTACTAATCGCCATCGCAACTCCTCTAAGTGACCTAAGAACGTCATTTGTTTATCCTCACTCATTCTTAGTATTTGTGTTTAAGCTCAAAAATCAAATGATACTTATAATATTAACATGGCATCACCATAAGAATAGAATCGGTACTTATTTTCAACTGCTTGTTTGTATCCTTCCATCATTAATTCATGACCACAAAATGCTGAAATCATCATAAGCAAGGTTGACATAGGTGTGTGAAAGTTAGTTACCATACAATCCGCAACCGAGAAATCGTAAGGAGGATAAATAAATTTATTCGTCCAACCATCAAAAGGCTTAAGTAATCCTTCGGTAGAAACAGAAGTTTCAACAGCACGGATAGATGTAGTACCAATTGCACAAACTTTTTTCTTATTCTTTTTCGCTTGGTTCACAATATCTGCTGCTTGTGATGAAATTATAACCTGTTCTGAATCCATTTTGTGCTTTGTCAAATCTTCCACTTCAACAGGTCGGAAGGTGCCTAAGCCAACATGAAGTGTAACCTCAGCGAAATTTATTCCTTTAATTTCAAGCTTTTTTAATAATTCCCGAGAAAAATGTAATCCGGCTGTTGGAGCTGCAACAGCTCCTTCTTCTTTTGCAAATATGGTTTGATATCTATCCTCATCCGAAGGTTCAACATCGCGCTTAATATATTTAGGTAGAGGTGTTTCGCCAAGCTCCGTTATCTTATCTTTAAATTCTTCATAGGTACCATCAAACAAAAAACGCAATGTACGACCTCTTGAGGTTGTATTATCAATTACTTCTGCAACAAGTGAATCGTCATCTCCAAAATACAATTTATTTCCTATTCTAATTTTTCTTGCTGGATCAACCAAAACATCCCACAGTAAACTTTCACGATTCAATTCACGAAGTAAAAAAACTTCAATTTTAGCTCCTGTTTTCTCTTTGTTTCCATACATCCTGGCAGGAAATACACGAGTATTATTCCTTATCATAACATCACCATCTTCAAAATAATCTATGATATCCCTAAACAATCTGTGTTCAATTAATCCTGTTTTACGATGCAACACCATCAATCTCGATTCATCACGATTTTCAGAAGGGTACTCAGCAATTAATTCTTCCGGAAGGTCAAACATGAACTCCGATAATTTCATTTTACTCATATATTATTTTTTGGATTGCAAATGTACAACATTAGCCCCCCCCTTGTCAAGTATTTTGCAAGATATGTTTTGCAAATAATTCAATGATAGATCAAAAAGCTGTTTTATGCTTGTATCCCGGTTCAATTACCTTGTTCGGCAAACGATATGAAATCCCCGCTTCATGAGATGTAAAATAAAAATTATCGAATTTGGATACTCCATACTCAAAAGTGTATGCCGCACTCCATTTTTTAGAGATCATAAATTCCATACCCGCATAAAAAGATCTAGAAAAACGAAATCCAACCAATGTAAAAATTCGATCTAAATAGTTGAGCTTTGTATTTAACTCAATTAAAAATGGAGCATGAAATGTGTTTTTTATCAAAAGTGATGGTATTAGATCATAATACTCATGAATTTTGAACGCATACTTCCCAAATAAAATCAACTCTGTATTAAAATTTGAGTTCAATCCGATTCGATCCCATGTTGTGGGAATAAAATGATTTACTGATATTCCACCTGCATACCGTTCACCACTAAAAATGGCACCTATGTTTACGCATGGCTTGACAAATGATGACTGAAACTTTGTATACGGATCTGGGTAGTATGTAGTCACTTTATCCGGATTATATCCCATTTGATAGATTCCAGCACCGATACCATACGACATTCGATGCTTGTGTTTTAATCGAAAATGAATACCATACTGAAGTTGAATTTTGTTTACTGAAAAAGCTGCTATTCTGTCTGTTTCAATACTAACTCCAATTCCTTGCCTCGTTAATTCATACAATTGCGTTTTTTTTACAATTGGAGCCAAAATAGAAAATCGAGTATTCATCGGAGCACCTTCAAATCCAACCCATTGAACGCGATAAATGGACTTAGCCTCTAATTTAGGATACAAACCTACAATAGCAGAATTAAAAAATTGAAGATTAGACGACCATTGATTACTGTGAATCTCCATTTGGGAGTTACTCTGAAAACTCAATAGAATTATTGCTATGAAAAGTAACTTTCTCATCTTATGATACTTATTGTTCCCTTGTACAGGGTTTTTTCTTTATCATTCAATTCTAAAATATAGAAATAAACACCTTCTGGAAGTTCCGCCCCCTGCCAAGTACCTAACCATTCAGTAGCAGGAGTGTACGGTGAATAAGATGCAAGTAAAGTTCCATAACGATTGTAAATGGATAAATTATTATCAGGATATAATTCTATGTCAGGAATTTTCCAAGTGTCATTGGTTCCGTCAAAATTTGGACTAAACGTATTGGGAATTTCAAGACCATTTCTAACGAAAACAGTAACATAATCATACTGTACGCACCCATTACTGAAAGCAACAAATGGATAAGTGAATGTTTCTTCTGGGTACACAAAAGGTTCTAGTGAACTCTGTGAACTAATAAACAATTGGGTATCCCAATAATACGTGGGAACATTAGTTTCGGCGTGAAGCTGAGCTGTTTCTCCGGGATTAATTATCGTATCATTGCCAGCAAAAACATAAAATGAATAAACATTTATGGGATTGGTCACTACAACAATTGGATCAGCACATGGACTGTAACACGTTGTAATTGCTTTGACGGTATCACCATTTTCAACCTGATTTGTTTCAAATACAAGAGAATTGTTTGATGTAATCAATTCATTATTAATAAACCAAGATATCAATCCTACATTTGGACAGTTTGATAATTCCAAGCTGTATGTTCCAATTTCGTTTTTACAGAGCGTATCTTCATGCGAAATGCTACCGGTGAATTGTGGTATTTCAACCGATTTTCCAGAAATCATAATTTGAAAATCTATTCCAGGGTTAGCAACACCGAATGTATTTTCATTCAATACAATTGCGTATTCTGTATTTGTTTGTAATTGTGTAAAAATAAATACAGTGTCTGAAGATGTACTAGAAAAACTAGTGCCAACAGGAACAAAATCTATTGCTGAACACGAATTATTCTTTTTTACCAAACGTAACTGCAAGGCCCCGCCAACCTCAATTCCAAAAGGTATATTGATAATATCAATTGAAATTTGTAAACTATCACCAATGTTGTTTGAATTGAATTGATACCAGATTGTAGAATTCGGCAAAACTGGATCAAACAAAAGATAATCTGAACAATTCATGCACGTATCTACTGTAGCGTTTTTGGTTGAGCCTAAAAAATAGACATTTGGACAAAGTAATTGTGCTGAGTCACAAGAGTCGTTTGTAGGTACTTGAGAATAGAGGTGGTTACACCCTAAATTCAAGTTTAACAAAAAAATAACAAACCAATTTTTCCTCAAAATTCCTTAGTAATGGCAATAATAACAAGAACTTTTATACAAATCAAGAAATTATTGAATAAATCTTAGTAATTAATTGCATTTTTTTTTGGACTTTTGGCACGATAATCGAAAAATTGCTTGACATTATAAAACAACGAATATGAAAACTAGCTACTTAATTTTATTTTTCATCCTATTTTCTAACTTTTTAAAAGCCCAAACTGTTCGCGTGGATTATGATAATTCATCGAAGTGGTTCATGGGGTTTAATGTTGGAGGAACTTGGAATACAACCGATGTACAGAACAGAACTTCAGTTGGTTGGGGTTTAATCTTAGGAAAATCATACGGTTATAAAACTTACAGTCCCTTAACCTTTGACATTCGTGCAAGGTATTTGAGAGGTTTTTGGTACGGACAAGATAATGATACATCTAGTTTGTCTGGCTATACTGGAACTGCTCTTAATGGATACAGCAGTCAAGGTTTTACTGTACATAATTTTCAGAGTGATATTCACCGACTTGGACTTGAATTAGCAGTTCACCTAAACAGTGTAACCGCAAGAAACGGTTGGGATCCATATATATTCGGCGGCATTGGTTTTACATGGCATCAAACTTTTGGTGATTTAGAAAATCAAAACGATACATCTGCTGTATACGATTATTCTTCCATGTTAAATTCGGGGTCATTGGAAGATCAATTAAATGCCAATTTAGATGAAATCTATGATTCACCTTTGGATGGATTTAGCAAAAACTCTTATAATGTTGCCTTTATGCCATCACTTGGCTTTGGATTGGGTTATCATATTGGTAAAAGAACAACTCTTGGTGTTGAACACAAAACAACTTTTACCCTGCGTGATGATTTTGACGGACTAACCTCGAATGTTCGAGCTAAGAATGACTTGTACCACTATACCTCGTTATATTTAAGATTCAGATTCAGAGGTAAAAAACCAAATAACGTTGTTACCAATACTCCTTGTATTTCTCCTGTCATTAGTATAAATAATTCAGCGCAAAATCAAACGGTAACGAACCCGCAGTATACAATTCAAGCAACTGTTTCTGAAGTTAGATCAAGTAACCAAATTTCGGTTACATCAAACACTGGAATAAGTATTCCTTTTGACTATGATTTTAACAGTAAAACGCTAACTGCAAATGTTTTACTTGTACCAGGTGTTAATTCATATACCATACGCGTATCAAACAGATGTGGCTCAGATAGTAAAGTTGTAAGTGTTAATTTCTTAAATTGTTCCTTACCTACAGCTGTATTTACCAATCCATCTGTTTCAAATTCAACTGTAAGAACGCAAGCCTACACGTTAACAGCATCAATAAATGGGGTAAATTCAACGCAAGGAATAAACCTAATGCATAATGGCACCATAGTAAACGGCTATAGTTTTAATGCAACTAATGGACTATTGCAAGCAAGTATTACTTTAGTACCTGGTTTGAATAATTTTTCCATAGAATTATTTAATGCTTGCGGAAATAATTCTGTATTATCAAGCGTTTCTTATGATAATTGCGTTACTCCGTCAATTTCCATGGTGAATCCAAGTGCAACTGGTACAACAGTAAACACTTCGGCCTATGCAATATCAGCTATGGTAAATGGAATAACAGATAAAAATCTGATTAGCATCACTCAAAATAATGTAGCTATTTCAAATTTTGTTTATCTAAACGGAAAAATTGATTTATCAACCAATTTAATTGCGGGAATAAATACTTTTACTATTTCAGGCTCCAACAATTGCGGTAATTTTTCTGAAACATTTACTGTAAACTATCAAACATGTAATGCCCCAATTATTAATCTTGAATACCCTACAATAACCGGAACTAATTTAACAAATTCTACACTTAGTTTAAAAGCCAAAGTTCTTAATGTTGAAACAAGACAGAACATTGCTGTTTCAGTAAACGGCTTAGCGATTAAGAATGTAACATTTAATAAATCAACAAATTCAATAGATGTTCCAATTACACTTGGAACAATTGGTAACAACACGATTACGGTTACTGCAACCAATTCATGTGGAGTTGACGTCGAAACATCTACTGTGGTTTATGCTCCATGCACAGCTCCATCAATTGGTTTATCTGCAATGGCTACTACGGTTAATCTTTCAGCGTATAACTTCACCGCCAATATAACGAATCAAACATCAACAGAAGGTATTACCCTAACATTAAATGGTAATCCAATTAACTACAGCTTTTCGAATAATAGTATTTCGGCAAGTGTAAATTTACAGAATGGTCAAAATACATTTGTCTTAACAGCTGTAAATGCATGCGGAAGAGATACAAAAACATGGAATGTAACAAACAATAATTGTGTTACACCTTCCATTATTTTAGAAAACCCTACAGCAACTGGAATTACTGTCAATAATAATTCAATACAATTCAAAGCTACTATTAATGGTATGAACAGTAATCAAGGTATTTCTTTACTTTTAAATAACACGCCAGTAGCTGTAGTTTATCAAAATGGAATCATATCCAATACTCTTAACTTACTAAATGGAGCAAATACGATTAAATTATCGATACAAAATGCTTGTGGTGCAGATAACGAGGAATTAATCATTAATTATCAAACATGTGATGCTCCTTTAATTACCATTAACCAGCCTATTGATAACAATTTTACAGTTACACAATCTAACATACAGATTAATGCAACAGTAGCCAATTTATCTAGTAATCAAGGAATAACATTAAAACTAAACGGAATCGGAATTCCATTTCAAATGAATGGCAATCAAATTACTTCTAGTGTTAATTTACAACCAGGAGCAAATACAATTTTGTTTAGCGCAACTAATTCATGTGGAACCGATGTAAAAGCATTGACGATAAATTATAATAATTGCGTTGAACCTCAAATACAGATTACCAACTCGCAATCTTCTACATCAAATTCTAATTTGACATTAAATGCGCTTGTTTCAGGTACAAATGTAACAGCTGGATTAACAGTATCTCACAATGGCACAATTACAGCTTATAATCTCACTGGTAATAATTTATCCGCAAATATTTCACTAACACCAGGTGTAAATTTAATAACACTTTCCGCCGTAAATTCATGTGGATCTAATTCTCAATCATATTCTGTAAATTATTCTCCGTGCTTATCACCAACAGTAGTTATTACCAATCCTGCAAGTTCTAATTTAACTGTAAATTCAGGTTCGTTTACATTCCAAGCTGAAGCAACCAATATCAATTCTTCAAGTGAGATTAGTATGACTGTTAATGGAGTAAACTTTACAAACTTCACATTTGCAAATGGACAAATTTTAGCTAATTTGAATTTAACAACAGGTCAAAATACTATAAAAATTACAACTACTACATCTTGCGGGACAGACACAAAAACTATTACAATTAACGGAAAGTCATGTGATTCTCCACTTATAACGTTAAATTCATCAAATAACAGTGAATCAAGTACACCAATGTACAATTTACAGGCTACTGTTGTAAATGTTTCTTCGAATCAGGGGATTTCACTTTCTGTGAATGGAACGAGTGTTTCTAATTTTTCCTTCAATAACGGCTTGATTTCTTCAAATATTAATCTAACAAATGGCACAAACACTATTGCAATATTAGCTTCCAACGAATGTGGTAATTCCAACCAAGTAACAACGATTACCTATAATCCTATTGTTGAAGAAGAAAAAATAACAATATGCCACATACCTCCAGGTAATCCGAATAACCCACAAACAATTGAAATTCCGCTTTCGGCTTGGCCTGCTCATCAAGCTCATGGAGATGTTATGGGTACTTGTGTTCCAGTGGAGGAAAAAATAACAATCTGTCACATTCCGCCGGGTAATCCAAATAACCCTCAAACAATTGAGATTCCACTTTCTGCGTGGCCCGCTCACCAGGCTCATGGAGACGTTATGGGTGCGTGTCCTGAGAATAACAATTCGAACGGTTCTAATAACAACGGGAATTCAGGAGGCTCTAATAACAATAACTCGAACAATTCAAATCAAGAAGAACAAAAAATAACAATCTGTCACATTCCGCCGGGTAATCCAAATAACCCTCAAACAATTGAGATTCCACTTTCTGCGTGGCCCGCTCACCAGGCTCATGGAGACGTAATGGGTGCGTGTCTTGAGAATAACAATTCGAACGGTTCTAATAACAACGGGAATTCAGGAGGCTCTAATAACAATAACTCGAACAATTCAAATCAAGAAGAACAAAAAATAACAATCTGTCACATTCCGCCGGGTAATCCAAACAACCCTCAAACAATTGAGATTCCACTTTCTGCGTGGCCCGCTCACCAGGCTCATGGAGACGTTATGGGGGCGTGTCCTGAGAATAACAATTCGAACGGTTCTAATAATAACGGGAATTCAGGAGGTTCTAATAACCAAGGAAATGGAAACTCAAATGGATCAAATAACAACCAAGGTGAGACAAATTCTAATGAAAACAACAGCTCAACGTCTCAAACAATTACAATTTGTCACAAGCATCAAGGAAGAATGGGTAATGATGAAACGATGACCATTACCGTAGAGGAATGGCCTGAACACGAGGCACATGGTGATTTCATTGGTACATGTTCAAATAACGAACCTATTGAGGGTAATTCAAACAATAATAACAATGGTTCAGGAAATACAAATCCTGAAACAAATGGAAACCAAAATAATTCAGAAAATAATAACAATTCCAATGGAAATAATGGAAGTTCCGGAAATGGTAATCCTGAAACAAATGGAAACCAAAATAATTCAGAAAATAATAACAATTCCAATGGAAATAATGGAGGTTCCGGAAATGGAAATCCTGAAACAAATGGAAACCAAAATAATTCAGAAAATAATAACAATTCCAATGGAAATAATGGAGGTTCCGGAAATGGAAATCCTGAAACAAATGGAAACAACAACGAAGAAAATGGTGGATCAGGAAATAATGGTAGTGGAAATGGAAAGAGAAGTCAACAAGCTGAAGGAAATAATTCTAACAGGCCGACTGTAAATCCAAATGGAAATAAAACGGGTACAAACAAACCTAATTCAAATACGAATCAAAATAATAATAATCCAGTAAATGGAAACAAATCAAACACAAACAAACCGAACTCAAACACGAATCAAAACAATAATAATTCAGGAAGCGGTAACAACACCAAGAACAATACAAACAAACCAAATCCTAATGTAAACAAACCTAATACAGGAAATCAGAATAATCCGAACAACAAACCAAATCCTGAAAATAAAGAGCCTGACGATAAAAAACCAGAGACTCCAAAAATTAAAAAAGGTTAATAAAAAGAGGTCAGATAATTCTGACCTCTTTTTTTGTACTTTCGGTTCTAACAATTCAAATGATTTTCCGTATATTCGCAGCCTAAAATTTTGATTATGGCTTTGATTGGGAAAATTCGTGAAAAATCTTGGTTACTTGTTCTATTAATTGGACTTGCCCTTTTGGCATTTATTCTTTCTGATTACAAATCAATCATGGGTGGATATTCGGATGAATATGGTTTAGGAACAGTTTATGGATCTAAAATTGATGCTCAAAAGTATGAATTAGCAGTTCAACGCTTTGAGCAACAAGGCAGAATGCAGGCACAGCAACAGCAACGTGAATTTACACAACAAGATCAAGAAAATGCATCTGAACAAGCATGGTCTTATGTTGTAGACAATGAAATTTTAAGTCGTGAATATGAAGATTTAGGAATTGATGTTAGTGAAAATGAATTCAAAGCATATTTATTCGGAAACGATGGTTTTTCAGTTCTTCCTGAAATTGCTCAAGGATTCACTGATTCAGCAACAGGCGTTTTAAAGAAAAAAGAATTGGAGGCACGGGTCAAAGAAATGTCTAATTCGAAAAATGCAGACGTAAAAAAACAATGGGACGAATTGAAACAAAACTTCATTGAAAGAAGAAAATCAGAAAAGTATTCTGCCATACTAAATCAAGGAGTATATGTTACTTCATTGGAAGCGGAAGACGAATACTTTGCTCAAAAGGAAACTAAAAATGTTTCAATTGTTGTAAAAAAATATTCAGACTTAAATGACGCTGAATTCAAAGTTTCTGACTCCGAACTTAAAGATTATTATGAAAAGCACAAGAACGATAAAAAATACGAAATACGAGACGCTAAACGTGAAGTAAAAATAATGGAAATCGTTGTTTTACCATCAAAAAAAGATACTGTTGACATTCGTAGGAAAATGGATAATCTTAAAGCCCAATTTATTTCATCAACAAATGATTCCGTTTTTATATACAAAAACAGTGATTTAAAATTATACTCTTCCGGAAAACAAGCAACTGCAGTACCTGAAGGACATCCAAAAGCAAATAGATTTTTGAGTTACCCGAGAGATTATGATACGATTTTCAAATCAGCTAAAATTGGTGATGTTGTTGGTCCATATTTCTCAAATAACAATATCCTTGTATCCAAAGTTACTGGATTTACTCCTTCAAAATTAAAGGCTCGTCATATATTAATTGGTACAGAACAGTCAACAGATTCAACAGTTCTAAAGAAAAAACAAGCTTTTGCCGATAGTCTTGTCAAGTTAATAAACAAGGATAATTTCGAAGAATTTGTAAAAAAACATAGCACAGATCAACCTTCAATCGAAAAAGGTGGACTTTATGAAGATTTTTTAGAAGGTGAGATGGTTAAGGAATTTGGTGAATTTTGTGCAACTAAACCAATTGGTACAATAGGTGTCGTTAAAACTCAATTTGGCTATCATATTATTGAAGTGATGGAACGTGAAGTTTCTTTTTTCCCTGTACTCGCTTCTGTAGCTCTCAATTTCAAATCAAGTCAAGAAACATTAGATGCTAAAGAAAATGAAGCATATTCATTATTGGAAACTTTTGATGCAAAATTGAATGCCGTCGGTGATTTGTTTCAGAGATCAAACTTGTTCGATACTCTAGCAAAACAAAAGAAATATTACTCAAGACTTATTCCAATTATGGATAATAAACCTGCCATTCAAGGTTTCGCGACAACATTTATTCAGGACAAAATCTTAAAATTTGCCTACTCCAGTGATGCGAAAGTAGGAACATTACTTAGTAGTCCAATTAAAGATAAAGAGAAATATATTATCGTTTACCTTTCTGCAATTAAGAAAAAAGGCATCCCTACTTTTGATGATGTGAAGGCAGACATGAAAAAAGAACTAATCGAAGATAAAAAGTTTAAACGGGTATCAAATCAATTAAGTGTTGACAAGACGCTTGAGGATATGGCTCGAAGAGCTAGTGTACAAATTATCTCGGCAGAAGTAAGTTTTAAAAATCCACAAATCCCTAACTTAAGTTTCGAACCGGATTTAATTGGTGCTATATTTTCGGGTGTTAAAGACGGTCAAAGAACAAAACCGATTAAAGGTAAATCAGGTATTTTTGTTGTGAGAATTGATAACACTAAAAAAGCTCCAGCAACAAACGACGGATATAAGGTAGAAAAAGAACAGTTGTTAGCTACATTAAAAGGACAAGCTCAAGGTCAAGTTATGGCGGCCTTGCGAAAAAAAGCTGATGTGATTGATAACCGCAATTTTAATCGTTTGGGAATTATACGCGAATAAATCTGAATCATGCAGAAAAAATCTGCAATAGTTTCAGTTACAAATGATTTAGTTACTGATAATCGGGTAAGAAAAGTTTGTGACTTTCTTCACGCTGAAGGATATGTTGTTACTTTAGTTGGGAGAAAACTGTCTACAAGTCTATTTCTTGATGAGCAAACTTACAAAACAAAAAGGTTTCGATTAATTTTCAACAAGGGTCCTCTATTCTACTTAGAATATAATTTAAGACTTTTTTTGTTTCTACTTTTAAAAAAAGTGGATCTTTTAGTTGCGAACGACTTAGATACCTTATTGGCAAATTATTTAAGCTATAAAATAAAAAATTGTAAACTTGTTTACGATACTCATGAATATTTTACCGAAGTACCGGAATTAATAGATAACCCATTTAAGCAACGAATCTGGTTCAAACTCGAAAAAAGTATATTTCCTAAATTAAAAAATATCATTACCGTTAATGATTCAATTGCTAAACTTTATTCGGATAAATATCATGTAAAAGTAAAAGTCATTCGAAATGTCTCCCCTACTCTTAAAATTGAGTACATGAAATCGAGGAGTGAACTGAATTTGCCTGAAGATAAATTTATCATCATTCTACAAGGATCGGGAATCAATCAAAAACGCGGTGCAGAAGAAGCTGTGACCGCAATGAGAAATATCGAAAAAGCTATCTTACTAATTATCGGGGGTGGTGATGTCCTTACAACATTGAAGAAAATGGTAGATGAATTTCAAATTCAAGAACGCGTGAAATTCTTACCAAAAATGCCGTATCAAGAAATGATGCAATATACTAGAAATGCTAATCTCGGGTTAGCGATTGATCACAATGATGTATTGAATCATAAACTAGCATTACCGAATAAATTGTTTGATTACATTCAAGCTGAAATTCCAATTTTATCATCAAAATTGATTGAAGTTAGAAAAATTATTGAAAAACATAACATAGGATACGTTCTTGAAAATGAATTAACTTCTCATAACTTATCTCTTAAAATAAATGAAATCATAGCCATACAAAAAGTTGAAATTCAAGAGTTAAAACAAAATTTATTGCTAGCAAAAAAAGAAGAAAATTGGGAAACAGAAGTTTTAAAACTCAAAGAAATCTACGATAACTTACTTTAATAATTGTTAAAACCTTTGATTATTTAAACCATTTAGATTAAATTTGTACTCATATTGCGGGGTGGAGCAGTTGGCAGCTCGTCGGGCTCATAACCCGAAGGTCGCACGTTCGAGTCGTGTCCCCGCTACAAGTAAAATCCAGTCAAATTTGACTGGATTTTTTCGTTTCCAGAAACGTTGAAAGTTTACTTTCAAAAACGAATGGGAATGTAAATAGAAAGATCACGAAGTGGTATAAGCTTTTCATAGTATAGCCACCAATTACGTCCATCCTAACCGAAAGAATTGAGCGTCAGGATATTCGTGTCCCCGCTACCAGAGGAGACTCATCAGTTAAATTAATTGGTGAGCCTTTTTTTTGTCACTCTGTATCCCTTTTTAAATCTAGAATTCACTGAAAATGACGGTTCATGACATCTTACTGTGGAACGAAAAAAATCATTATTTATATTCGCATAAAAGCAACAGTGATAAAAAACAATCGTCTGATCTATTTGTTTTAGATTAAAATTTGTGATGTGAAAATAATTTTAACGTCAATTTTCTTTGTGGTGTTTGGATTCTGTTGGTCTCAACAACTTGAGTTTCAGTATACGAATCAGCAACTTAATGCGTACAACGATTTAACATCAGACACCCCAATTTTCACACAAAATTTTGATGATCAAGTTTCAAGTGCTATTCCAATTGTTCCATTTACCATAGGGGGGCAGGCTTACAATACCCTTTTTGTTAGCACCAATGGTTTTGTAACTTTAGGT